>Ga0315298_1004882_pt1 | contig 19560 bp, 20 predicted proteins | sample WHS_1_MG_FD_203077 | JGI IMG/M metagenome (GOLD analysis project Ga0315298, IMG submission 203077) | Extremophilic microbial mat communities from Washburn Hot Springs, YNP, Wyoming, USA - WHS_1_MG | ecosystem: Environmental > Aquatic > Thermal springs > Hot (42-90C) | place: USA: Wyoming...
AGCGGGCTGCCGCTGCCCGGCAACTCATCCCCTCATCAATCGCCGCCAAAAGCCGCCGACGAAGATCCATCGATAGTGGTTGGCCCATCCATGCCGGCCTCCTTCACCAGCACGGATTCTGAATCATGTGTGGACGGCCCGTTGGGTTCAAGTCGTTAAAGCAGAATTTGGTATCGGTTCGAATGCGGTCATGTGTCCGGCCTTTGACGCGGTGGTCTGACCGCTGGCCCAGATGGGTGCCGCGAGCAACATCCAAACAGAAATTGCGGCATGGAACTGCCGTAGATTCAGACGGATTTTGTTGCTCGTCGGTTCGACCGATAACCATCTCCTGTTTGCCCCTAAACCCTCGGCACCGGCGCGCGGATTAGGCGGCTACCGGCTGACGCCGATACGCTTCACCACGCGCCATCATGGCCCAGATGATCCGGGCCATCTTGTTGGCCAGAGCGATCGCCGCGACCTTGCGCGGCTTCCGCTCCAGCAATTGCAACAGCCAAGCGGTCGCTGATTTGCTGCCTGGTTTAGCGAAGCGGATCACCGCCATCGCCCCGACCACGAGCAACTGCCGCAACCTCTCATTGCCTGCCTTACTTATCTTTCCCATACGATGCTTGCCGCCGGTGGAATGCTCTCGCGGAGTCAGCCCGAGCCACGCTGCAAAATGCCGCCCGGTCTCAAAATTCGCGGGGTTCACATTGAGCGCCATGGTGATCGCGGTGATTGCCCCAACGCCGGGAATCGCGGCGAGGAGCTTGCTGACCGCGTTGGCCTTGTGCTGTTCGAGCAGCTGTCTCTCCAGTGCGTCGATCTTTGCATCGAGATCCGTCACATGCTGACCCATTTGCTCAAACATCGCCTTTGCAATTGCTGGAATCGCTTCCTCGGCAGACAGGAGAACAAGCAATGCTGAGACGTTCGCGCAGCCCTTGGCGGCAACGATGCCAAATTCCGCCGCGTGCCCCCGCAACGCGTTGATCGCCTGGGTTCGTTGATTCACCAAGAGTTCCCGGTGCTTCACGATGATTGCTGCCGCTTGCTCATCCACCGATTTGACCGGAACCGTGCGCATGGTCGGGCGGGATGCTGCCTCACTGATCGCTTCTGCGTCGTTGCGATCATTTTTACTCCGCTTCACGAAGGGCTTCACATATTGCGGTGGGATCAACCTGACCCGGTGGCCCATACCGCCCAACACCCGCCCCCAGTGGTGCGAGCCTGCGCAAGCTTCAAGAACCACCTCCGTCGGAGCCAATTTGACGAAGAACGGTTCAACCTGAGCCCGCCTGATCTCGCGCCGCAGTAACGGGCGCTCCTGGTCATCGACCCCATGGATCGTAAAAACATGCTTGGACGTGTCTATAGAAATCCGCTTAAATTCCATTGGGCGGCCCTTTCATTAGGTTCGTTGTTCGACCCTATATTGGCACATTGGATGCCGTTGGGCCGTCCACCCCAACAGAAATCAACGCCAATGGGAATCCCCTCGCGATTCAGACCGGTCGAAAGCCGCTCTATTGAATCCTTCGAATTTCACTCGTGCAATAAAGAATCGGTGTTGACTTTCAGCGAGATGTGATCGGCGCAGGCCTGGCTTTTCCACCGCCGCGTACACATTTATCGACCCGGCGATGATCGGGCTGACACTAGGACCTCCTATCTGCTCGACTGTGTCGGCAAGGGGCCGGCGTGGTCGTCGACCCGCTATTCCCGATCGAGCCCTATTTGCTGGCCGCATCGACCTCGGCGACGCCGATCCGTCTCGTGATCGACACGCATCTGCATGCCGATCACCGCTCCGCCGGCCGCGCGCTCGCCGCGGCGGCCGGCGCCGACTACGTCATCCACGAACAATGCGGCAGCTTGCAGTGCTTGCCTTCCGCGCGCCGCGGATCGGAGACCTCTGCCAGTATATTCAGCAACGAGCTGAACGCGGCCATGACAACCTCCGAATCGGTTGCCTTCCCAAGAATCCCAAATCCCGCCGGTCGGGAATCCCCGCGCTCCCCGAAAAATCAATTCTCTCCTCGATGTTGCGGATCATCACCACAACTCAGAAATCAGTATTGAACAGCCCTGGATCCGAACCAACCCTGGCGTCATCGCCCGATTGCGCAGCTTCGCTTTCAACATCCTGATGACCAGCAAAGTCAGCGCCAGCGCACTCAGCCAAGACCGCTACCGCGCAGCTCTCGCCGGACTCAAACACCCCTCTCGCACTCATTACTATCCCAAAGCATTGAACAGCGCTGCGTGGTAGCGGGTTTCCTGGCCCGTAGCACTTGCCCCCACCGCCTTCCCAGCCCGCCGGGCCAGTGGCTTCTGGAGAGGGCCCGCCACTAACAGTTGCGGGGGCAGCCGCGGCATCGGACCTGAATCCTCACCGCGATCCCTTTTCATCCCCGAGGGGAACCATCGAGACCTGCATAGAAGCCGGCACGCCAAGCCGTCAACGCAAAATCCGACCCTTAGGCGGCGGCGAGCGCCAGCAGGGCCGCGAGTTCGGCGGCGATCTGCGCGGCTCCGAGGACGTCTCCGGTGAAACCGCCGATCTGGCGGCGAGCAAGAAGGCCGGTCAGAGCGGCTGCCGCCGCCGCCGCGAGGACGGGGCAGAGAAGCAACGGCAGGAAGAGCGCGGCGAGGACGAAGCCGGTTAGGGCCGCCGCGGCCGCCTGCCCTGCACCTATGCGCAGCGCCGCGGAGTGGCCGAGCCCTTCGGCACGCGCGGCGGGGAGAAGCCGCATCAGGACCGGCAGCGGCGCCCGACTGAGCGCGCCGAGCCCGAGGAGAACGAACAGCGGCGCATGGCCCGGCAGGACTTCGGCCAACAGCACCACGCGGAGGAGAAGCGCAAGGCAGAGCGCGATCACCCCGTAGCTGCCGACACGGCTGTCCCGCATGATCTCCAGCTTCCGGGTGCGGTCGCCGCCGCCGCCGAAGCCGTCGGCAAGATCGGCGAGCCCGTCCTCATGCATACCACCGGTCGCGACCACGCCCGCCGCCACTGCTAGCAACGCCGATGGAAGGGACGCGAGGCCGAGTCCCGCGGCCAGCAGATAGACCAGCCCCGCGACCGCCCCAACCGCAGCGCCGGCGAGCGGGTAGGCCCAGGCGGCTGCAGCGAGCGTCGGCGCCGCGTCGAGCCGGCCCATCGGCATGCGCGTCAGCAGCATCAGCGCCAGCCGCGCCTCGTCCGTCCGGGACTGGATCCAGGATCCGCTCATCCGGCCGAAATGCCGGCTTCGGCGAAGGTCGCCATGCCGTCATGCACGGCGAGCGCCGCCCGCAGCACGCCCAGCGCCACCGCCGCGCCCGACCCCTCGCCGAGGCGCATCCCGAGATCAAGGACGGCCTTCTTGCCGATGGCCGAAAGTAGCTTTCGGTGCCCCGGCTCGGCGCTGGCGTGGCCGACCATGCAGTGGTCGAGCGCGCCGATGCCAAGCGGCGCAAGCACGGCCGCGGCGGCAGTGCAGATGAAGCCGTCGAGCATCACTGGGATCCGCGCTGCCCGCGCGGCGAGAACCGCCCCGCAGATCGCCGCCTGCTCGCGCCCGCCGAAGGCCGCGAGTGTGGCAAGCGGGTCGCTGAGGGCGGCAGCGTGGCGCTCCATCCCCGCCTCGATGACATGAGCCTTGATCGCGATCTTGTCGGCATCCGCGCCGGTGCCGGGACCGACCCAGTCCCAGGCCGTGCCGCCGAAGGAGGCGCGGGCCTGTGCGGCCGCCACGGTCGAGTTGCCGATCCCCATCTCACCTAGCAAAAGGACATTCGCGCCGGTGTCGACCGCCGCAGCCCCGCGGACCATGGCGTCAAGCACCTCGGCCTCGGTCATCGCAGGACCTTCGGTGAAATCGCCGGTCGGGCGGTCAAGGTCGAGCGCCACGATCGAGAGATCCGCGCCACTCACCCGGCAAAGTTGGTTGATCGCAGCGCCGCCGCGCGTGAAGTTCGCCACCATCTGGGCGGTAACCTCCTGCGGGAAGGGGTTTACGCCCTGCCGGCAGATGCCATGGTTGCCGGCGAAGACCACCACCTGCGCACGGTCCAGCACTGGGCGCGCGCGGCCCTGCCAGCCGGCCATAAAAATCGCTAGCTCCTCCAGCCGGCCAAGCGCGCCAGGGGGTTTCGTCAGGTTGTCTTGGCGCACCCGGGCCGCGGCGATGCTGGTCGGGTCGGCGGCGGGCAGATCCGCCAGCCGGGCGCGGAGATCGCCAAAGGAGGCGGCGGGGAAAAGCGGAGCTTGCATCATTTCACCTTCAGGGGCAGCCCGGAGACGACGAATTGCACCTCGTCTGCCGCAGCCGCGAGGGCCTGGTTCACCAGCCCCGCCGCATCGCGGAAGGCGCGCGCGAGCGCGTTTTCGGGGACGATGCCGAGGCCGACCTCGTTGGTGACGAAGATCACCGGGCTTTGCTGCGCCGGCAGCGCCGCCAGAAGGGCGTTCAGCTCCGCCTGCCAGTCGCGATCGGTCAGCACGAGGTTCGTCAGCCACAGCGTGACGCAATCGACGAGGCGGGGGCCGTCACCGTCGGTCTCGGTAAGGGCCGCGACGAGGTCGAAAGTCGCCTCGCGCTCGCGCCATTCAGGGCCGCGGCGGGCGCGGTGGTGGGCAATGCGCTCAGCCATCTCGGCGTCGCGGATCTCTGACGTCGCGATATAGCAGGGCCGCCCCGGCAGCGCAGCCACCCGCCCTTCCGCATAGCTGCTCTTGCCCGAGCGCGCGCCACCGGTAATGAGTAGGATCATGCTGCCTCTCCTTTCGAGGCAGCAGAAAACATCATTTTGGCCGAAGGAAAAGGGAGAAAGCCGACTGTGTCGGGGACGGAGACGACCAGCCTGATTCTGATCCGTCATGCGCCCTCGGACGCGGGCGGGCGGCTTGCCGGGCGCAGCGACCCTGCTGCGCGGCTGCCCGGCACCGAGGCGTTGACGCGCGCGCGGGCTGCGCTGGCTGCGCTCGGCGCGGCGGAGGCGCGGCTGGTGACGAGCCCCGCCCGGCGCTGCCGGGAGACCGTGGCAGCGCTCCTTCCAGGTCGGGAGGCGGCGCTGGACCCCCGGCTCTGGGAGCAGGATTTCGGCGCCTGGGAGGGGCTGTTGCCCGAGGAACTCCCCGATCTGGGCCCGCTCGGGCGGGTGGAGATCGCTGCGCACCGCGCGCCGGGGGGCGAGAGTTTCCTTGACCTCTGGGCCCGGGTGACACCCGCGCTGGAGGGGCTGACGCAGGGCGGCATGGTCGTTGTCGTTGCCCATGCCGGGACGATCCGCGCAGCGCTCGGGCTCGCACTGGGGGAAGCCCCGGCGGGACTCGGCTTCGAGATCGCGCCGCTGTCGGCCACGCATCTGCGGGCACAGCTGGGCGGTGTCTGGTCGATCGGCTTCACCAACCGGGCGCTGGCATGAACGGCATTGAGATCGCCGTCCTCGGCCATTTCGGAGAGTTCCTGCAGGGACGCATTGGCCCCGGCAGGCCAGTGGCGCTGGTCACCGTGCCCTGCGCCTTCCCGGGCCCTTCGCACTGCACCAGCCGGGCGCGCGGGTGCTGAGCAAGGCAGGCGCGGCCGGACTGCTGAGAAGCCTCGGGGTCCGGCCCGAGGGGCGGTTCAGCCTGCGGCTCGACATGCCGGCGCGGGTGGCCCTGGCACGGGCGGCAGGGGTCGCGGACCCGAAGACCATCGTGCTGGCCTGCCTCGGCTCCGAGGGGGCGGTCGATCCATTGATGTTGGATGATCCCGAGGGGCTTCTCTGGGCCTCGCGCGCAGGCCGCGTGCTTGCCCGACCGCCAGCGCCGTCGCGAATGGAGATCGTCGGCCGCTTCTTCGGGCCGATGCGGCGGACCGATCCTCGGGACGCGGCTTTCCCGGACATCGCCGACCACTCCGACGCCTGGCCCGCCGCTTGCGGCGACCTCGCCGGAGTGGCCGCGCTTGCCTCCGAGTCGGCTCGGCGCACGATCCGCCTGCGCGGCCCGGCGGACGATCCGACCGAAACACTGGCCGCCGCGAAAGGCGCGCTCGGGTTCGTCATCGCCCATACCGGGGCGGCGGGCGGGCTGATCTTCGCGCCGGGAACGGTGCCCGAAACGACGCCCGCCGCCCTTCGCGCCTCAGGCTTCCGCCATATCCTGCGCTTCCGGATTCGGGGCGGAAGATGAGCATGGCGGCGGCAATGGCGGTGGCGCTTGGAGTAGATTGGGGGCTCGGCTGGCCCGATCCGCTCTATCGTCGTATCGGCCATCCCGTGACCTGGATCGGTGATTTGATTGGGCGCTTGGATCGGGACTGGAACACGGCAGGCGCGCGGCCGGGGCGGGACCGGCTGTTGGGGGTCGCGGCGGCGCTTCTGGTCATTGCGGTGACCGTCGCCTTCGCCGCTATAATCGCGGCGCTGCAGCCCGGCGGCTGGGCAGGGCTGGTGCTGACGGGCGTTCTCGCATGGCCACTGGTCGCGGCACGCTCGCTCGACGATCACGTGGCGCGCGTGGCCGAGCCGCTCGGCCGGGGCGACCTGCCCGGCGCGCGGCGCGCGGTCGCGGTGATCGTGGGGCGGGACACGGAGCGGCTCGACTCGGCAGGCGTCGCCCGAGCGGCGATCGAGAGCTTGGCCGAAAACGCCTCCGACGGGATCGTGGCGCCGCTCTTCTGGGGAGCGATCTTTGGCCTGCCCGGGATCGCTGGGTACAAGGCGATTAATACGCTAGATTCGATGATCGGGCACCGCACACCCCGGCACGAGGCCTTCGGCTGGGCCGCGGCGCGGATCGATGATGTGACGAACCTGATCCCGGCACGGCTTTGCGGGCTGATCTTCGCCGCGGTCTCGGCCCTCCCCCGCGCATCGTGCGCGACGATGTGGCGGGACGCGGGCCACCACCGCTCGCCCAACGCGGGCTGGCCGGAGGCGGCGATGGCGGGGGGACTCGGCATTCGCCTCTCAGGCCCCCGGGTCTACGGGGACCGGCTTTCGGACGAGCCTTGGGTGAACGCTGGCGGCGGCGATCCGAATTCGGCTAGCATTTCGGCGGCTCTTGCGCTTTACCGCCGAGCGCTGGCGGCTCTGGCTGCGCTCCTGCTGCTTGCGGCGGCTCTGTGAGGGGATGATGCGCGACCACGGCGGCAATCTGGACGAGGCAATGGCGGGGTTCGGCGGCACGGCCGCGGACTGGATCGACCTGTCGACCGGCATCAACCGCCAGCCTTGGCCGGTGCCACCACTGCCGCCAGAGGCCTGGACGGCGCTTCCCACCAAGCGCGCACTTGCCGCGCTGATCGAGGCGGCGCGCGGGGTCTGGGGCACCGAGGCGCCTATGGTGGCGCTGGCCGGCGCGCAGGCGGCGATACAGTTGATTCCGCATCTAGCCCCCCCGGGCCGCGCAAGGGTGCTGGCGCCGACCTATAACGAACATGCCGCTGCGCTGCGCGCTGCCGGATGGGCGGTGAAAGAGGTCTCGCGGCTGGAGGAGCTGGCGGGTGCGGACCTCGCCGTGCTGGTCAACCCCAACAACCCCGACGGCCGGCGGATCGAGCCCGAGGCGCTTCTCGCGCTACTGCCGCAGGTTGGGCGGTTGGTGGTGGACGAAAGCTTCGGCGACCCCGATCCGGCGCTTTCCCTCGCCGCGGGCTGTGGCCGGCCCGGGCTGATAGTGCTGCGGTCGTTCGGCAAGTTCTGGGGGCTGGCGGGCGTGCGCCTCGGCTTCGCCATCGGCCCGGCCGCCGATATCGCGGCCTTAGCCGAGCGCGCCGGTCCCTGGGCCGTCTCAGGCCCGGCACTGGAGATCGGCCGGCGCGCGCTTCTTGACACCGCCTGGGCGGAGGCCACGCGCCAGCGCCTCGCCGAGAACGCCCTGCGGCTCGACGCGCTGGTCGCACGCGCGGGGTGGGAGTTGATCGGCGGCACCGGGCTTTTCCGCCTTTACCGCACGCCCGAAGGGACGGCGGCGCAGGCGCGGCTCGCCCGCCATCGGATCTGGTCGCGGATTTTTCCGGCCCGGCCGGACTGGTTGCGCCTCGGCCTGCCGGGGAGCGAGGAAGAATGGAAGCGCATGGAAGCGGCGCTCAAGGGCCCGAAGACATTCGGCACCGAAGAGGCGGCGGTGCTTTCGCGTCTCCTCCACTGGCGCCGCGACGTTCGCCACTTCCGCCGCGATCCGGTGCCTGATGAGGTGCTGCGGCGGCTGCGCGTGGCGGTCGACAGCGCGCCCTCGGTCGGCAACGCCCGGCCCTGGCGGATCTTCCGGGTGGAGGATGCTGGGCTGCGCTCGGCCGTGCGTGTGGAATTTGCCCGCTGCAACGGAGCGGCAGCTTCGCTCTATTCGGGCGATCAGGCGCGGACCTACGCCAAGCTCAAGCTCGCGGGCCTTGAGGCCGCGCCGGTACAATTCGCCGTCTTCACCGTGACCGATCCGGACGCAGGGCACGGCCTCGGCCGCCAGACCATGCCGGAAACGCTGCGGCAGTCAACCGCGATGGCGATACATACGCTTTGGCTCGCTGCGCGGGCCGAGAACCTCGGGCTCGGCATGGTCTCGATCGTCGAGCCGAAGCGGATGGAGGAGCTGTTCGAGGTACCAGAGGGCTGGGAGTTCGCCGCCTACCTCTGCCTCGGCTGGCCCGCTTTCAGCGACGACACACCGCTTTTGCACCGCAATGGCTGGCAACAGAACTGCGCGACTGACTGGGAGATCCGCTGAGCCGCGCCAGCCGTCACCGCGCGAGCGCGAAGAGGCCGTCGAGATCGAGATGCGCCTCGAGATGCGCGGCGAGCTGGTCGAGCGTCTTCTCCACACCCGCCCGGTAGTCGAGGCCGGAACCCTGCGCACCGAGCCGGTCGAGGAAATCGCGGCGGAAGCCGTCGACCGAGAACATGCCGTGAAGGTAACTCCCCATCACCCGCCCGTCGCCGGACACGGCACCCTCTGGCTGGCCTGCGACCTCGGCGAAGGGCCGGGCACAGTCGGGTCCCCGAGTGCGCCCAATGTGGATCTCGTAGCCATCGAACTCCGCCCCGGTGGCGGTGTGGCGGGCAGAGATGCGGGTCAGCGTCTTGTCCCCGCCCATGATGGTCTCGACGTCCAAAAGACCTAGGCCTGGGCTCTCGCCCGCTGGCCCCTCGATGCCTTCCGGGTCGGCGATCCGCGTCCCGAGCATTTGGAAGCCGCCGCAGATGCCAAGCACCGCGCCACCCCGACGGCGATGCGCGGCGAGGTCGATGTCCCAGCCTTGCGCGCGCAGAAAAGTGAGGTCGCCGCGTGTCGATTTGCTGCCTGGCAGGATCACGAGGTCGGTGTCGCCCGGCAGGGCCTCGCCCGCGCGCAGCATGGTGACGCTGACGGCTGGCTCGGCAGAGAGCGGGTCGAGATCGTCGAAATTGGCGATGCGCGAAAGCGCGAGGCAGACCACCCGGAACGGTCCGCCTTTGGCGACGCGCCCGAGGTCGAGCGCGTCCTCCGCCGGCAGGCGCGAGGCGCCGGGGAACCACGGCAGCACGCCGTAGCCGCGCCAGCCGGTCCTGCCCTCGATCAGGCGGTACCCAGCCTCGAAGAGCTGGGGATCGCCGCGGAACTTGTTGATCAGAAAGCCCACGACAAGCGCCGCATCCTCCGCGTCGAGCACGGTCTGGGTGCCGACGACCTGGGCGATCACCCCGCCGCGGTCGATGTCTCCAGCCAGCACCACCGGCACGTCGGCGGCGCGCGCGAAGCCCATGTTGGCAATGTCGCCCGCGCGCAGGTTCACCTCTGCCGGGCTGCCCGCGCCTTCGACGAGTACGAGATCGTGGGCCGCCTTGAGGCGGTTGAAGGATTCGAGCACCGGCGCCATCAGCTCGGGCTTGCGCCGGGAATAGTCCCGCGCCCGCATGGTGCCGATGCGGCGGCCCTGAACGATCACCTGAGCGCCGAGGTCGGTTTCGGGTTTGAGCAGGACCGGGTTCATATCGGTCACCGGCTCCAACCCCGAGGCAAGCGCCTGAAGCGCCTGGGCGCGGCCGATCTCCCCCCCGTCGGCGGTCACGGCTGCGTTGTTCGACATATTCTGCGGCTTGAACGGCGCCACCGTCAGCCTGCGCCGCCGCGCCGCGCGGCACAGCCCCGCGACCAGCATCGACTTGCCCACATTCGAGCCGCAACCCTGGATCATCAGCGCCGGCATCGCGCGCTCCCCACCCCGTTTATCAAGTTCATCTTGCTCGTGGCCCAAATTTCCCGGCGCAGTGCCCTCTGACGTTCAGTACTCCACCCCCGCCTGCGCCTTGATTCCGGCGCGGAACGGGTGCTTGACCAGCGTCATCTCGGTCACAAGGTCGGCAGCCTCGATCAGCCCCTCGGCGGCGTTACGGCCGGTGAGGACGACATGGGTCATCTCGGGCTTCTCCTCGCGCAGGAAGGCGATCACGGCCTCGATGTCGAGGTATTCGTAGCGCAGCGCGACGTTGATCTCGTCAAGAAGGACCATACGGATCGAGGGGTCACGGATCAACTCCTTGGCCTTTTCCCAGCCGGCCTCGGCGGCAGCGATGTCGCGGGCGCGGTTCTGGGTTTCCCAAGTGAAGCCCTCGCCCATGGCGTGGAACTGGCAGAGATCCCCGAAATGCTCGGTCAGGAGCCGTCGCTCACCCGTGTCCCAGGCCCCCTTTATAAACTGGACGACCGCGCAGGGCATGCCATGGGCGATGCAGCGCAGGATCATCCCGAACCCGGAGGAGGACTTGCCCTTGCCGGGGCCGGTGTGGACGATGATCAGGCCCTTCTCGCCGATCTTCTCCGCCATCATCCGGTCGCGCGCGGCCTTGATCTTGGCCTTCTTGGCGGCGTGCTCTTCCTCGCTGACGGGTTTGCGGCCCATTGCGTCGCTCCTTGTTCTTGACAACAGGCTGCATCCTGCCACACCTGACGCCATGCTGGTGCCCGGCTTGCGTCGGGCCTAAGAGGGAATGCGACAGGGGGAACCCCGAGCGCAGCCGCCCCCGCGACCGTGACCGGAGAGGTCGCCCGATGCCACTGGTCCGCGGACCGGGAAGGCGGGCGTCCGCAGGGCCGAGAGGCTTATATCCGTTAGCCGGGAGACCTGCCAGCAGCAAAACTGACCGGGCGGCCGGGGTGCGCTGCGACCGACGGTGGTGTGGCATTCTGGCCCGTCCTCGTCTCGCATGCCCCCAGGGCCGCCGCCAACCGAGAGGACCCGATGGGCACGACGCTCCATGTCTGCATCACCTGCCGCGCCGGGCAAGAGCCGGTGGAGGGGATGCCCTGCCTCGGCGCGCGCCTGCTAGCCGCGCTTCAGGCCGGGGACTGCCCCGAGGGCGTCACGATCCGCCCGGTCGAGTGCCTGTCTGCCTGCAATACCGGCGCCGCCGTCGCGCTCTCCGCCCCAGGGCGGTGGAGTTATATCTACGGCCGGCTGGCCCCCGAGGATGCGCCCGACATCCTCGGGGGCGCCGCAGCCTATGCCCGCGCGCCGAACGGCCTCGTACCCTGGCGCGAGCGGCCCGTGATCTTCCGCAAGCAATCCATCGCAAGAATCCCCCCGCAGGAACCCGCGCCATGAACGACCTCGCCAAGATACCCGTCACCGTCGTCACCGGCTTTCTCGGCGCCGGCAAGACCACGCTGATTCGCCACCTTATGGCCAATCCGGGTGGCCGTCGCCTCGCCGTGCTGGTCAACGAATTCGGCAGCCAGGGGGTGGACGGCGAGATTCTGAAAAGCTGCGCCGATGAGAACTGCCCAGTGGAGAACATCGTGGAACTCGCAAATGGCTGCATCTGCTGCACCGTCGCCGACGAGTTCCTGCCGACGATGGAGGCGATCCTCGCCCTACCGAAGCGGCCCGACCATATACTGATTGAGACTTCCGGTCTCGCCCTGCCGAAGCCGCTTTTGAAGGCCTTCGACTGGCCCGCCATCCGCTCGCGCATCACCGTGGACGGCGTTATCGCGCTGGCCGACGCCGAGGCCGTGGCCGCCGGCCGCTTCGCGCCGGACCCGAATGCGGTGCTGGCCCAGCGCGAGGCCGACGACAGCCTCGATCACGACACGCCGCTGGGCGAGGTCTTCGAGGACCAGATCGCCTGCGCCGACCTGATCCTGCTGACCAAGGCCGATCTCGCCGGCGAAGCCGGCATCGCCGTCGCCCGCGCCGCGATCGAAGCCGAGGCGCCGCGCCGCATCCCGATGGTCACGGTGCGCGATGGCAAGGTCGACCCGGCCGTCATCCTCGGTCTCAATGCGGCTGCGGAGGACGACCTCGCCGCCCGCCCCTCGCATCACGATGGGGCGGACGATCACGAGCATAACGACTTCGATACGATCGTCGTCGATCTGCCGGAACAGGCAAGCCAGGAGGCGCTGGAGGTCGCGATCGAAAAGCTGGCAGCCGAGCAGAATATCCTGCGCGTGAAAGGCTATGTCGCGCTGGCCGACAAGCCCATGCGGCTTCTGGTTCAAGCGGTAGGTGCGCGGGTGCGCAGCCAGTTCGACCGGCCCTGGGGCAGCCTGCCCCGTGGCTCCCAACTGGTGGTGATCGCGGAGCGCGGCGATGTCGATGCCGCGCGCATCCGAACCGCGCTCGGCGCTTGAGGGCGTGCGCGCGCCGTGCATGTCATCTTCCGCGAGAGTCATGGACTAGAGGAGACCGAGACCCCGCAAGATCTCGGCCAGGATCCGGCCGATCTTGTGGTGCTCTCGTTTTCCGACAGTGACCTTGGCGCCTTCGCGGCGGGCTGGCACCGCGCGCGGGAGGCGGGTAGCACCCTTCCCACGCTACGACTCGCCAACCTAATGGCGCTGCGCCATCCGTTGTCGGTTGACACCTATGCCGAGCGTACCCTGGCCGGCGCCAAGGCGATGCTGGTCCGGCTCATCGGCGGCGAGGCCTACTGGAGTTATGGCCTCTCGACCCTGCGCGACCTTTCCCAACGGCAGGGGTTGGCGCTCGCCGTGCTGCCCGCCGACGGGCGCGAGGATCCGGCACTCGATGCCTATTCGACGCTGCCCGTCTCCACCCTGCGCCGGCTTTCGGCCCTGTGCGATGCCGGAGGGGCGGTTGCCGCGCAGGCGGCACTGGCGCAGCTCTCGCTTGCTGCCGGACTCTATGCCGGGCCGGTCGCAGGCGCGAAGACGATGCCGGAGGTCGGGCTATACCTGCCCGGGCGGGGTGTCGTGGCCGCACTGCCGGAGGATCCGCGGCCAGCGGCGGCGGTCACGTTCTACCGCGCCTATCTGACGGCGGCGGATCTCGGTGCGATCGATGCGCTGATCGGGGCTCTGGAGGCGGAAGGCTTTGCCGCTTACGGCCTTTTCGCGCCCTCGCTGAAGGCCCCGAGCGCCGCGCCGCTCGTTTCCGAGCTGCTGGCCGCGCATCCGCCCGCTGTCATCGTCAATGCGACGGCCTTCTCGGCGCAGGGGGCGGAGGGGCGCTCGCCGCTCGACGGGCCGGGGGCGCCGGTATTCCAGGTCGCACTCTCGACCGCGCAGCGGCGTGACTGGGCAGGTTCGGATCGCGGGCTGTCGCCGGCCGACCTCGCCATGCATGTGGTGTTGCCGGAGGTGGACGGACGGCTCTTCGCAGGGGCCGTCAGCTTCAAGGCGGCGACACCGCGCGATGACGCGCTGCAATATTCGCGCTTCGTACATCGGGCCGAGCCCGAGCAGGTGGCCCGCGCCGCCGCCCGGGTAGGGGGCTGGCAGCGGCTGGCCGCCACCCCGGCAGCGGAGCGGGAGCTGGCGTTGATCCTCTCCACCTACCCCGGCCGGGCGCATCAGATGGCCCATGCCGTCGGGCTCGATGCCTTGGCCTCGGCCGAGGCGATCCTCTCCGATCTCGCTGCGGCGGGCTACGTGACTGGCCCCGAGGCCGGGCTGGCAGCGCGGCTGGGGGCCGAGACGCTGGCCTGGCCGCTCGCCGATTACCGCGTCGCGCTTACCACCCTGCCCGAGGCGTTGCGCGAGCAACTCAACGAGGCCTGGGGCGCTCCGGAAGAGGATCCGGCGGTGCGCGACGGCGTCTTCCACTTCGCAGCCTTCGCGCTTGGCCGCATGCTCGTCGCACTGCAACCCGAGCGTGGGCACCGCGCCGGGCGGGAGGCGAGCTACCACGACCTCGCCTCCACACCGCGGCACGCCTATGTCGCTTTCTATCTGTGGCTGCGCGCCCGGCGGCTGGCGGCGCTCGTGCATATCGGCGCTCACGGGACGCTGGAATGGCTGCCGGGCAAGTCGGTCGCGCTCTCGGCCGATTGCTGGCCAGAGGCGCTTACCGGCGCGATGCCTGTAATTTACCCGTTCATCGTCAATGACCCCGGCGAGGCGGCGCAGGCCAAGCGGCGGCTCGGCGCGGTGACCTTGGGCCACCTTCCGCCGCCACTCGTCGGATCCACACTGCCTGAGGGGCTCGCACGGCTGGAGAGCCTGCTCGACGAATATTCCACCGCCGAAGGGCTCGACCCGGCGAGGCGGAGCCGGCTGGTCGCCGCGATTCGAGAGGAAGCGCGCGCGCAGGGGGTTGAGGATGACCTAGCGCTACCGCCCGGCGCCAGTGCAGCGGAGGCGATCACCCGGATCGACCGTTTCGTCTGTGATCTGAAGGAAAGCCGGTTCGGCGAGGGGCTCCACGTCTTCGGGCGCGGCGCCTGCGGGATCGAGGAGCGCACCGGGCTTCTTGCCGCGCTCGACGGCCGCCGGGTAGCGTCAGGGCCCTCCGGCTCTCCTGCACGTGGGCGGTCGGATGTGCTGCCCACCGGGCGCAACCTCTTCGCCGTCGATCCGCGCGCAGTGCCGACGCGGGCCGCCCATGCGCAGGGCGTGAAGCTCGCCGAGGAGCTGATCCGCCGCCATTTGCAGGACCAGGGCGACTGGCCGCGGGGGCTGATCGTAGACCTCTGGGGGTCTGCCACGATGCGGACGGCGGGCGAGGATTTCGCCATGGCGCTGCATCTTGCCGGCCTTGCGCCGGTCTGGGACGAAGGCTCCACTCGCGTCTCGGGATTCGAGGTGATCCCGCCAGCGCTGCTCGGTCGCCCGCGGATCGACGTAACGCTCCGCGTCTCGGGCCTCTTCCGCGACATATTCCCCGGCCTCGCCCAGCTCTTCGAGGCGGGCGCCGCGGCGCTGGCGGATCGCGAGGAGGATCCGGCTGAAAACCCATATGCCGCACTCAGCCCTCGCGTCTTCGGGCCGAAGCCCGGGGCCTATGGCCTCGGCATCGCCGCAGATCCCATCGATTTTAGCGATGCCGCGCGTGCGGCGGCGGGTGAGGCATGGCTGGCAGCTTCCGCCTGGGCGATCGGCGCGGATGGGGCAAGCCGCGAGGCCCGTTCGGCGCTGGAGGCCCGCGTGGGTACCGCCGATGCCTTCGTCCACTCCCAGGATCTGCCGGAGACGGACCTGCTGCTGGCCGAGGATTTTGCTGCCCATGAAGCCGGAATCGCCGCCGCCGCCGCGCGGCTCGGCCGGCCGGCCCCGGCGCTCTACCACCTCGACGCGACCAACCCGGAGGCGCCGCGCGCGAGGGCGCTTTCGGAAGAGATCGCGCGCGTCATGCGGGCCCGCGCCGCCAACCCAGCCTGGGCCGAGGGGATGATGCGCCACGGCTTCCGCGGCGGGGCGGAGATCGCAGCGACGCTCGACCACCTCGCTGCCTTCGCCCATCTTGCCCGCGCCGTCCCGCCGCATCTCTTCGACCTCTATCACGAGGCGACGCTGGGGCGGATCGAGGTGGCTGAGTTCCTAGCCCGGGAAAACCCGGCGGCGCTGGCCCGGATGAACGAGACATTCGCCGCACTCCGTGATGCGGGACTCTGGATCACCCAGCGCAACTCCATCGCCGCGGCGCTGGAGGGTCGGGCATGAGCGAGCCCGAAATCCGCGGCTGGTGCCCTGGTGCGCTGACGCCGATGGCCTCGGCCGATGGGCTTGTGGTGCGGTTGCGCCCGCCGCTGGGCCGCCTCAGCTCGGCACAGGCGCGGGCGGTAGCAGCGGCGGCGGTACGATTCGGATCGGGGGAAGTGGAGCTGACCTCGCGCGCCAACCTACAGATCCGTGGCGTGGCCGAGGCGGACCACGCGGCACTGCTGGCGGAGCTGGCGGCCCACGGGCTGGTCGACCCCGACCCGGAAACCGAGCGCGCGCGCGCCATCGCCATCGCGCCTTTCTATCGAGAGGCGGCAGAGATTACGAGCCTGGCGAACATCCTGACCGAGGCGCTCCGCGCCGCGCCCCTGCCCTCGAAATTCGGCGCAACGCTCGATATCGGCTCTGCGCCGGTGCTGGCGGGGACCGCCGCCGATCTCCGGCTGGAACGGGCGGCGGACGGTCGGCTAGTGCTGCGCCCCGATGGCTCGGCCACGGGCTGGCCTGTGACGGCCGAGACGCTACCGGCTATTCTGACGAAGCTGATCGGCTGGTTCCTGGAGACTGGAGGTGTCCGGAACGGCCGCGGCCGGATGCGCAAGCATCTTATTGGCAAGCACGACCTGCCAGGGGGTTGCAACGTTGCCCCTGCCCTACCTGCTGCGCTGCCAAAACCAGGGCCGGTCGGCGACGGGCAACTCGCCATCGTAGCATTCGGGCTGATGCCTGCACAGACGCTCTCGGCCCTCGCGGACCTGAGCGCCGAGATTCGGCTGACGCCCTGGCGGGGCGTATTTATGCCCGGCCTGCGGGCGCTGCCTGCGCTTTCCGGGATTCTGGCCTATCCTGAGGATCCGTTGCTGCGCGTCCATGCCTGCACCGGGCGGCTCGGCTGTCCGCAGGCGCTCGCCGAGACCCGAGCGCTCGCCCGGGCTCTTGCGCCCAAGCTGGCGGCCGGGCAGAGCCTCCATGTCTCTGGCTGCGCCAAGGGCTGCGCCCATCCCGGGCCCTGCGGCCTGGTTCTGACCGCCACGCCCAAGGGCTTCGATCTTGCCCGCGACGCCTCCGCCGGTGCCCCGCCCCTTCGCCCCGCTCTCTCGCCCGCGGCACTTCTCGCCACCCCTTACCCATTCGGTGCCCCCTGATGCCCCACGCCTACGAGACCGACGGCGCCGCGATATACCGGCAGTCCTTCGCCACCATCCGCACCGAGGCCGACCTCGCCCGCTTCACGCCGGAGGAGGAACCGGTCGTTGTGCGCATGATCCATGCGCTCGGTTTCGTCGGGCTGGAGGCGAGCGTCGCCTTCACCCCGGGCCTGGCCGAGGCCGCCCGGACCGCCCTCATGGCCGGTGCGCCGATCCTCTGCGATGCGCGTATGGTCAGCGAGGGGATCACCCGGTCGCGGCTGCCGGCGGAGAACGAGATCCTCTGCACGCTCCACGACCCTAAGGTGCCGGCACTGGCGCAGCACCTTTCCACCACGCGCTCCGCCGCCGCGCTGGAGCTTTGGCGGCCACGGCTCGCGGGCGCGGTGGTGGCTATCGGCAATGCGCCGACGGCGCTTTTCCACCTGCTGAACATGCTGGAAGATCCCGGCTGCCCGCGCCCGGCCGCGATAATCGGTTGCCCGGTGGGATTTGTCGGTGCCGCCGAGTCGAAGGCCGCACTGATGGAGGCGCCGCCGGTGTCGTCGATGGCCGTCATGGGGCGGCTCGGCGGGTCCGCCGTCACCGTCGCCGCGATCAACGCGCTTGCCAGCCGGAAAGAATGAGCATGGGCCGCATTCTCTGCGCCGGGCTTGGCCCCGGCGACCCGGAACTGATGAGCGTTAAGGCCGACCGTGCGATCCGCGGTGCCCGTCACATAGCCTTCTTCCGCAAGGCCGGCCACGCCGGGCAGGCGCGCCGCATCGTCGAGGGGATGCTCGCCCCTGGCTCAATCGAACATGCGATGGAATACCCGGTCACGACTGAGATCGCCTTCGACAGCCTGGAATACACCGAGACGCTGGCACGGTTCTACGACCTCTGGGCCGACCACCTTGCCCAGCTGGCCGAGACCGAGGAGGTCGTGGTCCTCTGTGAGGGCGACCCATTCTTCTACGGCTCCTTCATGCATCTCTATACTCGCCTGAAGGGCCGGGTGCCGGTGGAGGTCATCCCCGGCATCACCGGCATGTCGGGCTGCTGGACGGCAACCGGCGTGCCGATCACCTGGGGCGACGATATCCTCTGCGTCTTGCCCGGAACCTTGCCCGAGGCACGGCTTGTGGCGCAGATGCGGGAGGCGGAGGCGCTTGTGGTGATGAAGACCGGCCGCAATCTGCCGAAGGTTCGCCGTGCGCTGGCAGAGGCCGGGCGGCTGGCGGATGCCTGGCTTGTGGAGCGCGGCACGATGGCCGACGAGCGCGTCGCCCGCCTCGCCGATCTTCCGGAGGGCGACTACCCCTATTTCGCTATCGTCCTCGTCCACGGCCAGGGCCGGCGACCGGAGATCGACGCATGAGTGGTTGGCTCGCCATCGCCGGGCTCGGTCCCGGGGACGCCGCGCTGGTGACGCCAGAGGTAGAGGCCGCGCTGGCAGAGGCGACCCATGTGGTGGGCTACATCCCTTATATCGCTCGCGTCGCGCCGCGCGCGGGGCTGACGCTGCATCCGTCCGACAACCGGGTAGAGCTCGACCGGGCCCGCCATGCGCTGGAGATGGCAGCTGCGGGCGCGCGCGTCGTCGTGGTCTCCTCCGGCGATCCGGGGGTCTTCGCCATGGCCTCGGCCGTGTTCCAGGCGCTGGAAGGCGCGCCGGAGTGGCAGGAGCTTGACATCCGCGTGCTTCCCGGGATCACCGCGATGCTGGCCGCTGCTGCCCGTGCCGGGGCGCCGCTGGGGCATGATTTCTGCGCGATCAACCTGTCGGACAACCTCAAGCCGTGGGTGGTGATCGAGCGGCGTCTGCGGCTCGCAGCACAGGCGGATTTCGCCATGGCCTTCTACAACCCCCGTTCCAGAGGCAGGCCCGAAGGCTTCGCCCGCGCGCTTGAGATCCTGCGCGAGGAATGCGGGGCCCATCAGCTGATCACCTTCGCCCGGGCCGTGAGCACCCTCGAGGAGCGGATCAACACGGTAACCCTGGTAGAGGCAACGCCGGAGATGGCCGACATGCGGACGGTAGTCCTGATGGGCAATTCCGCCACGCGGCGGGTGGGGCGGTTCGTCTATACGCCGCGCATGTTCCCTGGCGAAGCGGGCACCGGTTCGCCGTCCGAAAGCGCGCGCGCTCAGGGTTCAGGGCAGGTGGAATGAAAGATCCAGGCCATCACCTCGGCGATGCTCACGGCGACTGGCCGGTCGGGAACTTCCGGGCGGTCGATCAGGATTACCGGAAGACCGAGCGCCCGGGCGGCGTCGAGTTTGGCGCGCGCGCCGCTGCCGCCGGCGTTCTTTGCGAGGATCAGTTCGATGCGATGAGACTCCAGCAGCGCCCGGTCGCCCGCCGCGGAGAAGGGGCCACGGGCGACGACGGCCTCGGCATCCGGCAGGGGCAAGGGCACCTCGGGCGGATCCACGAGGCGCAGGAGATAATGGTGTTGCGGGGCCGCGGCGAAGGCGGAAAGGCCCTGCCTGCCAATGGCGACGAAGATCCGCCTCGGGGCCCACGGCAACGCGGCGATGGCGGCAGCGGTGTCCGGCACATGGGTCCAGCGGTCTTCCGCGCCCGCG
>Ga0315298_1004883_pt1 | contig 19559 bp, 13 predicted proteins | sample WHS_1_MG_FD_203077 | JGI IMG/M metagenome (GOLD analysis project Ga0315298, IMG submission 203077) | Extremophilic microbial mat communities from Washburn Hot Springs, YNP, Wyoming, USA - WHS_1_MG | ecosystem: Environmental > Aquatic > Thermal springs > Hot (42-90C) | place: USA: Wyoming...
GGCACAGGGCGTCGTAGTATTCCGGCGGAGGAGGGTCGTTATGGTCGGCCCCGGCAAGCGTGTAGAACTGCTTGGGCTCGGCTGCCGCCTCGAACAACCGCCGGCCGAGGTGGTAGGGGACGATCGTGTCGCGGTCGCCATGGCTTTGAAAAAGGGGCGTTCGGCAGTCGGGCATTTTTTCCAGGGCGTTTAACTGCGCGCGCATGAGCCAGCGTACGGGGAGCCAGGGGAAGTGCCAGGCGGCCACGTCGGGCAGGCTGGTGAAGGTGTTTTGGAGGATGAGGGCGCGGCTGGGGAGTTCGGCGGCCAGGTGCACGGCGACCGCCCCGCCGAGGGATTCGCCCATGAGCACCACGCTGGTTTCGGGCAAGTGGGCGTGCTGGGCCAGCCAGCGGCGTGCGGCGCGGGCATCGCGGAGGACGCCTGATTCGTTGGGGGTCCCTTGGCTTTTGCCGTAGCCGCGATAGTCGAACACCAGCACGGCCGCCTGCACGCGCCTGTGCATCTGTCGCAAGGCCTCAGCGCGATGGGTGACGTTGCCCGCGTTGCCGTGGCACAACAGCACCTGCGCCACCGGCTGGGGATGCGGAAGGTACCAGCCGTGCAGGCGCAGACCGTCGTCCGAAACGAACCACGCATCGACGACCGGAAGGCCGGCCGGCTGCCAGTCGCCCTCGGGATAAGGGGACGGGATGAAGATGAGTTTGTCTTCGAGCCACACGAGGACCAATAGTACCGCAAGATAGGTGGCGGCGGCCAGCCGGGCGGCCAGCCACAGCCTGCCGGCAAAGCGGCGCGTGGCGGGCGGCGCAGCCGGCGCCGGAGGGCGGGCAGGCTGTGGGGCGCGCTGCCGCCCGGGCGGCTCACTTGGCCCGGAATCCATAATTCGGGTTGCGGATGTCGAAGTCCGCGTCGGTAAACCCGTTGTTGAGCTTGATGTTCAGGTAGGTGTACTCTTCGATCAGCTCGGGCGGCCCGCCGGGCTGGCTCGGCCAGTCGTAGGATTCGTAGCGGGTGGGCAGGTTCAGTTCGTCATCCACGTAGATGCGGGCGATGTGGAACAGGAAGTTCCGCCGCGGCACCGGGTGGACCACCTGCACGCAAGTGTGCTGCCGGCCATTGATCTTCGCCCCGGAGAAGAACTTCACCTCGCACTCGCCGTACTGCGTGTCCTTCTCGCCCACCTCGATCAGGCGGCGCAGGAGGTTGACGATGCCGATTTCCGTGGCGGGATAGCGGTTGCCTTTCATGGCGATCGGGCCGGCGGGGTCCAATTCCACCGTGCCGAACACCTTGCGGAAGCCCGTGCCGTGGGCCCACATCTTGCCGTTATTGGACCCCTCGATCCAGATGACCTCCTGGCCCTTGAGGCTGGGCGGGGCGAGAAAGAGCATGTAGACGCTGAAGGGCTTGTGGCGGATCTTGACGAATAGGTACTCCGGCTCGCCCACCTTGCCGTCGATCCGCTCCCGCTTGACCACCGTGGCCGAGTAGTCCTTGATCTTCTCCGCCTCGCGCAAGCCCGCCCGGGCCCAGCGCAGCGTGGGCATCAACGGGTGCTCGTTGGGCTGGGTGACGCTCAGCATGGCGCGGGCCTCGTTGACCGGCAACGAGCGTTCGGCCACGCGGTAGCCGGGCCCCGAGGCGGGGGCAGACTCCGGCGGGTCGGCCCATGCCAGCACCCCGCTGGCCAGCACCGCCCCGAACACCATTGCGCCGGCGCCCAACCCTTTCCACCAAAAACCAGGAGAATTCCCAGGCATCTGCGACCGCTCCTTTTCGACCTGGGCCCAATTTGCTTAGCGACCTATAGTTCCATCCATCGCACACTGGGGATCGGCCCAGGGCCGACGAGAGGACCCTGCACGCGGACCCCAGTTGGACACGAGGGCCCCAATCAGTTATCGCAGCCGTGGGAGGGCACAATTACAATGTTTCGGTGCGGCTGCCGGCAACGCTTCAATCCCCGCGGTTTTTCCCCTTTGCGCGATCAGCGGCCAAAGGGGCTTCCTGCCCAACTTGCCCAGCTTAGGAGTGCCAACCTCGTGTCCAACCGGTCCCTCGAACTCGTAACCATCGTTTCCGCGGAGTTTCAGGAAAACACCTTCGTGGCGTGGCTTCCCCCGAGGAGGGAGTGCGTCGTCGTGGACCCCGGCATGGAACCGCAACAGATCGAGAGCTACCTCCTGAAAGCGGGACTGACGCCCGCGGCCATCCTAATCACCCACGGCCATGCCGATCACATTGCCGGCTGCGGGTGGCTCAAGCGCCGCTGGCCCGCGTGTCCCATCGTTATCGGCCGCGACGATAGCCCCAAGCTGGTCGATGCCACGAAGAATCTCTCGGCTCTGTTCGGGTTCTTTGTCACCAGTCCGCCGGCCGACCAGCTTGTACACGAGGGGGAGGTGTACTCCGTGGCTGGCTTCGAGTTCCAGGTGCTTGCGGTTCCCGGCCATTCGGCCGGCCATGTGGTCTACCTTTGGAAAGGTCAGTCGCCTTTTGTGGCCTTTGTGGGCGACGTGATCTTTGCGGGGAGCGTGGGACGCACCGATTTTCCCGACGGGGACATGGGCGCACTGGCCCGCCACATCCACCAGAAGCTCTTCACGCTGCCCGACGACACGGTCCTTTACCCGGGGCACGGGCCGGCGACCACGGTAGGCCACGAAAAGCGGCATAATCCGTTCGTTGGCCTGGAAGGGGGGTTTGGCCGCGCGGCGCCCTAAGGCGGCGTGTCCGGGGGGCCATCCTCGCGCCCGGCCAAAACCGCAAGCATCGGAACGCGCAAGGGGAGGGCGCTCGATCGCGGCCTTCCCGCGTAATGGAGGGGACGGGCAGGCACCGCCGGCCGAGGTTCCGGAAGGCCCATCGGCGGCCGGGTCGGGCCCCTCAGGCCATCACCTGCGGCCGCTCGCGGCAGGGGACACCGCCCGCCCGCACCAGGGGGCGCCGGGCGCCCAGGGCTTCGCGCAGGGTGCGGGCGATGCCGGCGGCATCCAGACGGAGTTCGGCCAGCAGCTCCTGCCGCTCGCCGTGCTCGATGAAGCGATCGGGCAGGCCCAGGCGGCGGATGCGGCTGGTATCGAGGCCGGCATCGCAGGCCGCTTCCAGCACCGCGCTGCCAAAGCCTCCCATCAGACACCCCTCTTCCACCGTCAGGACCAATGGCGCCTCACGCACCGCCCCAAGGATAGTCTCGCGGTCGAGGGGTTTGACGAATCGGGCATTGATGACGCCGATATCGAGACCCTCGGCCCGCAATCGCTCGGCGGCCTCCAGGGCGACCGCCAAGAGGGCCCCGCAGACCACGATCACCCCATCGGCGCCCCAAGAGAAAACCTCGGCCCGGCCAAGTTCCACGGGCCTCTTCGGCCGGTCCAGGCGCACGGCGGGGGCTTTGGGGTAGCGAAGGGCGGCGGGACCATCCAGTCGCAAGGCCAGCTCCAGCATCCCTTCCAGGTCCGCGGCGTCGCCCGGGGCCATCACCACCATATTGGGGAATGGGCGGAGGTACGCCAGGTCGAAAGCCCCGTGATGGGTCGGCCCGTCGGGCCCCACCAGCCCCGCGCGGTCCAGGCAGAAGGTCACCGGCAGGTTCTGCAGGGCGACCTCTTGGAAGATCTGGTCGTGGCTCCGCTGCAAGAAGGTGCTGTAGATATCCACGATGGGCCGGATGCCCACCTTGGCCAGGCCGGCGGCAAAGGCCACCGCGTGGGATTCGCAGATGCCCACGTCGAAGAAGCGGTCGGGCAGCGTGTCGCGGACCGGTTCAAGCATGTTCCCCTGGCACATGGCCGCCGTGATGACCACCACGTTGGGGTTCCGCTGCATCTGGGCGAAGATGGCGTCGCGGGCCACCTCGGTGTACGAGGGGGATGATTTCTGGGCCCGCACCACAAGCTGCCCATTCTGCCGCACAAACGGTGCGGGGGTATGGAACCGAACAGGGTCTTCGGCGGCCGGCTGGAAACCGTGCCCTTTTTCGGTGACCACGTGCAGCAGCACGGGCCCGCTGAACCCCTTGGCCAGCTCCAGGTACTTCTGCAACTGGCGGATGTTGTGCCCATCGACTGGGCCCACGTAATGGAAGCCCAGCTCCTCGAACAGCATCCCGCCCAGCATGCCCGCCTTGATGGCGTCTTTGACCTGCGAGAGGAATCGCTCTACGGAATCGCCGATCAAGGGCACGCTGGTGAGAAACTTCTGCACCTCCAGCTTCAGGCCGGTGTAGAAGGGGGCCATGCGGAGGCGGTCGAGATACTCGGCCAGGCCGCCCACGCGGGGGCAGATGGACATCTTGTTGTCGTTGAGGACGACGATGAGCTTTTTCTTGAGGCCGGCCGTATTGTTCATCGCCTCGAAGACCATGCCTGAGGCAAACGCCCCGTCGCCGATGACGGCCACCACGTGACGGCCCTCTTCGGGCCGCAACAGGTCATCGCCGCATTTCAGCCCCAACGCGGTCGAGAGGCTCGCGCCGGCGTGACCCGTCAGGAAAAGGTCGTAGGGGCTTTCGGCCGGGTTGGGATAGCCCATCAATCCCCCCCGGGTGCGGATGGTGGGGAAGGCGGCGTAGCGGCCGGTAACCATCTTGTGCGGATAGATCTGATGGCCGGTGTCCCAGATCAGCCGATCGCGGGAGAAATCGAAAGTGGTGTGCAGAGCCAACGTCAGCTCCACGACGCCCAGGTTCGAGGCGAAATGGGCGGTGCGGGTGCCGCAGAGCCGGCAGAGGGCCTCGCGGATTTCGGCCGCAAGCTGATCGAGTTCCTTCGGCCCCAGCCGCTTCAGGTCCGCAGGCGATCGGATGGTAGAAAGCAGCTTGTCCACTAGCGGGTCCTCTCTACGACATACCGCGCAAGCCGGCGGAGGGGTTCGGCCCCTGCGCCGAACCCCTCCAGGGCCTGGCAGGCCTCCGAGGCCAAGTGCTCGGCGCGGCGCCTGCTCGAGTCGATGCCCACCAGGCCGGGAAACGTCAGTTTGCCCTGGGCCGAATCCTTTCCTAACCGCTTGCCCACGGCCTGGGCGTCGCCCTGGACATCCAGAAGGTCGTCGGTGATCTGGAAGGCCAGTCCCAGGGCCTGGCCGTACCGATGCAGGGCGGACAGGCGGCCCGCGTCGGCCCCGGCGACCAGGGCCCCCAGCCGGAGGCACGCCTCGATCAGCGCCCCCGTCTTGCGGCGGTGGATGGATTCCAGCCGGCCGAGGTCGGCCCCCTCGGCGGCGCCTTGAAGGTCGTCGGCCTGGCCACCGACCAGATTGCGGGGGCCGGCCGCCTCGGCCAGGCAGGCGCAGCACTTGGCCGCCGTCTCGGCCGGCTGGACCTCCCTGGCCAGGATCTCGAACGCCAGGGCCAGCAGGGCGTCGCCCGCCAAAATGGCGGTGGCCTCGTCGAACCGCTTATGGCAGGTGGGCTGGCCTCGGCGGAAGTCGTCGTCGTCCATGGCCGGCAGGTCGTCGTGCACGAGCGAATAAGCGTGGACCATCTCCACGGCACAGGCGGCGGGCATCGCTGCCTCGACCGAGCCGCCGCAGGCCTCGGCCGCCAGAAGCACCAGCACCGGCCGCAGCCGCTTGCCCGGCGCAAGCAGACTGTACCGCATGGCCTCGGCCAGGCGCACCGGGCAGCCGTCCAATCCGCTGAGATACCGCCCTAGCGCGGCCTCGATGCTGGCCCGCAGGTCTTCGGCCCGCTCGGGAAATCCCACTGCCGGAGCTTTCACGCCACCACGTCGACCCAATGGCCCGACTGGACGGACCAACGGCCCGTCCTTACCCTGACCAGCCCCTACCCTCATCCCTCCCTGCCGTCTTTTCTATCCTAAGTCACGCCGCATGCGCCGTCTATGCAGGGGCCAAATCAGCCCGCAGGCGGTGTTGCCCCCGGTGCCGATCGCCGCCGGCTTCGATGTTCCGCCTTTTCGGCCAGCGACAGGGCCGCGTCGTCCAATGGCGCGGTGATCGGCTCGCCCTGGGCGCCGACGCCTGTGAGTATCTCGATCCGGCGTTCGGCCCGCTCTAACAGCTCGTGGCAGCGGCGCAACAGGGCAATGCCCTCCTCGAACCGGGCCAGTGATTCGTCCAGGCCCAGGCTGCCCTCCTCCAGTTCGTGGACCACCTTCTCTAAGCGCTCGGCAGCCTGTTCGAACGAAAGCGAAAGATCGGCCGGCGGTTCGGACATACCTTGCTTCCTTTTTTCGCAACGCGGTGCCTGGGACGAGGCGCCGCCCGATAACGCCCTTGGACTGCCAAAGGGAGCCCCCTCGGCAGGGCCGCGGTCTATTGGCCGCCTCGCTCGGCGATCAGCCGATCCAGCTCCAGGCGGAGCCGCGCCAGGATCTCCTCGTAGCGGTACGTGCCCAAGTGGACTGCGCCCCGTTTGAGGTTGACCGCCTTAGGACCGCACCATACGCCCAGGTCGGCCTCGTCGGTCTCGCCGGGCCCGTTGACCCGGCAGCCCATCACCGCGATGGTCAGCGGCACGTGGGCGGCGTAGCGGGTCATGCGGCGGATTTCCTCGGCCAGTTCCACGAAGGCCGCGTTCTCCACCCGCGAGCAACTGGGGCAACTGACGATGTTGAGCCCATTGGGCCACGGCGGGTCGGCCGGCTGGACCTCAGGGGCCGCCGCCTCGGCCAGGATCTGCTGCCCGGCCTCGACCTCCTCGTGCTTGCGGTGGTTAGGCACGGTGAGCGATACCCGGATCGTATCGCCAATCCCTTCGCGCAAAAGGGGCAGCAACGCCGCGCGGGTCTTCCAGACGCCTTCGGGCGGCAGGCCTGCCTCGGTCACCCCCAGATGTAAAGGCACGTCGGGCCGCTGGGCCGCAAACCGCCGGTTCACCTCCACCACCTTGCGCGGGTCGGAGTCCTTAAGCGACACGCAGTACCGCGTAAATCCCAGGCGATCCAGTAGCTCGCAGTGGGCCAGGGCGCTGGCGAGCATGGGCCCGATTGTATCCTCGGCCGGGAACTCCGCGCGGATGGCCGGATCGACCGAGCCGCAATTGATCCCCACGCGGAGGGCGCAATCGGATTGGGCGGCTATCGCGGCCAAGTACCGCACCTTGTCCTCCCAGGGGACGTGGGGCTCGTGGTGGTAAAGGTGCCCCGGGTTGTAGCGGAGCTTGTTTACATGGGGGGCGACCTCGGCCGCCAGGCGGTAATTCTCTTGGAGGTCCACGGAGAGGTTGGCCTCGGTCCGCTGGCGGATCTCGGCCAAGGCCTGGGCATCACGGCGGCTATCGACGGCGATGCGGACCACGCCCGCACCGGCTCGGCGAAGGCGCTCGGCCTGGGCCGCCGTGGCCTGGATATCGGTGGTCTTCGTAGCGCACATGCTCTGGATGACCACAGGGTGGCCGTTACCCAGGGTCACCGTGCCGATGCGCACCGGCCGCGTGGGATTTCTCTGCATACCGCGTAATTATAGCCCCTTGCGGGCCTCGGGCGGCGGCCAAGGGCCTCTACTGGCGGCGGGTTGCCGCCAGATGGCGGGGCCGCTATCTTGAATGCGGTGCGCGGGCCTGATCGAGACAGAGCTCTTCCCGGCCGCCATGCGCCGCAAGCCCCGGCTGGCCTTCCCGGCCGGGCGTAACCTAGGGTTGGACAAGAGGTTATGCCTGGCACCCTCGGGCGGGCCGGGCCGCGAAAAGCCTCAGCCGCCCGCACCACCCATAGGCGGCCCGGCAAGGGGGCCTGCTGGCCGCCAGTAGGACGCGTTTTGTATGTGTCATCGCCCTGAACGCTACCCACACCTTCGCAAGGCGGATCCGGAAATCTACGGCCTTATCCAGAGGCAGACTCTGGCCGAGGCGAGCACGTTGAAGATGATCCCCTCGGAGAACTTCGCCTCCCTGGCGGTGATGGAAGCCACCGGATCCATCCTCACCAACAAATACGCCGAGGGATACCCGGGGGGGCGGTACTACGAGGGCAACGAGATCGTCGATGAGATCGAGAATCTGGCCATCCAGCGGGCCAAGGCTCTGTTCGGCGCTGAACACGCCAACGTGCAGCCCTATTCCGGCTCGCCTGCCAACCAGGCGGCCTACCGGGCCTTGGGCGAGCCGGGGTGCAAGATCATGGGCATGCCCGTGCCCCAGGGGGGGCATCTGACCCATGGCTGGAGCGTCAACTTCTCGGGGAGCGATTACGTGCAGGTCCCCTATGGGCCCGACCCGGAGACGGGGTTTTTGGACTACGACCAGATCCGCGAGATCGCCCGGCGGGAGCGGCCCCGGATGATCTGGGTGGGGGGGACTTCTTATCCCCGGGTCTTCCATTACGACCGGTTCGCGGAGATCGCCCGGGAGGTGGAGGCCTATCTGGTGGCCGACATCGCCCATATCAATGGGCTCATCGTGGCGGGGGTGCATCCGGACCCCGTGCCGTACTGCGACGTGATCACGAGCACCGCCCACAAGATGCTTGGCGGCCCCCGGGCCGGGTTCATCCTATGCCGGATCGAAGACCGCTACCAGCAAAAATATTTCCCGCACAGCACGTTGAACCTCGCCAAACGGATCGACCGGGCGGTTTTCCCGACGCTCCAAGGGGGGCCCCATGTGAACGTCATCGCGGCCATGGCCGTGGCCTTCAAGGCGGCCGCCACCGAACAGTACCGCGCTTACGGCCGGCAGATCGTGGCCAATTGCCGGCGACTGGCCGAGGGGCTTTTGGCCCGCGGCTACCGGCTGGCCACCGGGGGGACGGACAACCATTTGTTGGTCATGGACTTTCGCGACGCCCCGCACACGGGCAAGCAGGTGGCCCGGGCCCTTGCCCAGGCGGGCATCATCTGCAACTTCAACATGATCCCCGGCGATCACCGCAAACCCGCGGTCACGAGCGGCGTTCGCCTCGGTACCCCCGCAGTGACCGCCATGGGGATGAAAGAGCCGGAAATGGACCTCATCGCTGGTTGGATCGATACGGTCTGCCGCAACCTCGATAACGTCGAGGAGACTGCCAACCGCATCCGGGGCGAAATCGCCGATTTGTGCGCCCAGTTCTCCATTCCTGGCATCTCCGAACCAGAGCCCGAACTCGGCCGGCGGACTTAAGCGCGCGGCCTTTAAGCCCCCCCGAAGGCGAAAACCGCGATTTCCTAGGCCGGGCCTGTTTGGCCACCCAAATTTCGTGGGACCGTCGCGCTCGTAGAAGACCAAGCTCTTGGTGGCCCCTCGTCTCGGCGGCAACGGCTAGAGGCGTTTCGGTTAGCGCCAGCCAGAGACGCCATACTCCCAAAGCCCCGGTTTTTTGCCTTGGCTTTCCGGGCCAAGGAGGCCTTTCGGATCCGGGCCGAACCGATCGAAAGGCCCACCGCGCAAGCGCTTGGAATCATAACTTTACTCGTAGACTTATATTCGCGCGGGCTTGGCGACAAAGTGTCCATCCAAGCGCCCCGGCCAGTATACCGGCTCGTAAGTGCCAAAATTTTTGGCCACGTACTATTGACTTTCAAAATAACCTGGCAAAAATCAAACGTGTTGCGGAAAGGGTGAGGAAACGAATTGTTTACTTGAGGAGTGACCAATGAAGGCGTACTTACGGCTTTTCGCGCCGTTGGCGGTCTTGGCCATGGTGGGGCTGGCCTTGGCCGACGATAGCTGCAAGAAGGCGGGCTGTTCGGGCTGTTGTGGCAGCGCGGTCTCCACGCACACGACGGCCACGGCCTCGCTCGGCGAGGCCAAGTGCCCCGTCACTGGCGAGCCGGTCTCCGCAGACGCTTCGATCGCCTACAAGGGCGGGAAGCTTTACTTCTGCTGCCCGGGCTGCGGGTCTAAGTTCACCGCCAATACGGAGAAGTACGCGGCCAAGGCCAACCAGCAATTGGCCGTCACGGGCCAGGTGGTCCAGGTAGCGTGCCCCCTTTCCGGTGGCAAACTGAATCCGGCGACCAAGACCAAGGTCGCTGGCGTGGACGTCTGCTTCTGCTGCAATAACTGCAAGGCCAAGTTGGCCAAGGCGGACCCCGCCAAGCAGCTCGAGATGGTCTTCGGCAAGGCGTTCGACAAGGCCTTCCAGCCCAAGAAAGAGAAGAAACAAGACAAGGCGGCCTAAGCTTCCGCCCAGCGGTTCGACCGGGCAAGGTCGGCACCGCACGCAGGATCCTCCCGGTAGCGGCCGCGTCCCGCCAAGGATTGACGGGGCGCGGTCTTTTTGTGCGCGGGTGTTGGGTGGCGCGGTGGACGCAGGGGCTGGTTTCTGGCAGGATATTGCCTCGTAGGCCCGGAGCGTGCCGTGGCCGCCGGCCCGCCGAAAACATGTCCTGCCAAAGTGTCTTGCGTACGGCCGATCTGTCGCGTTCTGCGCCCACAGGGCGGCTTGATCTGCCCGGCGGCGTGGCCCAAAGGGGCGTGCAGCTTCTCTATCGGCTGCTGAGCCGGCCCGCGGCCCGGGCGCCGCAGGCGGCCTTCGAACGTTGGTACGAGGAAAGCCCCCAAGCGGCGCTGCGCGCCAGCGAGGGTCTTTTCGCTGCTATGCAGCGGGCGTACGGCCTGCCGCCCCAGCCAGGGGATTTCGGCCGGGCGATCTTCGCGCTGCAGACATGGTTTGCGCTTGTGGCCAAGCTTGCGGTCCGCCAGCAATTGGCCCTCCTCACCGCGGCGGGAGCAGCCAACCCCCACTCAGGCAGCCAATGGCTAAGGCTTTTGTCTGAGATCGAAGCGGGGCATTTCTTGCACTGGAACCTCGGCCTGGCCCTGGAGCCGGGGCTTTTCGGCTGGCCGGTGGCCTGCTGGAACGGCCAGATGGCAGAGGTGGTGCAGGAGTTGGCTCAGGCCCTGGCCCAGCCCAGCCGGCGTTGCCGTCTCGAGCCGCAGGGCCAACGCCCGGCCAGCGGGCCTGCGGACCTCCTGGCCGGGCTGTACCACCGGCTGGTACCGCGAGCCGTGCGCCACGCCCTGGGCGAGTACTATACGCCGGGGTGGCTGGTGGGCTTGGTCCTGGATGCGGCCGGATACCCGCAACTGGGCCGGCGGGTTCTGGACCCGACCTGCGGCACGGGGGCGTTTCTGGTGGAGGCCATACGGCGGCTCCGCGGCCATGTCGGCGGCGGACCGGCCGAACCGTGCTCGCATGTGGGCAGCACCTCGGCACCGGAGATCCTCGAAGCCGTGGCTGGTCTGGACGCCAACCCGTTGGCGGTCGTCCTTGCCCGGCTGAATCTGTTGGTGGCGGCGGCCGATCTGTTGCCTCCTGGCGGCCCGATCACGCTGCCGGTTGAGCGGGCCGACGTGGTCTTCGATGGGCGGGATGCGGCTCCGCAGTACGACTACGTCGTGGGCAACCCCCCCTGGATCGCGTGGGACAATCTGCCCGAGGCGTATCGCCGGACCGCGCAGCCGCTTTGGCAAAGGTATGGGCTTTTTTCGCTTTCCGGCCGCCAGGCCCGCCACGGGGGAAGCAAGAAGGACCTGGCCATGCTCGTCGTGTACAAGGCGGCCGAGCGGTATCTGCGGCGTGGCGGCCGGCTGGCCATGCTGGTCCCCCAAACCGTGTTCCAGACCCAGGGGGCTGGCGACGGGTTCCGCCGCTTTCGGCTGGGCCAGAAAGGCCAGTGGCTGGCCGTGGTCGAGGTGCACGACCTGGTCGCCGTGCGGCCCTTCGCCGCCGCCAATTGGACCGCGGCCCTGGTGCTGGAAAAGGGCTGCGCGACGAGCTACCCTGTGCCCTATGTGCGATGGGTGCGGACAGACGCCGCAGACTCAAAGCGGCTTGTCCCACGGGCGCCCGAGGCGACTTCCGGCCGCTCTGCCGAGACCTTACCGACATGCCGAGACCCTATTGCCGGTCCGCAGGGTTGCGCTATTGGCCCCGCCCTGCGGGGCTCGATGCTTGAGGCCTGGCCCATCGATCCGCAAAACCCCCGCTCCGCGTGGTTGCTCTGGCCAGCCGCATGGTCGTCCCAAAAAACCACGCACCCTGTAAAGGACCTAATCGGCCCGTCGGATTACCAGGCCCATTTGGGGGCCAACACGGGTGGAGCCAACGGCGTGTATTGGATGGCCCTGGTCGCAGGCCCCGAAGCGGAGGAGCGCCTCGAGGCTCCCGGCGAACCTTCGGCCTGCCGCGGTGTTGACGTGCACCGCGGCGTGCCAAAGACCGTGCGGGTCCGCAACCTAGCGGGCTGTGGCAAGCGGGCGACACCGGCTGGCGAACATCAAATCGAGGCCGAGCTGCTGTATCCCTTGCTTCGCTGGGGGGACATAGAGCGGTTTGCGGCCCGGCCAAGCGCGTATCTTCTGCTTGCGCAAGACCCCTTGCGCCGCTCGGGCATTGAGCAAGAGCTCCTCCGGGCCCGCTACCCTTGCGCGTATTCTTACTTGGGCGGCCTTCGGGAACTCTTGGAGTCGCGGGCGGCCTATCGCCGGTACCAGGCCCGCGGTCCCTTTTATGCCATGTACGACGTGGGCCCCTATACGCTAGCGCCCTGGAAGGTCGTATGGCGGCGCATGGACCGCCAGATCCGGGCCGCGGTGGTCGGCCCCTGGGAGGATCCGGTCCTTGGCTGGCGACCGGTGGTGCCGCAGGAGACGTGCGTGCTGGTGGCGGTGGAGTCCGAGGAAGAGGGGGATTATGTGTGTGCGGTCCTAAATAGCGCGGTCGTGGGGTTTTTGGCCCAGGCCCACAGTGTGCCCGGGGGCAAGGGGTTCGGCTCGCCGGGTATGCTCCAGTACCTGAACCTCCGGCGGTTCGACCCGCAGCGGGCCGAGCACCGCCGGCTTGCCGCCCTGGGCCGGAAGGCCCGCCAGGCATCCGCTCCCGGGACGCTTGACCCGCGAATCGCCGCGGAGATCGACCGGCTTGTCGGCCGGCTCTATGGACTGGATGCTATTGACGTGGCACGCATGGCCGAGGCCTGCGCAGAGGACTTGCGGCGAGTGTAGTCCCCTTAGGCCGGAAGCGTGGGCCCATGGCCCGGCCGCCGGCCACAGAAGGAACGCTTTTTGAACGGGCCAGAGGATGGCTTCTCTCGCACGATGGAACACAAGACAAGCCATGGGCACAAGCCGTGCAACGCGTCGGACAGAGCCGGAAAAGGCGCTCGTGGTGCTCTTGCGCGGGGTGGGGCTATTGGAACTGTCGGCCCTGGGGGCCGTGTTCTTGCCTACCGCGTGGATGGCGAGGATTCATGCCGTGGCCGGCCTGGGGGCTTTCCCAGTTGCCGCCATCACGCAATACCTTGCGCGGTCGTTGTCGCTGATGTACGCCTTTCACGGGGCTTTGGTCCTTTATCTCTCGTTTCATCTGCGGCCGCATCTGGAGGTGGTGCGGGTCCTGGGATGGCTTACCGTGGCGGCCGGGGCCGGCATGTTCGCCTTGGACCGTTGGGCGGGGATGCCGTGGCTTTGGATGCTGGCCGAGGGGCCTTCGATCATGGCCATCGGGCTGGCAATGGCGATTTTGGCGGGCCGGGTGGCCGGCCGCTTGACGCATCCTCCAGGGGGCGATACAGAGTAGGGGCGATACGCAGGACCTCGATCGTCTTGTGCCTTGCCGGGCGAGATGGCCGGGGCGCGGGCCACGCCCGGCGGGCTCCAGCCGCTGTTTTGTATTGGCCTGCCACGCGTTGGGGACTTGCCACCGTGTCGATCGACTGCCTTTGTGCCGGAATCCTCTTTGCGGATTACATTTGCGCCCCGATCCCCCGGTTGCCCGCGGCCGGGGAGCTGGTGCCCACCGACCACATCACCCTGGCCCTGGGGGGATGCGCCTCGAACACGGCCTTGGATCTTGCCAAGGTGGGCGTCAAAGTGGGGGTGTCGGGGTGCGTGGGGGACGATGCCTTCGGCGAGTTCATCCTCCGGACGCTCCAGGCCGGGGGCGTGGATACCGGGGGCGTGTACCGCTTGCCCGGCGTGGGCACAGCCAGCACCATGGTCATCAACGTCCAGGGCGAGGACCGCCGCTTCATCAGCACGCCCGGGGCCAACACGCGATTTACGGTCCAGCACATCCCCGAGGCCTGGGTCCGCCAGGCCCGCGTGCTGTACGTGGGGGGCTATCTGATGATGCCGGGCCTGGAGGGGGAGGATTTTGTGGACCTGCTGCGAACGGCCCGGCGGGCCGGGGCCAGAACCGTATTGGACGTGGTGCTCTTTGGCCGGGGCGACTACTGGAAGGTCCTCGGGCGGGTCCTGCCCGAGACTGACGTCTTCCTCCCCAACGACGACGAGGCGGCGGTGATCACCGGACTGCGGGATCCGCTGGAGCAGGCCGAACGGTTCCGCCAAGCCGGCGCCCGGACCGTGGTCATCACCCAGGGGCAGCGGGGGAGCCTGCTGGTGACCGACGGCCTGCGGCTCCGGGCGGGGGTGTATCCCGTGGAGTTCGTGGGGGGCACGGGATCGGGCGATGCGTTCGACGCGGGATTCATCGCCGGGATGCTTCGGGGTGAAGACCCGGCCGGCTGCCTCCGCTGGGGGAGCGCCCTGGGCGCAAGCTGCGTGCGATCCATCAGCGCCACCGAAAGCGTTTTTACCCGCGAAGAGGCCGAGGCCTTTCTAGCCAGCCACGAGCTTGCTCTGGAGCGCCTCTAGCCCCGTTCCTAGAGGGTGCTCAGCTTGGCGAAGTTGAAGGCGAAGGTGGCCGGAAACACCCCGTAAATCCCCCGGGTAAACACCAGCTCAATGAACTCGTCGGTCACCAAGACCGGGTTTTTGGGCACGAGGATTACGTCGGAGTCCGATAGCCAGATCTCGCCGGCCGGGCATGGCTGCTTGCCGTAAAGCGCGCCGTGCAGGTCCAGAAGGGTGGCCATAAGCCGCCAGTCGTCGCCGCGGCGGAAGACGACCACGTGGCGGAGGTAGGCCCCCACGTTCCACCCGCCGGCCATGCTCAGGGCCTGCAGGGCCGTAGTGGGACCGGTCATCTCGAACCGCCCGGGGTTGCGGACCTCGCCCAAGACGTACACATAGCGCGGAGCCCGCTGGGCCAAGACCGGGATGACCTCGATCCCTTCGACTTGTCGGCGATAGCGCTCGTTCAGCTCGTACTGAAGTTCGCCCAGCGTAAGGCCCTGGGCCGGTACCGAGCCGATGGCCGGCAGCGAGATCGTCCCCTCCGGCGTCACGCGGACCAATTGGGTCTGGCCGCCCAGGCCCTGGCGGCGGTCGACCGTGGCCCGCAGGTCCTCCAGTTTCGTATTGACCTTTAGCGGCGTGACGGTGATGGCCGGCACCTTGTAGTACTTCAGGTACCGCTGTTCCAGCTCGTCCCGCAATTGGGCCACGGTCCGGCCGGTGGCGTGCACCTGTCCCAACAGGCGGAGGGTGATCGTGCCATCGGGCTGGATGATCAGATCGCGGTTGAGGGCCGGATCGGTGAACGACTCCACCCGCACCTCGTCGCCCACATTGAGGCGGTAGGGCTGGGCGGTCTCCTCCCGGGTGAGGCGATAGACCAGATCGAGCTGGTCGTCCACGCGGAGGCGGTACTCGGCCACATGGGCGGTGCGGGCATGGCCCACGTACTCGCCTTGGGCATAGGCCTGCCAGGCGATGGCCCGCAGGCGTTCCCAGCCCCTCCGCCGCGACCACGAGCAAGTGGAGCAGTCCACGCCGCAGATCGGGCAGGGGGCGGCCGGGCCCAGGGCCTGGCACAAGAGGATCGGGCTGCGGTCCGGGCGGAGTTCCTTCCAGGGAAACAGGGCCCCTGTGCAGCGGAAGGTCTCGGGATCGAGCCACTGCACGGCCGGGGCGGGGCTCAGCGGGTTGCGGCCCAGGCGTGCGGTCTCGGCCCGCAGGGCGGCCGCCCAGTGACGTTCGGCCTGGCCGGCTAGGTCCATCCGCCCCAGGGCGCGGTAGACGACCATTAGGTTGCGCCAACCCGCGGGGTTGGGGTGGATGGCCACGCTGTGCTCCAGGGCCAATCGGGCCTCCTCGTAGCGGGACGACTGGGCCAATAGCACGCCCAGATCGTTGGAGGCCATGAAATGGCCCCGGTTGGCCAACAGGGCCGCCTGATAGAAGGCCACGGCCTTGGGCCGAGCCAGGCGCTCGGCCCCGGGCAGGCCGGCCTCTAGCGCCCCATGGAGCTTCCCGAGCCCATAGAGGGCCATGGCGGCGGCCACCTCTTCGCCGGCCGCTTGGGCCAATTGCCCCTGGGCAAACGTCAAATACGCCTGTACCGCAGCAAGCGGCGTAAGCCGATCCGGCCGCGAATCTTTGAGCACCGGCGTGCGGTGCGACTGGATGAGGCCGGCCAGGTCCAGGTCGGCCTCCAGCCGGCCCGGGCCCGGGACGAACTCCTCGGCCTCAACAAGCGCGGTCCGGCCGGCCGCCAGGGCCCGGCTGTGGGCCGTGGTCTGCTCGTGCTGGTCCAGGGCCTGGGCGACGATCCGCAGGGCCAGGAAGAACTCGGCCCGGGCCGCATAATAGGCCCGCCGGCCGGCCAGTTCGAAGGCCCGCCGCGTGTGCTCGTCGGCATCGCGGGCCGCCATCTCTAGCGGCTCGCTCCGCGTGACGTCGGCGGCCGGCTGGGCCCCGTTGGACGGCGGCAAGGGGCGCGGCTCGGCTTCCAGCGCCCTTAGGCCATCTGCGCCAGCGGCGGCCTCCTCCCGGTACTCGACGGCAAGCCCGCTTGCCCTGCCGCTTGATTCCACAAGCGGCGCGGGCAACAGCGGCGGTTCGTCCTGGCAGGCTAGGCCCGGCCAAGCCCCGCCCCCCTGCCCAAGGGGTGGCGCCCCGCGATCCGAGTTGCAGGCCCCGGCGTCCTGCGGCGCGGCAATCCGTGCCACCTCCGGTGCACAGGCAACCGGCCGCGGCGAACCCCGGTAGCCAGCGACACCTGCTTCGCTAGGCGGACGCGAAAGGCCGCGCCCAAAAAGGCCGAAGGCCGCCACCAGCCCCACGGCCGCCATCGAGGTCCATCGGCTTGGCCCTGGCACCGGTATCTCCTCCATGCCTTGGGGTCCCGCAGTTTCCCTACGTTCCTTGGGACCGATCGGCCAGGGCTTTTCGCCGCGCTGAGTAAAACCACACCGTCCTGGCGCAGCCGCTAAATCCGCTCCGCTATGGCCCTTGTGGCCGTCATAATCGGTCCGGCACGGTCGCTTCGGCCCGCATACGGTGCAGGGCCCGCTTTGTCCGCAGAATCGTCATAAGCGGACCATCCAGCCCTTCAAACACGGCGCCTGCGGCGAGATCACCCTGCCGGGCGCATCGCATCGGGCGAACCGAGCCGCCCGGAGGGTCACCAGTGGATCTCGGAACGACCGGGGGGGACAAACTCCGCTACCCCTTGAATCACCTCCCACGAATAGCCCACGTCCAGCCGGCCGAAGCGATTGCCTCCCAGCGTCAATACATCGAACCCCACGCCGCCTATGAACTCCGCGTCGGCTGCCGCGGACTGGAGGATGCTTGCCCTGTCATTGCCCCTTCCCATCGACAGGAAGAACCGGTCCAAGGCGCTTACGCGCAGGGCCGAGAAGCTATCGCCACCCTCGCCGAACCATGCGTAGAGGTTGGCCACCGCCAAGTCCGTAAGCCACACCCTGTCGTTGCCCGCGTCGCCATCGATGCGAAGCGAGGCATCGACCTGCATGGCCCAGGCGGCCAGCGTGTCGTGGCCGCTGCCGAGTTTCACCCACGTGTTGCCGCCTGCCTGGAGGTTGGCGATCGAGACGCGGTCATCCCCGTCGTCACCTTCGATCCAGAGTTCGCCTCCGACGCGGTTGCCGGTACTAGCCAACCCCGCTTCCACGACGTCGTGACCCGCGTCGAGGTCGATGTGCAACTGGTTGGGCACCTGAAAGGCGAGGAGCTTGACCACGTCGTCGCCGGAGCCCATGTCGATCCAAACCGAATTGGTCACCCCGCCCACGGTGACCGAGGCTTGGCCGTTGACGGTGGTCCCCGTGCCGGGGATGCCGGCCACGGTCCAGGTCCGCTGGGTCTGGTCGTAGCGGATGGCGATCTGGTTGGCGAGGCCGTCACCGTCGATCACCAGATCGTAAAGAGGATGCTGCCCCGCCACCCGCACGGTGACATTGCCGCTCATGAGCCAGCGCGGTTCGAGCGATTCGAGTCGCAATTGCCGTCTGTGCATCGCAGTGCTCCCGATAGCCAGTTACATTGCGCCTGTGCCGGGGCGGGTCGGTCTAGCGCCACCGGCACCCAACGCATCGCTGCCCTTGGCTCGGGCCGCTGCCGCCACACACCCGCGGCCCAGCGGCCAGAGGCTGGCCCGATTGCACCTGCGACCCTGCTTGCGGCTTGCGCTTGGGGTTTTCCCAGCCTTGGAAGGCCACTGGGGTAAAAACCCCGCCGCAGCAGTTGCCGGTTCGGTGCGACGACCGGCAAATACGGCCGCAAACGCTCTTTCGTGAGCATACCTCCTTTCTAACCGAAGATCTTGTGGAAAATCCGCAGCGCGGCCAGGGCGTGCCGGCCGCAATCGCCCGGCCACCCAATATTAGCCGCTCAGTAATGATCGGGCAAGTCCCAGGACAATGCGGGCAAGCAACCTGGGTGCCCTTACGGACGATAATTCTTCACTCGTTGGGGCTCGCCCATTGAGCGCAGCCGGTGCTGGCGGCAAGGGATCGACTCCGGGGCTGCGTCCGTCCTTGCAAGGAGGAGGCGAGGGGCGGATCGACCTCACCCGTGGAAGGCGATTTAGGCGACGAGGAACTCGGCCGATGCATCACCGGGTGCGCTGCGGCCGGGACGCCTTCCGTGAGGGGCCGTAGCCCGCGGTGTGAGGAATGTGCAAGATATACCCGCCACAGGTAGTAACATGCTCGACTGGTAAGCTACGGTACCACAAAGGCGAGTAGACTGCTTATTGACAATTTACATATTTTCTAGCGCGACCTATTAACCCCCATGGGAGTGGCCTCACCCATTGCTATAAAGCTAGAATCCACGGTCAATTGCGCAATTGCGAAGCCTGGCGCAACCGGCCGCCCGCCCGCGCCTAGAAATTGGGGGTTACGTCGAGATGATCGCCGGGCAGAGGTCCCCTCTTTTGGGCCTATCTCTGCCAGCCTCTACCGTGCGCCGGTGGCTAGAATGTGCGCGACGAATGCTAACACTTTTATTCGAAGCAGGTTGCGACTTACCCGCGGCGCCGGCAAGCCCAGCGGCCTTTCGGGCGCATTGCGCACCGCGAAACCGAATTGCGCCATCGCGCATATGGGCGAAATAAATTTTTCCGAGGTCGGATAAAATCGCTGAAATAGGAAAATTGGGGGGGCAATCGGCCGATTTTATACCCCGGTATGGTGGAAAATGATGGGGCGAGTACCCCCATTTAGAACGGTAAAATGTATTTTTTGCCGTGGCTATTCCGGCCTAACCGACGGCAAGTGCTTGACAGTCCAAGTGGCCCAACTAGGATAGAACCCCAACGGAACGAGTGCAATCCACAAGGAACAGAGAACCAAAAGGGGGGGCGATGCCTGTCCTATCCGGGGAAACGTCGATTTTTCCCGACGACTTGTTGGAGTCGGCCGCTGCCGGCCCCTCGACCAGCTCCTGGTGGGTCTTGTACACCAAGGCCCGTCAGGAGAAGGCGGTGGCCCGGCACCTGTTGGCCAAAGAGATTCCC
>Ga0315298_1004884_pt1 | contig 19559 bp, 16 predicted proteins | sample WHS_1_MG_FD_203077 | JGI IMG/M metagenome (GOLD analysis project Ga0315298, IMG submission 203077) | Extremophilic microbial mat communities from Washburn Hot Springs, YNP, Wyoming, USA - WHS_1_MG | ecosystem: Environmental > Aquatic > Thermal springs > Hot (42-90C) | place: USA: Wyoming...
ACCACGTGAATAAGGTCAAGCTTCTCCAGAATGGTTTTCGTCAGGCTTTTCTTTTCAAGCCATTCTCCACGCGGCTCCCAAGCCAGTCTCACCCCTCCTCTGTCTATTTCACCGAAGAATTTCTTCATGTTGCCAATGTTTTTAGGCGAAGGGTTGAAACTCGGGGGTGTTTGAAACACGGCTGTTCTCGCACCAAGCTTCTTAACGATCTCTAGGGTTCTCACCCATGCTTCCAAGGTTTTCCTTGAAGGAGTGAAGTCGCCATACCCCTTGAGCTCGTTTTTACTTAAGCCACTCCTCTTCCAAGTCGGGCTTTCAGGTGGGTGTGTAATTCCCTGCCAGACTTTCACCGTAAACTCGAAGCCTTCAGGGGCTTGAGCCCTCCATTTTTCAGCCGTTTCAGCCCTCGGAAGCTTATAGAACGTCGACTGTGTTTCAACTAGGCGGAACTCAGCGAAATATTTCTGCATTGAAACAGGGTAGCCGCAGCAACCAACCTTTATCAGGGTCAACCCGAATACTATTGTTAACTGATTGCTTAAACCTTTCGCCGAGAAAGCTTAATACCACCTGTTTCCAGGGAATGAGCTGTGCTGGAAAAATGCTCACGGTCATCGTTTCCGGTTTCTTCGGCGATGAGGGGAAGGGAAAGATCGCAGCCTTCCTGGCGCTTAAGGAGCGCCCGAAGATAGCAGTTCGCATGGGCTCGGTTAACGCGGGGCATACAGTAGTGTACCGTGGGGTGACATATAGGCTTAGGCTTGTACCCTGCTCATTCATAGTCCCGGAGACAAGGCTGCTGATAGGTGCTGGTGCAAACGTGGATCCTAAGGTTTTCACGGAAGAGGTTGGTTTACTCGGGGTCAAGGGGAGAATTTTCATAGATGGAAACGCGTCGGTGATCGAGGAGAAGCATGTTGAAGCAGATAGGCACAACGGTTTCTTCAGAGAGTTCATAGGCACAACTGGTACGGGTGTGTCTCCAGCACTGGTCGACAGGGTTGCTAGGAGAGCCATGCTTGTTAAAGATGTTCCAAGCCTAAAGAGCTACATTACGGATGTTGCTGAGGAGGTTAACTCCGCGCTAGACAAGGGGGAGAACGTTCATCTAGAGGGTACACAGGGCTTCTACCTCAGCCTCTACCATGGAACATATCCTTACGTGACTGGAAGAGATACTACAGCTGCAGCAGTTTGCAGTGAATGCGGCGTCGGCCCAAAGAGGGTTGACGAGGTGCTTCTCGTTTTGAAGAGCTTCGTGACTAGAGTTGGGAACGGCCCACTGGAGGGGGAACTTTCCCCAGAGGAGGCTGAGAGAAAAGGCTTCGTTGAAAGAGGAACCGTAACTGGCAGGCTTAGGAGAGCCGCCCCGTTCAATTTTAAGATGGCTAGGCGTGCAGCCATTGTCAACAGTGCAACCCAAATAGCTGTTACAAAGCTGGATGTCTTGTTCCCAGAGTGTTCTCATGCTAGAAGGAGGGAGGCGCTTTCAAACGAGTGTCTGTGCTTTCTGCGAAGGATTCAGGATGAAACCGGTGTCCCAGTTACGATAGCCAGCACCGGTCCTGAGGCTGAGGACGCTGTCTACATGGGTTCTAAGGGAGTATGACCCCTGGGAATAATAAGCCTAAATAAGTTTTCTTCAAGCCCCTTGCCTTGTTTCCCGGCGCGCGCTACTGCTGGTTCTGTATGGCGCTCTGAAGCCTTACTACTAGCGGGCTGTCGGTGTCGCGCTGCCTATTGCCGCTGTTAATCGTCCTTAATAGTTCTATGAAATTGCTCACCCTCTGCTGCGTCACTACTTCTAGAGACATTTTCTGCCTCAGGTTTTTCAGCCTCGCCATTATGGATTCGGTCTCCTTTATTTCCAGAAGAGTTATGTCCAAGCTTGTCTCTATCATTGTTTCAGCAGCCTTATAGCTTATCTCATCCACCTCGCCTGTTGAAAGCTGAACCCTGTTTATGGACCTTACTCTTGTAAGCATGTCCAACCTGTTTTTAAGCTCCTCCTGGATCTTGCTGAGCTCTGAAGACAGTTCAACAATCTTGTTGCTTAGCTCATTCATATCCTTAAGGTATGTTCCCTTGAGTTCGTCATATATGTTTGTAGGTATCTGGTGTTCCTGCCTGAGGTTTTCAAGGGCCTCAAGCCTTCTCTTCGTTATTTCAACGCCTCTTATCAGGTTCTCCGCCTTAATCTTCCAGAAGTTCTTCAGGATAACGTAGTCCTTCCCTGCCTCCACAGCCTCTCCGTCAACCTTTATGAAGCCTCCATTCGGCATCATAATGAAGAATTTTGATGGCATGCCTCTCGGGTCTATTTCGAAGCTAACCAGGGTTCCTATTTCCCTGTCGTAAACATCCTTTACAGGTAGACCTAGAATCCTACCGTTGTCCATCCTTATTGGTTTCTCTATGTCCGTTTATTTAACATGATTCTAAAAAGCCGTTGATAATATGCCACAATATTTTTGACATCTATGGCATTCTTAAAAAGACGGATAGTGATTTATTGATTAATCACTGAATTCTCCGAGGCTTGTCTGAACCTCCTCCCCGCTAAGCCTCCTCTCCCATTCTTCGCTACGTATAATCCCTCCGGCCTCTTTCTTTATGTTTAAAGCGAGTTTTTGGCCTATGCCGGGTATTCTAGAAAGCTCAGCCACGCTTGCCGAGGCTATGTCTGAGACCCTTTTAAAACCATGGTTGTAAAGCCTTCTGGCCCTAACCCTTCCAACCCCTTCTAGGGAGGATGCTAGTTCAACGAGCTCCGGCTTAACACCATACTCTATTCTCGCCTCAAGCTCCTCGAATTTCTTTACCGCGTCGAAATCCCTTATCAGCCTAGCTATTTCCTTCGCCGAGTATGCTAGCCACTGGGCTGTCTCCTTACATGCGTAAAGATCCCCGGGTTCAACGCCTAGTTTAAGGTAAACATCGTCTTCACTATGCTCGTTTATCCACATCCAGAGCGCTGCCATCGTCTTATAGGTTTCCATCGGGTCTACATCACCCATGTCCACGTAAAGCTCAGCCTCATGCCTGCCTACAAACTCCACCACGAAGCCCTCAGTCGACCCGGTTACGCTGAACTTCGGCCTCATGTCTGGAGATGCGCATATTAGGTTTAACCCGCTTACCTCGGTGAAGACACGCGGCTTAGTCTTCAAACCGTTAAGGAACATTATGCCGGTGGAGGGAGAGATGTATAGTTCCGATATTCTTCTACCGAGTGGCGTTGCCTCGAGAAAACCATCCCTCTCAACGATGAGCCCATCTCCCCTCAGAATCTTAAGTACTCGTTTCACACGGGTTGAAACACCCTTTCCCTTCTGAACATGGTATAAGGTGTTTCGGAAGACCTCAAGTATGCTTTTTACATCAGTAGCTATCCTGCTTGCTACGCATGCCAGTATTGCTGTCGAGAAGTACGTTCCAAGGCCAAGCTTAGAAGTTATTTTTTCAGCAGTCGAATCGACGTATCTTGCGAAAAGGTAGTCGATGTCGCTCTCGTTCCTGGCGTAGATCACCGCCTCTCCAAACTCATCGTATTTTGGTCTTCCAGCTCTCCCAGCCATCTGCTTGTACTCCATAACGGATATCATGTTGCTGACGTGCGTTTCAGGGTCAAACCTGTTGACTGAAGTTACGCAGACTACTCTTGCAGGAAGGTTTACCCCTGCTGCCAGAGTTGGAGTTGCCGTTATGACTTTCAAGAATCTTTCTTTAAAAGCCTTTTCAACCGTTCTACGCTGGTAAGTAGTTAACCCTGCGTGGTGGAACGCAACTCCTTTTTCAACAACGCTCGCAAGATCTTCGCCAATTATCGTGGACTCGCTGTTCTCCCTTATCTCAGTCGCTAGCTCCCTGAGCTTCTCCCTCTCTCTTTCCGAGAGATGCAGGTAGGATATTGAAGAAAGTTTTCTGGCTAAGTATACTGTTTTCTTCCTTGTTTCAACAAAGAAGAGGGCTTGCCCTCCTTCCCTGAGCGAATAGGATAGCAATGCGTGCAAGGGGTCGTCGAAGCCCTCCTCCAAATCGACAACACTGCCATCGTTGAAAATGATTCTTGAATCGTGGAAAACCCCTTCTCTCAGCCTGACAGGCCTCCAGTCTGAGACAACGCTTTTAGCATCAAGCCATTTCGCAACCTCTTCAGCATTAGAAACGGTTGCGCTTAAAGCCAAGAGTTGAGCTCTAGGGAGAATTCTTCTGGTAAAGGATACTAGCGTCTCTATGCCTGGGCCACGGTCCTCCGAGTCTACGTAATGTATCTCGTCGAATATTACCAGGTTTACTTCACCTATCCATCTGGGGCGATGCCTGATTATTGAATCGAACTTTTCGTAGGTTGCAATGATTACATCATAGTCGGCCAGCTCCTCAGCCTTCGAGTCGTAGTCTCCAGTTGCTAAAGCTACTCTAGCATTTCCCTTCGAACCCCTAATCCTTCGAAGAATGTTAAAGTCGACATACTTCTCCCAGGCTATTGCCCTGAGCGGCACGAGGTATATTGTTTTACCGCCCTCGTTCTCAAGCTTATGTATTGCCGCCAGCTGTGCCACAAGTGTCTTACCGGAGGCTGTCGGCACTGCGAGCAGAAGGTTTTCCCCATTAAACAATCCTGCTTCAACAGCCTGTTTCTGAGGCGGGTAAAGCGTTTTAAAGCCTGCTTTAAGAAGCTCGTTCTTAGCCTCGTCGCCTATGGGCAGCTCCACTAGATCCATCTCAACGCTTTATTCTCCTAACGGTATCCTCATCCGGGAACATTACTACTCCTTGTTCCCTCATCTGCTCTATTAGCTTGTAGAATTCATCCGGCTCTATCTTCTTATCTGCGCATCTTCTTCTAAGCTCGCTTAACGATGCTTTCCCTATCTCGCCCTCAAGGTTCTCTATCTCTTTAAGGATTATCCGCATTTTCTCCCACTTGCTCCTAGACCTGCCCGTCATTAGAATATCTATGTCTATTTTTCCTGAGGAGACATCTAGGCCTGCTGTGCCTAAACTGTAGTTCATCAGCCTTATCGCTGCCTCAGCATCCTCCACAGTGACCTCATCCCTCAACAGGACTCTGGCTCTTGCAACACTAAGCCTTATCAGAGACTCTAAGTGCCTCGGGGTTATGGATATCGGTGCATTCGCCTCCTGGCTGCTGCTTCTTAACTGCAGGAAGAAGTTCTTAATCCTCTCAGTCGCCTCGGGCGTCAGTTTCGGCGTCAGTTTCTTGCAATAAGCTAAGTATTTTCTTAACATGCTTGGAGGTATAGTCTGGTCGCCATAATCATAAGTCTCCATGTGAAGCTGCAGAATGTGGTCTGAAAGCTTAGCGTCCGCCTCCTTTTCCGGTCTGTCTTTTATTATAAAGTAGAGGTCGAACCTCGAGAGCAATGTCGAAGGAAGGTCGACATTCTCACTGAAGTTAAGATTGTCATCATACCTTCCATAAACAGGGTTTGCTGCAGCAAGTATCGCCGTCCTAGCATTCAGCGTCGCTACTATCCCTCCCTTGGCCACACTTACAGTGTTATGTAATACAACGCCGTGGCTTATGAAATTGTGCGTTGGTTCAACAGTAACATCGTAAACCCATTTAGTCCTGCATCTGCCCTTATTCGGAACCAATCTTATTTTCTTTATTCTTATGAACCTAATGTTCTGTTTGGCTTCTACTAGATTCAAAGCTACTGCGTCCTTTGCTTTTTGAACCGGTTCCACCCTCATTTCTTCACTATACCCTCCTCTCCCATGATAATCTATCATGCTGCGGTTTACGAGCATTACATCCGCAAGCTGTTTTTGAGGCCAATTGGTTATTGATCTCGGTTCGCAAATTGAAGAGGCAAACATTAGGTTCTCTTCTATTTCCTCGACACGTTTCTCAAGCTTATTAAGAAAACGGCTAGCCACATCAACCGTTATACAGCATCCTCCCTTTGCATGCTCGTGAGAGTATCCCGTGTTTCTTAATCCCAGCATTCTGTTTGGTTCATTAATAAGGTAGGCAAGGCTTGTCGGAATGACATTGTGGTGACGATTAACCTTCTGACTCCTGTCTACCATCCTGGATATAGTGCTGATCCTGATGCCACTTGGATCGATTACCTTATCCTTGAAACGCGAGATGGATTCGCCAGCAATGTAAACATTGAAACTGTTGCTACTTGCATCTCTTATTATTCGAGAAGCTATTCCGAGTCTGAGGAGAAGATCTTGATAGTCTTCCGCTAAGCCTCTTGAAGCAGTCCTGTAGCAAACAGCCTCAGTCTCAACACTCCCGTCTCCAAGGAATGCTGCCCTTAGAAACTCTCTGATGGAATCGGGTGTAGCTGAAAACATCTTGGATGGTACACGTTTCCATCTAGCCTTCTGAACGATTTCTGGAAAATTAAGCTTGAACCACTTAAACAATCTGGAGGATGCATATCGCAGAGAGAATACGCCATACGAGTCAATACTAGATGTATGCATTATCCCAAAAACGAGGCTCATAAGGGTCTTTACTTCGTCCAAGATCAGTGGATTCTTGTTTGTGAAAACAATTTCATAACTTGAACCCTGATAAAAACAGCCTTCAGTTATTAGGTAACCCAATATCTTGGCAACTTCGGGAGTAAGTTGAGTTGGAAGAGTTACCTCCTTCTCCCGAGGGTCCTTCGGGGGCAGCGTGAGCGAGGGAGGTGAAATATGCTCGTCCTCAACAACTCTGGGAGCTGGAACGAAGTCCCCTTCTTTCACATCTGCAGCTTTAACAACCATTAGGCCTTTCTCTCTGAAGACATAGACAGGATGCTCAGGTGTAACCAGGATTCGTCTTCCATTAGAATAGGTTATGCTTACGAAGAAATCTGGTGCAACATGCCTACTAACTCTATCTATGCGGAGCCTTTTTATGAGGCCTGATTCTAAATCCATCGAATAGATTTCCTCTTTAAATGGTAGAGGAAGAATTTCACAGTTTATGCCCTGAACCTTTTCAGATTCAAAACTTATGAATAAATCGTCAACATATTCACCTATCTTAACCTTCTTTCCATTTGCTAGCAATATCTCGGTTGATGGATGATAAGATTGTTGCTCCATTGCTTCATGTATTGCAACCCTATCCTCCGCCTTCATCTTTTCAAACTCATCTATTGCAGCTATTCCCTTATCAGCGAGCACAACAGCTCCTGCTTCAAGCGTGAAGCTTCCAGTCTTGTCTCTGACGACAGCGGCTGTTAGGCCTGCCGCCGTGACTCCTCTTCCAGAAGTATACAGGCCTCTCGGGGCTATTCTCTGAACATATTTCAGAAGCTGGCTTTTAGCTGTTCCAGGGTCTCCGATGAGAAGCAGGTTTATGTCGCCTCTCACCGTGACACCATCGGGATATGTTCTCCTGACTCCGCCAACCATTTGGAGAAGAATTGCTTCCTTAATCTCTTCTAAACCGTAGATCGAAGGGGCTATGGAGCGTATTAGCTTCTGGTATATCCAGGGGTCTCTGCTCATCTCCTTAATCCTCTTCTCCTCCTCAGGGCTAACCGTGACCTCTCCGAGTTCCTGAGTCAATGCTTCTATATAGTTGACCTCGATCGTCAGGGTGAAAGTACTGTACTGGAGGTTCTTCACGGGGTGTCTATCCGGCGTGGCTATAACGATCCCGGTTATCTGGGCTCTGTCACCCGGCCTAACTCTGTCGGTTAAGTCTCCTGTTAACCTGAGGCTTATGCTGTGAGGCATGACTCCAGCGGGAAGGTCCTCGGGCTTCTCCTGAACCCTTATCTCTTGATAATCTATGAACTTGGACTGGTCCTGGAGCAATTCAAAGTTTGCGAGCCTGCTTGTCCCGCATGCTTCGCATCGCGGCGCCTTTAAAATGATTCCTGTCTGAGGCTCCTCATATATCCTGCCGCAAGTCTTGCATCTGAAAACGCCTTTAGACAATATGCTTTTTATTTCAGATATTCTTACGACAACGCCTTCGAAGCATACTAGTTTCCCCAGTAGGCTAGACTTTATATCTCTTATTGAAATCTTCTTTCCAAGCCCCCTGATTCTGACCGAGACCTCCTGTATTTTGGAAGCATAATCCTTGTCTAGGCTGCCTAAGATCGAAAGAGCCACCTTGTTCATCTCCTCCAAGATAGAGGGGTTTTCAACAAGCTCTTCAACCATTTCCCTACTGTAGGAGAGCATGTCCTGGAAATCTATGACGATAGAGGTGCCTCCTAGGGATGGGAGGGATGCTATCTGCTCGTAATACTTCCTCTCCCCGTTTTCATCCCTGAAACTGCGGATAAACTCTAGGAAAATGCTTTCGACCGGTATCTTTGCCTTAACCCCACTGCTCTCCATCCGTATACATTAACCCCCGACGCCACCCGTTTAAAGCTTCCCTTAAAAGATTGTAGAGGAACTTCTCTTCAGGCTGGAGCTTTTCAAGAAGACCTGTAGGAGGCTCCTTTAAAAACACTAGTTTAATTATCTTCCTGACCCTTATGTCCATGATCTCCTGGAGATCGTTTTGAATCCCCGTTTTCTTATCATCCTTAAGATTCTGCACCAGTTTAGCCGCCCTTATGTAGAAGTAGTCGGGCAGCTTGATAAGCCCCTCCTCAGAGGCTTCAAGCCACCTCATTGCCGCTACGTCTTTCAAAGTTAAAGGCTCCTCACCCAGCCTCACTAAGCCGGAATCTGCAAGCTGGCTCGCTATCCCCCTTAAAACCCTTACCGCCCTCCCTCTTTCAATAGGAAGCTCTCCTAATCCTGGCAGCTTAAGGCTCCTCGAATCAACCTGAGGGATAACCAGTGTCTCCTCCAACTCGTATTCTAACCTTATTCTCTTTAACTCACTGCTTATCACCCATTCTAATAGTTCCATGCCTACGGTGGCCAAACCATGTCTAACGCTGTAAGCGAAACATTTAACTTTAAACAACCACTATTTCCGCTAATGATGAGCGTAGCTGACCTTCTGTGGGTGGAGAAATACAGGCCTAGGACTCTCGGCGAGATAATTGACAGAGAAGAGGTTGTAAGCAGGCTAAAATCATTCATTAAAATAGGCAATGTTCCAAACATGCTTTTCGTAGGGCCTCCCGGCACTGGTAAAACAACCGCTGCCTTAGCCCTTGTAAACGATCTTTACCAGGGCTCCGCGTCTGGAAGGTTCCTGGAGCTTAACGCTTCTGACGAGAGGGGCATAAACACGATAAGGGAGGTTGTTAAAGACTTCGCGAGAAGCAGGCCTTCGACAGGCGTTCCCTTCAAAATATTGATACTTGACGAGAGTGATAACATGACTCAGGATGCTCAACAGGCTCTCAGAAGAATAATGGAGAGGTATGCTTCCATCACAAGATTCATCCTCTTGGCGAATTATCAGTGGGGCATAATAGAGCCCATTCAATCCAGGTGCGCAGTCTTCAGGTTTCCTCCGTTGAGTCCTACGCATATAAGAGAGGGTCTGATAAGGGTTCTCGAAAAAGAAGGGGTTTCCTGGTCTGAGGAAGCGCTGGAGGAAATAGTTAAGGCTGCAAGAGGGGATATGAGGAAGGCCATTAACATAGCTCAATCCGCATCAGGAGGCTCTAAGAGGCTTACTAGGGAAAGTATCTTGCAGGTTGTGGGTGTCCTGCATCCTAGAGAAATAAGGGAGATGATAAGTGAAGCCTTGAAGGGCGATTTTCTTTCTGCAAGGAAGAGGTTGGCTAAGCTTCTCTACGATGATGGTTTGTCTGCTAACGACATTCTTAGAGAAATGAATAACGAGGTGATGTCTGTTGAAATGGATGAGAGAAAGAGGCTTCAGGTCGTTAATGCCTTGGGAGAAGCCAACTTCAGGGTTTCAATGGGAGCTGACGCTGAGATACAGATAAGCACTGTTCTAGCGGCTTTAGTGGCTGACGTTCAAAGATGAGCGTTTCGAAGCTGAGCTGGGCAGATAAACACAGGCCTAAGACCTTGGATGAAGTAGTTGGAAATGACGCTGCTAAGAAGGAGTTTCTAGACTGGCTTCAAAGATGGGATGAGCGCGGCAAGGCTGCTATGCTTCACGGCCCTCCGGGCGTTGGGAAAACCGTGTTGGTTGAGGTTGTAGCTTCCGCGCTTGGCTATAGGCTCATAGAGACGAATGCAAGCGACACTCGGAAGCAGGACTACTTGGTGAACGTTATTAAGCCAGCCGCCTTCAACAGGAGTCTGTTCGGCAGCAGGTTGATGATATTTTTTGACGAGGTCGACGGTATTTCGAGGGATGACTCGGGGGCTTTGAATTTCATTCTTGAGCTAATAGAGTCTTCGAGAGTACCTGTCGTTATGGCTGCGAATGATCCCTGGTCACCAAACCTGTTCAGAATAAGGGATAAGGTATACATGATTCAGATGCATCGAATAAGGGTGCAGAGCATAGTTAAAAGACTAAGGGATATTTGCAAAAACGAGGGAGTTAGATGTAGGCAGGAGGTTCTCATGCTTATTGCGGAGCGTTCAGAAGGGGACATGAGGGCTGCTATAGAAGACTTAGAATTGCTTTATTCCTCCCGTGAAGAAGTTGATCTTGAAGAGGCGGAGAAAATCCTGTCTTACAGGAACGTTGAGACAAACATCTTTGAAACGCTTAGGATGGCGGCTTTCGCCCCAAATTTGGAAAAGGCCTCGTCCTCATTGTCCTCCTCCGAGGAGAAACCTGAAGACATGCTTGAATGGGTTTTTGAAAACATTCCTCATGTTTCACCGAGACAATCACTTTTCCAAGCCTTGAAATATGTTGCTGAGGCCGATGTGCTTTTTAAGCAGATTTCGAAAAATTCGATTTGGAGGATCCTGCCGTGCTTCTATCATAAGCTTGCCAGCGCTTTCCTAACTATTCCGCAGAAGAACAGGGTTAACTTCCATTTCCCTAACAGGATTAGGGAGAGGTTTAAAAGGTTTCAACATGAAAGGAACCTGAGGGAGCTCGAATCGCTCTTCATGAAGGAGCTTCACTTAGGTAGGTCTGCGTTCAGAAGAGACTTTATTCCCCTGCTCAGAGTCCTCTCTCAGAATGATGCTTTCAGACTCGGCATGCTAAACAGGCTGGTTGACCAGCATTTAAAGGAGCTCTACGGCTCGATTATTCTTGGAGAGGCTCGTAAGAGGTTTTCTTAACTAAGTTCAGCAACATGCGAATACCTGGGTTTTCCTGGTTTATCGCATATATTCTAATTCTTCCGAAAGACTTCTCTCTCACCAGCCCTATTTCAGCCATCCTCCTGACTCTCCTCTTAACTATTCTATGGTTAAGATTAGTCTGCCTGATTATTTCAGACAGGCTCATCTCGCCGTTTCTGAAGAGTCTCCAGAATATTCTGGATCCGCTTACGGAACTCGATATCTCTTCAAGAATGCTTATGATCTCGTTGTCCAGTCTAAATTCTTCCTCCCGACTACGCCTGCCCTCCCTCCGTTAAAATTCACTTTAAAATCCAGAAGCATCTTGTTCTCAAGCATCCTGATTTTTTTCCATAGCTGCGTGTACCCTAGGGGCTTAACCCCGTTTTCCTCAGCCATCCTACTGTATTCTTCAAAAAGATGTTTGAAACGCATTTTTTGAGGGTTTTCTGAAACTATCTTCAAAATAATTTTCTCATGGGCATCGCTGAGATTTGCATGCATGTATGGTAAAGGATTGTCTAAAAGTTTTTTAGAAACCATAAAAACATGTTTTTCATCGACATGCTTGTCCTCTGAAAGGTCTAGGGCAGCTTTTAGAATTGATAGTGCTAGCCAAGCATTTCCGCTGAAACTGGCTATTCTGCTTAAAGCATCTAAGGCCTGTTCGTCGACAGAAAAACCATCATGCTCCTTAAGGAATTCCTTAAGCATGCTGCGAATCTCTTCAAAGGTGTACGGCCTGAAATATATTGGGTAAACAGGCGGTGGAACCATGGTGATATCTACTGGAATGCTTTCTGATCTGAAGAGCATGAGTATGAAAAAGCTTTCCCCAGGAAAGGCTTCGCTGATCCTTAGGATCGCAGGGGTTTGTCTTTCTACGTGTAAAAATGTTTCAGCGTTGTCGATCACGATGAAAAGCCTGTACCCCTCTCTTTTTAAAGAGCCGAGGATTTCTGATCCGGAGTAACCCCTTAAACCATGTGCTTGTTGAAGAGCGCTGAATAGTCCACGCCGCCCAGCAGCTTCAGGATCCAGGTAAATCTGTTCAAGGTTTTTCCAAGCATATTTGGCACTGTTCATAAGCTTTTTTGCTACAGTTGTCTTACCAGTTCCCGGTCCCCCCCACACTATGACTATGACGGTTAAAGGCTCCTCGCTTTCCATGAACATTCTTAGAAGCATCCATATCTTCCCGTACTCCTCGATTCTCAGCATGATTGCTCCCTTACAATCCGCCCTGCTGCTTATTTCTGTTTCGAATGTAAATTGGTGGGGGAGAGAGTTGAGTGAATAAGTAATGTTTTTAAGGAGGTGGTTTGGAAACAATTAGGCGATGCTGGAGCTTCAATGTTTAGCCTGCAACAGGGTTATAAGCGAGGAAGAAATGGCGGAGTTCAGGGGGGATGTCAGATGCCCCTACTGTGGTTTCAGAGTCCTGAAGAAAACGCGTTCAAAAAAGATTGCTAAACAGGTTATTTCCGAGTAAACTTTATATAAATCTCTCCGGCTTCTTATGGAGGAAACGGTGAGGGTCGTCCTCCGTGTATTGCTTGATTCTAAGATTCGTGAGGACATCCCCCACCCTCACCGTTTTCCGTTTGAACTTTGCGAGACGGATTAACGGTTCAGACTAAGCAGCGTGAATGTTTTCAGGGCTGTTCCAGCGGCATGTGGAGTAATTCTTCACAAGCTATTTAAAAAACAAAGTTTTTAAACCGCATTGAAGAATGGTTGAAGCAAGGGGTCGTCGTCTAGAGTTAAAACGGGCAGCTTGGTCTAGGATACCAGCCTGAAGCGGAAACTGGCTAGGGGCGCTGGCGACCTGGGTTCAAATCCCGGCGACCCCAAATTTTCACTAATATAAGCTCGTTTTCCATGAAAATCTTCCCGTTTGCTCTGCCCATGCGAAAAGTTTATACGCAGAGCCCCTTCCCTCTACGGGGTTGCCTGCATACTACTGTCCAGAATGCGGGGGCGAGTTGAAATATGAGCCGGCCACTAAACTGTATGTTTGCAAGGCATGTGGAAGGGTTTACGAGTTTGAAGAGCTGAAGACCACTAAGGAAAGGTTCCTGAAATCAGTAATGGAGAGCGACGAGGAGAAGAGGAGGAAGCGTAGGCGAGAAGTTGTTAAATGGTGGCTTGGGGAGAAGTCGGGGGAGGAATAGGTCATCATCCCGGTTTACCCCCGTTATAAGCCTTTTCCTAATCGTCGAATGTTGAGGACACGCACTGTTTTTAGCTCGTAGAATTCGATAAATGTAAATGAGTTAATAGGCATATTGATGCTGGCCGGTTTTCAGCGTCTTGAAGAACGTTTGAGGATTATTGTCATGCAGTAATTTTTAAAAGCCCAGCTTTTTCCGGTTTATTAACAAGAATGGCTAATCCAGCTGATCGTTTTAACCCTTCCAGCTTCAGTATTAAGGAAAAACAATACGTCGAGCAGATAATGCTCGACGTTAAGAAGAGGGGTGACAAGGCTCTTTTAGACTACACTTCCCGCCCTAAGCCGTTTGACAACGTTAGGCTAACTAGGAGCAGGCTCATTGTCAGCGAGAAGGAGCTTGAAGAATCTGAAAAAAGGGTGACGGTAGGAGTTAGGAGGGCAATCCTCTTCCTGATGAGAAGCATCAGGAAAGTAGTTAGGCTGCAGATGGGGGCTTTTCAACCAATTGCCTTCAGAGGAGGGGGATTTGAATATTTCCTACGTCTATACCCGCTTGAGAGAATCGGCGTCCTTGTTCCAGGTGGAAGAGCATCCTATGTCTCAACACTCATCATGGCCGCCTACCCGGCTGTCCTAGTCGGCGTCAAGGAGATTTGCGTTTTAACACCTCCAAGGCCAGATGGGTCTGTCAATCCAGCTATACTTCATGCTGCTAGGCTAATGGGCTTGAAGAGAGTTTACAGATGCAACATGGTTGCTGGCGTAGGTGCTCTAGCCTTCGGAACAGAATCCATCCCAAGGGTTGACAAGATATTCGGCCCGGGAAACAAGTTTGTGATGATGGCGAAAATGGTTGCGAGCAGTTACGGTGTGTCGATAGATGTTCCTGCCGGGCCCTCCGAGCTCGTCGTGCTCGCGGATTCGAATGCAGACCCAAGTTTGATAGCGCTAGACCTGGCTGCGCAGGCAGAGCATTCGCCAGACGCTTTTATAGCACTCGTCACGGATTCACGCCGCATAGCTAAATCGGTTCAGAGGATTTTTAGAGGGATTTCGGAGAAGAGACGTTTGAAAGCAGGGATGAACCTTTACTTAGTCAGATCCATTAAGGAGGGTGTTGAAAAATGCAACCTGCTAGCACCGGAGCATGTTTCCCTGCACGTCAAGAATCCTAGGATGACGACTAGAAAACTCACAGTTGCTGGTACGGTTTTCCTCGGAGGTTCTTCACCGCCAGCCGTAGGGGATTATGCTTCCGGTAGCAATCATATTCTTCCAACCGGGGGGCATGCGAAAACAAGGGGTGGAGTGACAATACTGGATTACCTAAGGCTTGTCTCCTACCAGGGTTTTTCCATAGAGTACTTGAAATCCGTCAATAAGTATATTGAGGCTTTGAGCAGAGCTGAGGGTCTTCCTCTTCACGGTATGAGCGTTGAAGCAAGGATAGTCGAGAGGGTGTCTTTATGAAGGCTGTCTTCCTAATAGGCACTGCCGGAAGCGGCAAGACCACTTTCGTAAAAAACTTCTCACGATGGATGGAGGATAAGGGAGTAGATGTTGCAAGGATTAACCTGGATCCAGGTGTTGTAAGCCTACCATATTCTGCTGATTTTGATGTTAGAACCTACGTTGATACTGGGAAGCTGATGAGGGATATTGGGCTCGGGCCGAACAGCGCTCTTACAGTCGCCTCAGACCTCATAGCTGTTAAGGTCCATGAGATGACTGAGGAGATTGAAGCAATGGGCCATGAGCTTGCCTTGGTCGACACTCCTGGCCAGATAGAGCTTTTCGCTTTCAGACCCGTCGGAAGAGCTTTCTCAGAGAGCTTTCTCGGGGGTCCTAGAATGGTGATCTATCTGTTTGATTACGCGCTCATGCTTGAGCCTCTGAGCTTCTTAGCGTCACTCTACTTAAGCATGTCCGTCTACGCTTCGCTTACGATGCCGCAGCTTAACGTTATTAACAAGGTGGATTTAGCTAGTCCTCGCCTCGTAAATAGGATTGAGGAATGGTATTCAAACCCTTTGACGCTCTATGAGGCGATCACTAAATCCTACAGGGGGGAGAGGCTGAAGCTTGGGCAGGAGCTTTCGAGGGCATTGTCTCTCTTAAGCAGTTTGAACAGGCCGATACCTGTTTCAGCAGTCACGATGGAGGGTTTTGTAGACGTTTACTCTCAGGTAACAAGGATTCTTGGAACAGGAGAGGAATTTGCGCATGAACAGGCTTTTTAGACGGCTTCTGGACCATGGGAAACATTTATTAAACCATTGTTAAACTTCCTCAACGATTTGCCCGCGTTCCAAGAAACAGAGGGCCTTGAATCAAGGGCTTATGCCAGACAGATTGAGGAGGAGCTAAAAAAACAGAAGGAGAAGCTCGCTGAACTAGTGGCTCGCAGAAGACAGCTTAGAGAAGAGGTGGCTGCGATAAGCAAGCAGATCGACGAGCACGTGGCTAAGAGAAACGAGGTCAACGATCAGATAAAGAAGATTAAGGATGAGATAGCCCAGCTAAGGGCTTCGGAGAAGAACCTCAAGGAGGAAATGGAGCGTAAAAGAGTTGTTATAAAAAGCCATTCCAGAAAGATTAGGATAAGCGAGAAAGAGGCTAGGGGGCAGCTCTCGAGGCTTGAATGGAGGCTTGCTACGGAGCACTTAGACCCTAAGGAGGAGGCTGAGCTTGTCAAAGAGATTGAGAGGGCAAGGGCGATTCTGCGCGAAGTTGAAGCAGTCGTCAACATGAAGAGGAACATTGGAGATTTTGAAAAAAAGATAGGTGAAATAACCTCCATGATAATGGAGAAGAATAATGAGAAGACTAAGCTCGTGGAAGCGTCTAATCTTTACCACGCCAAGATTAAACAGCTCTTGGAGGATAAGAGGGTTAAGAAGGATGAGCTTGCCAAACTGGATTCGGAGATAGATGATGCTAAGAAGAAGAAGGATGAGCTCTTCATGAAAATGGTTGAGATAGACGCCAAGTCTTACTTGGCTAGGATGCGGCGTATACTCGTGATGCAGGAGGAGCAGGCTAAGCGTTTAAAAATGGAAGAAACTATTAGAAGCAAGCTTGCTCTGGATGCTCAGGAGAAGCTTAAACGCGGCGAGTCGCTTGACTGGGAGGAATTTAAGGCTATGATCGAGGCTCAGGGCCGCCAAACTAAGTAGGATAGTCTACCGTCGTTTTTAGAAGTTTTCGACATACAAAAGTTTTTTAACGATAAACACCATACTAACTGCGGGGCTGTTGGAAGAGAACGCTAAAAGAGCCTTAGTCATATGCGTGGACCTAGATGACGACGTGGGCAGTAAAACCGGGTTAGAAACCCCTATAGTCGGGAGGGATAATGTGCTCAGGGCTGCTGAAAAGCTTGTCCTCGTTGATCCGGAGGAGGCTGATTCCAACGCCATGTTCGCATCAATCAGGCTTTCAGATGAGCTTTCCCAAAAAGGCTATTTGACGCAGGTCGGTGTGATCGGTGGCTTAAGCAATGGTGGGCTCGAAGCGTCTCGAAAGGCCATGGATGAAATAATGAGTGTCGCAAACTCCTTCAACCCTTCTGAAGTCTACGTTGTGACGGACGGATTTGGGGAGGAGGACATAGAGCCCATTATAAGGGCTAGGTTGCCTCTCACGGGGGTGAAAAGAGTAGTGATCAAGCAAAGTCGCTCTATAGAGGCGTCATACATAATATTCGGAAGATATTTGAAAATGCTTTTCTCGGATCCCAGGTTTAAGAGATGGTTCCTCGGGCTCGGAGGCCTTATCATAATTACAGTTGCCCTCCTAAGTTACTACGGCTCCTCAAGAGAGATTAACACCGCTTTCTGGAGCATAATAGGCTTAGCGGTTTTGATGAGGGGCTTTGACCTAGATAGGCTTGTTTCAGCAGGGCTCAAACACGTTTTTGGGGGCGAGATCCCTCCTCAAATCCTGATTCTTAAAACACTATTATTATTCACAGGCGTGTCTCTAATCCTATTCTCCCTTTTCTCAGGGGTTTCGACAGGCTTTCTTCCTGGTGAAACTTTCATTGCTCAAATCGGAAGGTTTATCGCTCAGACCATTGATGTTCTATTGTTCGGCATAGCTATAACGCTTTTAAGCGGCTCGATAAAATACCCTTTAACAGCCTCAAGCATTCAAGACTCGCTCACGATACTGGTGAACATAGTGTCGCTTGCTCCGATGCTAAAAACACTGGGGCTGGCTGCCGCCACACCCTCATTCGAGCTTAAAATACTTCTCTACACCAGCCTTCTAACCCTTATGCTAGTGTTTGCAGCAAACGTAATGGTTTTGTTGACAATGAGGATTCTCCAATCTTTGAAAATACTTAAAATCAGCCAAGGAACAAAGATAGCCTGATGCTAGGGATCGTGGAAAGTATTGCCTCGAGAATTTCGAGAAACAGGCTCTCCCTATGGCTTTACGAGAAGGCCCTTGTAAGACAGGTTAGCCAGTTTCAGCTTCCAAGCCATATAGGTATAATAATGGACGGCAACAGGAGGTGGGCTGAGTCGAAGGGCTTAGAGAGATATCTGGGGCACGTTTTCGGGGCGAGGAAGGTTGAGGAGGTTCTTAAATGGTGTTATGATCTCGGAATCACAACGGTGACCCTCTATGTTTTCTCAACCGAGAATCTTAAGAGGCCGCGAGAAGAGGTCGATTTAATATTCAGGCTCTTCAAAGACAAGCTTATCGAGATGATGGGTAAAGGGGTTTTGCACGAGAGTAGGACTCGTCTTAAAGTAATAGGTAGGAGGGATCTTATTCCCGGGGAGATCATGCAGTATGTCGAGAAGGTTGAGGGGGAGACAGAGGGGTATTCCTCTCACTACTTGAACATAGCTTTCGCATATGGGGGAAGGGCTGAAATAGTTGATGCTGTTAAGAATATTGCCCTGGAAGTTTCTGAGGGATTGTTGAAGCCAAACGATATAGATGAAGAAACAATTTCGAAAAGGCTTTACACCGCTCATCTTCCGGAGCCCGATCCTGACCTGATAATTAGGACATCGGGAGAGGAGCGGCTCAGCAACTTTCTCCTTTGGCAGTCCGCGTACAGCGAGCTGGTTTTCATGGATGTTTACTGGCCCGAGTTTAGGAGGATAGACTTGCTTAGAGCAATAAGAACGTACCAGAGGAGAAAGAGGAGGTTCGGAATCTGAAAAATCCTACAGGTGGGTGGAAAAAGTGAGTTTTAAAGGCCCGGAGTCAGTTATTAGGTAAGTATCTTCAACACGGGCCCCGCCTACGCTAGGTATGTATACCCCCGGCTCTATCGTTATAATGTTTCCTGCTTTAAGCTCCTCGCTGCTCGATGGAGAGATGGAGGGAGGCTCATGAATATCTATCCCTACTCCGTGTCCAAGGCCGTGTGCAAAATACTTGTCTAACCCGTATTCCTCCAATACTTTGCAGGCAAGCCTGTCTATCTCGCATGCTTTAATCCCTGGGAAAGCTTTTCTCTCAGCAGCCTTCTTAGCTTCCTCCACAGCCTCAATCATCTGTGCAGCGTCGCTTCCCTCAAGCCTTTCTCCGAAAACCATGGTCCGGGTCAAATCGCTTTTATAGTTGAAATAGTCTGCCCCAGCATCTATCAGCACGATGTCACCCTTCTTCAATCTTCTTAAGGATGGTGTCGAGTGGGGGTTGGACGAGTTTTCTTCGAATGCAACTATCGTTTCGAAAGCAGGCTTGAAAGCACCTTTTAAAACTATTTGAGAATCATATTCACGGGCAACCTCGACTTCAGCATCACCCTCGCTCAGCCTACTCGTGATTTCACAAACCGTTTGACTCGCTATTTCAGCAGCTCTCTTAACCTTGTCTATTTCACGCGCATCCTTAACCAAGCGCATCTCCCTAACTATCCTACTGCCGGTTTTCACGAGTACGCAGAGTTCTTTCTCAAGCCTTAATGCTTCATGCATTTCTAGTGAGTCGAACTCCACATACCTTAAACCAGCCGGTTTCTCTTTTAAGAGCCCCTGTAAATGTCCTTCACCCCTGTCTAGCTTAACAACTCTAACACCATTCAGTGTGGAAGACATGTTAACGCTTTCCAGGGGCGTTACTAGCAGCCTGGCTTCACCGCTCCTAGGTATCAGAAGCATTCCGGAGACAGGCTGCTCACTGTCGACCGCGTAGATTATGTTCCCCTGCTCTCTCAAAACAAGCAGGTCTATGCCGGTTTTACTCAGACTGTTTTGGATTCTCTCTATCCTGCTCATACGCA
>Ga0315298_1004885_pt1 | contig 19558 bp, 24 predicted proteins | sample WHS_1_MG_FD_203077 | JGI IMG/M metagenome (GOLD analysis project Ga0315298, IMG submission 203077) | Extremophilic microbial mat communities from Washburn Hot Springs, YNP, Wyoming, USA - WHS_1_MG | ecosystem: Environmental > Aquatic > Thermal springs > Hot (42-90C) | place: USA: Wyoming...
GAACGTAAACAAATTCAAAGCTAAAATTTTCAATGCCCTTGCTGACCCGATAAGGCTTGAGATTCTTGAATGCTTACGCGGTGGCGAAAGATGCGTCTGCGAAATCATCCCCCAAGTGGGGATTGCGCAACCCTTAGTTTCTAGGCATTTGGCTATTCTAAAGAACTGTGGACTTGTGAATGTTAGGAAAGTTGGAAATAGGCGATTTTACTCTGTTATCGACCGAGATATATTCCGTATAATTGATGCGGTTAACGCGGAATTGGTGGATGCGCTTTCAAAACGGGTTATCGAACAAATAATTTAGAGGAGGCGAAAATGTAAATGTCAAAAGAGGGAGAATGGCAGGAAGGAATGCCAACCCACGAAAACATAATCTTTTCGTGTTTTGGCGGTTTGTCAAATACTGGAATAACAAGCGCATTAGCGTGCTTGGAAGTTGTTAAGGAGCTTGGATTGGAAAAGGTGGCGGTTGGCTGTTTGCCGTCTGTGCCATTGGGCGTTAAGCCAGTTTTGGGAAAAGCGAAGGCTGCAAAGAAAATAATAACGGTGGATGGCTGCCCCTTTGAATGTGCCAGAAAGACTATTGAGAGTGCGGGTTTTAAAATTGCGAAAAGCATTGTGTTGGTCAGAGATATAGGCATGAAAAAAGTGGCTTTGCACACGGATATAGGCAAGGGCTTAGGCGTTGAAAAATACATTTCCCAAGAAGACGTAAGGAAGGCTAAAGAACTGATTATAAAGGCGATTTTGGAGAAATAACCATGAACACGTCAAAAGAGGCTGCCAGCCAACCTAAAATTCTTCCGCTATGCTATAAGGTTGCAGAACACGAAAACGTTGTTTGGGTTTGCGACGGCGCAGCAAACGTTGGGCAAATAGGGCATGCGGTAGGCGTTTTGCTGACAAATCTTGATAAGGCGAGGATGTGCTGCACAACAGCAGTTGCAGCGGGCTCAAAACCGCATTTAGAAATTGCAGAGAAAGCAATGAAAAACATAGTCATAAACGGATGCGGAAACAGATGCGCCTCGAAGGTTATGGAAAAGGCTGGAAAAAGAATAGACTATGAAATTGACATATCAAAATAATTGCAGAAAGTACCTACGCTTGACATATATCATGCGGATGTAAAGAAAATAGCGCAAATAGTCATTGAAGAAGCAAAACTTTAGCATTTCATTAAACTTGAAGGTTAAAAGCTATGGTTGAAATCAGCATAACGGAGAAAACTCCTTGTCTCCTTGAGCCTAGAAAGCTTCAGATAACCGCCCAAGCAGACAAGCCTCTAAACGAGATTATCCCCATACTTTTTTTGGCTATACCCCACTCGCAGTATGCCAAAGCCTTCGGCTCCGTTACCTTCACATTAGAGGGGAAACTTGTAACAATTTACTCCACTGGAAAGATTAACTTAGGTTGCGTTTTAAGGGAGGAAATCGCAATGAGGCTTCTGGGAAAATTGAAGACCATACTGGACAAGGCTTATGCGCATTATGAGAGATACGGTTCTCCAGACCCCAAGCTTTTAGAAGCTAAACAGAAGCTTAACCCAATTGAAATATACAAGCACTTGCCCAAAACAAACTGCAAAGAATGTGGAGAACAAGGATGCTTCCCCTTCGCCGTAAAACTCGCAAACGGAGAGAAAACCCTTCAAGATTGTACTCAAATTCAACACCCAAAATACAGCGTTGAGAAAGAACAGCTAGAGAAAATGATACAACCAATAAAACTTGAAATTTAACAATCCAGAAAAAGGTGCCACATGACAATTAGAGAGAAGAGGGAAAAATGAACGAGAATTTTGAAGAACTTTTATTCCCAGAAGTTTTAGTTAGGAAAATTGAGATTAAAGAGATAACGCCTTGCACCGCTGACCCAGAAAGGATTAAGTTTTTGGCTCAAGCCGACAGACCGTTGGAGGATGTTTTGCCAATCCTTTATTTGGCCATTCCAAACGCGAAGTACTCCGAGAAGTTGGGTGCATTAAACTATAGATACAAGCAGCACTTGGTAACTATTTTCTCTTCGGGCAGGATTGGAATGACGTATGTGAAGGATAGAATTGAGGCTGACCAGTTGATAGAAGAGGTTAAAAGACTTATAAATCATGCATTTATTTACCTCAAAACTAATGGAAAGCCGAGTGCGGCGCAGGTGCAATTAAAGAAGGAGCTAACGCTTGTAAAAATCTATGAATTATTGCCAAAAACAAACTGCAAAGAATGTGGAGAACAAAGCTGTTTCACCTTCGCGGCTAAACTTCTAAACGGTGAAAAAGCCTTGCAAGACTGTCAACCTCTAAAGTCGAAAGAACATGTTGCAAAGAAAATTCAAATTGAGAAGATGATGAACCCGGTAAAGCTGAAGTAGAACGGCAAAAATTCTTTATTCAAATATTTTGTTTTGCAATTAAAACCTCCCCGATTTCTTTCATTCTAAAATTACATCTAAAACCATGCTGATTTAAGAGGGAAATTATAAAAGCATTAAAGACCGTGTTTTATGTTCATAAAGTGATGTAAACATGAAATTCGTCGACGCTCACATACATTTATCCGACGAAGAATACTTTGACAAAATTGACAAGTTAATTGCAGAAGCGAAAAACTCTAACGTCGTTGCTTTGGTTTCGAACTCCATGAACCTTGAAACCTGCGTGGGCAGCTTAAACCTGGCTGAACGATTCAAAGGAACCGTTTACGCCGCGTTAGGCATTCATCCATGGAACGTCAAAGCCTTAGAGGAAAGCGAACTCCAAAAAACTTTGAAGTTGATTCTAGAGCAGAAACAGAATAAAGCAGTTATAGCCATAGGCGAAGTTGGTTTAGACTACAAATACATAGATGTCTGGGACAAACAGATTATGGTTTTCAACGAAATGTTAAGATTAGCTGAGAAACTTGACTTACCAGCCATAATTCACTCAAGAGGCACCACCGCGCAAATTGTTGAAGTGCTTCCCTCATACAACGTTAAAAAAGTGCTGTTACACTGGTTCAGCAACCCAATAAGCATCTTATCAAAAGTTATAGAAAACGGCTATTACATCACCGAAGGCCCACCAGTAGCCTACTCCAACGGTATACGGGAAGTTGTTAGGAGAATACCTTTAGAAAACTTGTTAACAGAAACCGATGAACCAGTGCGTTACTGGAAAAAACCTTTTGAAGGAAAAATGACTACACCTGCGTTTATTCCAACAGTTGTTAAAGCCATAGCTGAAGTCAAAAAAATAAGTGAAAATGACGTTTCAGAACGAATAACTAAAAATTTTGAGGAATTTTTTGGGATAAAGTTAAATTAACCTTTTTATTGAATGTATGCATCATTGCACCTTTAACTAGATGAGGTTAGCGGGCGTGCGAGTTTGGGAAACGTACGAACAGAGCAAATCAAACGAGTAGCTAAGGAACTTATTAGACGCTTTCCAGACCGATTCTCTAATGATTTTGAAAAAAATAAAAAAATGGTTAACAAGCTCCTGCAAGGCGCAACCCCGAAAGTTAGGAACCAGATAGCTGGATACATCACACATATCTTTGGCGGAGTGCAGACCGCCTTTTCAGGTGAAAAAGCACAAGAAGGTGAGTAACTTTATTAGAACATTTAACACTTTGTTAAGAGGGCGCTGAAGAGGAGATTGCGATGATGGACGACTATAGAAAAAGTTGGGCGCTTAGATATTTGCGCGAAGCAAAGTCAGAGCTTGAAGCCGCAAAAAGAATGCCCTACATGGCTCCAAGCCTAGTCATAGAAGCTATTAGAAAAGCACGAAACGCCATATATTACAGCCTCGGAGAACCAGCCTTCATAGAAATCGCCATAAGAGAAGCCTACGAAAAAACGCAGGGAAAAGCTATAACAGACCCTATTTTGAGGTTTTTGTTGGAAATAGAAGCAACGATGCAGCAACTGGTGCAGCTGGAAGAATTAGATGGAGAAAAAATGATGAAGCAAGCTGACAACTTGGTACAAATAGCATCCGACATAGTTGAGATACTAACTGAAGAAAAAACAGAAAGTTAAAGAGAAAACTTTACAATCTTTGGAGAGCTTTGTCTATCCGTTCTAACGCCTTCTTAATGTTTTCAACAGAATTTGCAAAGGACATGCGCAGATAACCCTCGCCAAATTGCCCAAAAGCTGTTCCTGGCAGGACAGCTACACCAGCTTCGTTAAGCAAGTAATCTCCTAATTTACGGCAGTCAATACCCGTTCCAGTTATGTTTGGGAAAACATAGAAGGCTCCATGCGGTTTCTTGCATGTTATACCTTTAATTTTGTTTAAGCCGTCAACTATGACATCTCGCCTCTTCTTGAATTCTGCAACCATTTTGTCCGATTCTTTTTGCGGTCCCTTTAAAGCCTCTATGCCAGCTATCTGTATAAAGGCGCATGTACAGGAGTTGGAGTTTATCATGAGCTGAGCTATTTTTTGGGCTAGGTCTTTTCGCATAACACCATAGCCAAGTCTCCAACCGGTCATGGCATAGGTTTTTGAAAAACCATCTAAAATAATGGTTTTTTCTTTCATTCCTGGAAGCGATGCGATACTTTCGTTTTCTCCTTCATAGATTATTCTGCTGTAAACCTCGTCTGAAAGCACGAAAACATCGTCTCTTTTTGCAATGCAGTCGGCAACAACTTTTATGTCTTCTTTGGTTAAAACACCTCCTGTTGGGTTTTCAGGCGAATTTAGGATAATCATTTTCGTTTTCTTTGTTATTTTTTTCTTGAAGTATTCTGGGTCCATTCTGAAGTCATTTTCTTCCTTTAGCGGTATGGGCACTGGTTTGGCGTCGACAAAGTTTATTACAGATTCGTATATTGGGAAGCCAGGGTTCGGATACATGACTTCGTCGCCAGGGTTTACTAATGCGAGTATAGCAAAGAACATTATTGGTTTTGCACCAGGCGTGACCACGACTTCTTCAGGGTCAACATCTATTTTTCTGGTTTTTGAAATGTATTCTGCAATAGCTTCTCTAAGTTCCGGAATCCCCGCGGCTGGAACGTAGTGGGTGTATCCGGCATAGAGGGCTTTTACCGCTGCTTCTTTGATGTGTTTTGGCGTGTCAAAATCTGGTTCGCCAATTTCCAAGTGTATAATGTTTTTTCCTTGTTTTTCAAGTGCTTTGGCTTTTGCGAGGACTTCAAAGGCTGTTTCTGTTCCAAGCACGCTCATTCTTTTTGCGAAGATACCGCTCAATTAAAACCACCTATTGGAAGTCCAATTATAGACAAATTTTGGTATATTTAACCATTATAGCAAATTTATTGTAAAAATTACTGAGATTTTGGTAATGGCCGAACTTTCATTACTTCTGGATTGACGAGGTTCGGCGGCTTTCGCCCCTCAAAGAACGCTACTAAATTATTCGCAACCATTTCAGCCATCTTTGACCGTGTCTCGTGACTTGCACTGGAAATATGTGGCGCGACAACAACATTGTCAAGTTTCAAAATCGGGTTATCCACTGGTGTTGGTTCTTGCTCGAAAACATCAAGACCGGCGCCAGCTATCCATCCCTCCTTCAAAGCTTCGTAGAGGGCTTTTTCGTCGACGACCGGGCCTCGCGCGTTGTTTATTAGGTAGGCTGTCTTTTTCATTAGCCGAAGCTTTTCCGCGTTTATTAAGTGGTATGTTTCCTTTGTTAATGGAACATGGATGCTGACGAAGTCTGCTTCTTTTAAAAGTGTGTCCAAGTCAACACGTTTGGCGTTTAATTCTTTTTCCATCTCGGGTTTTGGAACCACATCGTAATACAAGATTTTCATGTTGAAACCCTTTGCCCTTTTTGCCACTGCATAGCCTATTCTTCCAGCGCCCACAATGCCGATTGTTGCACCGTGAACATCTCTGCCCAGCAACATGTTTGGACGCCAGTCAACCTTCCATTGACCAGTACGCACATATTTGTCTGCTTCAACAACCCGCCTTGCAACAGCCATTAACAAAGCCCATGCGAAGTCTGCTGTTGTATCTGTTAGAACTTCTGGGGTGTTTGTCACATAAATTCCCCTTTTGGTAGCTTCTTGCACGTCAATGTTGTCAAAGCCCACAGCCATCTGCGCAACAATCTTTAAGTTCGGTGCAGCGTCAAAAACTTCAGCGTCTATCTTGTCGGATAGAAGCGTGGCGAGAGCGTCAACGTTCCTAGCCTTTTCAATTATGACTTTCTTTGGCGGTGGCGCACACTCTTTCCAAACTTCAGCGTCAAAATGTTGCGTTATTATTTTTAAGCCTCTTTCTGGAAGTTCTCGTGTAACATAGACTTTCGGTTTCGCCATGCAGCCCCTTCCAACAATTCTCGGAATTCTTTATTAGTGGTGACTTATTACAGTTACGCATTAGTATTGGTATCCCAATGATAACTATAAAGAACAAAGAAAAACTCGTAGAAAATGGTGAAACCAGCCTCAACCGAAAAGCTAGAGCCATAGCCCTAAACAGTTTGGAAAATGCCTTAAGAGCTGTTGACCCAAAACAAATAATAAAATCGAGGGTTCTGTTAAAAGACTTGAAGCTTCTTGTTAACGGATATGAGTTTGATTTAAGAAAGTTCAAGAACGTTTACGTTATAGGTGGCGGAAAAGCCAGTGGCGCAATGGCAGAAGCCTTAGAAAAACTTTTGGCTAAACGCATAAGGGCTGGGATTGTCAATGTTCCACATGGAAGTAAACACGAAACGGAAATTATAGAAATTCACGGCGCAAGCCATCCAGTTCCAGACGAGGCGGGAGTAGAAGGAGCACGGTGTATGCTTGAAATAGCTGAAAAAGCAGGGGAAAACGACTTAATCATATGCCTAATTTCAGGTGGAGGCTCAAGTCTCATGCCCTTGCCCCGAGGCGAGATCTCACTAAACGACAAAAGGGAAATCACAAATGCTTTACTCAAGTGTGGAGCAACGATAAAGGAGATAAACATTGTTCGGAAGCATATTTCAGATTTTAAAGGTGGCTGGCTTGCAAAAAAGGCTTATCCAGCAACAATATTGAACCTAATCCTCTCAGATGTCGTAGGCGACCCGCTGGATTTCATTGCCTCTGGACCAACAGTTCCAGACTCAACAACATTCAGTAACGCCATAAGAATTCTGAAGAAGTATGGTTTATGGGACAAAACACCAGCATCAATCAAAAAGATTTTGCTGGACGGTGAAGAGGGGAAAATCCCAGAAACTCCGAAGGCTTCAGATGAAGCTTTCAAAAAAGTCTTCAATGTAGTTGTTGGAAATAACAGGTCTGCAAGCTTAGCAGCATGCGAACAACTGAAAAGTGATGGTTTAAACACGCTTTTGCTCACCACAACAATGGAGGGAGAAGCCAGACACATTGGGATAATGCTTGCCACAATAGCTCGAGAAACTTTTTATCATGGGAATCCCGTTCCAAAACCAGCTGGAATTGTAGCGGGCGGAGAAACAACCGTGACCGTTACTGGAAAAGGTGTTGGCGGAAGAAACCAAGAACTGGCGTTGGCAGCCGCACTAAAACTGGAGGGGATGAACGGCGTTGTTTTGGCTTCGTTAAGCACGGATGGCGTTGACGGGCCAACAGACGCTGCTGGAGCGATAGTTGACGGAAAAACTTTAGCGAGGGCAAATAAAGCGGGATTAGCTCCAGAAGAGTTTTTGGCTGAAAACAACTCCTACAAGTTCTTCGCAGAATTAGGCGACTTGATTTTTACTGGACCAACGGGAACAAACGTTAATGACATTACAGTGATAGTTGTTGTATAACATAAATGGGAGCTTAGAGCAATGGTTGTCACCGTGAAGTTTGTCGGGGCTTTACGAGGAATTTCAGGCAAGGAAAGGCTTACCATAAAAATTAAAGATGAAATATCGCTGAGGGAGTTGGTTAAGAAAATTGTTGAACAACAGCCCAAACTTAAAGGCGCCTTAATTGACCCAGAACTCGAAGACCCCAGACCAAACACACTAATACTTGTTAACGAAAAGGAAGTCAGCGTTTTAAAAGGTTTAGAAACCTCTGTTAGAGACGGGGATGAAGTGGTTTTTGTTCCAGTCATCCATGGAGGATAGGTGTGCATGAGGCTGTATGCTGTTAAAACGAGGCTTGTGAAAGTTGGCGATAACCTTGTCGACGTCATTCTTGAAGCGCTGAAAAAACAAAACATCCCGCTTGAAAACAATGACATCTTGGTTTTGACATCAAAAATAGTGGCTTATGCCGAAGGACGACTTGTTAAGTTAAGCGAAGTTAAGCCTTCAGAAAAAGCCAAGGAACTTGCTGAAAAGTTTTCACTTCAACCAGAATTTGCAGAACTGCTTTTACAAGAAGCGGAAAAAGTTTATGGAGGAGTTGAAAAGGCTGTTTTAACCCTCAAAAACGGGATGCTAACAGCCAACGCTGGAATAGACAACAAAAACGCTCCTGTCGGTTATGTGGCTTTGTGGCCGCAAAACGCCAAGGAAGTTGCCAAACAAATTAGGGAAGAAATAAGGAGTAAGACTGACAAAGTTATCGCAGTTTTGATTATTGACAGCGGTTTAGCTCCACTTAGGAAGGGAACAGTTGGCGTGACTTTGGCTGTTGCAGGACTTAAGCCAGTAGAAGATTGCCGAGGGCGAAAGGACCTTTATGGAAAAACGCTGAGTATTACACAACATGCAGTAGCGGACAATTTGGCTTCTGCCGCCCACATATTAATGGGCGAAGCAGCTGAGAAAACTCCTGTAGTTTTGGTTAGAGATGCTCCAGTTAGTTTTGACGACAGTGTATATGGAGCTGAAGATATGGCAATGACCTCTAACGGATGCATTTTTATGGGCACTCTTTCTGCTGACCGCCGCCGTTAACTGCCTGCATTAAGCCAGTAGGCTTTAGAACGCGGCATGCGGCTTTTCCGAAAAAAGCCGAGCTGAACGCAATAACAACCCGTTCCATGGGATAAAGAAATGTTACCAACTGCCAGTTCACCCTCCAAGCATCTAAATCAGCAACAAAAATAGGCCATGAAATAATCTCCAAAGTTAATGACCCAGCAATTTGACCAGCCAACGTTGAAGTTAGAGAAATTACGAAAAAGGCGAGAAAGGAGTTTTTGGGAGGCTGGATGGGTAAAACAAGAACTAGAAAGCCAATTACTTGAAACCACATTAACGGCGGAAAAAGCCAAGCGGGTCCAACAAAAGGATAAAAACCGAAAAGAAAAAGCAAGGAGAAATAGAAGAAAACGCATAGGCTTCGCCTTCCTTTAAGAAGAGAACCCGCAAAAAATGCGGCAACAACTCCGGAAGCTAAGCTTGGCAGCGAAAAGTTTCCAACCGAAAATCCGATTAAGCCTCCAACAGTTGTGGATAAGGCTCCAACAAAGGGTCCGAGGAGCATTCCTATAAACGGAGACAGCACTGCCGCCATTGTTATGAACTTATTTTGCAAACCGATTATCTGGAAAATTGGGAAGAAACAAAAAATTGCATATAAACTTGAAAAACAGATTGTTAAGGCTAGGTTTTTTGAGTTTAAGGCTAGTTTTTTTCCGTTTTTCATATGGCAATGGCTTCCTACATTATCGACAACATTTTGTTGAAAACTTCTGTGGAATGTTGATTTTAGCTGTTTTGGTGTTGTTTGGATGTAAGGAGCCAGAAGCGTAAAACTTAAGACATGCGATACTGAAATAAAGTTGAAGGACCGCGTTTGGGAAGGGCGGCGGCAGTAGCCACTCCCCCTCTACATTTCAGTAGTTCAGTAGCGTGGGTTTTAATGATCGGCTACCAAATGTCTACGCAAACAGCGTTGAAACACTCATAACATACGTTAATATGCTTTCGCCCTCCGTGGTTCTTGGCTTCTTTTGAGGACGAACACTTTAGTTTTCATTTATGCGTTTGCATGGTTTTCGTCTTGTCTTCTGTCATTCCATCCCTTATTCTAGGGAGAGAGAAGCGTGCTGATTCAGTTCTTCCCATGCTTAACACTAACCTTCGTGTCCTTGCTTATTCGAGACACTTTAATAGCCTATGGAATGGGCGGGACGCTTGAACAATTATTCGGATTAGCAGTATTTTTGAACAACCCCTTCATTGCTGTAGCTTATTTGTCCATGCCGTATGTTCTAATGATAGCAATTGACATCCGTTACAGGAGGAAAATCAAAAAAGAAAAAAGCATTAGAAAAAGTGACATAAGAATACATTGAGGACGCCGAAGACGCGGAACAAATCTATCCAAGGTTTAATACAGATAATAGCGGTTATTAGTTTGGTGCAGAGATGAAGAAGACGCGGAACCCCATAATCACCTTAACTACAGATTTTGGGCTACGAGACCCATACGTTGCCGAAATGAAAGCCGTAATATTGGGCATATGCCCAAACGCGACAATCGTGGACATAAGCCATGAAATAGAAAAATTCAACGTGAAGATGGGCGCGTTTATCCTGGCTTCGGCAGCCCCTTACTTTCCTAAAGGGACAATTCACGTGGCGGTTGTTGACCCTGGCGTTGGAACAAAAAGAAAATCCATACTTATAGAGACGGAACAGTGCTTCTACATAGGACCAGATAACGGTGTTTTGGCTTTGGCTGCAACAAAACAAGGTATAAAACACGTTTATGAAATATCAAACACTAAACTGATGCTTCCGAAAATATCAAACACTTTCCATGGAAGAGATGTATTCGCGCCTGCAGCCGCCCACCTAGCGAAGGGTGTGCCACCAGCAGATTTTGGTCCACAAATCCATAACATTATTATGCCAGAATTCGCAAAAATTGTACGAAAACGAAATTCCTTGATAGGTGAAGTTTTACACATTGACGATTTCGGAAACATTATCACAAATTTCTCGAAAGAAGACTTCGAAAAACTCGGCGTCAAAGAAGTTGTCGAAGTTCGCATTAAATCAACACCTTTAAGGCTTAAACTGTGTAAAGCCTATGCAGAAGCTGAAACACAAAAGCCCCTCTCCATAATTGGAAGCCATAATTTTCTCGAAATTTCCATAAGTCAAGGCAATGCCGCAAAAACTTTTAGAGCAAAAATCGGCGACAAAATTGTCCTTCGCCGTGCTAAATAGGCGCTTGTTTCTGCCTTTTCCTAAATTCTCTATTTAGCTCTTCCAACTTCTTTTCTTTTATAGCTATCAACCGTCCGGTTAACTGAATCTCATTTTGAAGTTTTGCAGCGAGTTTCAGATCTTTTGCTTCCGTTAACTGTTTATGAAGATCATTTAAAAATTGTATTTTTTCTTCAACCTCCTTGTCAATTAGCTGTATTGCTGTTTGCAGCTGTGCTGTTGTCCATTCGCTTAGTGGTTTTTGCTCCGTCCAACAGTACTTTACACCTTCCGCTGTAATTTTCTCCTTCGCAAGCTGTTTTTTCTCCTCTGGAGTCAATTCTCTACACTTCAGAACAACTAGTCCCTCTTTCTCGAGAAACCCCGCGTAGTTTTGTTCCATTACGGTTTGCGCCTCCACTCCTACAGTACACCAGTTCGGTTATTATGTTACTCCTCTTTTCAAACAATACTTTTAACAGCTTATTGATAAATATACTTTTTCAACAACAATAATGTTAATACGCTCTGCACGCCTCTATAATCATATTAAACTGATTAAAGAAAAGTTTAAAGAAGCGGATGATGTATCTGTTCACCCTAAAGCGGTGATGTGCATAACATATGAGTAAAAAATACCTAAAGTATGGAAGGGAAAAGCCCCCTCCAGCCATCTTCTCAGTCCGAACAACCACAGGCCAAGAAAAAAATGTAGCGAACCTTATAGCGGCGAAAGTCGAAATGGACCAAGAACTTAAGAAGAGAATAAAAGCTGTTCTTGTTCCGGAGCCGTTAAAGGGCTACGTTTTTATTGAGGCGGAAGGCCCCCACTATGTTGAGGAAGCCATAAAGGGAATAAAACATTTGAGGTCGAGGGCGCCGGGCGTCGTTGAATTTTCCAAAATTGAACAGTATGTTGCCGCAAAACCCGTTGTAGAAGAACTTAATGAGGAAGATATTGTTGAGGTTATAAGTGGACCGTTTAAGGGAATGAAGGCGAAAATCACAAGGATTGACAGAACAAAAGAGGAAGTAACGCTGGAACTTTTGGAAGCCACTTTCACTTTACCTATAACGGTGCACGCTGACTATGTGAGGCTTGTTGAAAAAGTCAAAAAGGAGCTGGGTGAATGAGCGAAAAAAAGGTTATTGAACTCCTTGTTAGCGGTGGACAAGCAACGGCTGGACCCCCGCTGGGTCCAGCGTTGGGACCGTTAGGCGTAAACGTGCTAGCAATTGTTAACAAGATAAACGAGTTGACAAAGGACTATTCTGGAATGAAGGTTCCAGTAAAGGTTGCCGTTGACCCTGAAACAAAACAGTTTGAAGTTACCGTTGGTACGCCAACAACATCAGCACTCATCGTTAGTGAGCTAAAAATTGAGAAGGGTTCTGGAACACCGAGCACACAGAAAGTTGGAAATCTAACTATGGAGCAAGTTGTACGCATCGCCAAGATTAAGCGCCCAGAGCTTTTAGCCAAAACTTTGAAGAGTGCAGTCAAAGAAATCTTAGGAAGTTGCGTCAGCATGGGTGTAACAGTGGAAGACAAAGACCCGCGAGAAGTGCAGAGGGAAATTGACGAAGGCAAATATGACGAATTATTCATTAAGAGCGAAGAATAAGAGAACATTTTTATAAATGCATTCTATTCCCTCATTGGCACGAGGACTCAACAAAATGCCCCTTGACCAAAAAACGATATTAAATGCGGTTAAAGAAGCAAAAGAAAAAACCGAAAAAAGAAACTTCACACAATCCATAGAACTGATTCTAAACCTACAGGATATTGACATGAAATCACCGGAGGGAAGATTGCAAGAAATTATTGAACTACCACATTCCATAGAACCGCCAAACAAGATATGCGTCATCGCGTCTGGGGAACTAGCGTTAAAAGCAAAAAAAGCAAATGCAAACTTTGTCATTGAAAAAGCTGAACTTGAAAGTTTAGCTGGAAAAAAGAAGGAGTTGCGTAAAATAGCCAACGAATACGATTTCTTCATCGCCGAAGCCCCCTTAATGCCTTCAGTGGGCAAAATTCTTGGACCAGTTTTGGGTCCTAGAGGTAAAATGCCAGTGCCAGTTCCGCCCACAGCCGACATTGCTAGTTTGATGGCGAAGTATAGCAAGTCAGTTACTTTGAGGATGCGTAACCAACCGATTCTGCAATGCCGCGTTGGAACAGACAAAATGAAAGATGAGGAAGTGGCTGAAAACATCCAGATAATCTTAAGGGTTGTTGAAGGAAAACTTAAAAGGGGAATGAAGAACATCAAGGTTGCCTACATAAAAACATCTATGGGCACACCTGTAAAAATTAAACCGTAAGGTTGAGGAAACAATGTCATCCCAACAGGTTTTGCAGGAAAAACTCAGCGAGATTGAAGAAATAACAGAACTGTTAAGGCAATATAAAGTGATAGGGGTAGCCAGCTTACAGAAGGTTAGAGCCGCCCAACTGCAAGAGTTAAAGAAGAAACTTGCAGACAACGTTTACATGAAAGTCATAAAGAACACATTAATGAAAATTGCTATTGAAAAATATGGAGAAAAACCAAACTTGAAAAAACTTGCTGAATATTTAACAGGCTCAAACATCTTCCTGTTCACAAACTTGAACCCCTTCAAGCTTGCATTAATCCTAGAAAGGGGAAAAGTTAAAACAACGGCTAAGGCAGGAGACATAGCCTCCTCCGACATAATAGTTCCAGCGGGAAACACTGGACAACCGCCAGGTCCAATAATTAGCCAGTTGAATTCTGTTGGTTTGCCAACGAGGATAGAGGCGGGAAGCGTCTGGATAAACAAGGATACGCTTGTTGCAAGAAAAGGCGACGTGATTTCCGAGAGACTTGCCAGCGTCTTGTCAAAATTGGGCATAAAACCCGTGGAAGCTGGACTTGCCTTAAAAGTGGCTTATGATGATGGTTTGATTATAACCCAAGAGCAGCTTAAGCTAAACCTAGAAGAGACTAAAAAGAACATTCAAGAAGCATATTCCCGCGCTTTCATGTTGACGTTGAACGTAGCCTATCCGACGAGAGAAAACATTGCTATGCTTCTGCAGATCGCCTATAGAGAAGCCTATACACTTTCGTTGAACGCCGCCATACCAACCAAAGAAACGATTGCGGATTTGATTAGAAAGGCCCATATGGAAATGTTAAGTTTAAGTAGCAGATTACCCAATTTAGAGGGGAAAAGCTGAAAAAGTTAAAATACTAGGGTGAAGAGGTGATTAAGGTATGGAATACATTTACGCTGCAATGCTCCTTCACAAGGCTGGAAAAGAAATAAACGAGGAAAACCTAACTCAAGTTTTGACAGCTGCAGGTGTAAACGTGGACGCTGTGAGAGTTAAGGCGTTAGTGGCTTCCCTAGCCGAAGTCAACATAGACGAAGCCTTAAAATCAGCTCCAACGGTGCTAGCTGCGCCAGCAGCCGCGCAAGCAGCGCCAGCACCAGCAGCAGAAGTCAAGCCTAAAGAAGAGGAAAAGAAAAAGAAAGAGGAAGAGGAGAAAGCCAAAGAAGAAGCAGCGCTTGAGGGACTCGGAGCACTTTTCGGTTAACATCCACCTTTCAACTTCTCAAATAGCCCCTGCCATAAAGAAGTTTTTAATTCTTTTTAGGCATAATAACCCTCTATGAAACTTTGCAGCGCTTGCTTATTAGGAATAAAATGCAGATACAACGGGAAAAGCGCCCTCAACAAAAAGGTTGTTGAATTACTTAAAACCGAAATTTTGATTCCAGTCTGCCCAGAACAGCTAGGCGGTCTACCAACACCAAGAGAACCCGTTGAAAGGAGGGGAAACAGGATATTTACACGGTCTGGGAAAGACGTTACCAAAGAGTTTGAAAAAGGTGCAAGGCAAGTTTTGAAAATAGCGAGGCTTTTGGGTGTTAAGGAAGCAATTATGAAGCAGGGAAGCCCCTCCTGTGGATGCGGAAAAGTCTATTACGGAGACTTATCAAAGAAGGTGGTTGCGGGAGATGGAGTTACAACAGCCTTGCTTAAAAAGAATGGCATAAAAGTCATGAGCGACGAAGAATTTTAAACAAAATCGACGCTGTCCAACCGCTGAGAATCATCAAGGTTCCAGGAAAAGCCATTATTCCATAATTAAGCATTGCTATTTCGAAAAGGAAAAAGGACACGACCATAGCAACAACTGAAAGAACTGCAAAATTCTTGCCGAATTTTTTAGAAGTTTGTGTAGCGAGAAGCCCTGCAAAGAGAAAGTCGCCCAAACCAAGAGATAGGTATGACGCTTCGGGTCCAGCTATCGGAAATATTGGCATGTAGACCATTACTGGGAGCCTCAAAGCGGAAACATGCGTTGCTGCGGTGACCATTGACCCGGTGACTAGAACAAGTATTATGTCCATAACCGTGATGAACCCGACGAATACAATTGTCGTTTTCCATGTAAACATGCTTGAAAGATAAAGGGTTACCAAAACTGCAAAAAACATTCCATAAAAGTTAAGCAAATATGGAGCCCATATCGGAGTTTGGCTAAAGAACAAGTATAGGTTGATGAACATTGTTGGTGGAAAAGCAGCCATGTGCCACCTTTCCTTTGATTGCGCGCTGCACCACTCGTATAACAATGCTAAGAACGAAAAGCCACACAAACATAAGAAAATCAAAGCTCCATAACCCACAGGGGCTTTTGCACCTAAACTGAACAGACTTAAAGATGCGATGGCAAAGCTGAGGAGAGAAAACGCTGCAAAGAAAAATTCTGCCTTACCCTTCTCAATGTTGGAAAATAAGTAGGTAAACAGAAAAAGTAACATGAAATAAACAAATAAAAACAAACTTACGATTGCCATTTGTGGGATAAACACTATTATGGATACGGTAATACTTATGGTGGCAACAAGCAAAATGGCATCTTGAACACGAAACCTTCTTTCCTCAAAAACCGTTTTCAGCTTTCTCTCAACTTTTTCGTTCAAAAACATGGTTAGAAGAGTGATCGAGAAAAGCGTTAAAGGCATGACGACATCGAGATACATTAAGACACATAACACTAGACAAACATTTAAACCTTAAAGATTGAAATGCGAGTTCAAAACAGCCAAAGAGGCAACAATCGCTTCTTCTGTTCGAACAGTTTCTGTGCCCTGCCCTGGAATGGTGTTAATAACAAAGTCTACTATCTCATTTAGATTAAAGCCTTCACGCCTAACTATTTCGTAGAGTCCTTCCGTCGGAGACCCGAAGGCTACGAGGATTTTCTTGGCTTGGTTCCATTTTTCAAATATTTTTTGGGCGAGGATGCGAAAGGGAACTCCGTATTTTGAAGTTGCGATTGTTAGGTCGAAGCCTCTGCTTTTAACAAGTTTACTGAATGGGTTCTTTTCAATAGTAACGTTGTAGCCCCAATACTCTGTTATTTCTTCACGTTTCGCCAAATCAATTTCGACTTGGCGGTTAACCTTTACGATTTTTACGGTTACCCGTTTACCAAGAGGTAATCGCCTATTTGGGATTAGTGCGGGCTTTTCAACGCCTATATCCGCCAGCGTACCCTCCCGCGTTTCTGTTATTATAACGCCTTCGCGGTATTCGCCTACCTTCAAGTTTTTTATCTTGCGATTTAGGGGGTGATGCGGTGCACGTAAAGGAGGAAGTATCCCCGCGTAACGCAGTTCCGGTTTAAGCTTGAAAAGTCTTTTGCGTAAATATTGCGGGGTCTCCATGTAAGTCAGCAATGTGGAAATTAAATTCATTTCAGACGCTTGGTTTAGGCTTGGATTATCTGGGTAAATTATGATTTCTTCAACCCTGAAAATTGCTGCTGCCCTTCCGATTAACCCTATCTTTGAGGTTTTCTCCCGCAAATGCGGGGTGTCAGAAACAACAGATGCGGGTATGGCTATACACAATTTTTTCCTATGCAAGTTACGTTTTCTCCGCGGTTGTTAAAGGGAATATTCTTTTAGATAAAAGTCTTGAAAGGGCTATTATAGACCTTCTGCTCAAAAATAGGTGAAAGCCGAAAGTGAAGGAAAATGAAGAACGCGAAAATTTTAGATGATCTTGACGAAATTAAAAGAGTAGACAAAAGCAACATGCTTTCTTTCTATGTTAATGCTCCAGAGCATTTCGTTGAAGCAGCAAAACTGGCTAAAACCACCAAAACCAGCTACTCCAAACCTCGAAAGATTATCATTGCTGGCATGGGCGGCTCCGCCATAGGCGGCGAACTCCTCAAAGACTGGGCTGTTCATAAAATTGCTGTTCCAATCGAAGTTTGCAGAGAATACGCTTTACCAGCATACGCGGATAAGGATACTCTGGTTTTTGTTGTAAGCTATTCTGGAGAAACTGAAGAATCTCTGAGCGCCTTTCTAAACGCGGTTAAGAGAAAATGCATGACCTTTTGCATAAGCTCTGGAGGAAAACTCTTAGAATTCGCCGAAAAACTGAACATCCCCTATCTGCGCCTTCCTTCAGGATTTCCTCCCCGCGCAGCCCTTCCATACTTGTTCTTGCCATTGCCCATAATTTTGGAGAAGACTGGTCTTGTCTCGGGCACAACTTCGGAGATTTCTGAGGCTGTTGAGGTTTTAAGGCGAATTAGTAATGCAAACTCGCCTGAAAAGCCTCTCAAAGAAAACTTTTCAAAGACTTTGGCAGCAAACCTAGATGAAACAGTTCCTGTTGTTTACGGATTCGGCGCTTATCGGGCTGTCGCTCAACGTTTTAAACAGCAGTTTAACGAGAACAGTAAGATTCCATCTAAATGGGAAAACTTTCCCGAGCTTGACCACAACGAGATTGTAGGTTGGGAAGAAGCGGGAAAAATTGCAGAATGCTTCTCTGTGATTTTCATCCGAGACCAAAACGAGAATCCAGAGATACGCCATAGAATAGAAGCTACAAAGGAGTTGCTGCCGAAAAACTTGTTGTTAAAAATCTTTGAAGTGAGGGGCGCTGGTGAAAAACCTTTGGCAAAAATTTTGTCCACCATTTTAATTGGGGATTTCACAAGCGTATATTTAGCCATATTACGCGGCATAGACCCAACGCCAGTAAAAACAATAGCCAAGCTGAAGAATAAAATTGAACAAACAGGGACCAAAAGGAAGATAATAGAAGAACTGCACAAAATTGCGGCGGATAAAAGCCTCTAAAACATTTTCAGCCCACGAATTCAGCGAACATTTTTTCAGCAGCTTCAAGGGGCACCAATTGAGGGGGATGCTTAAAGGCGTAAACACATATTGGCAGTATGGCGCCAGCCAATTTCCTGTTTAACGCGATTTTTACAGCCCTTATGACATCAAGCAAAACGGACCCCGCATTAGGCGCGTCGACTGTTGAAAGTTTCAAGTCTATCTGCATCGGCGTGTTGCAGAAGTACACTCCTCTAATCCAGAAGTAGCTGTCGCGTCTATTCTGGAGGAAATCAACGTAATCTGTGGAGCCAGCCACAATTTCAGCCTTGTAGGGCAAAGCTGTTTCAACAGACTTCGTTTTGATGTTGCGCTTAACATTTCTTGTCCTATCTAGCGTATCCAAGGATTCCGTGCCTCCGCCAACATCAAGTTGGTATGTTTCAGTAATTCTAACGCCGTGCATGGAAAGCAACTTCAGCAAAGTTTTATGCAATGTTGTGGCGCCCACTTGATCTACTAGGTCGTCGCCGACAAGCGGCAAACCAGCCTGTTCAAAGCGTTTTCCCCATGCGGCGTCGCTTGCGATGAAGGCTGGTGTGGCGTTTACAAAAGCACAGCCCGCCAAAAGAGCTTGTTCAGCATACCATTGAGAGGCTTTAACTGCACCGCTTGGAAGCAAATTAACAACTATTTCGGCGTCACTTTCCTTCAATGCTTTTGCGACATTCGTTTCCGGCGCATCGCTTATTTGGATGAGGTTTCTTGTGTATTCGCCTACACCGTCCATTACTGGTCCTCTGTGAACTATGACGTTTGTCAGCGGGACATCCACTATTTTTGGAGTGTTGTTTGGTTCTGCGAAAATGGCTTCAGCCAAGTCTTTCCCAACCTTACGGTTGTCAATGTCAAAAGCGGCGACAATTTGGATTTCTCTCGGGTGAAAACTTCCTAAAAACAAGTTGCGAAGCCCAACGCTTTCTTCTTCCCTTTCAAATTTACTGTAATATCTTAAGCCTTGCATCAAGGCTGACGCACAGTTTCCCACTCCAACCAAGGCAACATTTATTTTTGGCAAGCTTCTCACCAATCCGGCATTTCCTTTACGATTGTCTTTTATAAAAGGCTAGCCATAACTTATGACTTAAATGGAGGCTTTAAAATGAAAGTTTGGTTGGATGTAACAGCAATACGGTGTCCAAACTGTGGGCAATTTTATGTGGACGCGTCATGGTATGTTGTGGAAATAGGGTCAGACTTATGTGGACGCGTCATGGTATGTTGTGGAAATAGGGTCAGACATTGAATGTGGAAACTGCGGTGTAGAGTTTAACAGCAAGAAAAACGCCGTAGATCGCGTCATGCTTGAATATGAATTAGGTGAA
>Ga0315298_1004886_pt1 | contig 19558 bp, 15 predicted proteins | sample WHS_1_MG_FD_203077 | JGI IMG/M metagenome (GOLD analysis project Ga0315298, IMG submission 203077) | Extremophilic microbial mat communities from Washburn Hot Springs, YNP, Wyoming, USA - WHS_1_MG | ecosystem: Environmental > Aquatic > Thermal springs > Hot (42-90C) | place: USA: Wyoming...
ATCTCCGATGGCAACCCAATAACTTTGGACCAGGCACTTGAAATTTTGAGAAAATTAGAAAAAGAAAAAAATTTAAAGATAAGGGTGGAGTAGGGGGATGAAAAACCTAATTGTGAAATTTGTCCTTGTAATTTTCTTTGCGGTTACCGCAATTCATTTTATGCCAGACCGATCTCCAATAGCGCTCTTCTGGATCATTAAGAACAAAGTAGAGAAGAAAGATGTGTCAAACTGGGTAATAGCTAAAAAGGGAGAGGTAATTTATTCGGGTGATCTCGTCAGAACCGATGACCAATCTTTTGCACTCATTAAGTTCAACGATGCTAGCACACTTCGCGTCGGGCCAAAGGCAGAAGTCGAGGTTTACGGTGAAAAAATCCCCGCAAGCGCGCATGTGAACAGCGGTGTTGTGTCGTTTGATATAAAAAAGAGGGAAAAAGATCACTTTGAATTCACAACCCCAACGAGCGTTGCGTCGATCAGGGGAACAGAGGGGGTCCTGAGGGTGGGAATCGGTGGAGAGGATTTTCTTTCGATAATTAAGGGCTTGGTTGTATTCACAAATAACTTGAGTAAAAAGTCAGTAGAAGTAAGGGATGGACAAACGGCAGAGTCAAAACGTGACGGGAGTATATTTGTCAGACCCTCCACTTCAGATGATTTGAAACAATACGAATCTTTAAGAAATCAAATCGAGATTAAGGAGCACAGGTTAGAATTTGAATTTAAAGATAAGGAAGGGAAACCGCACAAATTGATAATTGAATATGAGGAGTAAGTGACAAACAAGATTTCTGTATGTGATTTGGTCATGGTTGACTTACTGGGAAAGTTGACATGGAAAATCTTTACTCAGAAAAGGGGCAATATTTCTCTGATGATTTGCATTTTTGCATGGCTAATTATTTTAGTCCCGCAATATGCATTTTCTCAGGGCGTCATTGTAAATTTGCTGCAACCTGAAAATCCAGTTGCAGGTACTTCACTTGTCATAAGAGCTCCAGTTAGATCATTGCAAGATATAACTGGAGCAGTGCTTTTTTATCGTGACCCTTCGACGATTGAATACAGAGAAACAGAGATGGCACTTGATGGAAACACCTTGAGCCTGGTTGGCACAATTCCAGCATCAAGTGTAGTCCAACCCTATGTCGAGGTTTACATCCAGGTGAGCTTGAGAAATGGTTCGACGCAAACATATCCATTAGCAGACCCCGCAAATAATCCATTTCGAATCATTGTCACGGGAGGTTCAAATCAGGATAGTGTTCTAATTTTAAGCCCTTCTCCTGGTCAGCGGATAAGTCCGGAAGAATTGATGATATCTGTTTCGTTGGTTTATGCTCCACCTATTGTCGACAGGAGTAAGACTGAGATCTTTCTTGACAATGAGGACGTGACAACTAAATCCGTTGTCAGTGGAGATATTGTGATATATTCCCCTCAAGAAGTACCAACTTTTCTGAAAAGAGGAGTTCATGAAGCAAGGGTGGTCTTGTTCGACAACAAAGGCAAAGCCGTTTCTGAAAAGTCGTGGGGATTCTTTGTAGTCTCCCCGGAGGAGCAAATGGCATCTTCTACCACGCTGACATATCACGGAATAGGAAAAATCGAGCTTCGTAACGAAAGTATATCTGGAGTTTCTACTTGGTACAATCGAGGCGATATCAATCTCGAAGGAAGCTATGGAATTTTAACTGCATCATCATTAGTTCATCTTTCATCCGAGGAAAAATCTTATCGTCAGCCACAAGATCGCTTCGGCGTGACGATAGGCATTCCATGGATCAAGTTGAATCTTGGCGACAGTTATCCCTTTTTCAATAGTTTAGTGATGAATGGTCAAAGAGTAAGGGGAATTTCAGGGAGGATTTCAGCTGGCTTTTTGACTATCGATGCAGCTTATGGCCAGACAATCAGAGGAATCAACGGTACGTATCTCGATACGATTTCAGCCTCATCGCTTTCACTTGATACAAGTGGTGTTGCGCTTACGAAAATTAACGACAGTACTTATGTACGGACGAGCTATGGAGTGTATGCTCGCAACTTGTTTGCAATTAGACCTGCTTTTAATTTTGGAGATGCAGTTCAGTTAGGTTTGATTTATTTGAAATCTGCTGATGAGGCTGGTTCGATCAACATAGGTAAATTTCCAAATCAAAATGCTGTAGTAGGCTCTGATTTTTCTGTCAATTTAGACGGGAACAAGATACAACTTCGTGCCCAAGCAGCACTGAGTATGCTGAACCAGAACACGCTAATAGGAAACAGGAGTGCAGCTGACATTGATTCGATAACTCACTCGACTGTTGCGGAGGACATAGACAAAATCGTACCACTGTCAACTCTCAGTCAGTTTATAACGTTAAATGAGTACCTCATACCTTTGGACCCGACCAAGTTATCCTCCCTGGCATGGGATGTCAATTTGTCTCTCAATTACTTTAACACATTTGCTCGGATTGGGTATGTTTATCGTGGTCCAGATTACGTATCATTTGGTCAGCCTTATATCAGAACTAATGTTCGTGGTTTGAATTTCTTCCTGAGGCCTCGACTGATGAGCAATCAACTTTTGTTTACAATTGGCTATGAAGATTTGTTTGACAACCTTCAAAAGAATCAGTTTGCAACAACTGAATACAGCACTCTTAATCTTGCAGTTTCCTATTATCCGTTTTCTAATTTTCCTGGTATAACAGTAGGCTTCTCCTCTTTTGCAAATGAAAACTCACTACCAGTGGACTCCTTGTATTCAGTGAACAATTTGACACTCCGTTATTACGTCGAGGCTTCATATAATTTTAAACTCTACTTCAGGCATTCGATGATTGTTTCTCTGGGTACAACAAACAGGACAGACCGTGTCAAATATGGGATTGATTTGTCCAATACGAATTTTTCTCTTGTGCTAAACAGCGATCTTGGGGAATTCCCATTAAGGACAACAATAGGCATTAATGTCAATAAGAACAAGAATACGCCAAAGAACGGATTGGAAACATCTTTTAATTATACATCGTTGATCCTGGGCTTTGGCTATCAAATAGCAGGCGGTAGGGCAAATGTAGGTGTAAGCTTCAATCCAACTTTTGGCGATTTTACTCGTGGTGGATATAGTTTAATGGCTACATACCGAGTTTCTGAAATGCATTCCCTCGATTTTGTCACTAATTACTTTACTGTGGGTGGCTCGAGAGATGTAATCGGATCTCTTGTATATTCGTTTACCTTTTAAGGTCATCGGCTTATTTGGCTGGCTTTACAAGATGAAATCTCTTTACAAGAAACGGAAAGTAAAGAACTTATTAGCTCTTCCAATCGTAATTGCACTCCTTTCAGCTCTATTTTCCTTTCTACTCTCCAGGGAAATACCGATTGCTATTCCATTTCTAAGAAATGCTGAGATCAAGACAATTGATCAGAGATTTGGGTACAGGGGACCAGTAAACATACGTGACACTTCCAGGGTTGTTATTGTTCAGATCAGTGATCAGTCATTCGAGGCTCTGCCGAATAGTTTCCCGTTTCCAAAAAGATATTACGCAAAATTGATTGAAAATTTAGAGAGAGCTGGGGCCAGAGCTATTGGAATTGATATTGTATTCGACACGCCTTCGAAGAATTCGCAAGATGACAGCCTTTTGTCGGTCGTGCTCGAGAGGTATCCAAATGTTGTTCTTGCAGGACGGACGGATATAGATATAAGTTCTCGGTATAAGATCTTAAAAAGCCAGGATTTTTACAATAACATTTTTGCAAAAACAGATTCATCGATTGGAATAGTATTTGTTAGAAACGACCCGGATGGCATTTATCGTAGCTATATGCCATTTGCTGAATTTCAAACTTCAGACAGCACGTTTAAGACCATACCGACGTTTGGATTCGAAGTAGTTGCAAAGTATTTGCGACTCAATAGCGCAATAGCAACCAATGATCGCAACTCTTTTATCTTCGGCCCTGATAAGATTCCGAAGTATAACGAGAGTTCGATGTTGATAAATTACGCCGGTCCATCTGGGAGTTTCCCTACTTACGACATATGGCAGGTGCTTGACGATTCGACGTTTACAACGAAAGATGAAGCTGAAAATCATATTCAGATTAATGACTATTACGATTTGCTCTCAAGGAAAGTTTTCTATGGAAAGGTGGTTTTGGTAGGAGCTGCATATCCTGAATCCGGCGATTTGAAGCCAATCCCGTTTACAAATGCTGATGGTGGTAATCTGGCTTATGGCGTGGAAATACATGCTAATGCTATTGAGACTTTAATCGACAGGAATTTTTACGCACGCTCGGGATGGGTTTTCGATCTTGTTGAAATGCTTTTGGGAGCTTTAATAGTTTCGGTTGTTGCGTTTACAGTAAGGAATTTCAAGAGGGCAAAGAGCTTCATGCTCGTCATTTTGCCTCTCGTTGCCACGATAATTGTCAGTTACATTTCATACAGGATTGCATTTAGCGCATTTGTAAACAAGAGACTCGTTTTGCTCGTTATTTACCCTTCAATTGGATTTATGATCAGTTATGTTAGCTCTGTAGTTTATCAGTATGTCCTGGAGAGAAAACAAAAAGGGATGATAAAATCAATTTTTAGCAGGTATGTTCACCCGGCAGTTGTCAACCAGCTTGTAGCAAATCCAGAACTTGTTCGACTGGGAGGTGAAAGGAAACGCCTTACAGTGCTCTTTTCAGACATAGCCAATTTTACAAGCGTGAGTGAAAAGTTACAACCAGAGGCACTTGTTGAACAGTTGAACGAGTATTTGAGCGCTATGACTGAAGTCGTGTTTAAGTATGGGGGTACACTCGACAAGTATATTGGTGATGCAATAGTTGCTTTTTGGGGAGCGCCTGTAGATGTCCCTGATCACGCCTTTAAGGCATGTGAGGCTGCCTGCGAAATGACAAAGGAACTGAGTGTTCTTCATGAAAAGTGGCGGCAAAATCAGAAGCCAATTTTAAATTTTCGGGTAGGAATAAATACCGGGGATATGATAGTGGGGAACGTGGGCGGACAGGAGAGGTTTGCGTATACTGTAATTGGTGACAGTGTGAATCTGGCAGCACGACTGGAGACTGCAAATAAGATGTACAGAACGAGGATTTTGATTAGCGAGTTTACTTATGAGATGGTTAAGGATAAGGTATTTGCGAGAGAGTTAGATTTGATAATTGTTAAAGGCAAAAGCAAGCCTGTGAAAATATATGAGGTCATATCCTCGAGACAGAACGAGGTTGATGAAAAGACAAAAGAGGTTGTTCATTACTATTGCATGGGTCTTGAAAGGTATAAGAATCGAGATTGGTCTGCTGCAGCTAACTTCTTTGAAAGGGCATTGCAAATCAATCCAGACGATTACCCATCCGAGATGTATTTAGAGCGCAGCAAAATATTTGAGATTGAGCCACCCTCCGAAGAATGGAACGGCGTATTTGTAATGCAGACAAAGTAAAAGTTGTCATGCTATGGCTTCAGTAATTGTTAGCATGAAATAGTGTACATAAAAGTGTACACAACGAACTGTAATTGTTTTGAAAACATACGAGAAGTGCATAGAAGGAATCTAAGAATCTGGTTTGTTTTGGTGGACAGGGGCGGAATCGAACCGCCGACACACGGATTTTCAGTCCGTTGCTCTACCGACTGAGCTACCTGTCCTTGAATCTTAACTGGTGCTGACTGGGGAAAAATATAGTATCGCCTCTCAATTTTTTCAAGGCTTCGGGTAGACTTCTGTAAAATCTCCAATAAAGATAAAACATGACATTATGTGAAGAGCATCTTTAGGTGATAGCTCTGAAATAGACTTTTTGTCTTTCTCGTGAAAATAGACTTTCTTCAGGTTAAATTATGAAAAATGGAGAAATCATGACTATTAAACCACCTCAGTTGAAAAAAGGGGATCTGATTTCAATTGTGTCACCGGCAAGTCCTCCAGCAGACTCGACAAAGATTGAAAAGGCGGTCCGGTATTTCGAGAAGAACGGCTACAGGGTAACAGTTGGTAGAAGTGCATATAAAGTTTATGGATATCTAGCAGGAAGCGATAAAGAGAGGGCGAGCGATGTCAATTATGCTTTTGCTGATAAGAGAGTAAAGGCAATTATTTGTTCGAGAGGGGGATACGGCAGCCCGAGAATACTTGATATGATCGACTACGAGACAATACAAAAAAATCCTAAAATCTTTGTCGGCTATTCTGATATAACCGCGCTTCAACTAGCAATCTTTAAAGAGACGGGATTGATTACTTTCAGCGGACCAATGGCTGCGGTTGAATTTAGCAATGGGATAGATCCGGTTGCCGAAGAGGCTTTTTTTGAAATGCTCACTTCAGCGTCAATACCAATTAAATTTAAAAGGGGTGATGATAAGTGGAGTCGTCCGCGCTTCAAGGGAAAGGCAGCTGCGCAAGGTAGACTCCTTGGTGGCAACCTATCACTTATGACTTCAATTCTTGGCACAAATTATAGTCCCGACTATACTGGAAGCATTGTTTTGATAGAGGAGGTTGCTGAAGAGCCATATTCGATCGACAGGATGCTGACTCAGTTGAGACTTGCTGGAATCATTCAAAAAGCGTCTGGGTTTGTTTTAGGTCAGTTCACCGATTGTCAACCAGAAGAAATGGACAAGCCCCATTTCAGTACAGAACAGGTCATTAGAAACGAATTGCTGAGAGGCGACAGAACTGTTGTATGGAATTTTCCTTATGGGCACGTCCCACAGAAGTTGACTCTGCCAATAGGAGCAAATGTGACTATTGACCCTGCTCACCGATCATTTGCACTTGTTGAAAATGTGGTCAGTTGAATCGGCGCTTTTTGGGAATTGAAGCAAACAGAGATGGTTTTTACTTTATATGTTGTGATTAACTCACAAAGCACCTTTTTATTTTACAGTGAAAACCTCATAAGAAAGGAGTCGTCATGGATCGCCTCTTCAAAATGAAACTTGCCTCAATTATCTTTTTTGTATTAGTCTTTGCTCCTCTTTTTCTTACTGCTCAGGAAAAGACAGGTTACAAGGACATACAGGAGGCTATACGTGCTACTATGAGTCTCACTGGGAAGGCAGGCCCAAGGAGTGTAAATTGGATTGACGACGGCAATCGATACTCGTATATCGCGATTAACGATTCTACGAAGTGGGAAGAAATTCGTTCGTTTGATCCTTCAACTGGTAAGGACGATTTAATTTTTTCTGTCAAGGGGGTCAATTTCCCGGACAGCAACAAGCAATTTACATATCGATCATTTCAATGGGCTCACGATTCCAGGCACATATTGTTTGAGTCGAATTTCCGAAAAATTTACAGACGATCGGGGATTTCTGATTATTATGTTTATTCGTTATCCGATAAGACATTGAAACTGGCTGCAAAGGACGCCCGAACAGCGGAACTCTCCCCCGATGGTTCTATGGTTGGTTATGAACGTGATGGGAATATGTTTGTCTATGATTTTTCATCGAAAAAAGAGTTTCAACTTACAAATGATGCTACAGAAAATATCTTTAACGGTCACTACGATTGGGTTTATGAGGAAGAGTTTGGACAGGCTCAAGCGTGGAACTGGTCACCAGATAGTAAGTACATTGCTTACTGGCAATTTGATGAGAGCTCAGTCCCGGTCGTACAAATAACCAACTACGAAGGCCTCCACAATAAATGGGAAAGGATACCCATTCCTCAAGTTGGTGATCCAAATCCAACGGTTAAGATAGGTGTTGTAGATGTCAAAACACACAAAAAGATCTGGCTTGATCCAGGTATTGAAGGTGATTATTACATCCCACGAATATACTGGACAAGCGAACCAGGTGAACTAGCAGTTGTAGTTTTGAATAGACCTCAAAATGACCTTAAACTTTTCTTCTTCGATGTTCAGACTGGTAATAAGCGACTCGTAATGGAGGAAAAGAACGACACATGGGTTGCAATTTACAATTTCTACACTGGTGTCGACAATATGTTGTTCTTCCCTGAAAAAATTAACGAGTTCTTCTGGGTATCGGACAGGAGTGGTTATTATCAGATTTATCGCTACAATTATGCTGGGAAACTTTTAAACAGGGTTACAAATGGAAATTGGGACGTTATCAAAGTTCTCGGAATAGATCCAATAGGGAAGACGATTTATTACACCTCTGCGGAAGCATCTCCACTTGAAGAGCAGTTATACTCAATAAAGTTTGATGGCACAAATGAGAAGAGGCTGTCTCAGGCAGCAGGCTATCATCAATTCGATATGTCGCCGAATTGTAAATTCTACATAGACACCTATTCAAATGTAAATCAACCAAGACAAGTTGAGCTCTGGAGTACTAGCGGCAACATGATAAAGAAGTTAGAATCCAACTCTTCGGTGGAGAAGTTCATTTCAACACACTTATATTCTCCTAAGGAATTATTTAGTTTTACAACGTCAGATTCAGTTCGGTTAGATTGCTCAATGATAAAGCCTTTTCATTTCGATTCAACGAAAAGGTATCCTGTCATACTGACTATCTATGGCGGCCCGGAATCTCATTCTGTTTACAATTCGTTTGAATCCTCAGGATGGGATCAGTACCTGGCTCAGGAGGGATACATCCTGGTTAATGTGAACAACCGTGGCAACGCAAATTATGGAAGCGCTTTTGAGAAGATTGTTTACAAAAAGCTCGGTTACTGGGAGAGTCATGATTTCGTCGAAACCGCCCGGTATCTTGCAAGACTTCCATTTGTAGATTCAACTAAAATGGCAATTATGGGAACCAGCTACGGTGGTTATAGCACTGTTTACACAATGCTAACCCATCCGGGCGTTTTTAAGGTAGGCATAGCAAACTCTCCTGTTACCGACTGGAGATTATATGATGATATTTACACCGAAAGGTATATGGGACTTCTTTCTGACAATAAGGAGGGATATATCAAGAGCGATGCGATGACGTATGCTGACAGCCTGAGGGGGAAGCTTTTGCTTTTCCATTCTGAGATGGATGACAACGTTCACCCTATAAATACGATGCAACTATTGACGGCTCTGACAAATGCTGGTAAAGATGTTGATCTCAGGATATTTCCTCCCGGTGCACACGGGTCCGCTTATAGCCCACAAAGCCTTCTATTGATGTTAAAAATATACGATGCTTATTTGAACTTATATCTCAAGGGAGATTGCAGCAGGCTAAATCTCAACGAATGATTGATCACAAGTCTATTCGAGTGGTGATTAAATGGATTTGCCATTCCGTTTGATGGGGGTGGCAGGAAACTTGGAACACTGAATTACTAAACTTAACCGAGCCTGGTTTTGAAATTAGAACTACAAGAAGGTGACCTTTTATTTATTTTAGTTTGAGTTTATAAATCACCCTCAAAGCTTCTGCTGATACCACTGCTGAGCTCATATCAGTTCCTTTTCCCTGGGCTTGGCCACACACTGCAAACTCATTCATGCAGCTGTTATATTTTTGTTCAACGAAAATTTCATCAAAAGATCTACTTACTTCACTGAGAAGGTCGGGATATGCCTTGCAGCCATAAAGGATTTCAATTAAATAAATAGTAGCAAGCGGACATGGATGGATGTGAGGACTATTCTTTGAAAGTGTTTTTCTAGCCAGCTCGGCAGCAAGATTGCATCGTTCTTCATCCGTAAATGGTGTAAAAGGCAAAGCAAGACCGAGAGCAATATCATGATCAGCATCGCTGCCAATTCGAGATTTTGTCATTTCAAGAATTATTTCTTTCGATAGTTCAAGCTCTTGAGGTAGTTCAAATCTCAGTCCAAGATCAAGTCTTATTGTTTGAATTGTCTTGATTAAGTTGTACAAGAGAAGATTGAGGAGGACAGGCGATACCATGGGGAATATCGAATTATAGTCATTCTCTGAAGTAATGTATTCAAGAGTACCACCTTTTCCAATTCTTAGATCTTTTGACTTACCTTCAACTAGATCATCCACCAATGAGGAAAGGAAGGGGAGGAGTGGTTTTACTTCAGATATGTCATTTCCCTGCAGGTGGTGTCTGGCAACTGCTACTCCAAAGTAAAGAGCAATTATTGGGTCCTTGTAAGAAACTGTTAGGTCATCCTCATCAACAGCGGATGGGAGTAATCCATTGAGGGAATTTGAAGCAATTGAATGAAGTAGTTCTTTTTCGAATTTAGGATCTGCCTGGGAAAATGAGCAGCCATTTACAGCAATCATCGAGTCTCGCAGCAGGGGACTGCTAATCGGGTAACCTCGCATTATAGTTGAATGGTGCAGCTGCTGGCTCTGCACAATATGTTTTGATGCTGAATCAATTAAATGATAATATTTCCTTGGGAAGTTTGTTCTGGATCTCAGTTTATCCCTATCTTCAATGTACCGCCGCTCAACTTCTTCAAAGTTGAACTCAGCTAAGTCGCGTGTCGAAGCAACAAGTGTGGTTGATTCTCCAGGGGCAAGGATAGTTTCCCAGTACCCGATGTTATAGAGATCCTCACGATTGTGTTCTGGATTGCCAGGATCAAGATCGTATGTGAAGTTGTAATACCAGTAAGACTCTGGACTTGTGGAGTACATTCTTGAAAGTTTCAAGTACAATCTCGGCATTTGAAAGTCGGCAATGATTCTCACCCCATCAGGAAGCTCATCAACAAGGAATCCCTCCCTTGATTTCCTTAAATCATCTTTAAATCTAAAACTCAAAAGTGGAAGGAGTCGAAGAGTCATTTCCCTCTTTGATATGTTCGTATAGTTGATGAAAACCGAGTTTGCTTTTTCTGGCATCAGGATTTTCTTGACAATATGGTTGCCATCCAGGTCGAATACGGCTTCAGGAAAATAATTAAAGCTAAACTTTGAAAGATATTGATAGCCTTTTGGAAAGATTGTATCAGGATAACGGTTTGTCCCGAGGTAGAAAGACGAACCATTTATAATTACTTCCTCGTCGACTTTGTTTAAAAGTGTAAATCGCTTCAAGGGGGGAGCAAGTGAAACAGTCAGGAGGGAATGTTGCCTCCTGCTGTTCATGAAGCAGATAGTACTGCTGGCGTATCCACCTTCGCCGTCGGTTATGAGCCATTCTTTAGTTGAGCAGAAGTCGAAATTTCTTAGTAATTTTGGACCATAGCTAATCATAATCACAATATATATAAGCTGTGTTGAATTCCCATATCCTGAATGCAGGTCAGTTTGAACATTTGCTTAAAACAATGCTCCAGGTACATACCTGCAGTTATGCCATCAGACAATAAAATTCCAAGAAACGGTGGCCTTCGTAATAATCAGGGCTTTGGATTTAAGCTGTAATGACCAATAAGCTCCAGGAGCTTAATGAACTCTCCAGCATGATGAGATATTCAATTCTCGATGTTGACTTTGGCTGTTAAAACACTTACACTATCGTTGAAAAGGAAATGGGTTGAGATGAGGAGACTATTTTCCATTTATATGCCTCTTTTTGCGGTTGCATTTGCATTACAGGTGCATGCGCAGGGTCGTGTGAAGACAGGGGACGAAGTCTTTGTTGAAAAGTATCTAGGTCTAATAAAAGGGAAAGGAGTCGGCATTATTACCAACCACAGCGGCACCTTGCAGGACGGAAGGCACATCGCCGACGTTTTGGCAAAGTTGCCTGACCTAAGAGTGGTGGCTCTTTTCGGTCCGGAACACGGTATCAGAGGAACAACTTCTGACGGGAAACCCATAGCAAACACTGTGGATCAGCAGACAGGGATCCCTGTGTATTCCCTGTTCGGGCAAACTTTTAAACCCACTCCAGAAATGCTCAAAGGGATTGATGTGTTGATTTATGACATTCAAGATGTTGGTGTAAGGTTCTATACGTTCATCAGCACGCTCGATTTGAGTCTCGAAGCTGCTGCGGAAAACCATATCAGATTCATTGTACTTGACAGGCCAGACATGCTGAGAGCCGACTTCGTCGATGGTCCTGTCCTTATAGATTCTCTTTCCTCTTTCGTGGGAATCCAGCCTATTCCGAGCGTTTACGGAATGACACCGGGTGAGTTTGCCACGATGATTAACGAAGCACACATGCTGAAATATTTTTAAACCTGTCGAAGCTGGTGTATACTTGGTCTGGGCTATTAAGGAGGTTGCACCTGAAAAATTCAAATTTTATCCACAGGAATTTGATAGACTTGCCGGCACTCCTAAAGTTCGCCTTCAACTGGACGCAGGGGAGTCACCCAAAAAGATTATCTCGGAGTGGGTTAAGGAGTCGAAAAAGTTCGAAAAACTACGTGCGAAATATTTGCTTTACAAATGACTCTGTATGCTTCTGAGAATGTAGTAGCAGATTACGCTGGTCAGGAAGGTGAAAATCAGAGCTTTGAGAAAGACGCCCCTGAGGTCCTGGCTGCTGCCTGGAAAGCCAAAGATGGCTCTATCGCTTTTCCAATAGCTAGTATCACTGACACTGAAAAATATGTCAGTTTGCATTTTTCCGCGCGTGATTATGGTCTGCCAGCTGCAGGAAACATTTACCTGGTAAGAGGAAATACACGAAAATTCCTCGAGTCGTACAACGACGGGAGTATTTCTGTCGACTTGCATTTGTCTCCACTGGATATTGTCATCGTTGAGGCACTCTCGAGGCGATGAAGAATAAAGACCGGAGCCTTCGCTCTTAGGCATCCACATTTCAATCTCCTTGGCTTTTGATATCAATCATGGTAATTGGCGCGCATTTCCTTATTTTGCGGACTAATAACCCATATATTTAAGAACATTATCTCGTATTGGCCCCAGAACTGACCGCCAATTCTCTACTATCCCTTTCGAAATTAGTCCATCAAAGATCGGGAGCTGGCATTCCTGTACACTGCTATTTCTCTTTTCATCCTTTGGGCTGTGGTCACTATACCAGTGGCGAAAGTACCGATGTGTTGACGCAGTTATTTCGATTATTTGCAACAATCTTGCTTTTTGCTTAAATTTTCAGGCAAAAATTTTTCTTAAAAGTTATGTTTGAGCAAATTTCAGGCAAATTCGAATCCATTTTCAAAAGGCTGAGCGGACAGGCAAGGATTACGGAATCAAATATTTCCGATGCCGTTCGGGAAGTTCGCAGAGCGCTCCTTGAAGCTGATGTGAACTACAAAGTAGCCCGCCAGTTTACCGATGAGGTTCAGAAAAAAGCCATTGGTGCAAATGTTGTTAAGAGCCTTAATCCTGGACAGGTATTTATTAAGATTGTCTACGATGAAATGGTCAGGCTTCTTGGAGATAAGACAACAGAACTTGCTCTATCCCAGGATATCCCGAATATCATTATGGTTGCGGGGCTACAGGGGTCAGGGAAGACAACATTCGCAGCTAAACTGGCAAATTTTCTGAAGTCAAAAGGAAGATATCCGTTGCTTGTCGCTTGCGATATTCATAGACCGGCAGCTATCGACCAGCTTGAGATGCTCGCACAGCAAATAAATATCCCTGTATATGTGGATAGGAATGCCAGTGCTGTTGAGATTGCAAAATCTTCTGTCGATTATGCAAGAAAAAATGCTAGGGACATAGCTATAATCGACACGGCGGGTAGGCTCCATGTCGATGAAGAGATGATGAAAGAGGCTGAAGAAGTTCAACGAGGAGTCAAGCCACATCAAATTTTCTTTGTGGTCGACTCGATGACTGGTCAGGATGCTGTTAACACAGCAATGGAGTTCAATAGAAGACTGAACTTTGACGGCGTGGTTCTGACGAAGCTCGATGGTGATGCTCGAGGCGGAGCTGCACTTTCAATAAGATCTGTTGTGCAGAAGCCAATAATGTTTGTGAGCGTTGGTGAGAAGCTGGACCAGCTTGAGATTTTCCATCCCGACAGGATGGCGTCACGCATTCTTGGTATGGGTGACGTCGTTACCCTCGTCGAGAAGGTTCAACAGCAGGTTGATGAAAGCAAAGCAGCAAAGCTTGAGGAAAGGCTCAGGAAGAACGAATTTACTCTTGAAGATTTTCGTGACCAGTTGAAGGAAATTAGGAAGCTGGGGTCGTTGAAAGATGTTTTGTCAATGATACCTGGAGTTGCCAACGCTGTACGAAATGTGGAAGTTGATGAAAAGGCGTTAACGAGAATAGATGCCATAATAAGTTCTATGACTCCACTTGAAAGGCGAAAGCCGCACATTATTGATGGTCGACGTCGAAAAAGGATTGCGGCGGGGAGTGGAACGACTGTGCAGGATATTAACAGGCTTTTAAAACAGTTTACAGAAATGCAACGCATGTTCAAGACGCTTTCTAAAGGTAAATTTGGAAAGATGGCGTTGAAAAATATGCGATTGCCAATATAAAACTCAGGAGGATAATTTGGGAGTAAGATTAAGGTTAAGGAGAGCGGGTCGGAGAAATCAACCTGCCTATAAAATTGTTGCGGCAGATTCTCGGTCGCCGCGCGATGGCAGGTTTCTTGAGATAATTGGGAGTTATAATCCACTCCGCAATCCAGCAGAAATTGTGATTAATGAGGAAAAGGTTTTCAAGTGGCTGAGAAAGGGCGCATTGCCCACTGAGACTGTCCGGAGTTTACTTCGAAGAAAGGGCCTGTGGTACAAATGGCACCTAATGAAGAAAGGATTTGATCAGGCGGCTATTGGACAGAAGCTTGCCGAGTGGCAGGCAGCCCAGGAAGCAAAGATCGCCAGGGAAGCCGAAAGAAAAGCAAGGAGAAAAGCAGCCAGGAAATCGAAAAAAACTGCGGCTGCTGAACAGCCCGGGCAGGCTTCTCCTCAAGCCGAGCAAGAACCAGCAGCTTGAAATGAGTTTTACGTTTAAAATAAGACAGTGAAGATATCTATAAAGTTTGGTGCCAAAAGCGCCATAGGAGACAGAAGCGGGCTGAAGTCAAATGACAGTCAGGCATTGTCCGCTGCCTGCAATGAAAATTCGTGCGGACAAATAATATCTGAATTTTTATTGAAAAAGCTCGTGTGAAAAAGGAGGTCCGCAATGCAAGAATTCGTCGAGTACATAATCAAGAAACTCGTGGACAAGCCTGAGAGCGTGCAGCTCACGAGGGAGGACAAAGAAAACAACAAGGTTGTCTTCCAGCTCAAGGTTGACCCGAGTGATGTTGGCAAAGTTATCGGTCGCAAAGGGAGGACTGCAAACGCTGTCCGAACACTGCTGAGCGCCGTAGCTGCTCGCGAAGGCAAGCGCGCGATTCTTGAAGTGATCGATAAAGCATAAGTAATTTAACTCTGTCGCCTAAAGCCCGCTCTTCTAACTCCTCTTTGACCAACTGGATCAAATGGAAAATCTCTGCCTGATCGGAGTTGTCACCAAAGTGAGGAGCAATAGAGGTTACATGAAAGTAGAACCTCACACCGATTTTCCGGAGAGGTTTTCCACGACGAAGAAAGCCTTGTTGCAAAAGAGGATGTCTCATGATGTTGAAGAATATGAAATTGAAGACGCTCGAACAGTGAAAGACTACGTTGTTCTTAAACTAAAAAATGTCAACAGCTTTGCCCATGCTGAAGAGTTTTTGGGTGCTAAGATTTTTGTCAAAGAAGAAGATAGAGTGCAACTGCAGGAAGGTTATTATTATCTCGACTCACTAATTGGGCTTGATGTCATTTGTTATGATAAAGATGGTGCACTGATGAATTTAGGGAATGTGACGGCTGTCGAAGGATCACCAGTTCAATACAGACTCGTTGTTCGTCATGGTAATGGAAGTGAGTTCCAAATACCATTTGTAAAGGAATTCATTAAAAGCGTATCGGTTCCCGAGGGGAAGATTATAGCTAATATCATAGAAGGAATTCTGGAGGGTGGTGTCGATGAGGATTGATGTTGTGACAGGACTCCCTGGGATCTTGAATGGACCACTAAATGAAAGCATTATAAAACGTGCTCAGGCGGCAGGTATCGTTGAGATAAATATCTGCAATCTTCGAGATTTTACACATGACAAACATAAAACTATAGATGATGTTCCGTATGGTGGTGGACCTGGAATGGTATTGAAGCCGGAACCTGTGTTTGAATGCGTCGAAAAACTCAAATCCGATCGAGACTATGACGACGTAATTTTGCTGACGCCAGATGGTGAAGTATTTAACCAGGCATTGGCAAATGAACTTTCTTTGAAGAACAATTTAATTTTAATTTGCGGTCACTACAAAGGCGTAGACGAGAGAGTTAGAGAATCCATTGTAACAAAAGAGATTTCAATTGGTGATTATGTGCTGACGGGCGGTGAACTGGCTGCACTTGTTATAATTGATGCAGTGGTTAGAATTCTTCCAGGAGCGCTTGGTGATAGTGAGAGTGCTTTGAGCGATTCTTTTCAGACGGGACTTCTCGACTATCCACAGTACACGCGACCCCCGGTATATCGCGGAATGAAAGTTCCCGATGTTTTACTCAGTGGAGACCACGCTGAGATAGCTCGCTGGAGGGAAGAAAGAGCAATAGAGAGGACAATGAGACGCCGTCCGGACTTAATTGAGAAATATTATTCAAGATTACAGAAAACAAGGAACGAACATGAATAAAATTGCATTAGTTGAAGCTGCTCATTTGAGAACAGATATTCCACAGTTCAAACCTGGTGATACAGTCAGTGTCCATTTTAAGGTGGTAGAAGGTGACAAGGAACGAATCCAGGACTTTGAGGGAATTGTCATTAGCCGACGTGGATCAGGACTCAAGGAAACTTTTACTGTAAGGAAAGTCTCTAACGGTGTTGGAGTTGAGCGAATATTTCCTCTTCACTCACCGAGAATCGTCAGTATTGACGTCGTTAGAGCTGGAAAGGTTCGTAGAGCAAAGCTGTACTATCTACGAAATCTTGCAGCCAAAGCAGTTCGCCAGAAGACCACATAAAGACAATCTGGATTCTTTTTCTGCTAGTACAGTTAAGTTAGTGGTACTGTGCAGTATTTCAGTTTGGCGCTATTGCCTTGTTACCTTCAAGGGAGTGTTTCGTTAGGATATGGGTAGTTTATTACGGCTCCAAGAGAGGATTCTTTTGAATTCTGATTGAATCTAGTTACTTAAGAACCTGGACAAAATCGAGTCGATCAGGAAATTTATTTGTCACAATGTTTTGATTAAAGGCAAATTGTTATTCGTGGTTTACGGAGAAAGTATTTGCAGACATCTGGATTACACATGGTGAGCAATGGCTTTACAAATCTTAATATGGGGGAGTCCTACGGTTGAGTGGGATTGATCAACTATCTGAAAAAGGTTCGGGAAAATTTAGAGTTGGAGCTCCAAAATCTTCTGACGTTTTGCCCCTTACTTATGGTTTTGAAAAGCGCAAGCTAATTGAAAATGTAGAAGTAATTCATGTAATACCAGCACACCTTTCGTCTTTAGAATCTCTGAAGAATTACGATGCAGTATTGATGCCGAGCATTAGTTATGCCAGAAACAGCATGGAACTAATGGTCGTACCGGAATGTGGGGTGGTTTCAAATGGTAAGGTGGGGACAGTGAGGCTGTACATTAAGGAAAACCTGCGCGTAATTAAATACGTGGCTATCGATCCATCCGCTATGAATGAAGTTGCTATGACGAAGATTGTTCTAGCAGAAAAGTACCAGATGTCGCCGTCATTCGTTGTAGGTGAAACAGGGATCGCGAAGATGCTTGAAAGTGCTGATGCGGCATTGATTGTGGGTGACAACGCACTGATTGCAGATAAAGAGTTGATGGCCAATTATATCGATCTGGGCGAAGAATGGGAGGATATTACGGGATTGCCCTTTGTACATTTTATCTGGAGTGCGAGGCGCAACTCACTTGGAGCGGATCAGTTGCAAAGCATCATTTCATCGAGAAATTTAGGGGTAGATAATTTGAAGGAGATAGTTAACGAAGTTTCTGTGAATCTTGGTTTGCCTTATCAGTCATTAGCAGGGCATTTTGAGGAAGAAATTTATTTTGAAATTGCTGCAAGGGAGATTGAAGGGATGCGGCAGTTTTTTGAGCTTGCATACTATCACGGCATTCTGGAGTACATTCCTTCGGTGACCTTTTTCCCCCTTGACTTGTGATAAATTGTAGAATGAATTCTCCCTGGAATCAGGTTGGACAAGAGGAATTTGCCAAAAATATTTGAAACTGTCGGATGAATCAAGATAACGCTTTGACCTTTTGAACCGCTTATCGTAAAAGTTAGGTAGATAAACGAAAGGGATGTAACTTTTTATACTATTTTTCCGTATTTTCACTATGGATTTCAAGGACAACAAATGAAAAGAGTTAAGCTCCTTTTTTTATTTGGCATATCTCTTGCCATAACCTCTCCTGCCCTTTCACAGCAGGAATGGCGTTCGGACGCTGATTCGTCCCTTTCCAGACAAAGATTTGTTGTTGATTCGCTGCGCCAGGAGCTGGCAAAGATCAAAGGTGCAATTCGAAATTTCAAGACAAGAATTGATAGCAGTAAGACAATCTCTGAAAATGACGAACTCGAACTTAGTAAACTCGAGGAGGAAGTTTCAGACATTGGGGAAAGGCTCTCTGCTATTTCCGAGGAAGCAGGAGACATCGCACAGCAAGCTGCAAAGGTCTATGACGTAGAAAGTGCTGTCGTGCAAAATGGGGATTATACACTGGAAGAAGGTCAGACTGTAAGCGGCAACATTAAAGTGTTAAATGGGGACGCATATATTAATGGAATCCTCAATGGCACCATAATTGTCGTCAACGGAAATGCATACATTGGCAGAACTGGGCGGGTAAGTGGTAATGTTGTGACAATAAACGGTCGTATCCGACTAAAAGAAGGAGCACGTGTAGAAGGAAGCATCATTGAGCAAAGTGGAAGTCGATTTAGAAGGTCTGAAAAACTGACAGAAAAAATTATTAACATTGAGCGGTCAGGGATATGGGACGAACATAACTTTTTGTTTTCGAGATTTGCATTTAACTACAATCGGGTCGACGGATTTTTTCTTGGCGCTGGGAGCAAGAAAGAGTATTTCTGGAGCGGAGCGGAGTCCTATTCACCATATGGATTTGTTGGATATGCGTTTGGTTTGCATAAATGGAGATATCAATTAGGTTTAGATAAATGGTTTGGGAATGCGAACCGGTTCGAGGTTGGACTTGAGGGTCATTCACTAACCGATTCTAAGGATTACTGGATTATTGGTCCCAAGGAGAACATGCTGTATTCCTTAATTGCCCGTGAAGATTATATGGATTATTTTGGACGCACCGGCGGGTCGATTCATTTAGCTCAATACTACAAAATGGAATCGAGAATAGTCCTGACTTATCAGGTTGACCGGTACGATTCCATTGCGAAAAATACAAACTGGTCTATCTTTGGTGGGGGAAAATTGTTCCGGGACAACCCTGCTATCCCAGCTGGATGGATGAGAAGTCTCATTCTTGAGATTGATCACCGGAGCAAGTCAAGAATATCTTCATCAAGGTTAGGCTGGAACGCATCTTTGAGAGGAGAGTCCACATTGGGTGGGGATTTTAGTTTCAGGATGTTGAGCTGGAATGTTGCCCGGTATCAGCCATTGTTTGAGGGCGCACAACTGGATATGCGGTTTGCGGGCGGCACTT
>Ga0315298_1004887_pt1 | contig 19555 bp, 11 predicted proteins | sample WHS_1_MG_FD_203077 | JGI IMG/M metagenome (GOLD analysis project Ga0315298, IMG submission 203077) | Extremophilic microbial mat communities from Washburn Hot Springs, YNP, Wyoming, USA - WHS_1_MG | ecosystem: Environmental > Aquatic > Thermal springs > Hot (42-90C) | place: USA: Wyoming...
ACGGGGGTAAGGGGGCGTGTGTCCAAATTCTGAAAAAACGGCTGGTCCACCCTTCCAACTGGCCTTTCCAAGCCATTCCCTACTCATCAACATCATCCCGTTCCCGCTGATGAAATATGCGGGCTAATCTGTGAACGCGACCAGCCACCCGCGCAAGCCTTCAAAAATTTCCAAAAGCTTGTCGCATCTACGCAAGATTCATTTTTACTGCCGCTTTCGCGGGCCAAATGCTGTGCGTCCAACAAGTTCGGTTTTGCAAAAATATTTCCGGGCGAGGCTCACAAGCCGTTAACCAGAAATTTCAAACGTCTTTCGTACCGCAGACTTCCAAGTCTGCTGTGTTGCACCCCGCCGCTGCGACAAATCTGCGAGGTGCCTGCCAACGCAGCATGTCTCGAAGCTGCCCATACCGCACCGAATTGTGAATTGGCGATGGAGCAAGTTTTTCCCGCAATTCGGGATGTGCCACAGTAGGTTCGCAGCGCCAGCACTGCAAGTTTGTGTATTATCCGGGCGAAGGCGGTGTCGCGCTCACTGGCGCTCGCTTTGTCACCGCACTCCAAAACTGTGACGAAATACCAAGAGCATCCCTTGTCACCGATGCGTGAACAAACACGCCAAAAACCCAACCCATAGCTCAAGCCCGTCAGGACGACAGACTATAGCCACCATGCAAAAGATGGCGCGATGCTGGCTTTGGACTCATCCGACTGTTTTGATAACGAAGTTCCGGCGCGAGAACAGATTGCCCAGGATATGTACGTTTTCGTGTAGCCGAAGTACACCACAGAAACACAGCGCTAGGTAGGGCGCGTCCCGCATGTGCGGGACGCGCCGCAATCCATACGCCCGAAAACGTCCGGCGGGCAGAGGACTGCCCGCCCTACCAATCCGGTTGTGACGGAGCGCGCCCCTGAAGGGGCGCAGTAAATTCCGCATTGAAGAGCAAGGCTTCGTCAGGGCCGGCTGCTGTACGCGCTCGGGCTATACCAAACTTTGGCTGACGCGCAAGTCGTGAATCAACCGAACCAAAAGCGGTGCTGGAGCACCGCGCTCCAAAAATTTCTACTCCAATCCTTCACACCAGATGCGCAGAGAGTAAGGTAGGGCGCGCAGTCCACTGCACGCCGGAGCCACTCGCATTGGCCCAGCCTATCGGCTTAACTCTTGGTTTTCCGCGCCCTTACGGGCGCGGCTACTGCGCGCGCCCCTCCATGCCGAAAAAAGCCTCTGACACGCTCCATCCACCTCGGCGGCACTGCGGCTAAGATGGCCGTGCTCCAATCTACCCCCCGCGCGCGACCGTCCCAGTCGCAGGAGAGCTGCGGCCAAGATGGCCGCGCGCCGATCTACACAAAGGCGCAGAGAGTTGGTAGGGCGCGTCCCGCATGTGCGGGACGCGCCGCAATCCATACGCCCGAAAACGTCCGGCGGGCAGAGGACTGCCCGCCCTACCCGCGATCAGGTTTTGACGAAGCAAAAACCTCTAAACCCGGATATTTAACGCGTCTTTCGTAATGCAGGCTTTCCGGGTCTGTCACCTGCCTGCCGTGTGTCTGCGTGCAACGCAGAGGCAGGCGCTCGCCTTGGCGCAAAATAGGTATCGCGTCCCGCTCTGGGGGGCAAATCCGCCAATACCGGGCGGCTGCATACAAGTTGCTGACTTGGGAATCGGTGACACAGCAGGTTTGGCCTGCAACGAGGTTTGAGCCACGATGATTTCGTCGCGCCGGCACTGCAAGTTTGTGAAATATCTGGCCCAAAGCGGCGACGCACTCGCCCGCGCTCGCTTTGTCACCGCACTCCAAAACTGTGGAACGCGACCACAGAATGTCACAACTCGTGCTGAAACAGGTGACAAATGCCATCAGTTGCGCCTGTAGCAAAACGGTTTCGTCAAGACACACAAGAGTCGCGTGACAACGAGCCATTCACACGGGTTTTGGCATCCGACCCAACTTGCCAATGCAGCTTTTTCTTGTGCATTCCGAAGCTGCAGCGGTGAACGTTGTAACAACAGCACACTGGCCGAAATTTCCAACCCGGGAATGAACCGGACCTCGCAACGTGCGCCAAACTTGCACGGCTACGGCTGTAAAACGGCGCGGCCTGCCTATGGCACGTAGGTCAAGTCCAATTAGAGACGTACATTTGCCTGGATGCGCGGCGACTGTGCAGCCACTTTTGAAAAGCAAGCGATTCAAGCCTGGTCAGAGAAATACATTTACGCCGAGTTTTTGAGCGTAGTCGGAAGCTACGCTAAAACCCTTGATTAGGTTTGGCTAATTTGTTGACGTGGCCGGTTTTGAACTTTAGAGTCACTGCCGGTCATGGCACATGAACGCTGCGACATTGGTTCTTGAAGATGGGTCGGTGTTCAATGGCGTCGCATTCGGCGCGGCGGCCGACGCCGTATTCGAGCTTGTTTTTAACACCGCAATGACAGGGTACCAAGAGGTGATTACCGACCCATCTTACCGCGGCCAAGGCGTGTTGTTCACCTGCCCGCATATTGGCAATGTGGGCGTCAATCCGGAAGACGTTGAAGCCGAAGTGCCACAGGTCTCCGCCGTGGTAGTCCGCGCCATCAGCCCTGTAACATCGAACTGGCGTGCCACAGGGTCTTTGTCTGAGTGGCTAAGAACGCATGGTGTACCCGGGATTTCGGAGATTGATACCCGGCTCATCACACGCAAACTGCGTCAAGGGGGTACAATGCGCGCGGCCATTTCAACCAAAGACACGCCAGCAGACAAGTTACTCGATATGGCGCGTTCCTGGCCTGGGTTGGACGGCGTTGACACTGTCAAACTTGTCACATGCACAACACCTTACGAATGGACAGGCGACCCCGGACAACGTTGGGTGAGTGCGCCCGGCGCCGTTGAGTCTGCGCGTGGCCACAATGCCAGGCCGCATGTTGTAGTGCTGGATTTCGGTGTTAAACGCAGCATCTTGCGGCATTTACATGCTCGAGGCGCAAAACTGACTGTAGTGCCGGCCACAACTTCGGCCCAGCAAGTACTGGCCCTGAAACCAAATGGGATAATGCTGTCCAACGGGCCTGGCGATCCCGCCGGCGTACCGTACGCAGTGCAAACAATAATGAGGCTGCTTGACAGTGGCGTGCCAATGCTCGGGATTTGTCTTGGGCATCAGTTGATCGGACTTGCATTAGGAGGGAAAACACGGCGCCTTAAGTTCGGTCACCACGGCAGCAACCACCCCGTGAAAGACATCCGTACCGGGAAAGTTTGGATCACCGCACAAAACCACAATTTCCATGTTGACATCGAGACGTTGCCCGGGACGGTCGAGCTGACACATTTCAGTCTCAACGACGGGTCACTCGAAGGAATGGAATTTCGGGATCGGCCAGTGTTTAGTGTGCAGTTTCACCCTGAAGCTGGGCCGGGGCCGCACGACGCTTTTGGCATTTTTGCCAGATTTTTCAATCTGATCAACAAATTCACTCAGACGCGCTGAATGCCGAAACGTACCGATATAAAGTCAGTATTGGTGATTGGGTCGGGGCCGATCGTTATCGGACAAGCTGCCGAGTTCGATTATTCCGGCACCCAGGCAATTAAAGTGCTTCGGGCGGAGGGGTTCCGTGTAATCCTTGTTAACTCGAATCCGGCAACGATCATGACAGACCCTGAGCTTGCCGATGCAACTTACATCGAGCCTTTGGTGCCTGAGGCACTTGAGGCAATTATTGCACAGGAACGGCCCGAGGCGCTTCTGCCGACCGTGGGCGGGCAGACCGGTCTAAATCTGGCAGCGGATTTGGCCGATCGCGGTGTACTGGCACGGTACGGTGTACGTTTGATCGGCGCATCGGTGGACTCGATCCGAATTGCGGAAGACCGCGCGTTGTTCCGCCGGACAATGCTCGAGCATGGCATTCCTGTACCCGATGGCGGTGAAGCGGGTTCGATTGAAGAAGCCATGGCGTTGGCTGAGAAAATCGGTTACCCGTTGATTGTCCGGTCTTCATTTGCACTGGGCGGCACCGGCGCAAGCTGGGTGAACACGCCTGCAGAGCTTGAGCCGGCCATTAAAAAGGCACTTGGCTCGTCGCCGATACAGCGTGCATGGCTGGAGGCATCTGTTTTGGGGTGGAAAGAATTCGAGCTTGAGGTCATGCGCGACAGCGCAGACAACTTTGTTGTCGTGTGCAGCATCGAGAACCTGGACCCGATGGGTGTGCACACCGGCGACAGCATAACTATTGCACCTGCACAAACCCTTACCGACCGCGAATACCAGGTGCTACGTAATCTTGCCAGGCGCGTTATGAGTGCCGTGGGCGTCGAGACTGGGGGTGCAAATGTCCAGTTTGCCGTTAACCCAAAAGATGGTCGCGTGTTCGTGATCGAAATGAACCCGCGCGTGTCGCGGTCGTCTGCGCTAGCTTCAAAAGCAACCGGCTTTGCAATTGCCAAGGTCGCAACCCTAGTTGCAATCGGGTACACGCTCGACGAAATCACAAACGATATCACGCGCCAGACTAAGGTCGCGTTTGAACCGTCGCTTGACTATGTTGTTGTGAAAATCCCGCGTTGGGCATTTGAAAAGTTCCCAGGAGCTGACCGCACACTCGGCCCGCAGATGAAATCTGTGGGCGAGGTAATGGCATTAGGCCGCACATTTATCGAAGCACTGCACAAGGCCGTCCAATCACTCGAAATTGGTGTGGATGCGTTGGACGGTTCGGGCGAAAAGAGACCCGCGCCGGCCCATATTCCATCTTTGGACGAACTTGCCGTGCCGGAGCCGGGCAGGTTATTTGGCGTATATCGCGCGTTGCGTGCAGGTGTGGATGTTGACGCCATAGCCAGGGTGACAGGGTACGACCCATGGTTTTTGCATCAGATGCTTCAAGTTGTTGCGTTGGAACGTGAGCTGGGCGCATTGCACCCGGACGTTTCAAGCCGTTCGTTTGCAGAAGCACTTCATCGCGCCAAGCGAATGGGTATGGCAGACGGACATATTGCGCGGTTGATATCGCGCCCGGGCAAACGGCTGGATGCAATGGCGGTACGCGCACTCCGGAAACAACTTGGCATAACGGCTACGTTCCTGCGAGTTGACACTTGCGCTGCCGAGTTCGAGGCAATCACTCCCTACTTGTACAGCACGTACGAAACCAGCGACGAAGCCCAACCGACATCACAACGCAAAATTGTCATCCTGGGCAGTGGCCCAAACCGAATCGGCCAAGGCATCGAGTTTGACTACTGCTGTTGCCAGGCTGTATTCGCGCTGCATGAACTCGGTTACGAGACGATCATGATCAATTGCAATCCCGAAACCGTCTCGACCGATTACGATACAGCCGACCGATTGTATTTCGAGCCGCTAACACTCGAACATGTGCTCAACGTGATCGAACGCGAACAACCTGAGGGTGTGATTGTGCAACTTGGCGGTCAAACACCGCTCAACCTTGCACGCGCACTTGCGGCAGCAGGTGCACCGATCATTGGCACGTCGCCGGATGCAATTGACCTTGCCGAAGACAGACAACGGTTCGCAGAAGTGTTGGCACGGCTTGACATTCCACAACCTGAAAATGGAATCGCGCGCTCCGTTGAAGAAGCGCGTGCAATAGCAAACCGGCTCGGTTACCCGCTGCTCGTGCGCCCGTCGTACGTGCTGGGCGGTCGCGCAATGCGGATTGTCGAGGAAGATTCACAACTTGACCAAGTGCTCCACGACGCAATGATGGCTGCGCCCGAGCAGGCGATACTCCTCGACCGGTTCGTCGAAGACGCATACGAAATTGATGTTGACGCACTGGGCGACGGCGAACGCGTTGTTATTGGCGCAATCATGCAGCATATCGAGGAAGCCGGCATTCACTCGGGCGATTCGGCCTGTGTATTGCCCCCATACCGCGTAAGCGCGTTTCACCTCGAGACAATCCGTGAGTACGTCCACAAGCTCGGTCTGGCCCTGCATGTGCGCGGGTTGATGAACGCACAGTTCGCAATCAAAGACGATATTGTTTATGTGCTTGAAGTGAACCCGCGCGCCTCCAGAACAATCCCCTACGCCAGCAAGGCCGTCGGTGTGCCGCTCGCGCGGATTGCAACCAAGATAATGGTCGGTCACAAGCTTGCCGAACTCGGGTTCACCACTGAGCCGCGTGTGCCCGGGTTCTATGTGAAGGAGGTTGTTTTACCATTTCGCAAATTGCCCGGAAGCGATGCATTACTCGGCCCAGAAATGCGCAGCACAGGTGAAGTGATGGGGTGCGCGTCGAACTTCGGTCATGCTTTTGCCAAGTCACAGCTTGCCGCAGGGTCTGCTCTGCCGTTACACGGTACGGCGTTAATCAGTGTCAATGACTTCGACAAGGGCGCCGCATTAAAGATTGCCCGGGACCTTCACCGGATGGGGTTCAAGCTGTGTGCAACGCCCGGCACAGCCGAGTATTTGCGTAGGGCTGGCTTGCCTGTTGAAGCTGTAAACAAAGTTTCACAAGGCTCGCCACATGTTGCTGACCTGATCCGCGCCGGCAAGGTGCAATTGATCCTCAACACGCCGCGCGGCAGACAGGCACACGCCGACGGCGTGCAAATTCGTCAGGCTGCAATTGCAATGGATGTACCGCTACTGACCACGCTTTCTGCCGCAGCGGCTGCGGTGTCTGCCATTCAAGCATTGCGGAACAAAGCACTGGAATATCAAAGCCTGCAGGCAATGCACGGCAACTCGACCCAGGGCAAAACCATCCCTATTGCCCACCAAACAGGCCTTCACCGGACGGGACTACATCAGACAAGTCACACGTAATCGGCCAACCAAGTTCCGTTGACAAAGCTTTCCAACCACAATATTGGGCTCGAGCATTTGCCAACATGCTTTGGTGTGCTTTGGTGCGAGCGCTTGCAATACCCCGGCGAGGGCACACAACCGACACGATGTCATTGCGCTCCGATTAAACTGCTCACGAGCCACCTGCACAACTGAGGTTCAGATGCGTTGGTTGTCACCAATCTTCAGGCGAGGCCATTGCGTCCAGATTTTTCTGGGCTGTTGGTTTTTGTTTCCCAACTCGCACCAAGCAGTTGATAATCTGGCCCATGGCCGCATCAGTACAAAAGCAGTTGCGCCGGTGCAGCCTCGTTCTGCTGGCTTCGGTACTGGCGATGTTGGTTAGTGGCCTGAGCTTTCTAAAACCGCACTTGGTCGGCTGGATATTTGTTGTGTACTGGTTGGTCTGCCTGGCGCTGACGTGCACGGTGATCATTGTCACGCTGCTTGAGCTGCGGGCAATCCGACGCAATGCACAACGCGCGCACCTGGAATTGTTCCTGGAATCACTGGGTGACATTAAATCGAGCGAGCCAAAAATTACGGACAACAAGAATAACGACAAAAACTTACCGTGAGCGCGTGAATTTGGGATTGATTTTTTGCCGGACTTTTGTAAAAATCTGCACCAAACCGGGTTAGGTTATGAACCCATCGGCTGAAGTAAAAGTTGCAGCACAGCTTTCCGATACACAGAAAGCGGCGTTAATCAGTTTGTTGGCTGACGATGATCCAGCCGTTTATAAATCGGTACGTGCACAGCTCCTTTCATTCGGCCCGGTGGTACGCGACTGGTTACGGCCATACCTCATCAGCAACGAACCGGTACTGCGTCGCCGTGCAACTCAAATCACAGAACAAATTGGGCGGCAAATGGCCGATACACGGTTCCTGTCTTTTTGCCTCAAAACCGGTGAAGACCTCGACCTCGAACATGGCGCATGGTTGCTTGCACAGACACGGTATCCAGACATAAACGTTGAAGCGTACCGTGCCCTCCTCGACGAGTTCGCTTACCAATTGCACGAGCGGGTTGTGCTTGCCCACGGTGCACGCGGTGTTTTAACAGCCATAAACGAACTCCTGTTCGACAAGCTCGGCTTTACTGGCGACGAAGAAAATTACTACGACCCCGACAACACGTACTTTAACAAGGTCATTGACTTGCACAAAGGTAATCCAGTCTCACTTTGCTTGCTGTACATGCTTGTGGCGCGCAGGTTGCATCTGCCGGTGGTCGGCATCGGGTTACCAGGCCATTTCGTCTGCAGGTTCCAAACTTCGTGCGAAGAGATATACATTGACTGCTTCAATCACGGCAGATTCATGACGCGCGCAGACTGCATACACTACCTTGTGCGCGGCAAATACAACCTGCACGAGGAATACCTGGTGCCGTTGACACCACGCCGCATGTTGATGCGGATGTGCGGCAATCTTCACCGCAGCTATTTCCACCTCGAGCAAGCCGAAGAAGCAAAACGCGTGCACAGGTATCTGGTTGCCCTGGCGAGCTGACCTGCATCACTCTCACACACGAGCTGCGCCACTGAAATTCAGCGTTGCATTCTGCGGTACTGCCATGCCGCAATATACGGGTCAACTCTGACCAACAAATAATAAGCAAGCTGTTGTTTGAGCTTTTGCCACCAACTGCGCGATCTGCGCCATTCAGCAAGCTCGACCCGACGCGACCGGCTAAGCAATTCGTCAAACACAGCACGCGCCTGCTCTGCCAGTGCCGGGTCCTGAAACCGCACCATTAAATCGTAATTGATCCGCAAGCTGCGTGGATCAAGATTTGCCGAGCCGACATAGACTGCATCCCCAATTATCAGCAGTTTCGCATGAAGTATCTGCGGCTCGTACTCGTAAATTTCCACGCCATTCCGCAGCAATCGTGTGTACAGGCTCTGCGCCGCCAACTGTGACAGTTGCACATCAGTCTTGCCGGGCAGGATCAACCTGACCTTGCCCCCGCGCCGCGCGATACGGACAAGTTTATGCCGCAACCGCAATGTCGGCAGAAAATACGCCGCAATAATCCTAACATCCTGCGCATGCGCAAGGTCACTGTGCAACATGCGCAAAAGCGGATTACGCCCCCAACCCGGCCCGCTCAACAGCAACTGCCACGCAGATGCAGGCACGAGCTTTTTTGCCGAAGGTTTCCCAAGCATTAAAATGCGTCTGTGCCTGAACTCGGCACGCTCGAACATCTCATCAAATGAAGCCGCAAGCTGTTCAGTCGGCCCGCCCTCAACCCGCAGTGCCAAATCACACCAGCCGCGCTTGACACCGTCGCCATCGTACTCCGGCGCAATATTGAATCCGCCAATTATCGCCACACATTCATCGCACACGAGCAACTTCCTGTGATCACGTACTGCAAACCGCTTGAGACTGATCGGGTTAAACACACGCACCTGACCACCAGCAGCTATCAACGGCGTCCAAAAACTGCCCGGCAAACGGATCGAGCCTACCCCGTCCACAAGCACACGCACTTGCACACCGCGTGTTGCAGCCTCAACAAGCCGGTCGCGCACACGCCGACCGACCGCAGACTCGGCATAAATGTACACCTCCAATCGGACCGTGCGTGTGGCAGCAACGATTGCCTCTTCAACGGCACGAAATGCGTCAGCACCTGTCACAAGCCACCTGAAGCTCATCGTCGCAGCAACCGCCATCAATCGAAGTTTACCCGGCCATACTCACTTTTCAATGTGCAAAGCCCGCTACAGGCGGGATGGCCAAAAACCGGAATCCGCGATCATTCACAATGACCGAATTTGATTTTAACTTTTTGTGCCCTGGTGCATCTAAATGTGTGTGCGAACGATAATTCTGTTCATAGCTGTTTTTGTCCTAAGCATTGCACCTGTTGCAGCTCAAGGTGCAAGAACCGAAGCACGGCTTTTGCTCTCGCATACGCAAGTGCGCCCGGGCGAAACCGTGACGGCGGCAATCGAACTGCGAACACCCCCAAAAACACATGTTTACTGGCGCAACCCGGGTGAAGCCGGGCTGCCGACCGAAATCGAGTGGGTTTTACCCACGACAATCAAGGCCGGAACGATTCGCTGGCCTGTACCACAAAAGTTCAACGAAGGCGGCCTCGTGACCTACGGCTATACCGGCAGCGCGTTCTTGATCACACCGCTGCTTGTCGAGCAAAACGCGCAGCCTGGAACACTCGACATTAAGGCAAATGTCAGTTGGCTCGAATGCGAAGAAGCGTGTGTACCAGGTCGCGCGAATCTCACGGCAAGACTCTCGCTCGGCGCCGAATCCGTGCCTAGCGCCGAAGCGAAGCTTATAGCCGATGCAGTTGCGCAATTGCCGGCTGTTGCCAATGCCCCAATGCCGACTGCATACTGGGAAACAGACTCACCTAATGTTCGGCAATTGACGATCCGTTGGCAAACGGACGGTGACACTGAATGGGCCGATTTTTTCCCGGACACAATCCCAAACTGTAGGTTGGCCGCTAACCCGGTGCTCATCCCGGCCGAGTCCGGTAAGGCTCAGCTCAGACTCACCTTGACGAACCATGGCGGCGCATGGCCGGCACGTATTTCGGGTTTACTCGTCGTAAAACCACGCGGCAACCCGAACCCGCGTGCATGGGAAATCGGTTTTGCGCCGGGTGCACCTCTAAGGCCGCCTGTGAACCGGTTCGCCAAAATGCTGTTGTTTGCTTTCCTTGGCGGCCTGATCCTGAACGTGATGCCTTGTGTATTCCCCGTCATCGCGCTGAAAATACTCCGGTTTGTTCAACAAAGCGCTGAATCGCCCCGGCATGTTCTCAAGCTCGGTCTGGCCTCAGGGTGCGGTGTATTGGCCTCGTTTGTCGTGCTTGCTATTGTGGTCATTTTGGCGCAACAGGCCGGCAAAACAGCAAGTTGGGGCATGCACATGCAAAATCCGCAGTTCACACTGCTGCTCACCGTACTTGTAACGCTTGTGGCGCTTAATTTGTTCGGTGTGTTCGAGGTCAACTTGAGCGGACGCGCCCTGGATGCCGCAGGCAGGCTGGCTTCACGACCAGGTCTCGGCGGTGCGTTCCTGACCGGCATGCTCACAACCGTACTTGCAACACCGTGCACAGCACCGCTGCTTGCGCCGGCACTTGGATTTGCATTCACACAACCGCCCCTTGTAATCCTCGTCATGTTCTGTGCCGTGGGCACGGGTCTTGCACTGCCTTATGTCGTGCTGAGTTGGCAGCCGCACTGGCTGAAGTTTTTGCCAAAACCAGGTCCGTGGCTCGAGCGGTTCAAAGTGTTGATGGGTTTCCCAATGCTCGCCACAGCAGTATGGCTCTTTTCGTTCACTGCAAGGCGGTTCGGCCCGAACGGACCGCTGTGGTTCGGCCTGTTCCTGGTTGCAGTGGCCCTTGCGGCGTGGGTCTGGGGACAATTTGTCCAGCGCGGCACAAAACGGCGCGCACTCGCAATGGGCGTGACTCTACTTGTGCTGGTCTGCAGCTACGTGTACGCGCTTGAAAAACAGTTGCACTGGCGCACACACCAAGACCAACCACCCCAAACTCACCAGACCGGTCTAGGCGAGTCATTGTGGCAGAAATGGAGTCCCGAGGCGGTTGCAAAAGCGCGCGCTGAAGGTCGGCCTGTGCTGGTTGAGTTCACGGCAGACTGGTGTGTGACATGCAAATACAATAAGCTGGTTGCTCTGGATACAGCCGAGGTCCGCGACATGTTACGCCGGATCAATGCCGTTGCGCTCGTTGCAGACAACACGGATGAAAACCCGGCAATTGCAGCCGAACTGCGTAAGTTCGATCGCGCAGGGGTACCGCTTGTGCTGGTTTACCCGCGTGACACAAACGCGCCGCCGATTGTCCTGCCCACGCTGCTGACGAAATCGCTTGTGCTTGATGCACTTACAAACGCGGCTAGGTAAGCTGAGCTTGGGCAAATGTTCGTCAAACAACAATGGCACAGAGTCGAATTGCTGGCTTGGACATCAGCCAGTAGATTAGCGCAAACCGAATGACACCACGCGAAAAAATTGTTCTTGTGCTGGTAACAGCGCCGAGCATGAAAGCCGGACGCACAATTGCACACGCTGCACTCCAGACCAAGCTGGTCGCATGTGTGAACATCATCCCCCAGATCGAATCACACTATTGGTGGCAGGGCAAAATCGAGTCTGCCCGCGAAGTGCTCCTGCTGCTGAAAACCACAAATGCAAAACTTGCTGCATTGGAACGGCTGATACTCTCAAAGCATCCGTACCAAACACCTGAGTTCATTGCGCTGCAGATCAGCACCATCAACAAAAACTACGCACAATGGCTGGTTGAAAGTGTTACCGGCCCGGCCAGACCCCAGCACGGCTGATGAACACACCTCGAATCTGCCCGATCTGTGGCAACCCGGTCCCGGCAAACGCGCGTGCTTGTCCGGAATGCGGCGCCGACGAACAAACAGGTTGGTCAGAAACGGCGTACGAGCCGCAGCCCGACCTGCCCGACGAAGAATTCGATTACAACCAGTTTATCGAAAGCGAATTTGGTGGGGGTACACACCCGCGCCGTCGGTTGAGCACGTTCTGGTTGTTGGCCGTGCTAGCTGTTCTTGCCGCAGTGTTGCTGCTCTGGCTGTAGCACAGCACGCGCTTGGTTTCCGGCCCATTCCACTCGTACATGAGAGGCATCGTGCTTCAGGGCTTAACCTCGATCCTGAACAGGCGCACTGCGTCATTTGTGCAAACCGGCACGAAGTATGATGTGCTAAACGCAGTCGGATGAATCCAACCCGATACCGGTGCCCACGAAACTAAATCAGCCGATTCAAGCACGCGATAAGCGCGGTCAGGCACTGAATTCCAGCGCAACCTGAGCATGTTGGCTGCCGACACAAGGCTTGCATCGAGCCGCAGGTACGCAGGCGGCACAACAGCCCCAAGCGGTCCAGCAGCTTCAATTCGGAACATGTGCGCGGGCGCGTCTGCTAAACGTTGAACTGTGAAGCTCAGGTTCGTTCCGCTCGTTGTAAGCCAAGGCGAACACACCCACCAACTCAGTCCGTTCGTACTCTCAAGTACCCGATATGCGCGCGTTGGCACTGCGCCCCACTCCAAGCAGACAGTGTTGGTCGCCGACAGATGCGCACCGACCCGAAACGCCGGAAGCGGAGAGTTGGGATCGGTACCGGCGATGAACTCGGCAAAATCGCTCATGCCGTCATTGTCGGTGTCGGTGGTTGCCGAGCGTGCTGGGGACACCTCGCCAAAATTTGCAAGTTCCCAACTGTCAGCAATGCCGTTGCTGTTGATGTCTGCGAACGTGTAATTGCCCTCAAACACAATCTGTCCGCCGGCCGATAATGTATTCGTTTGCGCGGGCGGTGTGTGGTAGTATGCCACGTCACCAAATGTAATCACGTACTGTCCAGCAGGCGCATTGCTGATCATGGCGCCGAGACCGCGTCCGGTGAAATGGGTGGGTCCGGTCACAACATAGCGTGCCTGCCACAGATTGTTTGTGACACGGATTATCCCGGCCGGAACGGATGCAATCGTCACTGACACATCGTCAATCAACCAGCCCGGATGCGCCGGAACCGTATCCTCGAGCGAAACAAGCTGATAGTTCCAGATCAGGTACACGACACGACCGATGTAGGGCGTGAGATCAATCTCCTCCGATTCCCATCCTTCGGTTGCGTCTGCGTAATAGGTTCGCAATTCAGTCGGCTCGGTGGCATCGCTCGTGGCCAGATAAAGCGTGCCGGCTTCGAGTTCATCGGGCGAAAAATCGTAACTGTGCCAGAACTTCAATGTGGCGATGTTGCCGCCCACAAGATGAATCGCAGGACTGATCAGGTAACAATCTGCGAACCCGATTCTCTCACCATCCAGGTTACACCCCCATGCATTGGGTGGTGAATGTGCCTCGGTCTCAGCACCGTTGTTCGGCACACCCAACCGCCACGTGCCCGCGCCGCCAAACCAGCCGAACTCGGCAAAATTGTCAAACACAACCCAGCCGGGTGCGCCTGAGTCCATGTTATCTGTCCAGGGCGGCCTGACAGGTTGTAGCGTCCGCAGCGTGTACATGGCCCCGCTATTGTCATCAATTGCAACGTTACCAGCCACGTCTCGGCTTACTACGCGGTAATAGTAGGTCTTGTCCGGCTGTAACCCGATCAATGTTACCTCGTGCGCCGTGCCGAACCCGGCCCGATACGCCGTCCGGCTCAGGAAAGCCGATTCGCCATATTGCACCAGTGAATCGCACGCCTCGGATGTTTCCCAACAGATCACCGCATCTTCATACCCCGCCTCAGACACCACGCCCGATATTGTGGGCGCAACCGTGTCAACCGTGGCCGTTGCATGTGCAGAAAACCCGTTTGCCGGGGCCTGATACATAATCAAAATCGTGTCTGCGTGTTTGGCGCGGAGTTGACCGGGCGCGGCTGTATTCGTCTCGCTTACAAGTTGGCATGATCCGGTAAACACACCCGGCTGCAGTGTCTCACTCAGCGTGACTTCAATGCCGTTTGTATCCGTGTCACTTCGTGCCTCCACGGTAACGCTGCCAAGCCCGCGCAACTCGGCACCGGCAAGCTCGACGTTGACAATGTCCGGTACCGTGTAACTTGTCGAATCCAAGGTTAAGGTTGGCGCCGTACTCCAACCGGGAACCAAAAAGTTAAGCGCATTCCGCAATAGATTGACGCGGTCGTTCAGCCCGTCGGCCAATGGAACCGCATCCAGCGGAAAAGTAAGCAGCACAAGTCGGCCCGGTGCTGTCCGGCCCACACCGGGCCAGCGTAACCCGACAATGTCACCGACATGGTTGACGAAAACTGCACTTGCATTTGTGGTGGGCACAATGGTGTCCGAAATGTCACCCATGTACCCGAACCACATGTCGTAGTACACACCGTAATCCAACGTAACATTGATTCCGTTGCCAACACCGCTGTCGGGTATGCCAGTGATCTCCGGTGCACCGGTGCTGGTCGGGTCTGTAACATACGATTCGACCTGGAGCACCGAATGAATAAACCTTGAATCGCCGGCTTCTTCGATCCTGCTCAAAATCTCCATCGAGGCAATAAACAAGCTCCCGCCGCTGTACAGATAATTGCTGATTGCAATCCGCTCGGCTGCGCTCCAAACACCGGTCAGCTCCGGTACGCGCCAGATCACAGCTCGATACGGTCTCAGGTTTTCAAGACTGGGCGAGCCGCTGATTCCAACATCCCAAACGTCATACTGCACACCCAGCATGTCTAGGGCCTCGGTGTAGCCCGATAACGGTGGTGGTCCGCCAAAAAAGTCCGGTAGCCAACTGTCAACTAACAACACCGGGGCAGATGGCACCGCAACGAACGAATACAGCTCACCGTTGTTACTGTTTGTGGCTGCGTTTCCAGCCGCATCAATCGAGACAATGGCAAAATAGTACGTCGCTCCGGCTGCAAGGCCACATAGCGCCACCGCATGACCTAAACCAAGAGCGCCGTTTGTCACCGCGTGCGTTGGAAGTGAGTTTGTGCCAAAGTACACAATCGAATTCGCAGGTTCATCTGTGACCCAACTGATGATTGTTTGCCCGTAGGAGTTTGTTACTTGCACCTGCTGAATCTGTGGCGGGACAAGGTCGGCAACTGCATTTGCCGTGCGTTGCACGCCTGCTGAAAGGTCCAAATACACCGCCTGAATTGCGTCACCATGAGCGACTTGAAGCAGGCCATCCGGGGTAGGTGGCCCGGTAACGACCGCAACTGCGCCCGTGAACGTGCCGAACGACGTGGCCGGATAGAGCGTGAAAGTTTCGCCAAGCGGCTCAGTTGAACTCGTGATCGTAACGTCGAGACTCGGGCTGCCGGCCAAGTCGGTATCAACCACGCGCACGCCGATCCGGTCAGGTGCAGTGTACGTGTCACGGTCAAACGTCACGATACCGTCACCCGGCCCGGCAAAGCACGCTGAGATCACAAGTGCAAAATCTTGATCGACTTCTTCAGTGTCAACACGTGCGTCTGAGACCACGTGCGCCGCGCGGACGCGTACGAGCCATTCACCCGGAACAGGCACAGGTACGAGCACGCCTTCCACGTTATTGATGCGGTCTGATTCGGCAGGATTCGGCATTGATACACCCTGATTAAACTGATTGCCTTTGTACACTGTTCCGTCCGGTGCCACAACTTCAAGGTCAAGGTCATTAACCAGCGCCGGAATCGCCGCCGGCAGACCCGGCACGTCTGTGTAGCAAAGCGTGATTTTTAGTGGCAAATCTGGTTCGCTAATGAAAATGCGGTGTTCGAACACCTGCCCGTTTGTGAGTGTTTGAGTCTGATCGAGATATTCTACCCCACCATCAGGTTCGAGTAACCCAACCACGTTTACCCGCCCCCAACCCTCGTCATTGTTTGGCACTGGCGGCGTGTCAACCGAATCGTCCATGTCAACTGCTGCATTAATCAGCGCCGCCTTTACAAGCGCAGGGGACGGCGTGTGGCCGCCATGCAGTTCTCTGTAAAACTGTACAAATACGGCTGCTGCACCTGAAACATGCGGACCGGCCTGGCTAGTACCACCCTGGAACTGGTAATACTCATCAATTGGTAGCCACGCATTTTCGTCACCCGCAGCAGCGGATTGTAACGAGGCAATCCATGTGCCGGGGGCAACAAGGTCGGGCTTGATCCGACCATCTTCGCACGGCCCGCGACTTGAAAAATCCGCCATTGCATCCGAGCCAATGTCATAAATGAACAGGTCAAACCTGTCGTTCTGGCATGCGCCAGTTGCGATGACATTCTTTGCCACGGCCGGGCTGCCTATGGTTTGCGCTGCTGGCCCGGCATTGCCGGCTGAAAATTCAAGAATGTACGGTTGGTCACCCGGCTTGAGAAAATCCGCGTCACGAACAAGCTCGTCGAATTCCATTGCGCTCAGGTCGTACCGTCCGTGCGTATCGTCACCCCAACTGTTCGAGCCGATTACAGCCCCGGCACGCGTTGCATCGCGTGTGAGCTTTTCGAAGCTCGGAGGTGGGCAGTAGTTTCCTAACCCGTCAAAGATGCGTTGGACAACGATCAATGCACCCGGTGCCACGCCAAGTCCGTACAACGCGCCGGATTCATCCGTGCGACCCGTTGCACCGTCCCCAGCAATTATGCCGGCAACATGCGTGCCGTGTCCGTGTTCATCTGCTGCATCCGGCAACCCGCCGTACCAGAAAAACATCGGTGTACGGCCGAGCAGATCAGGGTGCATCGTTGCAGCATCGCCGGTGTTTAATCCGCTATCGGCTACCGCAATTGCAACACCGCTGCCGTCGTACCCGCGCGCCTGCGCAAGCAACCGGTTCGGCCCGGCGTCACCGGCAACGATCTTCGATGCGATTTCATCAAACAATTTCATGTCCCGATCAGGCTCAACCCACAACACGGCATCCGACACCGCCAACGCAGTCAATCCGTCGGGTGCAATCTGACCACGCAGTACCGTGCCCGAGCGCAGCTTTGATTCCTGACGGACATTGCGCATCTTGGCTCGGACACGACCCGCTTGCCCCGGTGTCACATCAGGCGCCAGCAACACGGCTACACGAACAGGCTCGGGCGCGTCAGCTTGGGCCAATAGACAGTCGCGCAACCCTTGATGGATTTTATACTCGGGCTTGTATTCACCGACCCAACGCACGAAATGCAACCTGTTCACCTGTTTTGGATCAACTGCACTGAACCGCGCCACAAATGCGTCTTCAGGCACATACCGGAGCAGTTCAACCCCCAGATTGCGCAGTTGCGCGCGCCAGGGCAGTGACGGGCTGGCATCGAGTTGTATCAAAAATAGCCCGTCCAACGCTGTTTTGGCAGCGGCTTTCCCGAGCAATTGAGTCCTGTGAACCGGGTGATCCTGGATTATTTGGTTACGGAGCCGAATTGGCTTGGCCTGAACCACCGCTCCTTGCGAGAAAACCAAAGTCAGCCCGACAACTACAACACCCAACACACGACCGTAAATTGCAAACTTCACACCGCAGACCTTAGCCCTGCCCGGCTCGACCTGCAAGGGGCTGAAAGAAACCGCTGAACCGAAGCAGCGAAAAGCTGCATATGCCAAGACCACATGCAAATCTTGCGGCCAAAAACACCGATACGGGTTTTGCGAACCGTACGACTGACCGTTCTGCGCGCGTCCAAAGATCAGGTTTCTTTCAGTTCCAGAGCCGAGCCGAAGCTTTGCCGGCGCTTTCCATAGTTCGCAGCAAATAGCTACCGCTCAATCCCAACGCCCTCGGCATCAGTGCAACACCCTGCAAACAAAGGTAGGGCGCGCAGTCCACTGCGCGCCGGAATTGGTCGAGGTTGAATTCGGCCCTCCTGTAAATCGCGTTGCCAAGATGAGATTGAATCACTCGGCTTCATCGGACTCGCTAAACCAATATTTGCATAAATTGGAGGGACGACTTCCATGTCGTCCAACGTTTAGTGCTGCGCCCCAGAGGGGCGCGCGCCGTTTCGTCAAAATCTGATCTCGGGTAGGGCGGGTAGTCCTCTGCCCGCCGGATGATTTCGGGCGCACGCATGGCGGCGCGTCCCGCAAATGCGGGACGCGCCCTACCTTAACTCTGCGCCTCTGCGCCTCAGCCGTTAAACGTAGCCGCGCTCGTAAGGGCGGGAAAACAAAATTTAAGCCGATAGGCTGGGCCAGTGCGAGCAGCTCCGGCGCGCAGTGGACTGCGCGCCCTACCTTACCCTGCGCCTTTGGGCAGATTTGGCGCGCGGCCATCTTGGCCGCAGTGCCCGCAAGGTAGGTGGAGCTTGTCAGGGGCTTTTTTCGACAATGAGGGGCGCGTGCCGTAGCCGCGCCCGTAAGGGCGCGGAAAACAAAATCTAAGCTGATAGGCTGGGCCAGTGCGAGCAGCTCCGGCGCGCAGTGGACTGCGCGCCCTACCTTACTCTCTACGCCTCTACTGTGAAGGATTGGAGGAGAAGTTTTTGGAGCGCGGTGCTCCAGCACCGCTTTCGGTTCGATTGATTGACGACTTCCGCCTCGTCCAAAGTTTGGCATAGCCCGAGCGCACACAGCAGCCGGTTTGGAATCGTCATTGGGGGCATAGCACAAGCGCGAAAAAGCGCCGTGGCCGGGCCTTGCAACCCTGTGCCGGTGCACTCCACAGTTTGCACCAAATAACGGCTGCTCGATTGCAACGCCTTTGCCATTCTGTTCACGCAAAAGCCGCATGCCCTACAGTTGTGGCGCATCCTGCACCAGCCAGGATGCGATACGGCGGACTTGGGAGTCTGCCGTACAAAAACCGCACGAAAAATCCGGGCTAGTCTTACGCGCTGCAACAACGGTGACGCTTTTTCAGCACCGTGTGCACCTAAGCTAGACCGTCTGTCTTTGGGTAGCCGAATTTTGTGCTTGCATTTTTGCAACGGGCAAAAATAATTGTACAGGCTTGCTAAAGTAGCCGTGCCGGTTTCAGGCAAAAACCGTAAAGCACCAGCGCGTTGCACAATTTAACCTGTGTTAACTATGCGAACGGCTAGATACGAAAATGGCCTCGCACTGGTCGGTCTGGGCGCGCTGGGCTGCAGCTTGCTCATCGGCGCAGCAGTTGCAGCAAAAAGTCTTATCGCGACTGAGCCTGAGCTTGCGGGTTTGCTTGAAAAAGTCGAGCCTGTGCCAGTCGAAAAGCTCCCGCACGCAGGCACGTTCTGGT
>Ga0315298_1004889_pt1 | contig 19544 bp, 15 predicted proteins | sample WHS_1_MG_FD_203077 | JGI IMG/M metagenome (GOLD analysis project Ga0315298, IMG submission 203077) | Extremophilic microbial mat communities from Washburn Hot Springs, YNP, Wyoming, USA - WHS_1_MG | ecosystem: Environmental > Aquatic > Thermal springs > Hot (42-90C) | place: USA: Wyoming...
TTTGAAGGAACGATGGCAAAGTTTGCAAAGGAATTGTTGGTTACCGTATTTGTCATGACCGTTTTGTACAAGCTAGTGGAACCGCATTTGGGACAAGAGAGTGTTGAGTTGTTCATATCGGGGAACCTGCTTTGCAAAAGTTGGTTGGGGGGTGTTCCCTATTTAAAGGATAATGCGGTTTTTGGAAAGTTTCAATACTTTTAGTTAACATTATCGTGGAGGGACTATGAGAATAATGATGAAGATCTATAAAAAAATTTTGATCATATCGATATTTCTAATCGCATTTCTCATTCCAATTCGTGTTGAGACCGCACCCTGGCAAATTGAAATGGAGATTGGTTTAGAGAAATTAAATTACCGCTTCAAACCGTACGTCCAAGAATTTATAAAAGCGTGCTCAAGAGAAGGAATTGCTATATGGGTTTACGACACGTGGAGAACCAAGGCAAAGCAAAGGGCTTTGCATGCTCAAGGAAGACAACCAATTGACATTGTGAACAAATTGCGCAAAGAGGCAGGGTTGGAACCTATAACAGAGCAAAGAAATAGACACATAATTACAAGAAAATTGGTTTCTCCGCACAACTATGGATTAGCTGCAGACTTCGTTCCTATTGTTGATGGAAAGCCTGTTTGGAACGATGCACGGTTGTGGGAAAAGTGTGGAAAGATCGCTGTGAGATTGGGAATGGAGTGGGGTGGTTTGTGGAAGTATCTCGTAGACAAGCCTCATATTCAGATGAATAGATGGGACAAATTTGCAACATTCGTCGTTCCAGATAGAATAATAAGGGAGTGATATTTGACTTGCACAATACTGTACCGTCCTTAGAGAAGAAGATTTCAAGAATTTTACTCTGCCTCATTGTAGCCTTTTTTTTACTTTTGCCGGTTTACTCCGAACCACATCATTGGGAACTTAAGTTGGAAATAGGATTGAGTGGGCTAAATTATCAGTTCAGAAAGTATGTTGAACAATTTGTAAGGGAATGCTCGAAACAAGGTATCAGTGTCTGGATTTATAGCACCTTAAGATCTAAGAACCTTCAATTGGCACTGTATGCTCAAGGACGAGAATCACTCGATGTAGTTAATTCTTTAAGGAAGAAATCAGGTCTTACCCCGATAGAAGAGGCGGATAATAAATATATAGTGACCAGACTGAAAGTGTCTGCACATAATTATGGACTTGCAGCAGATTTTGTGCCTGTTGTCAATGGTAAACCTCAGTGGTACAACGATGAGCTTTGGCTAAGATGTGGCTGCATTGCTCTCAACATCGGCATGGAATGGGGCGGATTGTGGAAAGGACTTGTTGACAAACCCCATATCCAAATGAAAAATTGGAGAAAAGTAGCAACGTTTAATCATTTAGAAAGATTGATAATCGAATAGTTAGTAATAACCTTTAATAACCTGTCCCGGCTAAAGCCGGGTTTTTTGTTTTCTTGTAACTATGTGGTAGAATATAGTAAGTAATGCGAACTAAATGGAGGTGTTTATCGTGGCAAAGATAACATTAGAAGACCTACTCAATTTTAAATTTATCTCAAGCTTGGCAGTTTCTCCTGATGGTAGAAAGTTGGCTTTTGTTGTTCATGAGATGAACAAAGACGATAACCTTTACAATTCCAACATCTGGCTTTATGACACCGTCGCAGGCTCCTTATCCCAGCTTACTTCTTCAAATCGTGACAGCTCTCCAATCTGGTTGGATGATTCAAGGTTGCTTTTTATTTCTTGGCGAGATGAAAAGGACGGAAAGAGGAAGGAAGATGGAGAACCACTGACCCCGCTTTACGAGATACACATCGCTGGTGGAGAGGCAAAGAGAGTTTTTGAGTTACCTTTCTTTGTTGAACGGATTAAGAAGATAAACGATAGTGTATTTTTATTCACTGCTGTGTATGACCAAAGATTAGGAGAATTTTGGAAATTGAGTGTTGAGGAAAAAGAAAAAGTGCTCAAGGCATTGAAGGAAGAAAAAGACTATGAAGTTCTTGACGAAATCCCGTTCTGGGCAAACGGCGTAGGATTCACAAACAAAAAGAGGTTACGGCTTTTCAGATACAATATTCAAACTCAAGAAATCACACCTATCACAGATGAATTTTCCAATGTAGAATATATCTCCGATAGCCCAGATGGAAAAACAGTGCTATACATCGCAAATTTCTTCAAAGACGTTATGAAAATGCCCAACGATTTATTCCTCTACGATGTGGAGAAAAACGAAACAATAAAACTTACCAGCCATGACCACTTTATGTACACACTTGCCGAGTTCGTTGATGGGAAAGTGGTATTTGCTGGGAGCGATATGGAAAGATATGGTATAAACGAAAATCCGAAATTCTATGCTCTTGATATTTCCAGCCAACATGTGGAATTGATTACTCCGAATTTTGACTTAGATATAGGCAACAGTGTTAATAGCGACTGCAGATATGGCAGAAACAGAATTGTTAAGGTGGATGGAAAATACTTGTATTTTGTGAGCACCCAATGGCATGATGTTCAGTTGTTTAGGCTTGACATTTCCGGGAACATAGAACAACTCACATTTGAAACAGGTTCAGTTGATGGGTTTGACGTGTCTAATGGAAAGATATTCTTTGTTGGGTTGAGGAACATGAAACTGCAAGAAATTTACGAACTTGTGGGAAGGCAAGAAAAGCAACTAAGTCAATTTAACGAATGGGTACAGAAAGAAAGATACATCTCAAGACCGGAACGTTTCACATTCAACACGAAAGATGGCACGATACTCGAAGGCTGGGTTATGAAACCTTTTAACTTCGAGCCAGGCAAGAAGTTCCCCACGATTTTGGAAATCCACGGCGGTCCAAAGACAGCTTATGGGGAAGTTTTTATCCATGAAATGCAATTATTGGCAAGTGAAGGATATGTGGTTATTTATTGCAACCCAAGAGGTAGTGATGGTAGAGGAAATGAATTTGCCGATATACGCGGCAAATACGGAACGATTGACTATGAGGATATAATGCAATTTGTCGATGAGGCTATCAGAAGGTATGATTTCATAGACGAAAACAAAATAGGTGTCACGGGTGGTTCGTATGGTGGGTTCATGACCAACTGGATAATTGGACATACGGACAGATTCAAAGCAGCAGTATCGCAAAGAAGCATTGCAAATTGGATAAGCAAGTTTGGGACAACAGATATTGGGTATTTCTTTGTCGAAGACCAGCAACTTGCAACTCCATGGAGTGACTATGAAAAACTCTGGTGGCACTCACCAATGAAATATGCAGATAAAGTAAAAACACCGACACTTTTCATTCATTCAGACGAAGACTACAGATGCTGGCTTGTAGAGGCTATCCAAATGTTCACATCGCTGAAATACCACGGTGTGGAGTCAAAGTTAGTGATATTCAAAGGTGAGAATCACGATTTGAGTAGAACAGGAAAACCACTGCACAGACTAAGAAGACTCAAAGAAATCGTTGAGTGGTTTGATAAATACCTTAAAGCCAATGAATAAACAACGTAGAGATAATTTGCTGACTTTTTATATCAAATCGTTTAGAAAGTTTTTTGCCATCAGAAATGTATATTTTTTACGCTAATATATAGTTTACCAACGGATAAATGTTCAACGTTCAAGTAATTTTCGAAGACTGGAATTATTAAAGTACGCTTTTTGTATCCTGTGATAAATGTTTCTGGATTGAACAAGAATATAACTTATAGGTTGTAATGTAGGTGGCGTCATCGTTTATGAACTTAGATTACTGAGAAATCCCAACTTGCGTATATTATTAACGTTCTGCGATACTAACAAAATTGTATTTTTGACCATTTTTTATGAAAAAGGTACGAAAAAGGATTATAGTAGATACATTAAGATTGCGGAAGGAAGATTAAAGAATAATTGTTAGCTAACAAGGAATACGAAGGAGGTAATAAAGCTATGTCTACCAATATGTTCGATTTGCTAAAAGAATTAGGCCATGAACCTGGCAAAGAAGACAGTCAATACTAAAGGCGAAGAAGTTGATGAGAAGAACTTTGAAAATCTTTGCAAAATAAATGGTATGGCTAACTTGTTGTTGATTGCCAGGGCTTTTATCGCTTCAGTTACTTCACAAATAACATATCCTCCCATAGTATTGCCGTTATTTGATTTGAAATCATGGCAAAAGTAAATTCTTAGATTTCGCTTTTTAACGAAATACAGCAGGTTTATCTGTAAAAATTTAAGAAAGCCATGCTAAAAAAGGTGGCTCCAATCAAAGATTGGAGCCATTTTAATTGTACCCGACATAAGCGACAGCTTAGCGGTGAAAGTTTTGCTATAGGCTTGGTAGTGGGAACGTAAATGTGGCGAGTACATAGGATGAAGGCTATCGTTCTTACCCCAGGACAGATACACCTATTGGTAAACTAATCAGTAATTGGTAGCTGAACCGTCAGAAGTCAGCAAAGCTCAGTAGTCGAAAGGTGATGGAAAGCAGAAAACCGAAAAGGGCTACGTTGGAGAAAGAAGGGTGGAACCCGGGCATAACCAAGCAGTGTTGATGCCATCAACGACAGTTCCAGAAACACAACCCAAAATGCAGTAGCGCATGTCAACTAAGGAACTGCCGTATATCGGATGGTATGTACGGTGTTGTGAGAAAACGCTGGGTAAATTACCTAATTATCCAGTTTTTATTCAATTCGCTTTTAATCTTTTATCTTCTCTCAGCTCCCTTCCTATGCTTTCGTTCTCTCTTGCTCAATACATCTATTTGGTTTAATCCAAAAGAAGGGTTTTTGTCTACTTTGCAAAATGTGTCGTATTTTATCGAAAATATTCGATAAATTCGTGCGGTTTTATCTAATATAGTCGATGAAAATCGACAGTTTGTGATATAATATCCTCATGCAGAGCATCAAATACAAGAGGTGGGAAATATGAGGATTGAGGAACTATATGTTTTGAATCCCTGGTGGAGAGAACCTAAATCAATCTACACAGATAGGCATATTGTGGCTTTTCAAAACAGCGTTTTTAAACACTATCCTGAAAAACTTTTCTTAAGCATTCAAAAAGATAAACCTGGAATTTATACAATTCGCGGGCCGAGACAAATAGGAAAGACAACGTTTTTGAAGATGTTTATTAAGAATCTTTTGGAAAGTGGTATAAAACCTACAAATTTAATTTTTTTGACCTGTGATGGGATAAAAGACCGATTCGAGTTAAGCGATATGCTTACAATTTATCTTCAGACGTATGGTTCAAAGTCGAATCAGCTGAATTATATACTTATAGATGAAGTTACGGTTATAAAAGATTGGCAACTAACGATAAAATATCTGGCTGATTTGGGGATGTTTGATACGAGTGTAGTAATTCTTACAGGTTCGTCGGCTTACGATCTAAAGCATTTGAGTGAGAAAATGCCAGGCAGAAAGGGTCGAGGGAAGGACCTTGTGTACATGCCAATAACATTCAACGAGTATTTAAAGAATATAGGCATAAGTGTTGAAAGACTTTCTTTGGCGGATATCCTTTCTCTAAGCGAAGATGAAATCAACAAACTTAGATTGGAATATGGGTTTATCAAGGAACATTTCTTCAGATATCTCAACACAGGCGGATTTCCGAGGGTTATAGGTGAGTTTTTGGAAAAAGGAACTGTGCAAGAAAGCATAGATATTTACAAAGATTTTGTGCTTGGTGATGCTGAGAAGTACATAGGTTCAAGAACAAAGGTGCTGGAAATTTTGAGAAAACTCCCTGAGATAGTGGGGCAGAGATTTTCGTGGAATTCACTTGTTGATATTTTCTCAGGCAGTATTGGGAGCGTAGATACAATACAAAAGTACATGGAATACCTTGCCTATAGCTTTATAACATTCAATGTCTTCTTCATAGACCCATCGACGAAGTGTATAAAACCAAAGAAAGAAAAGAAGGTTTATCCAATAGATAAAATTATCGCTGATGTCATTACTGAACTTAGTGGAGAAACGTTAGGCTTACCGCAACTTATCGAGCTTATGGTTTTGAGGCATATTCTAAAAGATGAGGACGTTTCATCAGGCTTGAATCTCTACGAAGGACCTTACTTCTGGTACTCCGAAAGGGGAAACGAAATTGACTTTGTTTGTGAACATAATGGAAAGCTAATACCGATAGAAGTCAAATATCAGAAAAACATCAGGAAATCAGATTATCTAGGAATGAAGAAGGTCTTTGGTAAGGGTGTTATTGTTACACAAGAAACATCATTCAAAGATGAAGGTATTATCGGGATTCCTGCATGGTTGTTCTTTGGGTTGGTGGGGTAGAAAATCTAAGGAAAGTTTTCTATAAAATTAGTAGAAGATGCATACTCAATGGATTCTACTTCTTGTGATTTATACGATTATTCTCCTAAATACGACCGAACAAATAAACAAACGAGGGGATGGCTGACCCCCTCGTTGTATTACAATTATTCGTTTTTATCTTGGATAAGTAAAACACGTATCGCATGTTTCAAAAATATCGTAATATGGGACAAGCCAAAGTATTTCTCGATTGAACCCCCACAATAGTAACAGCAATCGCATTCTTTCACAATTGCATTCTTTCACAATTGCATTCTTTCATCACTACAAGCTGACACTATCATAATTTTATCATATCTATAGAAAGTAGATACATCTTTTTGGGTGATAATATGGAAAAAGGTTTGCAAAAACTCAAGCCCGAATTCAAAATTCTTGTGGAAAGGTTTATCGAAAATTGCAAAAACGCAGGCGTAGAAGTGTTGATTTACAACACATACAGAAAGAAAGAAGAACAATATGCACTATATCTTCAAGGAAGAGCACCACTTGAAGTTGTCAACAATGCACGAAAAAAAGTGGGAATGCCACCGATAAGCGAGAAGGAAAACAAGATAGTTACAATGCTCAAAGATTCACCGCACTGCCATGGATTAGCAGTCGATTTTGTGCCATTGATTGATGGAAAAGCAGTATGGAATAATTATGCGCTATGGAACAAATGTGGAAAGATAGCCGAAAGCTTAGGGTTAGAATGGGGAGGAAGTTGGAAAGATTTTCCTGATTATCCTCATTTGCAAATGAAGGAATGGAGGAAATACATAAAGTGAAAAACTTAAAAATCAAAGCCCATCCGAAAGGATGGGCTTTTGAACATTGTGGTATAATATCTACTGAAAGTTTGAAACTCGAATTTTCCATATGAATGAATTTTGTAATGGTCGTTTTGAGCTTCCCTATGAGGGATGAAAACAGCATTACCAAAATTTTCATAAGGAGAGTTTATAATAACTAAGATAAATATAATTTGAGATTAATGTGTAGAGTTTGAAATAAAGGGTGACGCGATATATTGCTTTAAATGTTTTGTACAAACAAACCAATCCCCAGCTTTGGGGGATAATGTTAACTAAAAGTATTGAAACTTTCCAAAAACCGCATTATCCTTATAAATAAGGGACACCCCCAACCATCGCTTGACAAAGCAGGTTCCACAAGATGAACAACTCAACACTCTTTTGTCCCAAATGCGGTTCCACCAGCTTGTACAAAAATGGTCATGACAAATACGGTAACCAACAATTCCTTTGCAAAGTCTACCATCATTCTTTCAAACTTTCCCATTCTCAAAAACGCAAAAACTTCCCTTTCCCTTATCCCAAATGCACTTCTTGTGGTAGGTCTAAGGTCTTTGTGTAGTGAAGAATCTTTGGAAAACGCACAATAGTAATATCAATCGCATTTTTTCACACTTAGACTCTTTCATCACTACAAGTTAACACTATCCTTTGGGGATTTTTATTTTATATATTTGTGGTATAATAACTTCCGATAAATTCGTATTGCAAGGAGGAAAAATCAATGCGCATACTTAGTGGAATCCGACCAACAGGGAAGGTCCATATTGGTCATTATGTTGGTGTTTTTGAGAATTGGGTTAGGCTTCAAAACGAAGGGAATGATACGTTTTATTTTGTTGCCGATTGGCATGCGTTAACAACGCATTATGAGGATACAAGTGAACTTAAGATAAATACTTTCGAATTGGTTAAAACGATGATGGCAGTTGGGCTTGAGAAGTCAACACTCTTTGTCCAGTCTGCAATTAAAGAGCATGCAGAGCTTTTCTTGCTTTTTGCCATGGTCACGCCATTGTCTTGGCTTGAGCGCGTGCCTACTTATAAAGAAATGCGCCAGCAGATTACGAATAGAGACCTTTCGAATGCTGGTTTTTTGATGTATCCTGTTTTGCAGGCTGCCGATATTTTGATTTATAAAGCTGAAGGTGTGCCCGTTGGGGAGGACCAGGTATATCATATAGAGCTTACGCGTGAGATTGCTAGAAGGTTCAATTATATTTTCAAAAAGGAAGTTTTCCCAGAACCAAAAGAGTTACTTTCAAAAGTTCCGAAGTTGTTAGGAACTGATGGAAGGAAGATGAGTAAGAGCTATGGAAACGTAATTCCTTTGATTACGACTGAGCAAGAGCTTTCTAAGATGGTTATGCCGATGGTTACGGATACAAATAGGAAGAGGAAGAGTGACCCAGGCAATCCAGAAGTGTGTCCTGTTTGGGATTATCACAAAGCGTTTGGAACAGCCGATAATCAAGAAGAAAAGCAGTGGGTATATGATGGGTGTACTCAGGCAAAAATTGGGTGTGTAGATTGTAAGAAATTGCTTTTAAAGAATATGCTCAATAAGCTTCAACCAATATGGGATAGGTATAATGCTATTTCTGATGATGAAGTAAAAGCCAAAATGGAAGAAGGTAACGAAAGGGCAAGGAAGGTAGCTCAGAAAACAATGGAAGAAGTGCGAGAAGCTGTGCAGATAATGTATTAAAGAAAGAAAAGGAGGCATGAGAGATGCAAGTTGTTTTGGTTAGGAATATCATTTTAACTCTTCTAACGTTCGGAATTGCATATGTAATTCACAAAATTATCATGCGTTCGATTGACAAGTTCATGTCAACGATAGGTAAGGAGGTAAAGGCTCCAAAAACGCTTTCACTTATCATTGGTTTTCTTATCTATGGATTTGCAATTGCGGTAATTTTGGCTATTTGGGATGTAAACCTTGCTCCTTACCTTGCAGGGCTTGGAATTTCCGGTGTTGTGCTCGGTCTCGCGTTCCAAGAACCTTTAACGAATTTTCTGTCTGGTATTTTGGTTCTTGTGACCAGAAAGGTTTTTGAAGATGAGGTTGTGGATGTTGAAGGGTTAACAGGTATTGTTGATGTGATAAAGATGAATCATACGCATTTGAAGACGTTCGATGGCAAGCTTATTCTTATCCCGAATAGAAAAGTTTGGTCTGGGACTGTTACAAAGTTCTGGCCAGGTAAGTACAGAAGGATAGACATAGATGTAACAATAGATTATTCAGTGAATATGGAGAAAGCGGTTTCCGTTTTGAAGCGTGTGCTTGAGGAAGAGCCTTTGGTTGTTAAGGATGAAAGTGTTGAAAATGTTGTTGTTTTCAAATCGTTTGATTCGAAAGGGGTAACTTTGACTGTTCGATTCTGGACAGCACGAGAGACTTATTTCGATACGTTAAATGCGGTGGCGTTGCGAATTAAGAGCTCGTTCGAAAAAGAGGGTATCAAAATACCATATACGGTTGTAGAAGTCATTGGCTTGAAAAATTAAAAAATTAATAAGAGACACACGGAGGGCGTGGATAGATGAGGAAAGTTGAGAATGTAAGAAATATTTGTATTATTGCCCACATAGACCATGGGAAAACAACATTAACGGATAGAATTTTGGAAATGACGAACGCTGTTGAAAAACGAAAGATGAGAGAACAATATTTGGATAGTATGGATATAGAGCGGGAGAGAGGAATAACAATTAAATCCCACCCGCTTAGGGTTTTTTACAAAGCAGACGATGGGAATGAGTATGAGATAAATATTGTTGATACGCCAGGTCACGTTGACTTTTCTTACGAAGTAGACAGAAGCATGGCAGCAGTTGAAGGTGCTATTTTGCTTGTTGATGCAACTCAAGGTGTTCAGGCGCAAACGGTTGCAAATACGTACAAGGCACTTGAGCACAATCTTGAGATAATTCCGGCAGTTAATAAGATAGATATGCCAAATGCGAATATTGAGGAAACGGTTGCGGAAATCGAGGATTTGATAGGTATACCCGGCGAAGATGTGTTTAGAATCAGTGCGAAGGAAGGTATTGGTGTAAAGGAGTTACTCGAAGCGGTGATTAAATTAGTGCCCGCCCCAAAGACTGCAGATGATGGGCATTTGAGGGCTTTGATTTTTGATGCGAAGTATGATAAATACCGTGGTGCCATTGCGTATGTTAGGGTTTTTGATGGTGAGATAAAAGCGGGAGATAAGATAATGATGATGTCTTCTGGAGAGGTTTACGAGGTGGTTGAAGTAGGAACGTTTACACCTGAGATGGTTCCCGTTGATATTTTAAAAGCAGGAGACATAGGGTATGTTGTTGCTGGGTTGAAGGACGTTTCTAAAGCAAGGATAGGTGACACTATTACAAAGCCTGATAACCCGGCACCTGAACCATTACCAGGTTACAAAGAGGTCAAGCCAATGGTATATGCAGGTATGTATCCTGGCTTGCCAGAGTATTACGAAGAACTGAGAAAAGCTTTGGAGAAATACAAGTTGAATGATGCGGCGCTTGTGTTCAAACCTGACCATTCACCCGCACTTGGATTTGGTTTCAGGTGCGGATTTTTGGGACTGTTGCACATGGATGTTGTGAGAGAAAGGCTTGAAAGAGAATTCGATATGGCAGTCATTCTTACCGCCCCGAACGTTGAATACAAAGTTGTAACGCACAGTGGGGAGGAGATATTTATTAACGACCCGGCAAAGTTTCCAGAAGAAGGCGAAGTTAGCGAGATTTATGAGCCTTACGTGAAGCTGTCCATAATAACACCTCCAGAGTATCTTGGTAAGTTAATGGGGTTGGTTCAAAATGAGAAGAGAGGGACACTTGTTTCGACCGAAAATGCAGGTCATGAGCGCGTTGTGATGCATTTTGAGGTGCCACTTGCCGAGATTATTTTTGACTTTTTTGATAAGATGAAAGCTGTTAGTCGTGGTTACGCTTCGATGGACTATGAGTTCTTAGAATATCGAAAGAGCGACCTTGTTAAGATAACGATATATGTTAATAAAGAACCAGTGGATGCGCTCTCGTTTGTTGCACACAGAGAAAAGGCCTATACAATTGCAAGGAAGCTTGTTGATAAACTTGCTGAGCTTATACCACAGCATCAATTTGAGATACCAATTCAAGCGAAAGCTGGTGGAAGATTTATCGCACGTTCTACAGTGAAAGCACTTAGAAAAGACGTGCTTGCAAAGTGTTACGGCGGAGATGTGACAAGAAAGATGAAACTACTCGAAAAGCAAAAGGAAGGTAAGAAGAAACTCAGAGAAATCGGCAATGTAACAATTCCTCAGGAAGCATTCCTTGCCATGCTACGAATTGGCGAGGAAGAGGAATAATTTTTAATAACAGTACCTGCAGATGGTTAGATAATCAAGCAAGGGGGGATATGCTTTGGAGTGGAAACTAGAAAGGATATTTGCAAACGATGAGGCTGCGATAGAAAATGCAAGGATACATTTAGAAGAAGTAAAAAGAATTGCTAATGAAATAGAGCGTGAAACTGCTCCTCAGAAGTTGGCAAGACTGATTAGGGATTTTGAAGAGCATATGGATGAATTCGCCAAGTCTATTCAGTATGCTTGGATGAGATATTCTGTTGATACTGAGAGCGTTGAAAGCCAGAAAGTTTTGGGAATTATCCAACAATTGTCGGCACAATTGCAGGAGCAGGATGCGATTGTGGAAGTTAAACTTGCATCCTTAAGTAATGATGTGCTTGAAGAGATTATAAAAATGGATGGTAATTATGAGCATATGATTAGGCATATTGTTGAAAAACGGAAGCATCTTCTTTCAAAGGATGCCGAGCAAGTGTTCGCGTTAACTTCTGTTTCAAGAAGGGATGGAATTGCGAAGATACACAGCCGGTTACAAAGTTCTTACACATTTGAAATGGAGCTTGATGGGGAGAAAAAGACTCTAACAGTGGAAGAGATAAAGGCTTTAAGAAGGTCAACAAATGGCGAACTGCGTAAAAGGGCAATGAAGTTGTTTCTCGAAAGATTCCAAGATGATGCGATAGTCCTCACTGAAGTTTACAACTTGGTAATCAGAGATTACGATACCGAGAGCAGGCTCAGAAGGTTTCCAAGACCTATTTCAATGATGAATTTTGCGAACGAAGTGAGCGATGATATTGTTGATAGACTTATAGATGTAACAAACGAAAAGACAGAAATTTTGAGAAAGTATTATGATTGGAAATCCAAAGTTATCGGCGAAAAGCTCACTCTGGCAGATATATATGCACCGATTTCAAATAAAAAGAAAGAGTTTAGTTTCGAGGAAGCGAAGGATATAATTTTGGAATCTTATTATGCCTTCGATGAGAAAGCAGGAAGTGTAGTGGAATCTTTCTTCAAAGAAGAGCGGATAGATTTGTACCCAAGGAAAGGAAAAGTAAGCGGGGCGTATTGTATATACACAACGACAAAACTACCTCCATATGTGCTGACTAATTTTACAAATGATATATACGATGTTATGACTCTTGCTCATGAGCTTGGTCACGGGTTACATGGGTCGTTGTCCAGAAAACAGACGTTCTTTAATCACGACACACCGTTAACACTGGCAGAACTTGCGTCTGTATTTGGAGAGTTTTTGGTGTTTGATAATTTAAAGAACAAGCTTTCGAAAGAGGAAAAAATGGCGCTTATTGCCTCTAAAATCGAGGATATTTTTGCGACAACGTTCAGGCAGAATATGTTCACAAACTTCGAGATAAGGGCGCACGATTTAGCAAGTAAGAATGGATACGTTGGATGGGATGAGTTAAACAATATATACCATGAGGAACTCGAAAGAGTTTTCGGAAATCTTGTTGAAATTCCAGAGTGGTACAACAACGAGTGGGCTTCGATACCGCACATTTACGAAACTCCATTTTATGTTTACGCTTACAACTTTGCACAATGCCTAGTTATCGCGCTTTATCAAGAATATTTAGAAGAAGGAAAGGTTTTTGTAGGCAAGTATTTAGAACTTTTGGAAAGTGGAGGAAGATATTCTCCGGAAAAATTGCTTGAAAAGGTGGGTATAGACCTAAGAAAAGAAGGATTTTGGGAGAATGCATTCAAATTCGTCGATAGGCTTGTTGAAGAATTAGTGGCTATGGAAAAGCAGTAATTAAATATTGACAAATAGGATGGCTTTGATTAAAATATAGCAAGAAAATTTATGCTTCTCTCTTTGCAGTTATTCTGGAAATTGTTCGTTTTATTCTGGAATAGTAGGAAATATTTCAAAAATAAGAGAGAGTTGGGAGGGCGCAAAATATGGAAAGAGAAGAACTCTTCAAAAAGGTTGCAGAGATTATTTCTGAGAAGTTGAACGTTCCTATCGAAGATATTGAGGAAGATAGTCATTTGATTGAAGACCTTGGAGCAGATTCTCTTGATGCGTTTGATTTGGTTATGGTTTTCGAGGATGAGTTTGGTATCAAACTAGAGGACGATGAAATTGAGAAGTTGATGACTGTAAAAGATATAGTTAACTTGCTCCAGGAGAAAGTGAAAGATAGGGAATAAGTTCAGATAAATAAAAACGAAAAAAGCGGGCGAAAAGCCCGCTCTGTTTTATGTTTTCGTATGTTTGTACGAATAGATTAGATTGTCAGAAAATTGGTAACAAAAATACCAGCGCTAAGTTCTTCAAGCAGGTTATCAACAGTGCTATAACTATCGTACCCTTTGCAAGTATTTTCGTTGATAATTAGTCTGGCACAGTATTTTTCTGAAATTTGCGTAGGTATGTGAACGATGAGAGTGTTTTTATTAAGCTCATCCTGTGACAATACTTGTTGCATGCAAAAATATTTTGTTTTGAGACTACCGATGTTTTCGAAAACGATATTGCTTAGGGAAACATTTTTGCTTACTTGCAATGCTTTTTCTAAGTGCGTCTCCCTTGGTCTGCCCCAATCGTATATGCGGTAGGTCAAGTCTGACGATTGCTGAACTTCGATAACGGTGCTCTTAGGTCCAAGTGCATGAACAGTTCCGGCTGGGATGTTCACGAAGGTTCCCTTTTTGACTTTCACAAATGTTAGGATTTCATCAAGTTTATTAATGCGTCCAGAAGCTATATACTCCCTCATTTTTTCTACATCTTCACAGATTGCAAATTCCCCATCGGTTAGAAAATACCACGCCTCGCTTTTTCCCCATGGTTCGTTTTCTACGTTGCGTGCGTATTCATCGTCGGGATGGACTTGAACGCTGAGCCATTGATTGGTGGAAACAAGTTTGATTAAGATGGGAAATCGCGGATATTTACCATTGTATATGTTGTAGCCAAACTGATTAATTGTTAAGCCATTCTCTAAAGTAGTTTCATACAGTGGATGACCAGATAGAAGCCAAACTTCTCCGATTGGGAGATTAGTTTCTGTTTTGGGTATGTTGAACTTATTGTTTAATTCGGGATTTCCCCAGACCATGGGACGGAATTGTGGAAGGATTTTTACAAAATGGTAAGCCATATCGGACCTCCTAACTCATGGGCTCGTTAAGTTCCAGAATACCCGCCTGCGACAATTTTTCCATTTTCATACCTTAGCACAACTTTTGGTAGAGGAACTTCAGCCATGTATTTTGCATCGTGCATATGCACTTCAACACCAGGATACAGCATTTTGCGTGCTGTTATCTCGCATTGGTATTTCATTTCATTAATCTTTCTTTCAAGTTCTTGTTTTCTCTGAAGGTTTTTCTCGAGTTGTTCTCTTAAGTTAATAAGAGTTCTTGTTGCCTTTGAAAATTGCTCCTCTTTATCAGGGGTGAGCTTAACCCCTTTTTCCTTTAATTCTTTGTACTGTTTGACGATGTTGATAAGTTTTTGCAGGCTGGTTCTGTCGATTTCTATTTGGGTGTTAATTAGTTTGAGCTCTTCTCTGAGGTACGGATTGACACCGACCTCAAGGTAGGTGTTGACACCAAAATCTGAACCAAGTTCATCAGCCTCTATGCGGAATGTTGCAATATATTCTCCACCAATTATCGCACTGTTCCTACCTTGACCAATTATAGAATTTGTGACCCGAACTGTACAATTCAGTAAGTTCGATTCGAAATAAAGGTTTTCACATTCTATGGTCACTGATTCCGCATACTTTATGCGAACATCTTTTTTTGCTTTTATTAGCCCTTTATCTTTTCCTTTTGCACCGGTTATTTTGATACTGCCTTCTAAGGAAATCACGGTAGAGGCTTCTGCTATACCTTGTATTTCTATGTCGCCCTTTGCTCGAACTACGAACCCGGGTTTTACATCTCCTTTTACCAAAACTACTCCAGGAAATTCTATATTTCCAGTTCCATAATCAACGTTTCCATCTATTTCCAAATACTCGCTTACTTCAATTAAACCTTTTTCTGGGTCAACTTTGAGTATGCCATCTGATGTTGCAACTATGTGCATTCCATCGTCGCTCAGTGCAACGTTCTTTCCCAAAGACACTTTTGCTTCATTGCCAGGTTTGGCTGGAACAGGCTCTGCGTAAACGTTTCTGCCAGGAACACCTTCAGTAGGGGGATAGATGGTGGCTATTTTTTGCCCCTTTTTCACTATGATTCTTTTTTGAACAGGAAATTCCCTGAAATCGACACGATTACCAGAAGTGGTAAATGATGATTTTTGTTGCAGGACTTCAAATACTACCCGTCCATCTTCACCATTTTTTGGTTCATCGCCTTTTGCAAACAAAACAGGGACACCTTCAACAGGATTCTCACACAGTTGTTTTAGTGCAGAGACCTCTATATTGTGAACAATTTTTGCCTCCCTTATTGCTTCCATTAATTTTTCAAGCGTAATTTCTTCTCCAGGCAATATATTGGATATCTTGATGTATGCCTCCATCTTATCGGGTGATACAGTTATCGATATGTCCATTCGAATCCCCCTTGGAATTGCTGGAATTAATTGTCATCATAGATGTTTTATCCTCTTACTTCTTTAACACTGTTGTCAGGGTTGAGAATTATTATCTTTGGTCCTTTGTATTCGTCGGAATTGTACAAACCAAACGCCATAATGATTATTCTGTCACCTTTCTCAACAAGCCTTGCAGCAGCACCGTTTAACGAGATTTTTCTTGAACCGCGTGGTTCTGGGATGACGTATGTAACAAGCCTATTGCCGTTATTTACGTCGGATACTAAGACCATCTCGTTGATTTTTATTCCTGCCAGTTCTAATAATTCTTCATCGATGCCGATACTTCCTTCGTATTCGATTTCTTTTTCAGTTACTGTTGCCATGTGGATTTTGGCTTTTAACATAAATTCCATCATTTTATTTCCTCCTCCTACCTTTATATGCCAACATATCTATTCAACATTAGTTGACTGCACTTCTGTTTTTGGTAATTCAACAACGAACCTGTTGCCATCTTCTGTTGCTTCGTGGTAAATCTTTCCTTTGTGTTCATCTTCTATTATTTTCTTGCATATAGCCAAGCCCAAACCGGTGCCGTGAACTTTAGTTGTAAAGAACGGGGTGAAAAGCTTTTCTGCAGTTTCTTTGTCAATAGGTGTTCCTTCGTTCCATATCGACACAACGATTTTATCAAGTTTGATGCGTGTTTCAATTAATATTTTACCATCTTTTGGAGTTGCTTCAATCGCGTTTTGGAGAAGATTTATAATAACTTGTTTCATTCTTGAATATTCGGCGTATACGATAATTTCTTCAGCATCAGTTTCGAATGTGAAAAGTATATTCTTTTCACGGATTTTTTCTTCAAGCAAGATGTAGACATCGTTAACGAGCTTGTTTATGTTGAAATACGTAAACTCCAAAGACCGCGGTTCGCGACTGAAATCGAGGATTTCGTTAACTATCTGTTCTAAGCGTAGTATCTCATCAGCGATAATCTTTATGTATCTATTCCTTGCGTCTGGATTATCAGCGTTTTTCTCCAGTCTTTTGATGAAGCCACCAAGCACAGAAATTGGGTTTCTTAGTTCGTGGGCAACTCTTGCAGCCATTTCACCAAGTGCTGCGAGTTTTTCCTGTTTTTTCCTTTCTTTTTCCAGATTCACACGTTCGGTAACATCATCGAGTGTAATGATGACACCTCTGAGCATGAGTTTATCGGCATCCCAGAAAGGGGTGATTTTCACATCGTAGTATCGTTCTCGCCCTCCAGTCTGAATTAAATAATTGCTGAGAGTTATTTCTTCTTTAATTCTCATTGCTTGGAATGCCATTTCTTCGATATCTTCAAATTCTGGACCAAGAGCTCTGAGTTCAACACCTGTCATCTGTTCTTTCGGACGGTTGAAGTAAACTTCGGCTTTTTTGTTCCATTCGGTTACTTTTCCTTCTTTGTCAATGACTATAATAGCAGAAGACATATTTTGCAAAATCGATTCAGAGAACTCGCGGAGATACTCGATAAGACTCTTTTGACGTTCCAGAGAAAGTGTTTTATTTCTTAGTTCTTCGTAACTTTGTGCAGTTTCAATTGCTAAACCTGCGCTATCTGATAGTATCTTTAGAATATCAACGTCGCTTTCCCTTATCGGTTTTTTTGTGTAGTAGTTATCGACAATAACTACACCAAAAACACCTTCGCGCCCAACGAGTGGTAGAACAGCAAATTCTTTAACTCCTAGCAGGTTGACCAAATCAGCCACCTCTAAGCCCAAGGTGTTTATAATTCTCTCATTTGCAACAAATATCTTTTTTCTAAGCACGCATTTTTCGAGTATCGGGTGTGCTTTGTATGGGAATATTTTATTTTCAATCTGTTGAGTAAGCCTATTGTTGATTTCCAATGTCATAGCCTCTTCGCGTAGGTACTGGACCACATCAGCATAGCGCATTGCTCTTAGATTGGCTTTTTTCCAATCTTCTTCGACATTTTCCGTATCGGGACCAAGCCAAATTTTGCCAATTAGTACATCACGCTGTTCGTCGTATGTTAGCAAAAGAGCTCGGTTATAGCCAAGTAATCTTCCAGAGGTTAGTCCAAGCAAAAGAGTCTTGTAGACGTTTTTGACACTGTACATTGAACGCATCGCTTGGCTTATGTAATGAACAGCATTCATTTTTCTAATTTGTTCTTTTTGGTCTTCGATGAGTGTTTCGTGCAATTTTTGGAGTTCTCTTAGTTTTGCAACTTCCTCTTCCAGCCTTTTCTCAAATTCAATACGGCCATTGGCGAGTAAAAATCGCTTAACAGAATCACGAGCAAGGTCTAAATCCATTGAATCAAAAGATTTTGTTTGTAAGTAAATATTCGTGTCTCTTTTGTTGGCAAAAACAAACCAATAATTTTCTACGGGCACAATGAGAGTAGATAGAATCTTTGTAGCAAAGAGTTCACTCAGTCCATCTGGTTTGTAAACTATCTTTTCCATTCCTTTGAAGTATCGTAACGTTTCGGTAGAAAGTTCTGAACGGTTAAGCTTTTTACGGAGTATTTGTGAATTTGGACAGTCGCAAATCATCATATCAAATTCTTCATTTGCTTCTTTTGTAAGGCTTAAAACAGCAGTGATTTCCGATTCGATGATTTCGGAAATAACTTTTAGAAACCCTTCTAAAAGTTCTTCTTGCGATTTAGCGGATTCAAATAGACTGGTAAGCATCCATAGGGAACGATACTTGGAAAGATAACTTTTCGACTTTTCGTATGAAGGAATAAACCACAAAGCAAATGCAAGAAAATCAACAACTTCAGCAAAGTTTGTCATCTTTTTTGGAACATCGTTCATCAGAATAATGCCAACTTTCTCATTCCCGGTCTCAGCAGTGCTGTGAATCAGTTGTTCAACATGAGCTTCTACAATGGTGCCGTCTTTGAGTTTTATAGATAACTTTGAAAGTGAATTTCTATCGCCTATATCCGAAACAGAGATTTTAGATTGGAGAGGGAGGAAGTTACTTACAAGAATTCTGTAAACATCTCTGGATTTTTCGTAAAAAGCCACAGAAAGTTTTTCAACCCCGACAAATTCGGCTAATAAATTTGCCGCATTCTCAGCTTTCGGAGAGTATTTATCTTTTTCAAATATTTCAATTAACGCATAGCAGATTTTTTTGCCTATCATTTATTATCACCTCACATATCAGTTTCTTTCCCTCGAGAAGCAAAAAATTCCTTACACTTTACCAAATGAGTTCCCCGCCAGTAAACTTTTCCACATTTTGGACAACATTTGAAATGTTCGAGCGTCTCAAAAATATACACAGGAACTCTCCCAATTACTTCTTCTTTTGGACAGTCTACTAAGACCTCATTGCAATAAACACACCTTGCGAGATTATTCGATAGTTGTGTATTTGTGTTCTTAAGTATTATGAAAATTTCTTCGAGTTGTTCAGATGTTTTGTTTTTCGTGATTAGTATCCCGC
>Ga0315298_1004891_pt1 | contig 19541 bp, 17 predicted proteins | sample WHS_1_MG_FD_203077 | JGI IMG/M metagenome (GOLD analysis project Ga0315298, IMG submission 203077) | Extremophilic microbial mat communities from Washburn Hot Springs, YNP, Wyoming, USA - WHS_1_MG | ecosystem: Environmental > Aquatic > Thermal springs > Hot (42-90C) | place: USA: Wyoming...
TCAAACTCGCACAGGACCAGCATGCGCACCTGCGCATCCTGCACGTGCTCAACGAGTGGTTGCTCATCACTCCGGACACCGCCGGCGTCAACATCGGCGACATCCAGGACGAGATGCGCCGCAGCGGAGATGCGCTGCTCAATGAAGCGGACACGCGCGCCCGCGCCGCCGGTGTCGAGGCGACCACGGCGCTGATCGAGCAAATGGGCACGCCGGTGGGCGCGGCTATTCTGCGTCATGCCGAGAGCTGGCCCGCGGACCTGATCGTCTGCGGCACGCATGGAAGGCGCGGCGTACGTCGCTTGGTGCTGGGCAGCGACGCCGAATACATCATACGGCACACGCACATCCCGGTTCTGCTACGCCGCCACCCGGAGCCGAGCGAGAAGCCTTAGAGACCTCAATGAAGCGCGGCGTATCGCACAGAGGAGTTCCACACATGCTCGTCGAGAACATCATGTCCCGCGACGTCCAATGCTGCCGGGCGGAAGATACGCTTGCGCATGCGGCCGAACTGATGTGGCGCCACGACTGCGGTGCGCTGCCGGTCTGTGGCCGCGGTGACGGCCAGCAGCTCGTCGGCATCATCACCGATCGCGACATCTGCATGCATGCGCTGTTTGGCGGCAAATCGCTCGCCGAACTGAGCGTCGGCGGCGCGATGTCGAAGTCCGTGCACAGCCTGCATCCGTCCGATTCTCTGGCACAGGCCGAGCGCGTGATGCGCGACTCGCGCGTGCGCCGTTTACCGGTGATCAATCACGAAGGGGGGCTGCTCGGCATGCTCTCGCTGGCCGACCTGGCGCGCGAGGCGGCACGCGAGCGGACCCAACCGCGCAAAGAGATCAACGAAACCGATGTCGGCCACACCTTGGCGGCGATCTGCACCGCACCGAGGCGCTCGCTCGCTGCGTGAGCGGTTCCGGGTTCGGCGTCTGGACATTGAAGGGAGCGACGATGACTTTTCCGGTGGTGGTGAGTTTCCAGCAGATGGCGCCCTCCGCGGCGCTGCGTTCCCGCATCCGCGAGCTTGCCGGGCGACTCGAGCGGTTCAGCCCGAGCATCCTGCGCTGCCGCGTGTGGGTGGAACGTCCGGCCCGGCACAAACAGCAAGGAGCGCTGCATGCCGTGCGGATTGATGTTTCGGTGCCCGACGAGCACATCCTCGTCGGGCACGCGCACGCCGCCGATCCGGCGCACGAAGATCCCTACGTGGCGGTGCGTGACGCCTTCAACGCCGCACGCCGCCAGTTGGAGAACTACGAGCGCCGGCGGCGCGGCCAGATCAAGCGTCACAACGGACTGGCGCAGCCGGCACCGAAGCCGATCCGCGCGGCGCGCACGCTGCACGCATCCGTGCCACGAACCCCTGCGGCGCGAACAGGAGGCGGCTCGAGCGCGGAGCGCACCGCGCGCCGCTGACTGTGTCGCGCGACCTGTAACGGACTCGATCGAGCGGCGAGTCACGCGCCGCTCGGTGCCGAGTCCGCTCCAAAGCTCGCCGCCAAGACCGGGGGACACGAGCGGTCGCAGCAGATGAGTTCCCCCCATGTGACCTAGGCACGCTCACGTGCGTGCTTGACCGGCTGACGCGGTTTTTTACCATGCACGGCCCAACCCCCGAGGAGGTCTGCGATGGCAGCATCCGCGCTGTTCGAACCGCTGAGCATCAAGTCCCTGCACCTGAAGAATCGCATCGTGATGGCGCCGATGACGCGCATGTTCTCGCCGCAGGGCGTACCGGGCGAGAACGTCGCCGCCTACTATCGGCGCCGTGCCGAGGGCGAGGTGGGACTGATCCTCTCCGAGGGCACGGTGGTGCAGCGGCCGGCGTCGCGCAACGAGCCGAACATTCCGTTCTTTCACGGCACCGGCGCGCTCTCCGGCTGGAAGCGCGTGATCGAACAAGTGCATGCGGCCGGGGGGCGCATGGGACCGCAGCTCTGGCACGTCGGCTCGGTCGCGAGCAGCGCGAGCGCCTGGGAACCGGAGGCGCCGGTCGAGAGCCCCTCGGGGCTGCTAGATGCGCACACCCCGCGTGGCCGCGCCATGAGCGAAGAGGACATCGCCGATACCATCCAGGCGTTCGGGCGCGCGGCCGCGAGCGCCCGCGCGCTCGGCTTCGATACGGTAGAGATCCATGGTGCGCACGGCTACCTGATCGACCAGTTCTTCTGGGACGCCACCAACCGCCGCGCGGACAGGTTCGGCGGGGCTTCATTGCGCGAGCGTTCGCATTTCGCCGCAGAGGTGATCCGCAGCGTACGGCGCGCAATCGGCGAGGACATGCCGCTGATCCTGCGGCTCAGCCAGTGGAAGCAGCAGGATTTCTCCGCACGCCTGGCCGCAACGCCCGAGGAAATGACCGACTGGCTCGTGCCGCTCGTTGAGGCGGGGGTGGATGTGCTGCATTGCTCGCAGCGGCGCTTCTGGGAGCCGGAGTTTCCGCAGATCGACGGCCCCACTGGACTGAATTTCGCAGGCTGGGCGAAGAAGCTCACGGGCGCACGCACCATCACCGTTGGCTCAGTCGGACTCTCCGGGGAATTTCTCGCCGCGTTTTCCGGCGAGAGTTCCACCCCTACGGGACTCGATGAGTTGCTGCGCCGGCTGGAGCGTGAGGAATTCGACCTGGTCGCCGTCGGCCGGGCCCTGCTCGCCGACCCGCAGTGGGCTGCGAAAATCCACCACGGCCAACTCGCAACCCTGCACGGCTTTACGCCGGCGGCGCTGCAGACCTTGACCTGACCTCGAGAAGACCCATCCGCAGCGCTCGGCGTATCGAAACGCCGAGCGCTGCGGCATCATCGGCGCATGTACCGTCTGGCTCTGGTCTGGTTCAAGTGCGACCTGCGCATGGCGGATCACGCACCCCGCCATGCCACCGCACAGTATACGGCCGCTGCGACACTGTACGTCGTCGAGCCGCAATGAAGCGAGCATGGGCGCCAGCGACTCCCTCAGTTCAACTCATTGGCGCAGCGCTCCGACACGACGTCAATGATGGCGTCGCGTTAGGACGCACAGCATGGCGTTCGACAATCGTTAGACGTTGTGTGCGGCCTGTTTAATTTTCGCGATGAAGGGCAGTCAATGCACGCATGGCCGAACCGGCGACCCGCGAGCGAGCCTACCACCTGCGCTGCTATCCGAGCGCGTGGCAGCGGCGTATGCTGGGCCGACACTTCAGCGCTTCGCGCCTCGTGTGGAGAGGAGACCCCGTGAGCCACGCGTCCTCCAGCGGACATCGAGGCAACAAGGCCGCTCTGCCGAGCAAACCCTGCTCCGTGTGCGGCCGTCCGATGACGTGGCGACGAGCCTGGGCGAAGAACTGGGACGCGGTCCGGTACTGTTCTGAGGGCTGCAGACGACGACGCAGCGCAGGTGTCGAGTCGCATAAGTGACGGACACGTTCTCGCAGGCCAGGCCACTGCGCCACCTCGTGCTGGTGCTCGGCGACCAGCTCGACGCCGCCGCGGCCGCATTCGACGGCTGCGATAAGGAGCACGACGCCATCTGGATGGCCGAAGTGCAGGAGGAGTCGACGCACGTGTGGTCGGCCCAGCAGCGCATCGCGCTGTTCCTGAGCGCCATGCGTCACTTTGCCGCCGCCCGGCGCGAGGCCGGCTGGACCGTGCACTACAGCGCGCTCGATGCCGCCGGAAATACCGGCACGCTGGCCGGGGAGCTCAGCCGGACACTGCGTCGGGTGCGACCGTCGTCCCTGCGACTCACCGCCCCCGGAGACTGGCGGGTCCTCGAGGCGCTGCGTGCCGCCGCGCAGGCGGCCGCAGTACCGCTCGAGCTGTGTACCGACCGCCACTTTTACGTCAGCGTGCGTGAATTCGCCCGCCACGCCCGCGGCCGCCGCCAACTGCGCATGGAATATTTCTACCGCGAACTGCGCCGGCGCCACGACGTGCTGATGCAGGACGGTGCGCCAGTCGGAGGACAATGGAACTTCGATGCCGACAACCGCGAGTCGTTTCCCGCCAGTGGGCCCCCAGCGGTGCCCGCAGCCCCGACGTTCACGCCGGACGCCCTGACCCGTGAGGTGATGGAACTGGTTCGCCGGCGCTTCGGTGCCCATCCTGGGACGCTGGAGGGATTCTCCTGGCCGGTGACGCCCGCGCAGGCACACCAGGCCCTCGAGGCGTTCATCCGGGACCGCCTCGGCCAGTTCGGGCGCTGGCAGGACGCCCTCTGGCCCGGCGAGTCCGGGTTGTGGCACGCGAAACTCTCTGCGGCGCTGAACCTGAAGTTGCTCGACCCGCGCACCGCGATCCAGGCGGCCGAGACCGCGTGGCGCGACGGCGCGGCCCCCCTGCCGAGCGCGGAAGGCTTCATCCGTCAGATCCTCGGGTGGCGCGAGTATGTGCGCGGCATCTACTGGACGCAGATGCCGCAGTACGCCGAGCGCAACGCGTTCGCGGCCGAGGCGGATCTTCCGGGGTTTTACTGGACCGGCGAGGCGCCCATGCCCTGCCTCGCCGATGCACTGCGCCAGACGCTGCACGCCGGCTACGCGCATCACATCCAGCGGCTGATGGTGATCGGCCTGTACGCACTGCTGCTCGGGGTGCGTCCGCGCGAAATTCATCACTGGTTTCTCGCCGTCTATGTCGATGCGGTCGAATGGGTGGAGATGCCCAATGTGCTCGGCATGAGCCAATTTGCCGATGGCGGGCTGATGGCGAGCAAGCCGTACATCGCGAGCGGCCAGTACATCAAACGCATGAGCGCCGGGGCGTATTGCCGCCATTGCCGCTTCGACCCGGGGGAGCGTACCGGGCCGCGCGCCTGTCCGTATACGTTGCTCTACTGGGACTTCCTGTTACGCCACGCTCCAGTGCTCGAGGCCAACCCGCGCACGGCGCTGCAGGCGCGCAACGTCGCGCGTCTGAGCGAGGCCGAGCGGACCGCCATCCAGCGGCAGGCCGAACGCTGGCGAGCCGCGCCTGGGTAACGCCTGCAGCGCCACCCGGTCACGGCTCCCCTGACCCCGCTTCGGCCCGCTTGCGGCAAGCGCGTATTACCGTCCGGCGTGCCCGCTGCCAGGATCCTCTGCGCACAGGGCGCATCGTGCAAAGCGTCCGCGAGGTTCGGCGTGCATCGGCGAGGAAGATTCCACGCAGCCGCAGGGCGCAACATCCGCCCGCAAGAACTCCTGCGTCTGCTGGCTGCGGCGCTGCTCAGTTTAACGAGCCTCGCCGGGTGCGAATTCGCACCGCCGCTGCGTGTGCCGGTGGTACCGACGGCGGCGCATTACACCGCAGCACCGGCGCCGCGCGACATCGGAAGTTCTGCAAATCCAGAAGTTCCTCCGCAGCACATCATTTTCGGGGCGTCCCTGGCGCGCCCCTGGTGGCATGCATTTCACTCGCCGCAGCTGGACGGGCTGATCAATCGGGCACTGACCCACAGCCCCACGGTTGCTGCCGCCGAAGCGCAACTGCGCGCCGCACACGCCAACGTCGCCATCGCGGCCGCAGTCCTGTATCCCCAGCTCGGGATGAACCTCGGAGCCTCTCGGACCAAGACCTCCGGGGCCAATTTCGGCGGCCATTTGCCGGGCTCGACATTCTCGCTGTACACCGGCCAGGTCGCCGTCAGCTATTACCCCGACTTCTTCGGGGTAAACCGCCTGCTCTACCGCGGCAGCACGGCGCAGCTGAATGCCCAGCGCGCGGCGCTGCAGGCCGCGCGGCTGACGCTCGCCGGGAACGTTCTCGACGCCGCAGTGGGTATAGCCGCCACCAGTGCCGAGATCTCAGCCACGTCCCGTCTGATCGCCGCCCAGCGTCAACTGCTCGAACTCGTGCAGGCGCAATACCGCGGCGGCGCCACGACATACGGCGCGGTCGTGGCACAACGCGCCCAGATCCAAGCCAGCGAAGCTGAACTGCCGCCGCTTCAACAGCAGCGCTCGGTCTACCGGCACCTGCTCGCGGTCCTGCTCGGTACGGCACCGAGCCGGTTGAGGGACCGCTACTTCACGCTGCAGGCGTTCTCTTTGCCGCCGCGCGTGCCGCTCGCACTGCCCTCGACTCTGCTGCGCAACCGGCCCGACATCCGCATCGCCGAAGAACAGATGCGTTACGCCCTCACGGGAGTGGGTATCGCCAAAGCCCAGTTCTATCCTCTGGTCACACTCAGCGCCTCGGCCGGCTCGAGCGCGCTGACGGCGGGCAAACTCTTCGACGCATCGAGCACGGTCTGGAGCCTCGGCGGCGCACTCGCGCAGCCAATCTTCGAGGGCGGCAAACTCAGGGCGCAGGAACGCGGCGCGTATGCCACCTACGCGGCGACTCGAGCCGCATACCGCAGCACGGTGCTTACCGCCTTCCAGCAGGTCGCCGACGCGCTGCGCGCACTGCAGCACGATGCTGCCGCCGCGCAGGCGCAAGCGCGGCTTCTCGACACACTGCGCGAGCAATTGCGGCTGGCGGAGGCCGGCTGGCGCTCAGGTGCCACGGATTTCTCCGCGGTACTCATCGCCGAGGCCGATTACCGCACGGCGCTGCCGGCCCGTGCGCGCATCACGGCTGCCCGTTTGCAGGACACCGCGGCACTGTTCGTCGCGCTCGGCGGGGATCCGTGGCCTCCTCGCACGACAGCGGCGCGGGCCGCGGCGGCAACCCCATGAACGGATTGATGCGCCTCGCGCTGAAGCTGCTGCTCGGCGATCGGGGCAAATTCGTCACGCTGGTCATCGGCATCACTTTCGCGGTGTTCCTGATGATGCTCATGACCTCGATGTTCTTCGGCATCATCCAGCACTCGGCGGCCAACATCATCAATATCGGTGCGCAGATGTGGGTGATGGACCCGGACGTCAAAACCCCGCAGAACAGTATTCCGATGCCCGATTACGTGCTGGATGTGGTGCGCAGCATTCCCGGCGTCGAATACGCCGTTCCCCTCTACGTCGGCGCCGGGCTGGTGCGCCTCACTGACGGCACCTACCAGGCGGCGACGGTGATCGGACTCGACGATGCGACGCTCTTCGGCCGGCCGGCGCTGATCGATGGCACCGCGCTCGACATCTACCGCAACAATGCGTTCTTTGTCGTGCGGGACGCCAATTTCCAGAAGCTCGGCAGCCCGAAGAGGGGCACCACGTTCGAGATCAACGACCACCGCGGCATCGTCGCCGGCATCGCGCGCGTTTCGATCGGCAGCCTGTTCGGGCTGCCGACGCTCTACACGACCTACAGCCGCGCCACTCAGGACTTGCCCTCGACCCGCTACGTCATGTCTTTCATCCTGGTGCGCCCGAAGTCCGCCACCGACGTTCCCCACATCCAGCGCGCGATCGGGAAGCTCGGCTACCTGGCGCTGACCAACGGTGAGTTCAGGGCACGCAACGATCACTTCTACGAGTTCGAGACGGCGATGGGCACGAACATCCTGATCATGACGCTGATCAGCTTCATCGTCGGGCTGTCGATCGCCGGGGAAACGTTCTATATGTTCGTACTCGACAACCTGGAGCGGTTCGGGGCGCTGAAGGCGATCGGCGCACGCAGCAGCGAACTGACCGCGATGATCGTCTACCAGTCTCTGGTGGTGAGTTTCCTCGGCTTCGGCTTCGGAGTCCTGCTCGCCTCGGCGCTGGTCGCCGTCGGCAAGCTGCGCATACCGAATTATGCGGCCGTCATCACCTACCAGAACATCTTCATGGCGCTCGGGATGGTGCTGGTGATCTCCGCTGTCTCGGCCTACATCGGCATCCGGCGGATTCTGCGCATCGACCCGTTCGTGGTCTTTCGGAGCTGACCATGCTGCTCGAAGTTGCCGGCGTGACCAAGTGGTTCGGCGAAGGCCCGGCCCGCACCCAGGCACTGCGCGACATCAGCTTCCGGGTCGATCACAACGAGATGCTCTACATCGTCGGACCGTCCGGCTCGGGCAAAACGACGCTGCTCAGCGTGATCTCGGGCATCCTGCGTCCGAACAGCGGCACGGTGCGCGTCGAGGGGAAGGATATCTGGGGACTGAGTGCCGATGCGCTTGCGGACTTCCGCCTGAACTCCCTCGGCTTCGTGTTCCAGGACTATCACCTGTTCCCGCGTCTGACGACGCTCGAGAACGTCGCCGTGCCGCTGATTTTGCGCCGGGTTCCCTGGGAACAGTGCCTGCAGAAGGCCGCTGCGGTCCTGAAGATCGTCGAACTCGAGGACAAGGGGGGCCTCACGCCGCACCGGCTGAGCGGCGGAGAACAGCAGCGCGTGGCGATCGCCCGCGCCATGGTCGCGGAGCCGGATCTGCTGATCCTCGATGAGCCGACCGCCTCGCTCGACGGAGAGACGGGCAAGCGGATCGTCGCATTCGTCCGCAACGAAGTGCTCAACGAGCGCCGCGCAATCATCGTCGTCACTCATGACGAGCGGATCTACCCGTACGCCTCACGCATCATGCAGATGGAAGACGGGCGCATCGCGCAACTCCCGGAGTCAGGCCAATGAGGCAAAAGCTGCTGTTCGGCATCGCCCTGCTCGGCATCGTGGCCGGACTGGTGAGCGCCTACGTCTACCACCAGGCGCTGCCCACCCAAGCGCCGCTGCAGGTCACTCGAAACCCCTACTCCGCCGGCATCTATGCCGAGGGGATCATCCAGAGCGAGCAGCGGACTGGCGATGACGTGAACGTCTACCCCGAAGTCCCCGGGTCTGTCGTGCGCATCTACGTACACCCGGGAAGCGTCGTCACAAAGGGCGCACCGCTGGCGGCGATCGATGATTCGGTTCAGCGCCGTGTCGTCGCCGCAGATTCTGCCAAGATCGGGGCGGCGCGCGCCACACGCGACTACCAAACGGACCAGCTGAAAATCCTCACCCAGCAGGCCGCGATCGATCCCCGTGCCGTCAGTCACCTCGCGCTGCTCAGCGCGCGGGACAATCTTCGCATCGCACTGCAGAACCTGCGGGTCGCGATCCGGACTCGCGCGGCCGATGCGGCGTTGCTGCGCCAATACGTGCTGCGCGCGCCGGTGCCGGGCACCGTGTTGCGCGCGCCGGCAACCGTGGGCAGCTATGTGTCGCCGCAGGGCGTCTACGATACGTACACTCGGGGCCAGGACCCGGTGGTGGTCCTTCAGCCGCACAGTTCGGGCCTTCAGATCAAGGCCTACCTTGATGAGATCCTGGTCCCCCGCCTGCCTGTCGCGCACCGGATCGAGGCGCAAATGTTCATCCGTGGGGGCAGTACCACCGGCATCCCCCTGCAGTTCGTGCGCATCGATCCGTACGTGACCCCGAAGATCGAGCTGTCCGATCAGCGACTGGAGAAGGTCGACGTGCGGGTGCTGCCGATCATCTTTCGTTTCACTGCGCCGCCGGGTGCGTCGCTCTATCCCGGTGAGCTGGTCGACGTCTACATCGGCGGGCGCTCTTGAGCAGCCGCCCGGCCCGTCTGATCAGATGATGTGACGGGCCGCGAGGTCCTCGAGGACCGCCGGCTCGAGCCCCAGGAGTTCCTGCAGCACGGTCCGGGTGTGTGCGCCGAGCGGCGGCGGCGACGCCTGATAGCGCACTGCAGTGCGCGAGAAGCGCAGCGGATTGGCCACCTGCGGCACGCTACCCGCCGCCTGATGCGGCAGGTCGAACCGCAATCCGCGTGCCTGCACCTGCGGATCGGCAAAGACGGCATCGAGCGTGTTGATCGGTCCGCACGGAACCTGTGCGCGCTCGAGTCTCGCCACCCACTCGGCCGTGGGCTGACGAGCGAGCACACCACGCAGCAGCGCGCCGAGCGCCACGCGGTTCGCGACGCGTGCGGCGTTCGAGATGAAGCGGACGTCTTCGCTCCACTGCGGCTCACCGAGCTCTGCAGCCAGGCGCGCAAATTGAGCGTCGTTCCCTACCGCGATGATCATGTGGCCGTCGGCCGTCGGAAACTCCTCGTAGGGCGCAATATTCGGATGGGCGTTGCCCATACGGCCCGGAACGCGGCCGCCAACGAGGTAATTCATGGCCTGGTTGGCGAGGCACGCGACCTGCACGTCGAGCAACGCAAGATCGATGTATTGCCCCTCTCCAGTGCGATCACGATGGGCCAATGCCGCCAGAATGCCGACCGCAGCGTAGAGACCGGTGAGGATGTCGGAGATTGCAACGCCACTTTTGAGCGGTCGGGCTCCGGGCTCCCCGTCCCGCTCCCCCGTGAGGCTCATCAGCCCGCTCATCGCCTGCACGAGAAAATCGTAGCCGGGCCGTGCGGCATACGGACCGGTCTGGCCGAAGCCGGAGATGGAGCAGTAGATGAGCCGGGGATTCTCACAGCGCAGACTCTCGTAGTCGAGGCCCCGCGCGGCAAGACCACCGACTTTGAAATTCTCGATCACGACGTCGACGCGCCCCGCCAGCGCCCGGACAATTTGCTGCCCTTCGTCCGTCGTGAAATCTACGGTCAGGGATTTCTTGTTGCGGTTGGCGCAGAGGAAATAAGCTGCATCGCCCACCGTGCCGGCGGCGCCGGATACGAACGGCGGACCCCAGGAGCGTGTCTCATCACCGCTCCCCGGCCGTTCGATCTTGTACACCTCGGCGCCGAGATCTCCGAGAATCTGCGTGGCCCAGGGGCCGGCGAGCACCCGCGACAGATCGAGCACCTTCACATGGGACAGCGCGCCGGGGACTGCGGATTTTTCAGTCAAAATCGTCTGCACATTCGGAAAGGACACGAATGATAGCTCAGTTCGGCCGCGGCGCTCTGCGCCGGGCCGCACTGCGTGCGCACCGGGGCGCGAGTGCCGCATCAGCTCGGGGTCTACCAGCAGCCACGCCGCTCAATGCAACGGGGAAGAAGTCGCAAGATGTCCATGTACAGGGGGCGACGACGGAGCGCACCGGCAGCGGCGCATGCAGCTGGTCCTGACGCACGCATGACTTATCGAGCCGCCCGACCATTCGCGCCGCCCGTACCTGCCACCAGCACAGCGCATCGCGCACTCTTCACGACTTCTCGCCTCAAATACATCCGCCATGAAGCCACGCCGCCTCGGTGTAAAACTGCACGGAGTACCATTGACTCGCCAGACGCGTGATCTGATACACGCGGCACGGCAATCCGGCGGCGCGCACCGGCGCTCTTGCTCCGAGAGTTGCCGCCAGAGAGTTCGACGGGTCAAAGACCAGATACACGTCGGTTTCTTGACCGGCCATTCCCCAGCCGTCCCACACGACATGCTTGAATTCACCGTTCCCGGGAGTTGGCTTCGCCAACACCTCGGCTTCATACGAGTGCGACAGCAGAAGCCATCGCAGGTGATTTCGGGATACCCACAGGTGCGTCAATAGAAATGCCGATAGCAGCAGATAGACCGCCAATGCCGACAGCGTTACCCAGCGACGCCGACCCGTGTTCGCAACTGCAAAAATGGTCAGCAGCACGCCCGTGATGAGCGCCATCGCGGCGCATAGCGGTGCCGCCATATCGAATTCCGCGAACGCCAGTGCGAGCGCCATCAGCACCAGGCTGGCGGTGAGAACGCCTGCCAAGCGCCCCCCGTACCTCATGTTCGAATTGATCGACCGAACCGGCCACTTCATGAAGCCTCCGTCGCGTGCAATTCCACTCCTGTTTCACCACAGTATGCCATCCCGAAACTCCCACGATGCAATCAATATCGCAGTAAGCATGAGGAGCCGGTCCGCGAGTCGACATGGTAATCAGAATAGCGCGACCAAGAAAACCGGGATTGCAGATGGATCGGGCGTTCGCCAATTCAGCATCTCAAATCAGTCGACACCTCGCAGATCATGGCGGATCAAAAAAGGTTCTTCTCTCGTTTCCGGGGTGGCTGGACGCGGGAGGGGGCTGAGGCGAACGGCCGCCGCTGCTAACTTGGTGTGACCAGGCATCAAGAAGGCAGGAGGGCGGCCGTGGCCCCAGAAGAGTGTATTTCCGCCCTCGGCGGGTGGGAAGGATATGAGCTGCTCGGGTGGCTCGATCCCTACGCGCGGGTGACGAAGCGTCAGGCCGAGCGCGTCTCGCGACTGTGCGCGATGATGTTGATCCGGCACGTGGCCGATTACTTCGGTCTGAACTGGAAGACGGTCAAGAACATCGACAAGCGCTCGCGCGAGCGACGATTGGGACCAGTGGACCTCAAGGGGGTCACGGTGATCGGGATGGACGAGTTCGCGATCCAGCGCGGGCACCGCTACGCCACGGTGGTCATCGAGCCGGCGCGCAAAACGAGTCCTGCGGGTCGCGCGCGAGCGCTCTCGAGAGGTGATACGGCCGTTCTTTACGCTGCTCGGGCCCGAGGGCTGCGCGGCGGTCGAGGCGGTGGTCATGGACATGAACGGGGCGTTCGCCGAGGAAGTGCGCCTCCAAGAGGGTGCGCCCTACCGTGCGCACCCAAAAAGATGCCGCCCGAAGGCGGCATCTTCACATGCCGCAGCATGTTTATTCCAGAAACACGGACTCACACCGTCTTGCGTCGCCGCAACATCCAGCCCATCGCAAGGAGACCTGCCGCAAACATCACCAGCGCGCCGGGCTCAGGAGCGTTAACCGCCGTCAGCACCGCAGGAGCCCCGTTCGCCTCGACATAATAGAGATCAAAGTTGACATTGGTCCCGTCGGTCAGCAAAGCAGTATTTGATATCTGACTCGTCGCGCCCGGGCTGTTCAGCCCGTTAATCGCGCTTCCATTCGCGTAAAAACTTGCCCCATCATCGTGCGAGATGGTCAGGGAAGTCATTCCGTTTGCCGTATAAGTTCCGGACAGCATCATGAAGGTGTTGTATCCATTCGGATTCAGGCTGCCACTGACGCTCATGGTCGCACCGAGGAATGAACTCAGGGTAGTGTTTCCCGTTCCAGAAAATCCACTGATGCCCAACGCGTTGGCTCCGAAGAAGTCGCCAAACGTATTTGATTGTCCCTGTGCATTGTTGTTGATGAAATCAATGGGCCCATTGTACGTAAATGAAGCCGTGTCCTGCCCGCCAGGGCTGGCATTCGGCGCCGCCAGATCCGTGGTGCCCGTCCCATACCACACCTGCACTGATATCGGACTCGTAATGATTTGACTGAAGTTGATAGCACCAGCCTGCGCGACGCCCATTCCGATGGCTAGAGCAGCGGATGCCCCGAGAAGTGATTTCAAGCGTTGCATGATGAAATACTCCAGAGCAGTTGACTGTTTCTTACCCACTCATTGCGAGCGATTTGCGTGCCACAAAAAAGAGTCGATCAGAAACAATCACTTGAAACTCCTCGGAATTGGCGCTGTAAATTGGTTCGACATAACATTCTGCTTCATATCATGGATTTGACTAATGCACCTCCGGCCACGCCCACCATTGAGCTCGTATGCTGGTATTCTTTTTAGAGTGAATTACGGGTTTCGCGGACCAAATGCATGTCGAGCGTCGCCGTGAACTTGTCCTTCGCGGTCATCACAACACTCTATTGCCCAACAGACCTGCACTTCCGCCTCCATGCCGCCGGCGCTTCAGGAGGTCGGCAACTCATTTTTTTTGACGTCTCACTTATTCCACGCCCTCATGGCGGAGAAACGCCCCCCCAAGGCAATGCAGGTCCGTGGGCGCGCCGAGCAGCCCGTTGATGTCTGTTGTTAATGATCACCGCTGTCACGCTGGGGGATCAATCGAGGGACCGCCCCAATCAGTACCCACACGGCAGATGCGCAGCATCGAGTCCCGTCAGAGGGCGTCAGAAAGTCTCAGTAGCGCGGGAGCGAAACGCGGCGTGACTCGCTCCATCGCCGTTCGACTGCAGACATGAATTCGCGACAGCACGTCCCTTCTCAAGATTGTTGCAAGCCGTGCCCTTCGTTGTGATGCGATGACCCTGCCACACGTAATCTCAGCGTTCGAGTGACAGCTTCCGGGCGACCGCGAAAGTCCGCGTGGCGCAAGGTCGTAAATCGGCGCCGGCGATCGCCGCACGCCTACACTCCGTTTCGACGGGCAGTTCTCTTCGAGTGACTTTGGAAGATTCCGTGGCGGCAGCGCAATCGGGTCGAATACTTCCGTCCCGATCTTCGCTTATTCGGGCGCGTGACGCGTGGCCGCATCGCGCCGCAGTGGGCCGTTGCTCCGACCTGCCCTGGCGGTAATGTCCGCGTCGAAGAAGTTGAACGGCAAGTAACCCGCGGTCGCGGAATTCCCCCGCATTGGATTCAGCCGAGCTCTGTTGCCCGGGCGGGCACCAGGAGCGCGGTGTGCGCAAGAATCAGGGATGGTGAAAGAGTTCGGATTTTGCCGGGGCTCTGAGAAAGTCCCCGGAACTGATGAATTGGTGGGCCGTGTAGGGATCGAACCTACGACCAAGAGATTAAGAGTCTCCTGCTCTACCAGCTGAGCTAACGGCCCAATTTTTTTAACGCGACAGTCGCCCGATGCGACTCCCGCAGAATCTGGGGTGGACGATGGGACTCGAACCCACGACAACCGGGATCACAACCCGGGACTCTACCAGCTGAGCTACGTCCACCGTCGTCACAACCATCCCCCCGCGCGCAGCCCGCTCGGCCGCGTGCTGCGGCTGGCGTGCCCGGCAGGACTCGAACCTGCGACCACCGGCTTAGAAGGCCGGTGCTCTATCCAACTGAGCTACGGGCACGCGAAACTGCATCGCCCACTCGCCCGCAAGCCAGACCTGCCGCACGGGGGCGCGAATAATACGTAACCACAGGCGCCAGCGTCAATTTGGATTTTACCGAGGCCGCGCGGGTCGCGGCCAGCGCAGCGGGACGGGGCGGCCGGGCTATGATGGGACTGCCGCCCCCCACTTCGCCCCGCACGCTTGCCCATGGCCACCGCGCCCCCTGCACACATGCCCCCGCCGCGACCGTCCCGGGACGCCCCCGAGATCGAATGGCAGCTCGCTGCCGCAGATCTGGACGCGGTGCGCCGCTGGCTCGGTGCTGGCGTGGCTACGGCCGGGCTGAGGATCGAGCCGCTGCCCCCCCAATCGCTCCGCGACGCCTACCTCGATACGGCAGATTGGCGGGTCCTGCGCGCCGGGTTCGCCCTGCGCGTGCGCCGGGAGGGTGCACACGCGGAAGCCACGCTGAAGAGCCTCCGTTCGGCACGGACGGACCGGGCCGAGCGCCGCGAGATCACCGAGGCGCTTGCGGACGGCGCCGCCGGGCCCGAGCGCTCGGAGGGTCCGGTCGGATCGTGGCTGCACCGCACGCTCGGCAACGCGGTGCTGCGCCCCCTCTTCGTCGCCCACACCCACCGGGAGCGCTTTGCCATACGCCAGAGCTTGGCTGCGGGGCAGCTCGGGGAGATCGCCTTGGATGAGACGGAACTGCTCGACTCAGCACAGCGGCCGCTCGAGCGGCTGCACCGGGTCGAGGTCGAACTGACCAAGGGGAACCCCGACGCATTGCTGCCCCTGGTGGAGGCCTTGTGCGACGCCTGCGGGCTTGGGCCGGCGCGGGAGAACAAATTCGCGGCCGGTCTGCGTGCCGCCACCCTGAGGCCGCCGAGCGACTGAGCCCAGCTCAGTGCGCGCCCGCGGACAGTTCCGCGGACATCGCGGTTCGGGCCGGTTTGGCGAACCAGACCAGGAACACCATGACCAGAAACAAGATCCCCGAGATATAGAAGATATCGTCGGCGGACATCATGAATGCCTGGTTGTCCACCATGTGGTTGAGCAGCAGCGAGCTCTGCTGATGGCTGAGTCCCTCAGCGTGCATTTGCACCATGAACTGATGGGCCTGGGGATTGGACGTCAGGCTCGCAACCAGCCGGTCATGGTGCAGCCGCGCACGGCGCGACCAGAGCGTCGTCGTAATCGACGTCGCGAAGGAGCTGGCGGTGATGCGCACGAAGTTAATTAATCCTGAAGCGGATGCGATTCGCTCGGACTCCAGCCCGGAGAACGCCAGCGCGAGCAACGGGATGAAGAACGTCGCCAGCGCAGCGCCCTGAATCAGAGTCGGCGTGAGCATGACTTCGAAGCTTGCCTGCGTGGTGAAGTCGGCCCGCATGAACATCACGAGCGCGAAGATCAGGAATGACACGGTCACGAACCAGCGCGGATCGAAGCGGTCGACCAGCCGTCCCACCACGGGCGTCAGCACGATCGCCATCAAGCCGACGGGGGCAAGGACCCAGCCCGCGAGCGTCGCGGTGTAGCCCATGTATTGCTGCAGCCACAACGGCAGCAGAACGACCGTGCCGAAATACAGTCCGTAGCCGACGGACATCGCCACCGTCGCCACCAGAAAATTCCGCCCGCTGAACAGGTGCAGATCCACCACGGGATGTTTGTCCGTGAGCTCCCACACGAGGAAGACCACGAGGGCGATCGCCGCCACGATGGCGAGCGTGACAATGAACGGCGAGCCGAACCAATCGAGGTTCTTGCCCCTGTCCAGCACCACCTGCAGCGAGCCCACCCACAGCACGAGCAGGCCTAATCCGACCTTATCAATAGGCACGCGCGCCGTGGGCGTCTCCCGGCGTCGGTAGACCGACCAGGTAATGAGCGCAGCGACGATGCCGATCGGCACGTTGATGTAAAAGATCCACGGCCAGGAGATATTGTCCGTGATCCAGCCACCCAGCACCGGACCGACGACCGGCGCCACCAGCGTGGTCATCGACCAGACTCCCAGCGCCGCTCCGGCCCGGGACTTCGGGTAACTCGAGAGCAGCAGCGCCTGCGACAGCGGGATCATTGGACCAGCCACCAGTCCTTGCAGGGCGCGAAAGACCACCAAAGTGCTGAACGTCGGAGCCAGCCCGCACAACGCCGAGGTGACTACGAAGAGCAGCGTCGAGGCCGTGAACAGCCGCACCTGCCCGAGACGGCGGGTCAGCCAGCCCGTGAGGGGCATCGAAATGGCGTTCGCCACCACGAACGAGGTGATGACCCAGGTGCCCTGGTCGGGGGAGACCCCCAGATCACCGGCGATCGCCGGAATCGACACATTGGCAATCGACGTGTCGAGCACGTTCATGAACGTCGCGAGCGATAGCGCGATCGTACCGAGCACGACGGCCATCCCTTCCAGCGGTGGCAGCGGGCCCGGGCCGGCCGCCGGCCGTGGCGCCGGCGCACTCGGTGCGCCCGGCGCGTGAGATTCGCTCATGGGTCGCGTCTTCCCTTCAGTACATCCAGTGCCCGGCGCTGAGCAGCCGCGTCGAGCTCGTGCCGGCCCGGCCGTCTGCCGCCAGCCGCTCGGCGTGGCGCCCCGCGCGGCCCTGGCCCGCGCTGCGCAGGTCGTTCAACCGGGCATCCTCGGCCCGTACGCGCCCGGCGCTACGGCGCTCGCGCGCCGGATTCGGATCGTTCGCCGCAATGATTTGGCGAATGGTGCGATCCGCCTGCGCATCGACGGAGCTGAACACGTCGGTCGAAGTTGCCGGCGCAGTGCTGGCCACCTCCGGCAGTCGGGGCGAGCCATCGTGCCGAACGTCAACGTACGCGTCCATGGACAGCCCGATCTGCAGCGGGTGCTGCGCGAGCTCCTTCGGATCGAGCGCGATACGCACCGGAACCCGCTGCACGATCTTGATCCAGTTGCCGGTCGCATTCTGCGGCGGCAGCAGCGAGAAGGCTGAGCCGGTGCCGGCGCCGAAGCCGATCACGCGGCCGTGATAGACCACGTTGCTGCCGTAGAGGTCCGAGACCAGCCGCACCGGCTGACCGATGCGCATGTCGGCGAGCTGGGATTCCTTGAAGTTCGCATCCACCCAGACTTGGTTCAGTGGCACCACCGACATCAGCGACATGCCGGGACCCACGTGCTGGCCGAGCTGCACGTCGCGCTTGGCGACGAAGCCCGATACGGGTGCCGGCAGCACCGTGCGAGCGTAGGTCAGGTAGGCCGCGTGGACTGCGGCAGCGGCGGCCAGCACGGCCGGATTGCTGGCGATGGTGGTGTGATCGACCCACGCCCGGTTGGCCGCGAGCCGCTGCTCCGCAGCCGCGAGGGCCGCACGCGCCGCATTGACCGCATCGAGCGCATGCTGCAGATCCTCGCCTGACACCGCGCCCGTGCGCGCCAGGCGCGCCCGGCGGGCGTAGTCCGATTTTGCCTGGATCAGGGCCGTGCGACTCACCTGCACGTCGGCGCGCAGCTCGTCGGTCGTGGCGAACAGGTTGCGCACCCGGCGCACCGTGCTCGCGAGCTGGGCCTCAGCCTTCTGCAGCTTCACTTTGGCGTTCGCCTGATCGAGCTGCACGAGGGGATCGCCGGACTTCACGAACTGCGTATTGTTCGCATCGATGGCGACGACCGTGCCGGAAATCCGCGGCGTGATCTGCACCACGTTGCCACTGACGTACGCGTCGTCCGTGTACTCGACGAATCGGGCGTAGCTATACCAATACACCCCATAGCCGATGCCGGCGAGTACTACGACCACGGAGACCGCGGTCAGCCATCTCGCCCGAGGACTGCTCCAGAGCGAATTCGTCCTGTCTTTGGCACTCGTCATGATGCGTATGCTCCCGGCGGTATCCGCCGAATCCTCGTCTCGCTGCCATGGCGATGTATGCCTAGGCAACTGTCAGCCGCAAAAAACGGCGATGAATCAGCCCGCGTTGTGCAGCATGCGGGCCAGGTAATCTCTCAATCTGCGCGCGTCGTCCGGCTCCATCCCGCGCAGAAAGCGGTTCTGCACCGCCACGGAAATCTCCAGCATGCGCGGATACGCCGCGCACCCCGCCTCGGTGGCCTCGAGATAAATCAGGCGCCGATCCTTCGCGCAGCGCATCCGGCGCACCAGTCCCTTCTTCTCGAGCCGATCGATCATCCGAGTCATTGCGCCGGCGTCGTAGGACAGTTCCTTGCAGAGGTCGGACGCCGACTTGCGATTTCCCGTCCCCACCAGCCGAACCATCACCACGAACTGCGCCGAGGTCACACCCAGCGCGGACAGGTGATCGTCCGCGGCGAGTTCACGATCAAGGGCCGCGAGCATCTCGACCTTCACGCGGGTCATGAGATACCCGATGCTCTCGCTCGGCTCGTAGGTTTCAACGTCGTAGATGTTCGCCAACGCCCGTCTCCGCGCCTATCTCTCGTAAGAGATATCTCCACATATCTCTGCCTAGGCCGCTATTGTAGTGGCAGTCACTGCCCATTTCAAGGGGCTCCCTAGGAACGGGCAGAGCTCCTATCCGAGCGTAAGCGTGACTGTAATAAAGCTGTGAACGCGCTGTCCCGGAACTGTCACACGGGGCCGCGATGATGCGCGCGCACTGCAGGAGTAGATCGATGAGACCCGATACACACAGCCGGTGGAAGGCGGCCCTCTCGGCCGCGGCGCGCCAGACGCTCGCGGAGCGCTGGCGCAATACCGTTCATGCCCTGCGCGTCGCCGAACTCGAATACCGCGCCTTGTACTCGGCGCACGAGGTCGACATCCAGGCGCTGCGCAAGACCGCCCAGCGGATCCACGATCTGACACAGCTGCGCACGGTACTCGCCGGAGAAATTGGCGGCAAGCCGGCCTGAACGGCCGGCTCGCCGCCCTCGCTCAGTAGCCTGCCGCCAAGCCGGCCGGGCTGCGCCGATCGTTCGCGCCCTCGAGCAA
>Ga0315298_1004894_pt1 | contig 19537 bp, 6 predicted proteins | sample WHS_1_MG_FD_203077 | JGI IMG/M metagenome (GOLD analysis project Ga0315298, IMG submission 203077) | Extremophilic microbial mat communities from Washburn Hot Springs, YNP, Wyoming, USA - WHS_1_MG | ecosystem: Environmental > Aquatic > Thermal springs > Hot (42-90C) | place: USA: Wyoming...
GGCCTCCATGGGCCGCGGACCATGACCATAGCGCTCGTGGCCACCGACGACGAGGGTGCCACGAGCCCCGTTACCAGGACGGCCGTCCACATCGAGCCCGACCAGAACACTATCGGCGTCTTCAACCCCGCGGCTGGAGCGTTCTATCTCAAGCAGTCCAACATGGCCACCGGGGGCGACGTGACGGCCATCGAGTTCCACACCAACATGTCGGGCTATCAGGCTTTGGCGGGCGACTGGGATGGCGACGGGGTGGACACCATCGGCATCTTCGTCCCTTCCACGGGCGCCTTTTACTTGAAGCAGTCCAACACGGTGGCCGGGGGCGACGTGACGGCCATCGAGTTCCGCACCAACATGTCGGGCTATCAGGCTTTGGCGGGCGACTGGGATGGCGACGGGGTGGATACCATCGGCGTTTTCGTCCCTTCCACGGGGGCTTTTTACTTGAAGCAGTCCAACACGGCGGCCGGGGGCGACGTGACGGCCATCGAGTTCCGCACCAACATGTCGGGCTTTCGGGGCTTGGCGGGCGACTGGAATCGGGACGGCACGGATACGATTGGCGTGTTCGTGCCCAACTCCGGCAGCTTTTACTTGAAGGAGTCCAACATGTTGGCTGGGGGCGATGTGGTATCCATCTTGTTTCGGGCGAACATGGCCGGCTGGCAGCCTTTGGCAGGCGATTGGATAGGCCCGGCTGTTGAGGGTGGGGGCAACTCGGCCGGCGGCTTGGCGACTAGTCGTGCGGTGGATACGGTTCTGGCGCACTTGGGCCAAACGCCCGCCGACTCGGGGAAGGCATGGTCCGGGGCAGACGGGTCTCTTGGCTCGGGGGAACAGGCCGACGCGTTGGCCCGGCAGTTGGCTTTGCTTGCCGCCGTCGACTCAAGCGCCGGCCAACCCAACTCCTCGGACCAAATAGACCAATCGCTTGCGTGGCAAGCCGTGGATGTGATTCTGGCCCGCTTGCGCCGCTTGGCCGAACTCGGCCAATAAGGGTGTTGCGCTCAGCCAGAACGCAGGAGGAAGCGGTCTGGCACCGGTTTGCCGCCGGGGTTCCGTTGCTTCGGCCGATGGCCCGCTTGATGGAGGGGGCCTGTCAGCCGGCCGATCCCCCCAATTCGACGGATTTCAGAAACAGATTCCGCTCGGCGCCGTCATACCCTCCGGAGCCCGTGACCCGGCTGAGCTATGATCGTAAAGCAGGGCTCGCGGCGCGACGTGCCGGTTCGTTTGGGACTGCAGGGGGCGTGCAATCCTGTAGGCCAATGTGCCACTAGGCCTTATCGGCAGACAAGTTTGTTGCGTAAAAGTCAGTTTTTCAATAGGTTACGGATTGTCCCCCGGGGCCGAACGCCTACGGGTTTGCTGGAATCTACCGGGCTGCCCCGCTCCAATTCGACAGCCGGAGGAAGCTTCGATGTCCGCGGTTGGGAATCGCATTTTGGGGACTCGCGTTAGGGTCGCCTTGCGGCTATTGGCGCTCAAGTTTGCCCTGATAGGGGCCGCAATGGCACCGCCCATTGGGGCGCAGGAGGCGGGCAAGATGGCCGCCCCACCTCAGGAGAGCAAGGGGCCGTCGCTATGGCCAGAAGATCCACCTCTGGTAGCCGAGCCTGTTCGGCAGGCCATGCAGGATCGCAACTACGAGGAGGCCATTCGGGCGATCGACGCGGCCCTGGCGGCCCAGCAAGGCCCCGAAGACTATTTGCTTTGGCTTAAGGGCCGGGCCCTGTATTTGGCGGCCAAGTACGACGAGGCCCTTGTGGCCTTCGACACGTTCGAAAAACGGTTTCCCACCAGCCCGTGGGTACGGCGGGCGCGGTTCGACCGGGGCATGGCATTGGCCCGCAAAGGCGATTTCCGCGCTGCGGAACTCGTTTATCGGGCTGAAGCCCAATACCTCCTCTCCCCCGAGCGCCGGCAGCAAATCGTTGATGTGTATCTCGAGTTCGCCGACGCCTTTTTCAAGCCGCCGCAGGAAGAGCAGAAGCCCGATTACGCCAAAGCCCTGGAGTTTTACCGCAAGGCCTTGGAGATGGGGCCTCGGCCCGAGCGCCAGGCGGAGGTGGAGTTGCAGGTCGCCCGCTGTGTTCAGCGCCTGGGGCGCTGGGACGAGGCCATCGGGCTGTACGAGAACTTCATCCGCCAGCATTCCGACCATCGTTTGGACATCGAGGCTCGCTATCACTTGGGCGAATGCCAACTGGCCAAGGGCGATCCCCGCGGCGCACGGCGCACGTGGCAGGATTTGCTGGCCAAGTATCCAGATTCGCGGGAGGATCGCCTGGCGGAGGCGGCATATCGGCTCTCGCAAACGTGGGGTGTGCCGCCGGTTCGCGGGCAGGCTCCCCAACCGGACGGAGTGCCGGCGGCGCAAGATGCGGCTCTCCCATCCCAGCAAGATGCGGCTCTCCCATCCCAGGCGCCCGCATCGCCAGCCGCCGGGGGCAGGCCCCCTCTCCCGCCAGAACCGCAGGCATTCCAACTCGGGATCGCCGCCTTGGAGGCGTTCATCGAGAAGTTCCCCGAGCACCGGCTGGCCAGCCGGGCGTGCCTCGATATTGCGGTCACCCAGATGGATAGGGGCCGGTTTGAGGAGGCCGCGCGAACGCTGGAGCGTTTTCTGGCCGACCCCCGCTATCAGGATCGCGAAGAGGTGCCGCAGGCCCGGTATCTTCTGGGGCGGGCGCTGCGCCAGCAAAAAAAGTTTTTGGAAGTGCTTAAGGTGTGGCAGGAATACCTGGCCCGGCACCCCACGCACCAGGCTTGGAGCACTGTCCAGCGGGAGTTGGTGGAGACGGAGTTCGCCATGGCCCGCGACCGCTTCGATGCCAAGGACTACGCCCAGGCCATCAAGCTGTGGACCGACTTCCAATCCCGCTATCCTTTGGATCCCCGCCTGCCGGAAATCCTCTATTGGCTGGGCGAGATCGAGCACCGGCAAGAGCGCTGGGAGCCGGCCATCGCGGCTTGGCGGCGCCTGGTGGCCAAGTACCCCAACACCGACTGGTCCTCGCGAGGGCAGTGGCAGATTGCCACTACGCTGGAAGAGAAGCTGGGACGCCTGGAACAGGCCCTTGAAGAATACCGCAAATTGACTTGGGGACCATGGCAGGCCCACGCCCAGCGGGCCATCGCTCGGCTGACGGCCAAGGAACTGGTCGTCGCCACCGAGCGGGTCTTCCGCTCCGACGAAACCCCGCAACTGGCCCTCGTCACGCGCAATGTGGAAAAGGTATCGGTACGGGCATACCGCGTGGATCTGGAGACCTATTTCCGCAAGATGCACCTGGCCCGCGGCGTGGAAACCCTCGATATCGCCCTGATCAGTCCCGACCGGGCTACCGAACTGGCCATCCCCGGCTACGTGAAGCACCGCTCGATGGAAAGCCGGCTGGAGCTGCCGCTGCCCGGTCAGGCCACTGCCGGTGCGATGGTGGTTACCGTGGCCAGCCCCACCCTCGAAGCCACCACGCTCGTGCTGCAAAGCGACCTGGAGATCGTGGTCAAAAGTTCCCGCAACGAGGTGTTCGTGTTTGCGGAAAACATGCGGACCGGGGCAGCCTGGCCCGGAGTGAAGCTCTTGTTGTCCAATGGCCGACAAATCTTCGCCGAGGCGGTCACAGGGGCCGACGGTGTCTTTCGCGGCCAGTTCAAAGAACTGGCCGATGCCCAGGATGTGCGGATCTTTGCCGTATCGGGCCCCCACGTAGCCTCGAACGTGGTGGGGCTCCAAGGGGTGGGGGTGGCCCAGGCCTTGACCGACAAAGGCTACCTTTACACCGACCGGCCTGCCTATCGGCCGGGGCAGGTCGTGCATTTCCGCGGCTGTTTACGCCATGCCGTGGCCGACCAGTTCACTATCGAGGTCGGCAAAGCCTGGACCCTGGACCTGTTCGATAGCCGCAACCGCCTGATCGGCCAGCGCAAGGTCACGCTGGGCGATTTCGGTACCTTCTACACCCATTGGGCCTTGCCGCTGGGCACTCCCCAAGGGCGATACCGATTCGTGGTCCGCGACCAGTCCGGCCGCAGCTTCACGGGGACATTCCTCGTGCAGCCCTACACGCTCGAACCGATCCGCCTGGTGGTCGATACGCCGCGGCGCGTGTATTACCGGGGCGAAGAGATCGAAGGTACGCTCCGCGCGGAGTTCCATTACGGCACACCTTTGGCCGGCCGCGAAATCCGCTACCAATTGGCGGGGGAAGCCGTGCATACGGCCGTGACCGATGCCCGCGGCCAGGTGCACTTCAAACTCCCCACACGCCAATTCCAGGAAACCCAGGTGCTGCCTCTGGTCGTGACACTCCCCGAACGCAATCTCCGTACCGCCGTGAACTTCGTCCTGGCATGCCAAGGGTTCAACATCGAGCTGAGCACGCCTCGGCCGGTGTATTTGGCTGGCGAAACCTTCGAGCTGACCATCAAAACCCGCGATGCCGAAGGCAAGCCCTTGGGCCAGAAGTTGACCCTCAGCGTGCTGGAAAGGACCACCGTCCAGGGCGAGACGGGTGAAAGGCTGGTCCAGCAGCAGGAACTTCAGACCCAGCCGGCCGACGGCTTGGCACGCTGCACCCTGACACTGGCCAAGGGCGGTCGCTATGTACTGCGTGCCGAAGCCACCGATCGCTTCCATAACCCGGTATCGGCCGACCACCCTGTGCTCATTTCCGACGACGAAGACCGGGTCCGCCTCCGCATCCTCGCCGACCGCCATACGTACAAGGTCGGCGAAACCGCCCAGGTGGACCTTTTGTGGCGGCAGTCCCCCGCGTTGGCGCTGGTTACGTTCCAAGGCGCGCAGGTGCTTCGCTACGAGCTTGTGCAGCTTCGGACGGGTATGAATCGGCTGGCCGTGCCTATGACCGCCGATTTCGCACCGAATTTCGAGTTGGCAGTGGCCGTGATGCATGACCCGGACCGGCCCGCGGCGGTACAGCCCGGCGAGGCCAAGCCTTCGGCCCCCAAATTGCCAGACGAGAAATCACCCGATACCGCACCCAAAGGGACGAAGCCGGCCGGCGCCCAAGCTCCCAGGCCCCGAGCGGCGGAACCGAAAGCCCCTCTTGAAAGGCCGGCCGCCGACAGACCGGCCGAAGGTGATACGCCGTCGGCCAAGCCGGTGGCCAAGCAGCCCGCTATCAAGCCTGCCTCGGCGGGTGCCGCACCGGTGCAGCGTTTCCACACCGCTTCCAGCCCCTTTACCGTCGAGCGCGACCTGCGGATCGCCCTCAAGGTCCAGCGCAAAGGGGGGGCTGCCGGGCCGGTGCAACCGGGCGAGACCGTGGAGGTCACCGTGACCACGACGGACCCCGAAGGCCGGCCGGTCTCGGCCGAACTTAGCCTGGCCATGATCGAACAATCGCTGTTGGATCGGTTTGCCTGGCCAGTGCCACCTATTCACGAGTTCTTCCGCGGCAATCCCCGGCAGCCGGCGGTGCGAACCACGTCGAGCATTACGTTTTCGTACCGGCCTGTTACCCGGCCGATACCGGTGCAGCTCTTGGCCGAGGCCGATCGCCGCGAATTGGCCCGCGAGGAACAGGAAAGCCGCCGGTTAGTCAGCGCCCTGGCCGCCCCGCCCACAGACGCCGCTGGCGGATTTGGAATGGGAGGCCTTGGGCTTGGCTCTCCGGATGGGGCAGGCGGCACGGCCGCCCGCCGCGATGCGTCTGGCGCACGCCGCACACAGGCCGGGGCGCGGTCCGGTCCGTTACCTTCCGCGCCCGGCTCGTTGCAGCCCTTTGGACCGCCCATGATGGCCGATGGTGCCGCCCCCTCCGAAGCCGATCTCCAAGAAAGGGCGAAGCAAGAATTTGAAGAGCTGCCGGGGGGTTACCCCAGTTCCAGGGCCCTCGCAGAGGACGCTTTGGGTGCGCTCTCCGATGCAGCCCGGAAACGCGAAGCGGGCGTGTCTGGCAAGCAACCTCCTCCCGGGACAGCGGAAACGCAGCTAGCCGAGCGGCTTGGCCGGTTCGCAAAACCCGAAAAGATCTTCCACGCGCAGGCCGGCCAGCCTGACTTCGACCGCCGAGGGGGCGAAGATAAAGGCGCCCAGTTCGGTCTTCCCCAGTCCGGCTTGGTGCCCGTCTCGCCGCAAACCGTATGGGAAACGATGTCCGCACCGGATGCCGGCTCCACGGTGTTGATCCTCGATGCGCAAGGCCGGATGCAGCACTGGAAGGTGACCTCGAGCCCCACGCCTCCCAGCCTCCGCCAAGCCGAGGCCGTGGCGACCGAACTCAATCGCCTGGGGGCTGTACTGGTCGCTGGCGGCGCCTCGCAGGAGACCGGCTACTGGAATCCTGCGGTGCTTACCGACGCCAAAGGCCAAGCCACTCTCGAGCTGGTGGTTCCTCAGCGCACGACCGCTTGGCGCATCCTGGCCAAAGGCATCACAGCGCAGACGCTGGCCGGCGAGGCGTGCGCCGACCTGGTGGTCAAGAAAACCCTCTTCGGCGAACTCAGGCTGCCTTTGGCCTTTACCGAAGGCGACGAGGCCGAAGTGCTGTGCACAGTCCACAACGATGCCCTGGACAAAGGCCCTATCGAGGTCGCACTGCGCACCACCATCGGTGGGCGCACCGTAGAAGAGAAGAAGACCCTTTCGGTGCAAAGCAAAGGCCTGCACGAAGTGGGCTTCCGGGTGGCGCTGCAGCCGCCGGAAGGAGGCCAATCGGCCGCGGCGGCCGGCGCCGGCTCGCCCCGAGAAGTGGCGTTTGAGCTAAGCGTTTCGGCTGGAGAACTCCGCGACACCCTGCGGCGGACCGTGCCGCTGGTGGCTTATGGTGCGGGCGCCATGGCGGCGGCCAGCGGCGTCTCCACCGGCGACGCCACGGCCTGGCTGGAACTGCCCCCCGACGTGCCGCCCAACCAGGCGGCCCTCCAGATTGCCATCGGCCCGACCATCCAGCGGAGCCTGCTCGATATCCTCCTCGGGCCCGCGCTGCCCGGCCGGCTGGACAACAACCGCCTTGCAGCCAGCCTGGACACCGCGACCAGCGACTTGATGGCTGGCGTGGCGATTCAGAAGCTGTTGGCCGGCGCCCGCGACTGGGGTGGCCCTCACGCCCGGGCTGCCGCCGAACGCATCGCCGCTGCCATCAGCCTGCTCGTTTCGGCGCAGCAAGACGACGGCGGCTGGTCGTGGAGCGGGCAGAAGGGGGCCAGCAATCGCTATGTGTCGGCCCGGGCGGTATGGGCTCTCAGCCTTGCCCGCGCCGCAGGCTACCCTGTGCCCGACGATGCCTTCCAAAAGGCCCTCGCCTACCTGAAGAACCAGATTGCGGCTACCGACAACAGCGACTACGAAACCAAGTCCATTTTGCTCCACGCCCTTACCGTGGCGGGGCACGAGGACTTTGCCCTGGCCAACCGTCTGTACCGCGATCGGCCTCAGCTTTCTACCGCGGCTTTGCTCTATTTGTCGCTCACGCTGGCGGCGATGGATCGAAAGCCTACGGCGGCGGAACTGCTGGCGCTTGTGGCCCAGCGGAATCTGGAGGACGTTGCCCTGCGGCGGCGCGCGCCTTTGGGGCTGCTCCCCTGGAGCTATGCGCTGGCCGAACTCCACGCCCTGTACGCCCTGGCCCTTCAGGCCGCCACGCCCCAAGACCCCCGTGCCAAGGCGCAGATCGACTGGCTTTTGGCGCACCGTACGGGGCGGCGCTGGACGCCCGACAAAGCCACTGGCCCGGCCGCCTTGGCCCTGTGCACCTGGTTTGCCCAAACCCGTTTCGAGGGGCAGCGCTACCGCCTGGCGGTGTTCGTCAACGACATCCAGGCCGGTGTCCTCGATTGCGACGACACTTCCGCCACGTACGTGCTCGACGTTCCGTCCGCGCTGCTCAAGCCCGGCAAGCAGCGGGTGAACTTCCAGATGACGGGTCGCGGCCGCTACGCCTACCAGTGCCTTTTGAGCTACTTCGTGCCTGCCGAGAAACTGAAGTCGACCAGTGCGGACTGGCTGGTGCACCGTTTTTGGCAGCCCGGGCCGCTGGAGTTCGAGGGCCGCGAAGTACCCCGCGGCTTCGGCATTCTGCAAGGCTCTTTCGCCTCGTTCCGCAACTCCCTTACTCAACTGCCGGTGGGCCGCCGGGCCCAGGTCGAATTGGTCATCATGCGCCAGGGCGCTGGGTGGAACGTGCCCGAAGATCAATTGGAATACCTCGTGCTGGTGGAGCCGATCCCCGCAGGCACCACCGTGGTGGAATCGTCGGTCCAAGGCTGGTTCGATGGGTATGAGATCGGCCCCGGCGCCATCACCTTCTACATCGGCAACCGCCGCGGCGGCGGGTCGATCACCTACGAGCTGGCCGGCTACCTGCCCGGGCGCTACCGGGCAGGTCCCAGCCTGCTTCGCGATGCCTATCGGCCCGACCAATTCGCTATCGCAGCGCCCCAGCAACTGACGGTGCTGCCCCAGGGCAGTGCCTCTTCGGACGCCTATCGCCTGACTCCCCAGGAACTGTACGAGCTGGGCAAACGCCACTTCGATAAGTCTCAGTGGAAAGAAGCGCAAGGCTATTTCACGGAACTGCTGGAGAAGTGGAGTCTTCGTCCCGAGATCTACAAAGAAGCGGTGCTGAAGCTGCTGGACGTCCATTTGGAACTCGGCCCGCCGGCTGCGGTGGTCCGCTATTTCGAGATCGTCAAAGAGAAATGGCCCGCCGAGGAGATCCCCTTCGAAAAGATCGTGAAGATCGGGGCCGCCTACCACGAGCTGGGCGAATACGAGCGGAGCTACTTGGTGTTTCGGGCCACGGTGGAGGGCCGCTTCATGCGCGAGAGCCACGTGGCGGGTTTCCTCGACGCCCAGGGCGAGTTTCTCCGCAGTGTGCAAGTCATGGGGCGCCTGCTTCGCGACTACCCTGCCGAACCGTATGTGGCGGCAGCCACCTTTGCGCTGGCGCAGCGGGTGTACGCCAAGGCGCCGCAGGCTGCCGAGGACCCCAAGCTCCGCCAGCATAAGGTGAACCGCGTGGACCTGATTCGCCGGGCGTGGGCGATGCTCGAGGGATTTCTGACGGTGTGGCCCGACGATCCTGCGGCCGACCAGGCTGCCTTCGCGGCGGCCAACGCCTTGTTGGAAACCAGTGCGTACGACCATGCCGCCCGCGCCGCCGAGCGCTATGCCGCCCGATACCCGCAAAGCGAATTGCTGGACAGCTTCTGGTACATTCTGGGGTATTGCCACTTCGCGTCGGGGCGTCCCAAGGAAGCCCTGGAAATGTGCCGCCGCGTGGCCGAAGCGACGCGCGTCGATCGCCGCACCGGCGCCAAAATCGAAAGCCCCAACAAGTACCGGGCCATCTACATCCTGGGCCAGGTGTACCACAGCCTGGGCCAGGCCGCCGAAGCGGTGGCCCAGTACCGGCGGGTCGAAGACCGCTTCGCCGACGCCAAGGAAGCCATCCAGTACTTCCTCCGCCGGGCGATCGAGCTGCCGGAGGTGACCACCGTGCGGCCGGGCGAGCCGGCGCAGGTGCAGCTCCAATTCCGCAACACGCCGGCCTGCGACGTCAAGGTCTATACCATCGACCTCATGAAATACAGCCTGCTAAAACGCAGCCTGGGGGCCATCACCCAGATCAACCTCGCCGGTATCCGCCCGCACTACGAAACCACGGTCAAACTCGGCGATGGCCGCGACTACCGCACCCGCTCCACGTCGGTCGCCTTGCCTTTGAAGGACGAAGGGGCCTACCTGGTCGTCTGCCGCGCCGACGATCTGTACGCCACCGGCTTGGTGTTGGTAACGCCCCTGGCCATCGAGGTGCAGGAGGACGCGGCCTCGGGCCGGGTCCGCGTCACCATCAAAGACGCCCTTACCGACCGCTACCTGCCGGACGTGCATGTCAAAGTAATCGGCAGCCGGAACACGGAGTTCGTCTCCGGCCCGACCGATCTGCGCGGCGTCTTCGTGGCCGACGGCATCCGCGGCACCACCACGGCGATTGCACAAATCGAGCCTTCCCGTTATGCCTTTTTCCGCGGTCAGACCGACCTGGTGCCCGAGCCCCCCGCGCCAAGGCCTGCGGCCGCGGCCCCTGCGGCCCCAGGCGGGGCCAGGCCGGCGGCTCCTCTCTCGCCCGCCCCCGCTGCCCTGGAAAAGCAACTGCTCGAAGGGCTCCAGGAAACCAACACCGCCATCCAGGGCCGACAAATCCAGCAACTCCAGCAGATCTACCAGCGGCAACAGAAAGGCGTCGAGGCCCAGCAGGCGTACTGAACGCTTCGCGCCAACCGCCTTGCCACGGGGGCCGCAGCGAAGCAGGCCCATGCAATCCGGCCGGATGCGGGGCACCGCGATCAATTGAGGCTGGGATAAACCACCTTGCCGGCGGCCTGCTCCCGTGTGTTTTCGTAAGCCCCGAAAAACTCGGAGTTGCAATCTAGCCACAACGTGAAACGGTGAAAGTCCTCATCCGAGAGTTTCAGGCCGTAGTGTTCCGGCCCCAGGTACCGCAGCAAGGGGGCCGCCCGAGCGCCGAACTGCCCAGGCACGGTGCGGCTGCCGCCGTGAACGCCGGTGTTGATCGACCCGTTGGTCACGTGGAAATAGAAGCCGTACTTGCCGGCCAGGTTGGTGTACGACCGCGTCCATCCGTGCGGACCTTCGACAACGCCGCAGAGGTCGAGCGCCTTTTTTTGTTGATGGCACTGCACGCAGTTGCGGTCCAGAGCGGGCTGCACCAGGCGCACGAAGCTGAAGGGGTTGGACCCTTCCACATCCGGCGTGATTTTCGAAGGCGCACGCCGCATCGCCAAAGGCAGCACCCGGGGGACGGCAGGCGGGCGATGCTTCCGCTCATGGCACCCCTGGCACACCAGGCGTTCCCCAGGATGGACGTAGGTGCCGGAGCGCATGGATTGGATGGCCAATCCTCGGCTGTCGAGAGCCTGGAAATAGATTTCCCGCCCCACCGGCGCCTCGAAAAACGCGCTGCCGTCCGCCTCGACCGGCACGGTTCCTAAAACGGCGCGGGCGTTGGTTTGCTCGGCCACGCCGATTCGCGGCTGATTGGGGGGCGGAGTCGTCTTGGGCAGCACCTGGATAACCCGCAGGGCCGCCACCCTGGCGTCTTGGGGCCACGGGAAGTCGCTGTCGTAAACGTTCATCACCGCGATGGTGGCCGGAGGCACCTCGCCGCCATGACGCGCCACAGCCTCGGCTGTCTGAACAGTCTGCTCGGGAAGCACGGGCGGGCGCGCCCGGGGAGCCAGCGGCATGGGACTGACGCACGAAATGGTTGGATCGCGGTAAATCAGTTCCTTGTTGCCATCCCGGTCGATCCAATAAATGCCCCGGTTCCTGGCCGCCGCGTCGTACACGCACAAATAGTCATCCTCGCTGAGCGGCCAAGGCGTCCCATAGCAGGCGTAAGGGGCGATGGGGCGGCCTTCGGCCTCGGGGAAGGGGACCTCGGGGGTCAGCCGCTCCAATTGCGACATCGCCCCGTCGTCGGGAATGCGCGGGTCGATCAGCACCAGCGACCCGAACTCGTGCCCGTGATGTGCCCCGGTCGAAGCTACGAACTTGTGCGAGCCGGGAATCGCGCGGATGGCCATCTCCATCCACGGCCGGCTTTCGCGCCGCACCGGATAGTTGCCGTGAAAGCTCCGCGGGTCGCGTCCATCCGGAAAACACGTCCAGATGTGATGAGCGATATTCGTGTCCCGGTCCACGTAGTCCCAGCGGGTATAGACGATCATGCCGTCGTTGGTCACACTGGGATGCCATTCGTGCGTTTCGTGAAAGCTGAGGCAGATGATGTCCGTCCCGTCGTCCTTCATCGAGAACAGGGTATAGACCGGGCAATGCCGGCCGCACCGCAAGTAGCCGCCCCGCCGCAGCGACACGAACACCACCCGGCCATTGGGCAAATAGCAGGGGTCGAAATCGTCCCACTCGCCATCGGTCAACTGCACCAGGTGGGTGCCGTCGGCATTGACGCGGAAGATGTGATGGCTGATCTCCGGTCCCCAAAGATACGCCTCTTTTCCCCGCGTTTTGGCATACGCCTTCGCCTGGGTGTAGGCGAAAAGGATGGTCCGGCCGTCGAACGACACCTCGGGCGATAAAAAGGCGCCGCCCTGGAGCTTCTGGCCAGCCAGGCGCCCTTTTTCCACCACCGAGTTTTCCAGCAAATCGATCAGTTTAGGATGCTCGGTGAAGGGATCCACCAGTACGAACAGGCCGCCGCCAGGAACGGCGTTGCAGCCGTAATACTGGTCGCACATGTGGTACACGCCGGCCGAGTCGTGCCGTTTGAGGAACAACAGCTTTTCGATCTGCAGGCGGGGGTTGGCAAAGGCGATGCGGCGCAGCAGGGATCGGGCATCGAGGTACAGTTCCCGGCGGGCCGCCACCGGTAGTTGGCCGGCCGACTTCATCGCCGCCAGTCGCCCCCGCAGGGGGCGGAGTTCTTGGACAAGCGGGTCGAGGCGTTGCGGGTCGGCCAGACTACGGAGCCGCTTGGCTAGACGCTCGGCCCGGGCCAGCACCGCCTCGATGTGCGCAAGCGAGAACGGCCCCTCCGCCGTCGCTGGCCCGGCGGTCGGCCCCCCCGTGGCAGCCTTCTTGGCCACCGAATAGCGCCCGACGCTCTTCTGATCCGCAGGCCTGCCCAAAGCGATATTCGTTTCCGGGGCCTCGGCTGGATACACCTCCACCTCGTCCAGCGCGAAAGAACAGGTTCCCGGAACGGCAAGACGCACAATCCGGCCAGCGACCTCCTTGCCCCTGAAAGATACCACCAGCGGCTTATTCTCCTTGACGCCGAAAAATGTTTGCCCATCGTGCTGATAAACCCGGCGGAAGGGCCTGCCCGGCCCGTCGCTCACCAGGATCTGCAGGTTGCGGGTCCGCGGCGCCGTGTTGGCGTCGGTACGATTGAAGACCACCACCCGATCCAGCTTGTGGATTTGGCCCAGATCCACCTGCCACCACGGATCCTGTTCGGCGCTGGCGGTGTGAAAGCCGTACGAGCCCGTCTTGACGCCATCGCAGCCACCGACAGCGTCTTCGGCTGTGGTGACCGGCTTGGACGGTGGCGTTGCCGCCGCCGGCTTGCCAAACCGCTGGTCCTGGTCGATCCAATCGGCTTCGACCAACTGGCGGACGGCCGGCCCCACATCCACGGCCCGCAGCCTGGCCGGCTCAGCCGCCCCAGCCGCGAAGGCCTCCCGGCAAGGTGCCAGAGGCAGAACTGCGGCCAGCAAGGCAGTTGCCGCGACTATCGCCGCCAAGCACATAAACGATCGCCAGACACGCCAGCAGACCGATCGCATAAGATTGTCCCCTTGGTGATGGTTTGGACCTCAAAAGCATGTTGAAGTCGCAGGGTGGGACGAACCGCCGCACGCGGGCCGCAGGGTCTAACGCCGCTGGCACCGCGTGAAGTGTCGCTGTATCCCGGGTGCCACGTCTGTATAATAAACCAGCGTAGCGCTGTAACACAAGGCGGCGGCAAGGGGGCCTGTGAGGTTCAACCTCCCCGCGCCGGCGATCCCTAATAGGGCGCTGCTGGATGCGGGCAGTTTTCTTCAGCACTCGGGCGCTTTGCCCAGCAGGCGGTCCACGGCTTGGCCGATATCCGGCTGGCGCATCAAGCTTTCGCCCACCAGCACGGCGTGGACGCCGGCGGCTTCCAGGCGGAGGACGTCGGCCCGGCTGCGGATGCCGCTTTCGCTGACCAGAATCCGATCGTCCGGCACCCGCTCCCGCAGGCGCAACGTGTGCCCCAAATCCACCTCGAAGGTCCTCAGGTCGCGGTTGTTGACGCCAATTACCCGCGCCGGCAGATTCACGACCCGCGCGAGGTTCTCCGGCTGGTAGAGTTCCACCAGCGCGGTCATGCCCCACTCCCCAATCAGGCGATGCAATTCGGCCAGCGCCTTGTCGTCCAGGCATTCGGCAATAAGGAGGACGGCATCGGCCCCTGCCGCGCGCGCCTCGAACACCTGGTACGGGTCGATGATGAAATCTTTGCGCAGCACGGGAATGCCCACAACCGCCCGGACCTGCTCGAGGTACTCCAAGCGGCCCTGAAAATACTTCTGGTCGGTCAACACGCTCAGGGCTGCTGCCCCGTGGGCCTCGTATACTCGGGCGATGGCCACAGGGTCGAAGTCTGCGCGGATGAGCCCCTGCGACGGGCTGGCCTTCTTCACCTCGGCGATCAGCCGGATAGGCCCCGGCCTGCCAAGCGCAGCGACCAAGTCCCGAGGAGGCGGGGCTTCGGCCGCCCGCCGCTGTATTTCGGCCTCCGAAATGCGCGCCTTGGCGCGTGCGACTTCTTGGCGCTTGGTGGCCAGTATGCGGTCCAGAACCGTAGGCATCAGCAACAGCCAGCGTGTGCCGCGTAACCTGGTAGCGGAGTACCTTAGGGGCTATTCAATGTTTGAAATGCCGCCGACCGGTAAACACCATCGCCAAGCCGTGCCGGTTGCACGCGGCGATCACGTCTTCGTCGGCCCGTGAGCCGCCCGGCTGAATGATGGCCGCAATGCCGGCCCGCGCGGCCAACTCGATCGAATCGGGAAAGGGAAAAAACGCATCGCTGGCCAGGACCCCGCCCCGCGCCCGGTCTCCCGCCTTCTTCAGCGCGATCTCCACCGAATCCACGCGGCTCATCTGGCCCGCCCCGGCCCCCAGAAGCGTGCGGTCCCTGGCCGCGGTGATCGCATTGGACTTCACATGCCGTACCACCGCCCAGGCGAAGCGGAGGTCGGCCCACTGCGACTCGCTGGGCGACGTCTGGGTGACCACCTTCCACTGGTCTTCCGGATCGGGCAAGATATCCGGCTCCTGCACCAGCACGCCCCCTTCGATAGGACGATAGGACCAGCGGGCCCGCGGACCGTCCAGTCGCCCCGCCCGCATCAGCCGCACGTTGGCTTTCCACCGCGGCCGCGTCGAGAGTATCTCCCGTGCCTCCGGCGTGAAATCCGGAGCGATGATGGCTTCGATGAACAGTCCCGGCTCGCATAACACCTCGGCCGTGGCCACGTCTACCGGCCGGTTCAACCCCAGTACCGAGCCGAACGCGCTTATTGGGTCGCCCGCCAGGGCCCGGCGGAGGGCCTCGGCCAGTTGCGGATGCACGGCTGCCCCGCACGGGTTGTTGTGTTTGATGACTGAGGCGGCCGGCTCGGCAAACCCCCGCACGATCTCCAGGGCACTGTCGAGGTCCAACAGGTTATTGTACGAAAGCTCTTTGCCGTGCAGCTTTTCGGCGGCCACCACCGATCCTGCCGCACCGTTGTATTCGGCATAGAGCGCCCCGCGCTGATGCGGGTTCTCGCCGTACCGCAGCACCTCTTGGCGGCGATAGGCCAGTAGCAGCACCGAGGGAAAGTCCACGCCGTCGGTTCGGGCGAAGTATTCGGCGATGGCCCGGTCGTACTGCGCCGTATGGGCAAATGCCTCCCCTGCCAGTTTGCGGCGTAACGCCAGCGTCGTCCCCCCACACGTGCGAAACTGGTGGAGGATTTCGGGATACTGGCGGGGACTGGTGGCCACAGCCACGAAGGCGAAGTTCTTAGCTGCCGCCCGCACCAGCGACGGCCCGCCAATGTCGATGTTCTCGATGACCTCCGCCTCGCTTACCCCCGGATGCGCTACCGTCTGCTCAAACGGGTACAGGTTCACTACCACCAAGTCGAAGGTCAAAATGCCGTGCTCGGCAAGCGCCTGCATGTCTTCGGGGTGGTCGCGGCGGCAAAGGATGCCCCCGTGTACTTTGGGATGCAGGGTCTTGACGCGCCCGTCCATCATCTCCGGGAACCCCGTGTACTCCGCGACATCGCGCACCGCGATGCCTGCCGACTCGAGATGCCGGCGCGTCCCCCCCGTGCTGAAAATCTCCACGCCCCGCTCGGCCAGGGCCTGCACGAACTCCGCAAGCCCTTGCTTGTCGCTGACGCTGACCACTGCACGCTGGATCGCCACCTCATTCATCCGTCGCTCTTTCGCTGCTGAATGGAATCGAGAACACGCCTTATATTAAAAACAGCGGGCTGGCACCTTGATGCCAAAACCCTGGTACACAGGGCGCTGGGCCCATGGAAACGGCGGTGTACGTATGCTGTTGGGAACTTTTTGTAACCAAATTGGACCCATCAGCGTCTGACAGTACGGCGCCGGCCCCGGCCCTGCGAAGGCCTCTTACGCTCGATCGTACCGCAGCCGGCCGGTTCGAGTCGCCCTGGACCAACCGGGCCGGGGCGCATGAACCACCCCGACGACTCTCTCTTCTACCATGGTGGTTGGCCATCGGCTAGAGGCATTCTGAGCGGGTCGCCCCCGGCAGCCCCCGTGGCCCGTGTGGCATGCCCTGAAAGAGCGTGGTGGGCCGGGCGCGGTCGTGCAGCATACGCCTTGACAGAGCGAAGCCGACGGGTTGTTTCCGAGCCGGGTGGTCGTGTTCGGCACCCCAAAGGTCACCGCCGGCCGAACCCATCGGGCCTTCTGGCGGACGGGCCTGCGGCGGCTGTATATTGCCGGCGATCCGGCTTGCGCCCCCCATGGGCCGGCAAACGGCGGAAATCGCTTTCCGTGCCAGGCACAAGGGAAACAAACGGCCAGCGAGCGAAGCCAGGCATATGGCGCGGCAGGACGAAATGGAGGTTCCTCGTCCTTGGAAGCCGGTGGCCCAAAGGAGATCAGTGCGTGAGTGCTCGCTATCTGCGGTGGTGGCTCTGTGGACTCTTGTTTGCGGCCACGGCGCTGAGCTTTTTGGACCGTCAGGTTCTATCGGTGCTGGCCCCCGTTGTGACGGAACAATTGGGGATGAGCAATACGGAGTATTCCTATGTGACCACGGCATTTCTGGTAAGCTATGCCGCGATGTTCCTCGGCGGCGGCTGGTTGATGGATTTCGTGGGCACGCGGCCGGGCATGGCATTGTCTGTGGGGCTGTGGTCCGTGGCCAGCGCGCTTCATGCCGGGGTGCGCAATGCCCTGGAACTGGGGTTATGCCGCTTCCTGCTGGGGGTGGGCGAGGGCGGGTGTTTTCCCGGGGCGGCCAAGGGAGTCGCCGAATGGTTCCCGTCCCACGAACGGGCCTTGGCGATGGGCGTGGCTATTGGCGGGGCCAGCCTGGGGGCAGTCGTGGCCCCGCCGCTGACCGTCTGGCTGGCAAAGCTGGTCGGGTGGCGGGGGGTGTTTGTGAGCACGGGATTGATTGGCGCCGCGTGGGTAGTTGGTTGGTGGTGGCTGTCGCGCGGGGTTGTGTCTCAACCCCCGGCGGCCGCCAGGAGCACGCCCCAAGTACCGGCGCCGGAAACACGGCCGGCTTTGCTTACCCTGCTGGGCCGGCTGGATGTCTGGGGATTGGCCCTGGTGCGCTTCATTTGCGATCCCGTATTCTACTTCTACATGTTCTGGATTCCCAAATACCTCAGCGCGGAGCGCGGCGCTTCGCAACAGCAGATCGGCGACTTGACGTGGATTCCCTTTCTCGCCCTTGGGGTCTCCAATGCATTGGGCGGATGGGCTTCCGATCGATTGTTGCGGCGGGGCCTGCGGGCGTTGACGGCCCGACGGCTGATCATGCTCGGGGCCGCCCTATTGACGCTGGCCTCCAGCTTCACAGGGCAGGTAAAGAGCGTGGAGCTGGCGCTGGCCATGATGTCGCTCTTGATGTTCGCCCACGGCTTCTGGATCACCAACTACGTTACCCTGATTGGCGACCGCTTTCCCCAGGGCGCGGTGGGTACCGTGATGGGGTTTGCCGGCACCGTCGGCGCCCTGGGCGCCATCCTCGCCAACACCAGCACCGGCTGGATCGTGGACCGCTTCTCGTATGGCCCGCTCTGGCTGGCCTCGGGCTTCATGTATCCGCTGGCGTTCGGGGTCCTCGTGGCCACGGTCCGCGGGAGCCCTTCTATTTCGGAGGAGTCGCACCGATGAACGACCGTTCCGAGCCAAATGGGTTGCGCATTCCCCGGCGGAAACCCCTCACGGCAAACATCGGCGTCTTTGGCGTGGGCCACTACAACTATTGGCCGCAGTTTCCCGGCCTGCTCGATGAGATGCACCGCAAGCTGGGCCATCTGGTGCGCAAGGTGGAGGCGCACGGGGTGAGCGTGACCAACTTCGGAATGGTCGACGAGGCGATCGGCGCGGCAGAGCTGCTGCGCAAGCTCAAGGCGGCGGACCTCGACCTGGTTTTCGTGGATATGGTGACCTACGCCACCTCGTCCACCGTCGGCGCGATATTGCGCGGGCTGGATGTCCCCCTGGTCCTTGTGGCGCTCCAGCCGCTTCGCGCGATGGACTACCCGCACGCCACGACCTACATCCAGCTCTGCAACGACGATTTCTGCTCAGTGCCAGAGTTCATGGGCGTAGCCATTCGCCTGGGCCGCAGACCACCCCACGTGATTCTCGGCACGCTGGAAAGCGACCCCGTGGCCGAGGCGGAACTGGCCGAGTGGTGCAGCATCGCCAAGGTGCTGCATGATTTGCGCCGTGCGCGGATCGGTCACCTGGGCCACGTCCTGGAGGCCATGCTCGATATGCACACAGACCCCACGGCGGTGACCGCCGCGTTCGGTTGCCACGTGGTGCAGTGCGAGCCGGACGACATCCTCCGCCACTATCGCGACGACTGCGCCGCCGAGATCGAAGCGAAAAAGCGCGAAATCCTCGACTTCTTCGACACCCCCGACCCGAAGTCGGACCCCATCACCACCCGGCTCACCGACCGCGACCTCCATGTGGCGGCGAAAGCCGCGGTGGCGCTAGAGAAGTTCATCGCCGACAAGCGGCTCGACGGGCTGGCCTACTACTACGAGGCCCAGCCCGACACGCCGATGCGCGAGCTGGTCACCAACCTCATCGTCGGCAACTCGCTGCTTACCAGCGCCGGTTTCCCCATGTGCGGCGAGTTCGACCTGAAGACTTGCCTGGCCATGCTCATCATGGACCGGCTGGACATCGGCGGCAGCTTCGCGGAGTTCCACCCGGTGGATTTCGAGCGCGACTCGGTGCTGGTAGGGCACGACGGGCCGCATCACCTCAACATCGCCGACCGCAAGCCGGTGTTGCGAAGCCTGCTGAAATACCACGGCAAACCCGGCGCAGGCGCCAGCGTGGAGTTCTCCATCAAAGAAGGCCCAATCACCATGCTGAGCATCGGCGTGAAGGCCGATGGCAAGTTCAAGTTCGTGGTTGCAGAAGGCGAGAGCGTGCGCGGGCCAATTCCGCCGACTGGCAATACGAACACGCACGCCCGCTTCCAGCCCGATGTCCGAACGTTCCTGAAACGCTGGGTCGCCGAAGGACCCACGCATCACTTTGCGCTGGGTATCGGCCACAAAGCCGCTACTGTGGCCAGGCTCGCCGAGGTGCTTGGCATCGATTGCGCTGTGGTCAGCCCGTAAGAGAGTGACGCCCGTAAGCGCTACTGGCCCCAATCGGCCAATGCCAGGTCCACCGGCAGGTGGCGCAGGCCGGGCGGCAGTTTAGCGGCCATGAGCGACCCCTCGGCCACGTCGTCCAGCCCCAAAATGTGGCCGA
>Ga0315298_1004897_pt1 | contig 19522 bp, 16 predicted proteins | sample WHS_1_MG_FD_203077 | JGI IMG/M metagenome (GOLD analysis project Ga0315298, IMG submission 203077) | Extremophilic microbial mat communities from Washburn Hot Springs, YNP, Wyoming, USA - WHS_1_MG | ecosystem: Environmental > Aquatic > Thermal springs > Hot (42-90C) | place: USA: Wyoming...
TTTTTAGCGGGGCCTGCGCCGCTGGATTGCATGGTGGACATCGACGTGATGGTGTGGCTGTACGCTGCTTCCTCGCAGGAGTCCTGTCGAGCGTGGTCGAGGAGCCGGCGTATTCCACGCTTTTCGTGTTCCCGTTGCTGTTCGCCGTCGGCGAGTCCCCCTCCGGTGGTGGCCTTTGGCTTCACGTTGGCCACCGGCGTCTCCGGCTTCCTGAACCTCCTATATCAAAGGTTTACCGCAGGCGGTCCCGTCATACACTTCGAGACGATGAAGAGCGTTCCGGTCCTCTCGGTGTAGTTCTCGGCGTCGTCGTCTGGCTGTTCGTGACGTGGGACGTATTGAGGTTCCTCGTGGCGGCGGCCCTCGCCATAACCGGCGTCCAGCTCCTGCTCGGGAGAAGCTGGAGGGTCCGGGGCGGCAGGCTTAGGCCAGTCCTCAACGCGCTTGTCGGTTTTGCGGACGCCCTTTTGGGCACGTCAGCGTCTTTTGCCGTTGCGCGGGTTTTCATGGGCGAGCTGGAAGCGTTACGCCCATACTGCGGACAGTGGAGGCGGCGTCCTCCGTGGCGTTGAAGCGTAGGCTCATCGTGGGGGAATCCTGGCGGGCCTGGGGGCCTTCCTTGGGCAACGCTCTGTGTCGTGCGGGAGGTCTCTGTTGGCGACGCGCATAATGGCGGCAACCATGATAGGAGCGGCCGTCTACGTCTTCTTTTCGTAGCCTAACTAAATGTAGAGCGCAATACAGCGACTAGTGGCGCATATCGGCAGGGTAGGCCGATCTGTCTGAGGCCGCCGCGGCTACTGCCTAACGGCGCGCTTCACAACGCCCACGGCTCTTGGCGGAGCGCCGCAGCGTCCAATACCGCACAAAGCCGCCGACCTCGACGGCGTCATGACCCTCGTGGCGCAACCCTCCCCGGAGGATCCCGAGAGGCCCTCGTACGTGATAGCGCCGGGACGGCCGCCGGCGGAGTACATGGCCGCTAGGATCGCTAGGCGGTACCAGCTCACCTACGGAGGGATAGGGGAGGCGGTCAAATGATAGAGTTCGACCTGCTCAGAACGGGGGCCGCGCAGCCGGCGGCCGGCGCGGATGACCTCCGGAGGGATCTCGAGCTGGACAAGATAGTGGCCGCTACCTCGGGAGGCGACGAGCTGGTGGCCGAGGTCTGGAGGGAGGTCCTCCTCCTCGCCGACGCCTCGCCCGACTCCATCAGCTACAGGCAGGACGCCGTCAGGGACGCCGTGAGGAATAGAGACGCCGTGTTGGGCCTCTACAGGATCGCCAACGAGACGGTTGACGCGGTGCGGAGGAGGGTCTTTCTGTTCAGGCCGCACGACCCCGCGGTCGTGGTGCACGAGGCCGTCAACGGGCTGGAGGTAATGGTGGCGTCTCTGCGCGACGTGCTGGCGGTCTTGAAATCGGCCGCCTTCTCCTCGGAGGCCTTCAGGCAGATGTCCAAGTCCGTCTTGGACAATATAAACGACGAGTTCCTAGCCTCGGCGCAACAGCTCGTCAAAGTACTGCGGTTCGAGAACGGAGTCCAGTTCTCGGTCAGGATAGGCGAGCTAAACAGCCTCGAAGACCCCGTCCTGCTGGTGCCCAGGAGAGGGGAGAGCAACATCCTCTCGAAGGTGTTGAGGAGGGACGAATATGTATATCGGCTGGATCCGAGAGACGAGGCGGGCGCCTACATACTTGACGACATAAGGAAGTGGGTCTTGGCGAACGCCGCCTCCACGATCTTCAAGGCGTTCAAGCATCTGGACTCCTTCTTCCAGGACCTGCGGAGGCAACTGGCGTTTTACGTAGGCGCAATAAACCTCAGCGGTTATTTCGAGAAGCTGGGCCTGCCCGCGGCGTACCCACGGCTGTCCAAGGGCGCGCTGAAGTTCAGCGGCATGTACTGCCTATCGCTGTCGATTTCCGCCGGGTCTAGGCCCGTGCCCTACGACCTGGACGTGGAGGCTGAGGGAGGATTCGCCGTGGTGGTGACCGGCGCGAACAGGGGAGGCAAGACCACCTTCTTGAAGGCGGTAGGCCAGTCGCCGGTCCTCGCGAGGGCCGGGCTGTTCGTCCCCGCGGGCGAATTCGCGTTGCCCTCTACAGGCGCGGTCTATACGCACTTCCCGCGTCGGGGGATAGAACGTTCTCGTACGGCGAATTCGAGGAGGAGGTCAAGAGGCTCAGCGCCATAGTCGAGGGCCTAAGGCGGGGCGACTACGTCTTGATGGACGAGACGTTCTCATCCACAAACCAAGTCGAGGCGTCTGTAGTCGCCGAGGAGGTCGTCGCCGCGCTAGTGGATTCGGGCGTGTACGTCTTCTATATGACCTTCCTACAGGACTTCCTAAATAGGTTCCTGGACCGCTATAGGGAGAGAGCGGTGTTGCTGGTGCCCGAGGTCCGGCAGGACGGGACGAGGACGTTCAGACTGGTGAGAGGAAAGCCGACGCCGGGATACGCCCTCGATATATGGAGAAAATACATGGCCACATAGCGAGCACGTCAGATCGAGCCTATATGTATATTTAGGCGATCGGCAGGAACGGCTCCATTCCTGCCGATCGCCGGTTTCCTACCGATTCTACTCCGGCTCGGTGGGTATCAAGGATAGCGTCATGTACTTCATACAGTCGCAGGCGGGCTCCATAGCGAGGACCGTCATGTCTGCTGAGAACGGGAAACCGCGGCAATGGAGACACCTTAGTGAAGTTAGAGGTGTGGCGGTCTACAGAGGCGGACTCAGGACTCTGCTCGGCACAGTGGCGCTTGGCCCAAGCAGAGTTGCAGCTATGGAGACACCTTAGTCGCACAACCTAAAGATGACCGCCAAGGCGGTACTAAGCTCGCCGAACCGCCGCGAGAGCAATTTATAAGTTTTAATACTCAGATTTTAACACTATATTTATAATATTTTGTAAAATTAATATCAAGTAAATTATTAAAATTATCTACTTAATATTATCTATTATTCTCCAATTCACTTAAAATAATATATTAATAAATATTAATACATTTATTATTAGAATAAATCTATTTTTATTGATAATTCTAATTAGAATATATAATAATCAATATAATATTAATATCTAATCATTCAAAGTAAAAATTTAAATATCATTATAGTGCCATATAACCCATGCCTAAATATGATCTCCAGATAAAAAATGCGACTATAGTGACCGAGAATACTATATTTAAGGGTGACATAGTAGTAAAATCAGGAAAAATAGTTGGAATTTATAAGGATTCTAGTCATGATTCATATGAAATAATTGATGCAGAAGGATATTATTTATTACCTGGAATGATAGACGAACATGTACATTTTATGGAGCCATGCGAAAACGAGAGAGAGGACTGGATTCATGGAACAGCTAGCGCTGCACTAGCCGGAGTAACAACTGTAGTCGAACATACCCATCGTTGCCCTGTAAGGTCTGTTGAAGAATTTGAGAAAAAGAAGGAATATGTAAAGGGAAGATCATATATCGATTTCGGCTTAGCTGCACATGTATGGCCTGGATATTATAAAGAGATACCTAAGTTATGGGAAAAAGGGGTATCCTTCTTTAAAATATTTACACTTAATTTACATGACGTTCCTGGCCATAATAATTATATGCTATTCAAAGTTCTTTCACTAATAGCCTCTGTTAACGGTCTTTCTCTTATACACGCCGAAGATGAAAGCATTATTAGAGGCATGCAGGAAGAACTTAGAACGGAAGGAGCGAACATATTACAAAGATGGCGAAATAAAGTAGCGGAGGAGGTTGCCGTCTCAAATGTAATTAAAATCGCCGAAATAACAAGAGCCAAAGTTACTATAGCCCATGCAAGCCATCCGAAGGTCGTTCAGATGGTACATGAAGCCAGAAGCAGAGGCGTCGACGTATGGGTGGAAAGCTGTCCTCAGTATCTATTCTTAGATGAAAATATTCTGGCGCAGGATGAGCGACTATTTAAATTTACACCTCCTGCTAGATCTAAAGAAGAAGCACAGAATATGGTGGAATTACTACAGCAGGAAAAGATCGATATAGTGGCCTCGGATCACGCGCCCGCCACTAAGGAGATGAAGACTAGAGGTGATATATGGACCGGCATCTTCGGTATTCCGGGCATCCAGACAACCCTCCCCTTGCTCTTAAAGCTTGTAAGTGAAAATAAACTATCTCTCACAACTATTGTTAAAGTTTATTCAAGAAACCCTGCAATACGATTAGGATTATATCCAAAAAAAGGCACCATTATGATAGGATCTGATGCAGATTTTGTTATAATAGATCCAGAGAAAAAATGGACTATAACCGATGAATGGATTATATCAAAAGCTAGATGGACCCCTTATGCCGGATTTTCTGTAACAGGTAAGCCTATTATGACCATTGTAAGGGGAAAGAAAGTAGTTGAAAATGATAAAATCGCAATAGAACCTGGCTGGGGAGAATATATTGAAAGAAATCTATGAAAGCCGCAGTCCTATATAAACCAGGAAAACCATTGGTGTTAGAAGAAAGAAACATTCCTAAAATTGAAAAAGGTGAGGCACTAGTACGGGTCGTCAGAACTTGTTTATGTGGAACTGATTTAAAAATCTGGGATGGAACAATAAATACACCATTGCCTCTCGTACCCGGTCACGAGGTTGCTGGAAAGATAGTTGATGCTGTGCCGGCTAATGATCATGAAAAAGAAATTATAGAAACAATAAAAAAAGAGTATAATGAAAATGTACTTATTTATATGTATATTGGATGTAATCAATGCTATTATTGCAGAAGTGGTGAAAAACAACTTTGTCCAAGAGTAAAGAGAATTGGCTTTGATGTAGACGGCGGATTCGCGGAATATATAAAAGTACCCATTATTAACTTAGTACCGCTTCCTAATTCTTTAGACTATGACGCGGCAATCTTAGCCGATGCTGGCGAAACGGTTTACCGAGCGTTCAAAAAAATGCCGCAACGACCTGGAGCAACGATAGTTATCATGGGGACTGGCGGCTTAGGAAGTTTTGCTATACTTCTTGCCAAATTATTGGGATATCAAGTAGTTACAATCGATGTTATAGATGAAAAATTATTATATGCAAAAGAACTAGGTTCTGACTATATATTCAAAGCACAAGACAAGGAGAATGCTGTAGTCTTAGCTGATGAAATACTACGAACAATTGGAGAAAGAGTATATGCTTTTATCGATTTTGTAGGTAATGCATATAGCCAAGAAGTTGCAATGAATGTATTAGATAAAAAAGGATATATACTTCAAATAGGTTATTCGTCAAAAGAGACCTACAATAGAATCAGCATACAAAAACTTGTGTGGAACGAATATAATATTTTAGGGTCGGTCGGAGGCAGTATAAATGATTTATACGAAGTTATCAATTTAGTCTCAAAACGAAAAATAAAGCTTCCAGTTTCTAAAATTTTTAAACTAGATGAAATAAATATTGCATTGCAGACATTAAAGGAGGGAAAAGCGCTAGGAAGGATTTGTGTCTCACCTGAATAGATCCTCCATCATTGTAAAGTCCGTTAATATCTCAGCGGTCCCCTCTTCTGTAATGAGTATATCGTGTTCGAGCCTCACCCCGTGTCTTCGCCCAGGCTTCCCGACATAAGTCTCGACTGCTAGAACCATATTCGGCTCTAGTCTTTCTGGGTATTCCAATGAATGTCCCCTTGATACCCATACACCTTCATATAGACTTAAGCCTATACTATGGGCAAATTGAAATAAACTCGTAGTTTTATACTTGTCATCATCATAGATAGGAAACTTTTCGGCAATATCTTTAGTAGTCGCTCCGGGTTTTATCGCTTTTATTGCATCGTATAATGAGTTATAAGCTTCCCAATATGTTTCTTTATCTTCCTCAGTAGGCTTCGCTCTACCTGCGATAAAGGTTCTCGTGAAATCGCACCAATATCCGCCAGGGCCAGGTCCTGCTATATCTATTATTACGAGATCGCCTTCCTTAATCATTTTGCTGGTGGTCCACCTCCTATAAGGATTTGTGTTGCGGCCTGACGCCACAATTAACTGAGGTATTGCCTCGAAGCCGTGTGCTATCATCCACTCACTGAATTTCGCAGAAAGCTCTATTTCCGATATGCCGGGCCTCAACCACTCGTCCCGTATCTTTGCGAATAAAGCATTAACCATATTTATCGTTCTCTTAATAAGTTCAATCTCGTCGCGGGTCTTTATTTTCCTAGCTTCAACAACCGCGGGCCAGGCATTATCGATCTTAAGGCCGGCTTCGTTAAACGCTTTAAAGGCATTCCATTCAAGTACATCAACCCCTATATTGCCGCTAGCTACTCCATGCTCCTTCAATACTTCTTTTATACTCTCAGCCATTCTGCGCGCCTGAACTTGAGTCGCAGGACCGTGCCAGACCCATGTGATGGCCGGCTTTATTCTGTCCCGCAACCAGGGTGCATCCACTATTGCGTTTAACATATCAGCACCAGCGGTTTCAAATAACACGGGATCGCCGTTCATGGGAACTACGGCGTACCGTACGAAGATATTAGACTTCCAATTACCCTGCCATACACCAGTGGCATACCTTATATTTTCGCCATTGAATAATACCAATGCATCAAATCCGAATTCTTTCATCTTTTGTTTTAATTTTTCCAAACGCTCTTTTCTTAGTCGCTCAAGGTTTATACCCTCTTGCCAATCATGGCTTATGAGCCCATAGAATGCACTAGGGTTGTAGATAAATGGTCTATAACCTATTTGCGACTCAATGTAGCCATGTTCGGAGAACGGATCCAGCCCATCCATCAAGGATTCATTTAATTCCACTTTTTAAATATCACATTCACCTCTTGCCGATAACTCCCCTATTAACAAGATTTTTAGGTATTTCACCCCTTAGTATTCTGATGGCCTCTTCGACAGCCGTAAATTCTAACCTCTTTACGGCTTCCTCGGTATACCACGCTATGTGTGGAGTAAGAATAATATTATTAAATATGAATAAATCACTATCTATAGGTAATGGTTCTATTTCATATACATCGAGGGCACAGCCCGCTATCTTGTTTGTTTTTAAGTTCTGAATTAACGCCTTTTCATCAATAACGGGACCGCGTGAGGTATTGACGATAAATACGCCGTCTTTCATTTTTCTAAACTTATTCTCATCAATCAGATGGTGGGTTTCTTTAGTTAAGCTAACATGTATAGTTATTATGTCTGAATTTTCTAATAATGTATCTAAATCCACTAGTTTTATGTCTAATCCACTGACCATGTCCTCAGTTACGTAGGGATCGTAGCCAAGTAATTTTACAGAGAAATTTTTTAACCGCTTTGCTACTTCTCTGCCTATTCTTCCCAAACCGATTATACCAACAGTTTTTCCCTCTAAGTCGATTCCCCTTAAGAATAAAGGCGGCGATGTCCATTTATCCAAATAGCTTTTGCTTCTCATATATCTGTCGGCGAAAACAATTTTCCTGGTTAATGCGAGAATTAAACCAACAGTAAATTCGGCAACCGTAGTTATGCCATAATCGGGTACGTTCGCCACCATGACGCCATGCTGAGTTGCGCTATCCAGATCAATATTATCAACCCCAATACCATATCTCACGATTCCTTTTAATCGTGAAGCGCTCTCTATGATGTCTCTGGTTATCTTTGCATACACTACCATGATTATATCTACATCAGCGACTTTATTTTTAAGTATATCATGATTGGTAGTATTTGCAAGAATAATTTCACCATATTTACTTAAGATCTTAATCTCTTCATCGACATAAGGCATCGGTTCCGTTATCAAAATTTTCCGTCTATCCATATTATCTCTCGATCAGTAATATTTATAAGCTTTATTATATTGAAATTAAAATAATTAATATATTTGATAAAAGCAGTTTTATGTTATTTAATATATATAATAGTTTTCAAATTTAGCTTTGATCTATTGAAAATAGTCATCGCATTATCTAATGGAACACGATCTCTTATAAGTGCTCTTAAATTTATTTTATTTGATGTAGCGATCTTAATCGCTTCAACAAAATCTATAGGATTAGAAGATCTAGGCGCAATAAGTACAAGCTCTTTAATATAAAGAGAATATTGAGGAATATGTATTTCTTTTTTACTTGTTCCAAATGATATGATGGTGCCACCTGGCTTAACAAGATCTATATATTTTATTATTGACTCACCGTCATTAGTTGCGTCTATTAATATATCTACCCCAGCCTGATCTGTTAATTTATATATTTCGCTTTTTATCTCATCTAATGTATAATCCACTATACTATAACTGAAGTCAGCACCTAGACTCCTTGCTAATGCGACTTTGGCCTTATCCCTACCAATAGCGATAACAGTAGCTCCTCTCAGCTTGGCAACTTGAACGTGCATCAGACCTGTGTTCCCGGTCCCGACTATCAATACAATGTTACCAGGAGTAATTCTGGCCTTATTCTGAGCATGAATTACTGTGGAAAGAGGCTGAAGCAATGGTCCTATTTCTAAGTCCAGATTTTTAGGCAATTTATACAATTGTCTACCACTAATTTCTATGTATTCTCTAATCAAACCATCATAATCCCTTCCCATAAGTCCACCGTTTAAACATAAATTAAATTTACCAGCTCTACACATCGGACAAACATAATCGATAATATTAGGATCTATTAACACCTTATCGCCTATTTCAAAGTTTTTAGTTATTTGATCTTTACGCCTTATATCGATGATTTCGCCCACACCTTCATGTCCCATCACTATAGGCAATTTTCTAGTTGGTATTTCTCCGGAAAAAATCTCAATATCAGTACCACATATACTTGCCACCAACATACGTACAACGATATTGGCATCAGGTAGAACATCAACACTTTCGGCGTCAATATACTCAACAGAGACGTCACCAGGTTTTTTTAGAACAAGAGCCTTAAATTTCATATCATTTGAGACGCAATTTTATTATGGTATTAATAATAGCTTTTTCACTTTCCTTATATGTTCCACATCTACATATATTACCTACAAGCATTTTCGCCACCTCTTTCTTTATTAGGTCTATATTATTGATGTTATTTTTTAACATATATTCCTTTATAACGACATACGAAGTTATTAAGAAACCTGGAGTGCAAATGCCGCATTGCGTAGCAAATTCCTTCACAAATTCTTCTTGAAGAGATTTCATTATAGGATCGTTCTGTAGACCTTCAAGCGTCATAATGGTTTTATTATTCACTTTACCTATTGGAATGAGACAGGAGACCACGGGCTTACCGTCTAATAATACAGTGCAAGCCCCGCACTGTCCTTCATCGCAACCCCTTTTTACACTTACAATATTTAATTTTTCTTTTAATACATTCAATAACGTATCCCTAGTATCAGCAATTACAGTAACATCATCGCCATTAAGTTTAAAAGTTACAGTTATTGTTCCCATATCCTAAGTAAAGCTTTTCTCAGCGCTCTGCAAGTTAGTGTAACGGCCATTTCACTTCTATACCACTTTGAGGATCTATGATCATCGATGGGCAGAATATCTCTTTTCACAGAATTGCACGCATTCGAGAATTTTTCCCTAAACATATCATAATTTAATATTTCTGATTTATAGATAGTTATATTTGTTATTTCTTTTTCCGCCGAAAAGGCTCTTATTGGTGTTGGCGCGACGCTTCCTAAGGCAATCCGCGCCTCATTTATAATGATATTTTCATTGGAGCGTTTGATAGTTAATGCGGCGGCAGAACTCACTATGGGGATAATATTACCTATTCTCTTACCTATCTCTTCGTAAGCACTTGTGCTATTCGGTATTTGTTTAATATATATATTTAAAATAATTTCATAAGGCTTCAGCGAATTCTTTTTGGGTCCTACAAAGAACTGTTCCAGCCTAAGTCTCCTCAAACCATCTGGACCGAGCAGTTCTATCTCTGCATCGTAAGTTAATAACGGAGGAGCTAACGAGGATGCCGGAGAAGCAGTCCCTAGATTCCCACCGATGGTCGCCATATTCCTTATCTGCAATGTAGCAAAATGTTCTGCGGCATCGTGAATAGCAGGGAATAACTTCTTTAGACCATGGTGTTTCCTTATTTCTTCTATTGTGGTCGCAGCCCCTATCTTGACAAAGCCATCTTCCATATTTATACCTCTAATTTCATCTACCTCTGAAATATCAAGCATATATTCAATCCCATCAAATTTTGAAGGGAACTTCTTTAAGTCATTCATAAGATCTGTTCCACCTGCAATAACTATATATTTTTTATGATTATCTAATAGTTCTTTTAATACACTCTTTATTTCATTAACATTATGTAATTTTATATATTTCATATGCCTTGCTGCCTTAGGAGATTATAGAGCTTTTCACTAGTTATCGGTGTGAAATTTACAAGTCGGCCAGTAGCGAAATGTATTGCGTTCGCAATTGCTGGCGCTACTGGTATCATGGGTGCCTCTCCCAACCCTTTTGCCCCATATGGCCCGTATTTACTTGGAAGCTCTATAAATAGAGGGGGTTCTATGGCAGTATCTACTATTTCCATAGTTGTAGGTACAAGATAATCCATAAACGACGTAGTTTTTATACGACCCTTATCGTCAAAAACAATTTCTTCATGTAGTGTAACTCCTATGCCCATTATTATACTGCCATGTATTTGCTGAGTCGCTAGCGCTGGATTTATTATTCTACCGGCATCGATAGCTGGCCATATCCTTGTTACTTTAACTTGACCTGTTTCTAAGTCAATATCAGTTTCTACCACCATACATACAGAGGAATATGTCGGATAAATTTTTCCACCTTTAGCATAGGAGCCCATGCCCGGTATAGTAAATGAGGCAGCGGCGCTCAAGCCTATATTTCTATTATAGGCCTCTATAACTAAGGTACTCCAATCTATGAATTTATTATTCTTTAAACAATATACAATATTATTTTTATATTCTAAATCTGATTTAATGCAATACAATAATGATGATGCAATGTCATCAAGCTTCTCCTTTAACTTCATTGCTGCTAAGTAAACCCCCATGGCACCTAAATTTGAGCCCCGTGAGCCGTAGGTACCTCCTGTCTCAGGAGCGTCGGCAGAAGAAATATGAACATTTACCAGGTTTATATTAATGCCAAATATTTCGGCAACTACTTGTGCAATACCTGTTTTAGTACCCTGTCCAACCTCTGTTATGCCAGTATAAACATCTACAGAACCATCTTTGCGGATGGTTACATAACCCTGGGATAGTTCATGAGCAACGCCATGCCACCCACAAGCGACACCTATTCCTTTGGCAGAGTATCTTTGAGTTAGATTATATTCTTTATATTCTTTCCGTTTAATATCCCAATTGCTAATAGCTCTAATCTCTTTTAGCATTTTATCAACTCCAATAGTGTCGTCATATACTGAGCCATCAAGGAGCACATCGCCGGTTTTTAGGGCATTTTTGAGCCTGAGTTCTAAGGGATCTATCCCTATTTTTTCAGCTAACATATCTAGTGTTACTTCCAGTCCAAATTGTATCTCGGGATTTCCGTAGCCTCTGAAGGCCGATCTCGGAACTGTATTTGTAAAGACAAAATAGGCATCAACGCTTGCATTAGGCACACTGTACGGCCCCGTAGCATGTATCGCGGGTCTCAGAATTAAAGTTGATGATCTTATAGCATAAGCTCCTGTGTTGTAGTAAAAAGTCGCTTCCAGCGCTTGAAGTTTTCCATCATATGTTGCGCCAATCCTATATTTGACATAAGCGTCTACTCTCTTTGGCATGACCTGAATGCTATCATCTCTACTGTATAATAGAAATACAGGCTTTTTAATTTTATAAGCTGCAACAGCTGCCTGAGTAGCTACTATAGGCCCTATATCCGTCTTGGGGCCAAAACTTCCGCCTATATATGGCACTATTACTTCGACTTTGCTTTCCGGAAGTCTAAGTGCCCGCGATATAAAACGTTGAACTACATGTGGCGTCTGCGCGCCTACGATTACAGAAACCTTGCCATTATATGGCACTACCAATGCCGCCTCCGGTTCTATATACGCAGGATAACTAGTTCCTATTCTGAAGCTCTGTTCAACTACAATATCCGACGTCCTGAAACCCACTTCCGTATCACCCTTTTTCCGATGCACCTCATATGCTATGTTTAAAGCTCTTTCAGGATGGACCTTGGGCGCATCAGGTTTAATAGCGTCCAGGAGATCATAAACGCCTTTTTGTTCTTCATATTCTATTTTTATCTTATCTCTAAACATATCTGCAGCTATTAGAGATTTAGCAACAATAAGACCTAGCGGTTCGGCATGAAACTTAACAATATTATTATAAGCAAATATGGGAAACTCTGGAGCGAATATTCCAAAAAACTTATCACCAGGTATATCAGCATCAGTTACCACATCAACAAAATTACTATCATTCTTAATATCAGAATAATCTATCTGTTTTATAATTCCATGGGATATAGGAGATTTTATAATTCTAGCAAATAACGCATTGGACTGAATAAAATCTTCGACATATTTAGCAGTACCTAAAACTTTATCCCACGCATCTAGCCTAGAAATTGATTTTCCAACAACTAATAACTTCCCCGCGCTCCAAGTACGTAATATATGCTCAAAGTCAGCTTCTGCGCTGTTGACCATGAGGCATATTTATGTTGTCTTATATTTAAGTAACAAATCTTCTACGTATTTCTCATCGACAAGGCTTTTCTTCTGCAACGCTAAACTTTTTATTTGCAATAATATTTCTTTTGCAATATTTTCATCAATATTTATATTAATTTTCTTTGCTTTATATAAAACACTATCGACTCCACTTTTTTTGCCATATACTATCTTTACAGGATCATGACCTACAATCTCAGGCTTGTAGGGAAACATCTCTGTAACAAGACCTTGTCCTTCCAACCGACTCCACCATCCGACAAGGATCCCTGATTCAACAGTGAATATGCCGTCGCCCACAACTGGCTTCTGCGGCGGAGGCCTTACCCCAGATAATTCAGCCACTATTTTTGAAAGCTTTCTTAACTTTGTTGTATCGATATTAGCATTTATCCCGAAGAGATATTTCATAGCCATTACAACCTCTTCAAGGGGAGTATTTCCCGTCCTCTCCCCTATTCCATTAACACTTGTATGAATCACTTCAGCACCAGCTAATACTGCAAAGATAGAATTAGCGACGGCCATGCCGAAATCGTTATGGGCGTGAATTTCTATTGGTTTATGTATTACTTGCTTAATTTGTTTGATAAGATAATACATTGCAAGCGGATTCATGACGCCAAACGTATCCGCTAATGTTAGAGAATCCATATGTCCTTCTGTCTCTACAGCCTTAATGATTTTAGTAAATACATCAAGGTTTGCCCGCGTAGCATCTATCGTAAAGAAGACAACCTGTAACCCGTGCTCATGCGCATAACGCGTTGCCTCAGTTGCTAATTTTATCGCTTTCTCTACAGTCCAACCATACCCGAGTTCGATAAGGTGATCACTGGACGGGATTTCCATGACTACGCCATCTACATCTGCCTTTCTTGCCAATTCTGCATCATACGTCATACATCTTGCAAACGCGAAAACCTTAGGTCCGAGCCTCATACTGGCTATTTCCTTAACGGCAAGAAAGTCCTCCTCCGAAACTGTCGGCATACCAGCTTCGATCCTGTCCACTTTAGCCTCAGCCAATGCCTGTGCAATTTTTATCTTATCATCTTTCCTAAAGACAATGCCTGCTTGTTGCTCTCCATCTCTTAAAGTTACATCATGAATTAAAACTCTTTTAGGTATATCTATCTTCGGTAATATATTCCAAACCTCTTGTAAATAGTTATAGTGACTCACGAACCAACCATCGCCTTTATGCTTATTTCCGGCCATTAAGTAAACCAGAAATTTAGCATTTTAAAATTTTCCATCCCTTAGATGATAAATTTAGATATAAAATATATTTTTAAGCATAATTTTTGTGACGACGTAATGATTGATAGTAATCGTTAAGAGCATTATAAATTCCACGTCCTTTTAGAAGTAATATAACCATCAGCATTGTAAGTCCTAGTGTAACTTCCCACGGAACCGGAAGCCAGCCTAGGTACAGCTTAACAACGGAAAATATTGTTGCGCCTAGCAACGCACCATATAGGTTACCAGGTCCGCCGATTAGATCAGCGAGCAATATCTCAGCACTTAAACTAGGATCCAAGAAGTATATATTAATATATTGCTGCGCGAGCACTAGGTAGGCACCAGCCAGCGCGCTTATACCTGTTGACATCATAAAAACTAATGTTTTATATCTAAATACATTATATCCGAGAAATCTTAGCCTAATTTCATTACTATTTAAAGCTCTTATTAATGTACCAAAAAATGACTCAGTAGATATTATATATATCATTACAGTTAAAGTAAATATGATAATCCCAAATATGGATATAGATATAGGATTACTAGGATTCAAAAAAGTTGTGCTATAAAATATCATATATCCATCGAATCCGCCGCTTATCGATCTTAATGGAATTAAGAATAAATAATAAAAGACAGCGTTAAACGCTAGATTGATTAGCGCAAAATATGCCCCACGTTGTCTTAAGAAAATAGGGGCAAATATAACGCCTGCTAATAGGCCAGCGGCGACACCTGCTATTAATGCAAGATAAGGATTCGGATTTATAAACTTTATAAAGAGAGCTGTAACATAACCGCCAATGCCAAAATATAGTGCATGGCCGAACGACAGCCAACCCATTACGCCATAGAGTAAATCATATCCTATGATCCATATAGAGTACACTATTAATAACTGAAATAATCCGGATGGTAATAGAAACATCGCTAATATATATAAAAAAAGTAATATTATTATTTTCGACAATGTAGTATTGATACTCATCGTTCTCCAAATAACCCTTCCGGTTTGATTATAAGTATAAGTGCCATTATTAGAAATATTGAGACATAGCTTAGTGATGTATGTATAATACTAATTAGAGCATATACAATACCAAAAATATATGATGTTACAAGTGATCCCATTAAGCTTCCAAGACCGCCGGTTACTACAATCGCAAAAGCTATGAGAACCATGTCGTATGTCATATAGGGATATACCGTATAGATAGGCGCATGTAAAATGCCTGCAAGAGATGCCAGCGCGGTTCCTAACATAAAGACGATTACAACTGGTCTGCGTGGATTTATCCCTAACATTTCTAATTCTTCTCTGTTTTCTACAAAACCTACTATAATTTTACCAATATTAGTATATCTAAACATTATAATTACTAATATAAAAACTATAAGAGAAACTAAAATAATAAATATCCGGTAAATATCAATCGATATATTGAATGGTAGATTTATTGTACCGGAGATAGGTGGATTAACTTGCTTATAACTAGCACCCCATATAAGTTTTATAATACCAATTCCAGTAACTGTTACAGCATATGTGGCTAATAATGTGTAGTCAATATTTTCACCATACATACGTCTCAAGAAAACTCGCTCATATAGATATCCAAATATGGTAATTAAAGCTACAGCTAATAATGCAGATATCGAGAAATTCAGTCCATCTATGATTAAAGCATAAAGAATATATGCGGCTAAACCGTAAAAAAGACCATGCGCGAAGTTCAGGATACGTAACGCGCCAAATGTTAATGATAAACCTATTGATATCATACCGAAGATCCCACCGATAGCTAATCCATTGATGAGCTCCCAGATTATTATTTCGAGCTCCATTAGAATACCACTCCTTAATAGGGTTATTTAAACTTTACGAACAAAGTTTAAATATACCAAGATTTCTGCAATTGCCATGAGGGAGGAGGGGGGTAGGATGAGGGGGATAAGCAGGACGACAGTTTTAATAACTATAGTAGTAATAGTAGTAATAGTTGCTATGGGTCTTGTCTTCTCACTGAGATATTTTGTACCACCGCAAACAACTACTATATCGCAAACAACAACTTATCTACCACAAACTTCATCAAGTATAACTACATCGACAACTACTACAACCGTAACGAAACCTATTCCAATAAAAATGGGAATTTTATTAGATTTTACGGGTAATTTTGCTACATGCGCAGAACAACAAGAAAAAGGGGTATTACTAGCAATACGGGATGCCAATAGTTGGGGCAACGTCAGTGTGAGCTATACTATAATGGATTCTCAATCGCGTCCTGACGTCGCGTTAAGTCTTGCTAGACAATTGGCATCACAAGGAGTAGATGTTATTATGGGTACATGTATAGCTGGAGCGCAGGCGGCTCTTGCAAATTTAAGTAAAATATTAAGAATTCCATATGAGCCTCTTGCTGTTTTGGCCCTTAGTGCCTTTAGAAACGGCACTAGACCAGGCTGGACATTTGCTATTATGGCGAATCCTTGGAGCATAGGATATGCTGCCTGCGAATATGCCGTGACTCAGCTACATGCAAAAAAGATATTTTTTGTGGAGAGAGCAGATGTATGGGGTTCTGATCAGCTAGATGGTTGTCAAGCCGCTCTTAAAAAATATGGAGGAGAGATCATCGGTATCGGAACATTCGTAGCAGGCACTCCAGACTTTACTCCATTAATAACCAAAGCGCTATCGGAAAATCCCGATATAGTGATATCGACAACGTTCGGAGCTGACCAAGTATTATTTGTGAAACAATTCTACGAGTTAGGAGGTCTCAATAAAACTAAGCTCTTCATAACTTGGTGGCAGAATATAGCCGCAGCGGCAGTCCCGCCGAAAGCTCTGGCTGGGGTATATGGACTACATTTCTACTATTGGAACGTAAAGCCGCCGATTATAGATAATGAAACTTATAAATATGTCCAACAGATAAATAACGAGTTCATGCAAGCGTATAACGAACCTCCCGATGCCTATAGCTTGGAAACTTATCTAGAAACGTTACTAACAATTAAAGTTATTGCTATTTTGAAAAGCCATGGATTGCCTATTACACAGGAGAATTTCCAAAAAGTCCTAAGCAACATTACGATGATGACGCCAAAAGGACCCTTAAAAATTAGGATCGATGGTGAGGCCGAATTTAAATATGGCGCGTTTGTGGTTGTCGGAAAACCGCCAAGCGAGAGGACCGGGAAGTGGGATCTATTTAAAGTTATTGATGTAATTCCCGGAAGTGAATGGCTACCTCCGCTCTCGATGCTTGGGTACACCGGTAGCTGATGTTAGAAACAATAAATTTACAAAAATCTTTTGGTGGTATTGTTGCTGCAAATAATATTAATCTTAAAATTCCGGCTTCTGATGAAAAATTTATTGGAATAATTGGACCGAATGGTGCCGGAAAAACTACGCTTATAAATCTTCTAACTGGTTTTTTAAGGCCTGATGGTGGTCAGGTTATCTTTATAAATAAAGATATTACAAAAACATCGCCCGAAGTACGAACTCGAATGGGTATTATTAGAACTTTTCAAATTCCTATGTTATTTGAAAATCTTACAGTAAAAGAAATTCTGAGCTTAAGTGTTGTTAAAAAGCGTATAAATAACGATTTTAAATTATTTAAAAATTTAGTATCTAATAAATATATTTCAGCTAAAGTAGAATATCTACTTGGTCTTTTTGATTTAGCGAAGTATAGCAACGTCAAAGCAAAAGAATTACCATTTGGGATTAAACGGCTTTTAGAGATCGCCGCAGCCTTTGCTCTGGAGCCTGTTGTCCTATTCCTAGATGAGCCATTTGCAGGTTTGAATGACCAAGAAATAGAGGATCTTATTAATATACTTACGAAATTTTCTCAGCAAATATCAAATATTGTTATAGTAGAGCATAAAATAACACATTTACAAAAAATAATTGATAGACTGATTGTAATGGCATCTGGGACCATAGTTGCCGACGGTAAGCCTGATATTGTCATCAATTCTGACATAGTTAGAAAAGTATATTGGGGACAATGATAACACCAATACTAGATCTTAGGCATATATTTGCTGGATATGGTGATATGATGGTATTATTTGATATTAATATTTCTCTATATCCGCATCAAACATTGGTACTTTTTGGTCGTAATGGTGCAGGAAAGACTACCCTCTTAAAGACCATAGCAGGGTATATTCAGCCGAAACAAGGAGAAATCCTATGGAATGGAAAGAATATTACCAAGCTTAAACCCTTTGAACGTAGCAGACTTGGCATAAGATATATAAATCAAGAAAAGAAAATTTTTGATAGTTTGACTGTACATGATGCATTTAACTTAGCCAAATATTCATATAAAATAACTAGTGATAATATAGAAGAAATACTTAGTTATTTCCCAAAATTACGTCAACTTACTAATAGTAAGATCAAATATCTCAGCGGTGGCGAACGGCAGATGCTGAACGTAGCTCTTGGGATGCTGGGCAATCCGCAGTTACTACTCCTTGATGAACCTATGGAGGGGCTTTCGCCGGCTGTTGTTAATACATTAATTTCAACATTAAAGGAAATAAAAGAAAATAAAAAAACCACTATATTAATTGCTGAACAATCCATTCATATTGTACAAGAGCTAGCGGATAAAGTAGCTCTAATCGCTTCAGGTAAAATTATAGATATAATCTCTCGCGAAAAACTGACTATAGAAGTTCTTACTAAATTTATATAGTGACCGTTCTCCTTATAATTTATTATTTTAATATACTAATAATATAAGGCGTGATCTATATGCACCCCGCGTCTGGAGGATAGAACGCTCTCGTATGGCAAATTCGAGGAGGAGGTCAAGAGGCTCAGCGCCACGAACGTCCTCCATGCGTTTTCGGATCCTTCCTGGCGTTCATAAAGAGCCATTCTCCTCGTCGAGGTTTTGGACAATCTATCTTCCCATGACCGTCTCCACCGGAGGCAGGTCGGCTCTGGACATCTTGTATTCACATACGGCTAGCGCCAACAACGCCCTGGCTATCTCGTCTTTCGGCATATACCTACACGCGGTTTTTGTCTCATTGACGTTGGGCTTTCCTCTTGCCATCTTGGCGTGGCTCGTCAAATGACGCAGAACGGGGGACGGGCTGTATCTGAAGTACGCCAAGATGTTGACCGCAGTCTGGGCCGTCAACTTCGCGCTGGGCGTCGTGACCGGCACGGTGGTCGAGTTCGGCCTTCTGGAAATATGGCCTACCAGTATATTGCTGTTCTCGTCGTCCGGCTTCGTCCCTCTGTTCTACGAGGCCACGATAGCCTTCATAGGCGAGGCGGTGCTCCTAGGTCTCTTCGTCCTGGCTATCGGGAGGTGGCGGGCTAGATACGCCCTGTCGATATTGTTGGCCGCCTGGGCCCTGGGATCTCTCGGGCTACTTCATCTTGACCGTAAACGCCTGGATGAACGTCCCGTGGGGCGCCGGCGGGATACCGAAGGCCCTCTATCCCTTCCTGCCTACATACGGCCCCGACGCGGCGAACCTCACGACCGCGTTGACCCTCG
>Ga0315298_1004900_pt1 | contig 19509 bp, 11 predicted proteins | sample WHS_1_MG_FD_203077 | JGI IMG/M metagenome (GOLD analysis project Ga0315298, IMG submission 203077) | Extremophilic microbial mat communities from Washburn Hot Springs, YNP, Wyoming, USA - WHS_1_MG | ecosystem: Environmental > Aquatic > Thermal springs > Hot (42-90C) | place: USA: Wyoming...
CCTGTGGACTGCAGGATGAATCCTGCGCTACACCTGCCGTAGCACGGGATTTATCCTGTGGGAGGCAGGATGAATCCTGCGCTACACCTGCCGTAGCACGGGATTTATCCTGTGGGAGGCAGGATGAATCCTGCGCTACACCCGCCGTAGCACGGGATTTATCCTGTGAAATGCAGGATGAATCCTGCGCTACATCTGCCGTAGCACGGGATTTATCCTGTGGGAGGCAGGATGAATCCTGCGCTACACCCGCCGTAGCACGGGATTTATCCTGTGAAATGCAGGATGAATCCTGCGCTACACCCGCCGTAGCACGGGATTTATCCTGTGAGGGGCAGGATAAATCCTGCGCTACACGGGCAGGGAGAATCACTATCAACACCAGCGCCAAGAGGGAAAGAGCGGATAGAAGGTCCGCCGCCAGCCGGAGCGGCGTCTCCCCGAAGCGAACCGCAATGTGGTGGCGGCCCGCCGGAACCGGGAAGGTGAACCGCCCCCACTCCGTCTCGGGGGTAATCTCCACCGGTCTTCCGTCCACCCAGGCCCGCCAGCCAGGGTAGAAGAAGCGGTTGACAACGACCCGGAAGGCCTGCGGTGTGTCCACCCATGCCTCGGCAAAGAAGGGACCGGTCCGCACACCTTCCAGCGTTGCCCCCTCCGGCAGGGCAGTGGGCTCAAAGGGGTCCGCGGCCGAATAGGGCGGGCGTCCCGGCACCAGGCGAGGGAGAAATTCCCCGCCCGACGTTCCGACCCCTCCACCCATGTACTCGTAGTTGTGCAGGCTACCAATGGAGACCTGGTCCCAGCCGGGACAGTATCGGGCGTTCCAGAGCCAGCCCAGGTCAGCGGCCACGAGGGCCAGGACCATCAGCCCCATCAGGGGATAGCGCCACCGGAGACCCGTCAGGAGTTCGGCCATCGCCCCGGTCAGAAACGCCAGGGCGAGCGCGGCCGGGCCCAGGAAGCGCCAGGGAAACTGGAAGTTGTGGAGGAAAGGGAAGGCTCGCCAGACCGGCAGGGAAACCGGGAGCGCCATCAGGGTCGTCAGCAGCCCGGTGGCGGCGAAAAAGGCCACCTGCCGACGGCGCGCGTCCCGGAAACGGAACAGGCCCACCAGGCCAGGCCCCCCCAGGAGCACGGATACCAAACCCAGGGAGCGGGACGGGTATGTATTGATCAGATCGGGCCGGACCTGCTCCCACGCCGTCACTGTGTAGGAGAGCCCGAAGAAGTGATAGGCGTAGCCGCCAGGGAAGCCGTAGGGCACCCGTTCCAGTTGGACAAGGGGCCGCTCCGCCCAGGCCGGAATCCAGAAGAACAGGGAGAGCCCCAGGCCCAGGCCGACCGTGACAACGGCGGTCAGAAGGCGGCGACGAAGCGGAACGGATGATGAAGAGGCCAGCGCCTCCATCCCTGCGTAGAGGGCCACCAGCCCGGTCCCCACCACCGCTGCGACGCTGTGGGTTACCAGCAGGCCGCCGAAGAGAAGAGTTCCCGCCAACATCCATCCCCTCCGACCCGTTCGCACAGCCCGGCCCACGGCCCACCACGTCCACGGGAGCAGCGCCCAGCCCATCGCCTCCGGCAACGCTCCCCGGTAGAGGGGGTTGAAGGCCACATAAGGGGCATACATCGCGGCAACCGCCGCCACCACCGCCGCCTCCTCCCGGAAGAAGTCCCGGGCCAGAACGTACATCCCCAGACCCGCCATCAGGAAAGTCAGGGCCAGGGCGATCCGGACCCCTGGCGTGATGCCGAAGCCCAGCCGGGCGATCAGGCCCGCCACGAAGTAGGAGAGGGGAGGGTAGAAGTTGAAGACGGGATACCCATACCCCCATCCCATGTCCGGCGCCCATCGGGCGTAGAGAATCCCCTGAGACCAGAGATGGTCTATCTGGACCACCCGCAGGAGGTGAAGCAACATATCGTCTCCGCAGACCAGAGTGGGCCCGATAGCGGCCCGGGCCGGAACCCACCATAGAGACAGAAGCACGACAATAGGAAGCAGGCGAAGAAGGAAACGGCGCATCTCTCCTCCGAACCGTTTGCGGCGATCGGTGTCTATCTGCAACTATCTACTTGAGGCTACTATAGCGCCAGCATCCGGCCAGTTTGCAGGCTGACCGCCTCCACCGTATCGGCGCAATTCCGACAGACGATCTCCCATAAGCCAGATCGCCAGCCCCAATAGAGACAAAGCGGAGAGGAGGTCCGCCGCCAGCCGGAGCGGCGTCTCCCCGAAGCGGACCACCAGGTGATGGCGGCCGGCCGGAACGGGGAACGTGAACCGCCCCCACTCCGTCTCAGGAGCAATCTCCACCGGTTTTCCGTCCAACCAGGCCCGCCAGCCGGGGTAGAAGAAGCGGTTGATGGTCAGCCGGAAAGGTTGGGGACTCTCCACCCACCCTTCGGCGGAGAGCGGTCCGGTTCGCCCCTCACGAAGGTCCACCCCCTTCGGGAGCACGGAGAGGTCAAACCAGCCCGTCGCGGGCCGGGAGGGCCACTGGCGGACCGGGCGGGGGCGGAATTCGTTTTGGGAGACCCCCGGGTCCGTCTGCTCCCAGGTGTAGAGGCTGCCGATGGAGACCCGGTCCCAGCCGGGGCAGTACTGGGCGTTCCAGAGCCAGCCCAGGTCGGCGGCAACGAGGGCCAGGACCATCAGCCCAATCAGAGGATGGCGCCATCGGAGACCCGTCAGAAGTTCGGCCGTCGCCCCGACCAGGAACGCCAGGGAGAGTGCCGCCGGCCCCAGAAAGCGCCAGGGAAACTGGAAAATGTGCAGGTACGAGATGGCCTGCCAGATGGGCAGGGAAAGGGGAGTCGTCATCAGCGCGGCGACCATGCCGACCGCCGCAAAGAAACGGACTGCCCGACGACGGGCGCCCCGAAAGAAGACAAGCCCCAACAGGCCGGGGACTCCCAGCAGAAGGGACATCAACCCCAGGGAGCGGGGTAGAGTGGGGTTCACAAGGTCCAAACGGACGGGTTCCAGAGCGGTCAGGAGTTCCCGCCAGGAGAGAAAGTGGGCCCGGTAGCCGCCGGGGAAACCGTAAATGGCGTTTTCCCATTGGATGAGCGAACGTTCAGCCCAGGCTGGAATCCAGAAAAAGAGCGCCAGGCCCATTCCCAAGCCCAGGCTGATTCCAACGGAGAGCGCCCGACGACGGAACGGCAGGAAAGACGAAGATAGAACCTCCATCAGCGCATAGAGGGCCAGCAGTGGGGCCGACACCACGGCCGCGAGGTTGTGCGTCAGCAACAGGGCACCAAAGATGAGGGCACCCGCCGCGATCCACCCTCTTCGGCCCGTCCGCACGGCCCGGCCCACGGCCCACCATGCCCACGGGAGCAGCGCCCAGCCCATTGCCTCCGGCAGCGCCCCCCGGTAGAGGGGGTTGTAGGCCACGTAGGGAGCGTACATCGCGGCAACCGCCGCCACCATCGCCGCCTCCGCCCGGAAGAAGTCCCGGGCCAGGACGTACACCCCCAGACCGACCACCAGGAAGGTCAGAGCCTGGGTGACCCGGAATCCCAGGGCAATGTCGCCAATCAACCGGGAGATCAGAAGGACGACGTAGTAAGAGAGAGGAGGGTAGAAATTGAAGACCGGAAAACCGTAGCCCCACCCCATATCCGGGGCCAGACGGCTGTAGAGGATTCCCTGCGCCCAGAGATGGTCCAGTTGGACAACGCGAAGGAGATGGATCACCGCATCCGAACCGCAGGGGAGGGTAGGCCCGATGCCCGCGCGGATGGCGGGCCAGCCCAGAGCGAGGACCACCAGGGCGGGAATTCCCCAGGAAGGAAGGAGGGAGCGGAAGCGCATCCGGGTTTCCTCAGGCCTCCGGAGTCTCTCCTTCGGAGGGCTGACCCTGGGGCACGTACCACCCCACCGTGGCGTTGGAGCGGCGCAGGACGGCCTGCGCCACCCGTAGGACGTCCTCCGGCGTGACCGCGCTCAGCCGGTCCAGATACCCCTCAAACCAGGTGTAGTCGGCAAAAATTTCGCTCCACCCCAGCCAGAAGGCCTGCCCGGTGACCGACTCACTGGAGTAGGCGAACTGGGCCCGCGCCTGCTGGATGGCCTTCCGCAACTCCTCTTCCCGAATCGGCTCGGCGGCCATCCGCTCCAGTTCGGCCCACAACCGCTCCTCCACCTCGGCGGGGGTCCGGCCCGTCCGCACCGTGGCGGTCAGGGAGTACACGAAGGGGTCCACCGTGGGGATGAGGCTCCCGGAGACATCGGCGGCCAGTTCCGTATCCACCAGCGCCCGGTAGAGCCGGGAGGTCTTGTTGGTGCCCCCGTCGCCGAAGAGGGTCATCCCGCTGGCGCCGCTCAGGACGGCATCCAGCACCACCAGCGGGTAGAAATCCCCATCGGTCGGAGGCGGGGTGTGGAAGACGACGGTGAGGTAGGCCGTGTTCCCTTCCCCCTCCACCACCACCCGACGCTCCCCGCGCTGCGGCGGCTCCACCGGAGAGGTCCCGTCCGGCAAGTCCCCCGGCGGGATGTCCCCGAAGTGACGGCGGATGAGGTCCAGCATCCGCTCCGCCTCAAAGTCCCCCACCGCCACCGCCAGCGCGTTGTTGGGGACGTAGTAGGTCCGGTAGTGGCGGTACAGGTCGTCCCGCGTCATCCGGAGCAGGTCGCACATATGCCCCAGCGTCTCGTGGCCGTAGGGGTGGACCCGGAACGCGGCCGCCATGACCTCCTCGCCCAGCAGGAAGAGGGGGTCGTTCTCCGCCCCTTGCCGTTCGCTGATGATGACCGTCCGCTCCGCCTCCACCTCCTGCGGCTCAAAGAGCGCGCCCGTCATCCGGTCCGCCTCAATCTCCAGTTCCAGCCCGATTTTCTCCGCCGGGAGGGTGGCGTAGTAGGTGGTGAAATCGTACCATGTGGCGCCGTTCCATACCCCACCCTCGCGGGAGATGGCCTTATCCGCGGTCCCTTTGGGCCAGCGCGGGGTGCCCTTGAAGAGCATGTGCTCCACCCAGTGGGAGATACCGGTGATGCCGACGTGCTCCCGCCCGCTCCCGACGCGGTACCATATCCAGAAACTCGCCACCGGGGCGGTGTGGACCTCTTTCAGCAGGACAGTGAGACCATTTTCCAGCGTGGTTTTCAGGACGGACACGGTCACCTCCGGGCCTGTCTTCGGCGGACAACCCACCAGATGATGAGGGAGACGACGATAACGATGAACGCCAGCACCAGATAGGGCGCGACCAGAGCGATGATGGAGGTGACGGTGGAGATGACGTCCTCCACCGTGCTGACGATGGGGTTGGCCGTGCCGCCGGTGGTGATGGAGAGGACGGGGCGCCCGGTGGCCTTGACCGCGTGGACGCCCCCGGCCACAATCACCCCGCAGATGGCCGCCAGGACGGGGTGGAGGTGGATGGTGTGGGTGCTGGCGGCGAAGAGGATGGCGCCGGCGGTGGGGCGCACCACCGTCTGGACGATGTCGTTGGCCGTATCCACGGCGGGGATTTTATCCGCCAGGACTTCTATGACCAGCAGCACGGCCAGGACGCCGATGGTCCACCAACTGCTCAGCCAGGCCCACGGCCCCTGCAGGTCAATCATACCGTCGGTCAGACGGTCCACCAGCGCGATGACCAGCAGGGGGATGTAGGCGTTCAGCCCGGCGGAGGCGGAGAGACCGAACGCCGTAGAAAGGCTGAGAAACGCCTGGACGACGGACATCGTGCACCTCCTCGGGAATGACCAATGAAAAAATGACCAATGGCAAAATGACCAATGACCAATGGCAAAATGACCAATGACCAATGACGAAATGACCAATCACCAACGACAAAATGAGCGTGTGCACGCTACCGGGGGTCTCCGGACCGGCGCCCAACAAGATGCCGGTCAGGGCACGCCCCTGTAGGACAGGCCGCCGGGCCTGCATGCAGGCTGATGGCCTGCGCTGCGTTATCTGCAAACCAACCAGGGCAGGGAGTTACGATCCGGGTCCTGTTCCCGGGTCCAACCGGCCAGCGGCCGCCAGGTCCGCCGGTGGATAGGACAAGGGCCCAGTTGCTGGAGGGCCCGGCGGTGCTGGGGGGTGCCGTAGCCCTTGTGACGGGCAAACCCGTAGCCGGGGTACTCCCGGTCCAGTTCGGTCATCCGCCGGTCCCGCTCCACTTTAGCGATGATGCTGGCCGCAGCGACGGAGAGGCAGCAGGCATCCGCCCGGGGCAGCGACCGCTGCGGGAGCCCGATTTCGGGCAGGCGGACGTAGTCAATGAGCAGGGCATCGGCCGGCAGGGCCAGTCCGCCAACGGCGCGCGCCATGGCCCGTCGGGTGGCCGGGAGAATGCCCAGCGCGTCTATTTCCGCCACCTCCGCCCAGCCGACGCCCACCGCCAGCGCGACCTCCCGGATGCGGTCATACAGGGCCTCCCGCTGGAGAGGCGAGAGTCCCTTGGAGTCCCGCACGTCGGCCAGCAGACGGGAGAGGTCCGGGCGCTCCAGCGGCAGGACGACCGCCGCCGCGTAGACGGGGCCAGCCCAGGCGCCGCGCCCGGCCTCGTCCACCCCGGCGATCCGCCGGTACCCGCAGGCCAGAAGTCCGGTCTCTTCGGCCAGGTCCGGCACGGTCTTCAGACGATTCCCCCGCGCCATCGCTCCGAGGTTTGACAACCAGCGGGTTCGGGATACAATACGGATGATGCCGAAATGTAACTATCAGGCTTCCTCACCCCACCCTCGCCGCCCTCGGGCCGAAGGCCCTTCGGGCCGAGGCCTGCGGCGGCAGCGGCGAAGCCGCTGGGGGAGGGGTGAGGCTGAACAGTTACGCCGAAATTATACCACAGATTTTCACTTCCGCATCGCGGCGGACCAGACAACGGACCACAGACGACAGACCATAGACCACGGACCACAGACGACAGCAGAAGGGGGCGAGATGTCGTTGCTTCGTCGGCTCTGCCTTCCCCTCACCCTCAGCCTGGGCCTCCTGGCCCTGGTCCTCTTTGTCCTCCACCCTGCTCGCAGTCGGGCGGGGGAACCCCCACCCTACCTGCAGAGCGGGTCTTTCTCCCCCCTTCTCCCCCGTCTCGGGGGAGAAGGGGGGCAGGGGGGGATGAGGGGGATTACGCCCGCCCAATCCCCCGGCCCCGGCGCCGTCGTCATCAACGAAGTGGCCTGGGGCGGGACGGCGGCCAACTCCGCCCACGAGTGGATAGAACTCTACAACACCACCGGTTCAGCCATAGACCTCACCGGCTGGCGGCTCTTTTCCTCTGACGGTGGACCGAGTATCACCCTGAGCGGCGTCATTCCGGCTTTCGGCTACTACCTGATTGAACGGAGTACCGATGATGCGGTCTCCGACGTTTCCGCCGACTGGGTGGGCAGTTTCGGCACCGGCCTCAGCAACAATGGGGAAGTCCTCACCCTGACCAACGCCTTGGGCGAAGTGATAGACACCGCCAACAGCAACGGCGGCTCCTGGCCCGCAGGCTCCGGTTCTCCGGACTACCGTTCTATGGAGCGCATAGACCCCGCCGCCCCCGACACCGACGCCAACTGGGCCTCCAACAACGGCATCATCCGCAACGGCCGGGATGCCAATGGCAACCCCCTCAACGGGACGCCGAAATGTCGGAACTCCGTTGCGACGCCTCTGGCCGACCTGACCCTGAGCAAAACCGGGCCCGCAACCGCTGACCCGGGGGCCCTGGTCACGTACACCATCGCCTTCCGTAACTCCGGCAATATCACCGCCGCCGCCGTCCTCCTCACCGACACCCTCCCGCCCGAACTGACCTTTGTCACCCAGACCTCCCCCTACCCCTTCACCCGGGCCGACCCCGCCACCCTGGTCTGGGACGTGGGCGACCTGGCCCCCGGCGCTGCCTTCGCCCGCATCACCATCACCGCGCAGGTCACCGGGACGTCGGGGACGACGACCCTCACCAACACCGCCGAGGCGGCCACCGCCACCCCCGAAGTGACCACGACCAACAACGTCGCCTATGCCGTCACCCAACTCTCGCCCCCCGCGCCCGCGCTGACGCTGACCCACACCGGCCCACCGGTCCTCCTCGCCGGGGGGACCTTTACCGCCGTCCTGGCCCTGGGCAACACCGGCGACCTGACTGCCACCGGCGTCGTCCTCACCGACGCGCTTCCGGCCGAGGTGGCCTTCGTCACCCAGACCGCGCCCTTCCCCTTCCGCCAGGCCGACCCGGACACCCTGGTCTGGGATGCAGGCGACCTCCCGCCCGGCGCGCAGGCCCTTATCACCCTCACCCTGCAGGCCAGCCCGGCCCTCTCCGGCACCCCGACCTTCGTCGCCACGGCCACCGAAGCGGGCGGCGGGACGGTCACCGCCGCCTGGAGCGCGCCCGTCCTCCCCGCCGTCCGCCTCTACGCGCTGGCCCCCGTCAACTACGCCGGCAGCGGCGAGGCGGCGGCCCTCATCAACCAGAGCCCGTACACCGCCTCCCTCTCTGGCTGGTGCCTGGACGACGCGCCCTCCTCCACCAGCCGGGTCTGCTTCCCCGCCGGGGCCGAAATCGGGCCGGGCCGCATCCTCTGGCTGGCCCAGAACGGGGACGGGTTCTACCCTGTCTGGGGTTTTGATGCGGACTGGGCCGACAACGCCTCCGAGCGCTCCGTCCCCCTCCTCCCCGGCTCCTGGCCCGGCTTCACCGACTCCGGCGAGGCGGCCTGCCTGGTCAGCGGTACGGTGGTCGTGGACGCGCTCGTCTACACCGGCACCCTTCTCCCGTTCCCCGGCTGGACCGGCCCCGCCGTCCCCTACCCGTACCCCGGATTCCCCTCCGGGCAGGTCCTCTACCGCAAACTGGACCCGGCCACCGGCCTCCCCGTCCCCGATACCGACACCGCCGCCGACTGGGCCCAGGACCCCGCCGACCCGCTCCGGGGGCGCAAACTCCGCTACCCCGGCTGGGACCTGGAAGACCTCTTCTTCCCGGCGGAAATCACCGCTTCGGCGCAGGTGACGGTCGCCGTCGCCCCGGAGGGGGCCCTCTCCCTGACCCTGCAGACCATCGGCGTGGCGCAGCAGTCCCTGAAAATCGCCGCCTACACCCTGGAGAGCGTCCCCGTCTACCAGGCGGTCCAGGAACGGATTCAGGCCGGGGTGGTGGTGACGGTCCTCCTGGAGAGCGGGCCCACCGGCGGGATGTCGCCCGACGAGAAGTGGATTGCCCGGCAGTTGCACAACCCGCCCACCTCCACCGTCTACTTCATCGGCCGGACGGCCGCCCGCTACCGCTACCACCACGCCAAGTACATCCTGGTGGACGACCGCCTGGCATTGGTGAGCAGCGACAACTTCACCGAACGCTCCATGCCCTCCGACCCCGCCGTCAACGGGACGGCGGGCCATCGGGGCTTCGTCCTGGTCACCGACAGCCCCGGCGTGGTGGCCCGTCTGGCGGAACTCTTCCGCCGGGACGCCGACCCCGTCCACGCCGACGTCGCGCCGTACGACGAGACCTACGCCCCGCCGTCGGGCTACACCCCCCTCCCCCCGCCCGATTGGACCACCTACACCGCGCCCTTCAGCCAGGTCCTGGCGACGACGGCGACGACGATCACCGTCCTGCACGGCCCGGAACACCTCCTCCGCCCCGACGACGGCCTGCTGGGGCTTCTGAAACGGGCCGGCGCGGGGGACGCGGTCGCCGTAATGCAACTGAACGAGCCGGTCACCTGGACGGCGGGCATCGGGACGGCGGGGCTGAACCCCCGCGTCCAGGAACTGGTGGCGGCGGCCCGCCGGGGGGCAGAGGTGCGGGTCCTGCTGGACGAGTACTACGACACCGGCACCAACGTTGCCACCTGTCTCTACCTGAACGGCATCGCTCGCGGCGAATCCCTCCCACTGTCCTGCCGGCTGGGGAACGTCACCGGGCTGGGCGTGCACGCCAAGGCCTTCTTCGTGCGGGTGGGAGAGGAGAAGTGGGTCCACGTCGGCAGCGTCAACGGCACCGAGACCGCCCACAAGGCCAACCGGGAGGTGGCGCTGCAGGTAGCCTCCGCCGACCTCTACAATTTCCTGATGACCGTCTTTGAGCACGACTGGGCGCGTGCCCACGCGCCGCTGGTCTTCCCCCTCTACCTCCCGCTGGTCTTCCGGGACTACGTCCCCCCGGCGGACTACCCGCTGGTCACCGAGGTCTTCATCAACCCACCGGGGGACGACGCGGGCAAGGAGTGGATAGAACTCTACAACCCCGGCCCGGCGGTGAGCCTTGCGGGCTGGACCATTGGGGACGCCATCAACGTCGGAGACTACGGGGACGGACGGTACGCGTTCCCGGCGGGGGCCCAACTCCTGCGGGGGCAGGTGATTGTGGTGGCGGCCTGCGCGACGAACTTCGCCTCCACCTACGGCTTCAACCCGACCTACGAGTGGACGAACTGCGACCCGCTGGTGCCGGACCTGGTCCCGGTGGGCTCCTGGGCGGGCTTCGGGCTGGCGCTGGGGAACGCGCAGGATGAGGTGTTGCTCCTGAAGCCCGACGGCGCGCTGGTGGACAGCGTGGCCTGGGGCGGGGAGCCGCGCGCGGGCGTCATCCCCTTCCCGCTGGACCCGGGGGACACCTTCCCCTGGTCGGCCTCGCTGAAACGCTACCCGCCCACGGGCGACCGCAACGACTGCTCGCGGGACTTCTACGTCAGTTGGAGCCCGTCGCCGGGGAGGGTCTCGGGGGAGTAACGATTCTAAAACCACGAAGGACACGAAGGGCACGAAGTTTGCAACACGAATTGCACGAATTTACACGAATTATTAAGGAAAAATTCGTGTCAATTCGTGAAATTCGTGGCGCAATTCCTGAGTGGTACACCTTTCCAGGAGGGGGCGATGGACGTATCCACCAAAATCATTCTCAGCGACCTGCATCTGGGGGCCGGGTCTTTCGGTGGCGCCAACCCGCTGGAGGACTTCCGCCACGACCGCCAGTTCTCCGACTTTCTGATGAGCCTGCGGGATGAGAGTGAGTCCGCCGGTCGGCCCATGGACCTCATCATCAACGGCGACTTCATAGAGTACCTCCAGGTCCCCGCCGTGCCGGTCTCCGAGTACGACCCCCGGGCCGCCTACCCGGAGGACGCCTACCGGTCCACCACCGAGGCGGATGCCGTCCTGCGGACCGACCTGGTCATCGCCGGGCACCGTCCCGTCTTTGAGGGACTGGCGGGGTTTCTCTCGGAGCGCCCCCGCCGGACGGTGACCGTCATCAAGGGCAACCATGACCTGCAACTCCACTGGCCCGGCGTCCAGGAGCGCATCCGGCAGGCCCTGGGGGCCGTCGGTCCCCGGGCGCCCCTCCTGACCTTCGCCGCGCGCTCGGTCCTCCAGGATGGGGTCTACGTGGAGCACGGCAACCAGTACGGGGACCCGCTGAATTCCCTGGACGACTTTGAAAACCCGGTGGACCCCCGCCATCCCGACCGTCTGAAGACCCCTGTCGGCTCCCGGTTCGTCATAGAGTTCTTCAACCACGTGGAGTACGAAAAGTGGTGGGTGGACGCGGTCAAACCGATCCCGGCCCTCATTGCCTACGGGATGGTGCTGGAACCGGCCTTCGCCCTGAAGGCGCTGGCCGTTCTGCTGACGGCCCTGCCGGGGATGGTCTTCCACCCGTTCGCGGCCGGGCAGGGGGAACCGCCGCCGCTGGAGGCGGTCCGCACGGGCGCTGTGGACGAAGTGGCCCGCCGCTATGCGGACGACCCGGCCTTCCGCCGGGAACTGGACGCGGCCCTGGGGGAGGTCCTGCAGAGCATCGGGCCGTACAATATTCCCACTCCGGCGGGGGGTGAAACCGGGCGTCCGTCCATCCGCGCACAGGCTATGAGCACCGCGGGCCTCCTGCGGGCCCTCCGGGGTTTCCGGGCCCGGGTCCGTCGCCTCTGCCGCGCGGGCCGCCCGGCCCCGCCGCAACCCGACTTTCTGGAGGCCGGTCAGCGGATCAGCCGGGGGTTCAGCGACCATCTGGTGGGGGCGGCGCAGCAAATCCTTCGGGAACGGGGCGTCTCTCTGGTCGTTTTCGGTCACACGCACCAGGCGCGGCTGGACGTGCTGCAGGGGGGCGTTTACGCCAACAGTGGCACCTGGACGTGGTGGCGGGATTTCTCTCAGGCCAGTCGGGAGGACTGGCAGCGATTGCTGGAACATCCCGAATCCTTCACGACCCCCCACTATCTGACCTACGTACGCGTGGACCCGAGGCCGGAGGGACACCTTCGCGTCTCCCTGCACGACCTGAGCGGGAGTTTGCCCCTGCCCAGAGAGGCGCTGTGGGCCGTTTAAGACAGTTGTCACCCCGAAATCCTGCTGTTCGTCACTCTCTATCCGGACAGGAAGTGATATAATACAAAGCGAGGTGGGCGTGGCCAACGCCGTGCGGCAGGCGTTTTCCCCAAGCCACATCGCACCTCTCCTCCTTTCCTTGGCTGGCGGTCCCCCGGGTTCCCCCCCGCCCGGGGGACCATCTTTTATGGCAATGTAGCGCAGGCTGTCAGCCTGCACTCCCCCTGTGGCGCAGGCTGTCAAGCCTGCGCTTACAGGCCTGTCGGCCTGCGCTACGCCCCCCTATCGGGAACCCCGAACCCTGCCCCAGCGTCTATAAAGTACAGGAATCAGCAAACCGCTGATTCGCATCCCATTCCGACAAGGAGGAGAGATGAAATCCAGATTCTGGCTGATTGCCCTTCCGGTCATGTTGTTGCTGACCACGGCGTCCTGTGGGGCGGGGACGTCCCCCACCCTGGCGGCTGGCGAGCCGGCGCGGGCACTGGGCGGGGGCGGCATCTCCTACGTCTCCAACGGGACCATCACCCAGGGGCTGGTCGCCACCGGCACGGCAACCGTCAGCGCCGAGCCGGAGATTGTCCAGGTCACCTTCGGGGTGGACCTGCGGGGCGACGACCCGGCGGCCGTGGTGAACGAGGCCGCTCAGAAAATCAACCGGGCCATCGCGGCCGCGCGGGAGTTGGGAGTGGCCGACAAAGACATCCAGACCACGGGCTACAGCGTGTGGGTGGAGACGGTCTACGATCCGCAGACCGGGCAGCCCACCGGCCAGGTGGTCTACCACGCCTCCCACTTCGTGACAGCGACGCTGCGGGACCTGAGCAAGACGGGTAACCTGCTGGCCGCCGTGATAGAAGCGGGGGCCAACTCCATCTCGGGTGTGAACTTCACCGTGGAGAACCCCGACGCGCTGGTGAAGGAAGCGCGACAGAAAGCGCTGGAGAACGCCCGTGCCCAGGCCGAACAGACCGCTCAGGTCCTGGGCATCTCCCTGGGCAAACCGGTCCTGGTCAGCGAAGGAGGCGGGTACCCGGTCGCCCCGGTCATGCGGGCAGAAGGGATGGGCGGCGGAGGTGTAGAGGCCCCCTCCATTTCGCCCGGAGCGTTCTCCGTCACCGTCAGCGTTCAGGTCGTCTACGAGATTCGGTAGCAGAGGGAGGAAGAGGTGCCGGGCACAAAGTGCCCGGCACCTCTTTTTGTCCTCCGGTTGCCCAAATTGTCCTCTGGACGTAAAATATCCGGCGGAAAGGATGAACCCGAACTCACCTCAACCCCACCGTAAGCGGGCCTGGCTCCGCGCGGCGCTGCTGGCGACGCTGGCCCTGGGCATCGCCGCCCGGATGGCCCAGTACCTGGGCAACCGCTCCCTCTGGCTGGACGAGGCGTACCTGGCGCTGAACATCCTGGGCCGGGACTTCTCCGGCCTCCTTCGCCCACTGGACCACCACCAGATTGCCCCGCCGCTTTTCCTCTGGGCCGTCAAAGTGGCTATCTCCTTCTGGGGAGATAGTGAGTTTGCTCTGCGACTGGTGCCCCTCATCGGGGGCATCCTGGCGCTCCTGCTCTTTTACCCGCTGGCCCGGCGGGTGTTGGGCCCCCTGGGCGCGTGGCTGGCGACCGCGCTGCTGGCCTGGTCGCAGCCCCTCATCTACTACGCCTCCGAGGTCAAGCCCTACGCCACCGACGCCCTGACCGCCGTCGCGGCCTGCGCGCTGGCCCTTCCCCTGATAGAAGGACCGACGGCGGCCCGGCCCTCCTGCCGCCGCCTCATCCTCACCGGCGTCCTGGGCGCGCTGATGCCCTGGTTCTCCTACCCCTCCGTCTTCGTCCTGGGGGGACTGGCCCTGGCGATGCTGGCTGGCCCCCTCCGCCGGCGCCAGTATCGCCTGGCCCTGCGCCTGAGCGTCCCGCCTGCCCTCTGGGGGTTGAGTTTGCTGGCCCTCTACGGCACTGTCCTCCGGCCCGGCCTGGGGGACTCGTTCCTGCGCACCTTCTGGCGGGAGTTCTTCGCCCCCTTCCCACCCCGTTCGCTGGCGGACCTGTACTGGTATCTCCAGGCCTGGTATCTCCAGGCCTGGTTTGACTTTCTGGTCTTCGCCGGGGGCCTGCCGTTCTACGGGCTGGCGACCTTCGCATGGCTGGCAGGGGGCATCACCCTCTGGCGGACCGGGCGCCGCGCGCTGGCGCTGGCCCTGATCCTGCCCCTCCTCGGCGCCACCGTCGCCTCCATGCTGAAACTCTACCCCCTCTACATCCGGGTCATCCTCTTCGCCGTGCCGCCCACTTTCCTGCTGGTCGCCTGCGGCGGGGAGGCCATCCACTGGACGCTCTCCCCCCACTCCCGCGCCATCGCCGTCGTGTGGGTGGCTCTGATGGTGCTCCATCCCTTCTACCGCTCCCTGACCGTGCTGAGCCGCCCCTGGACCAACGAGGAAGTCCGCCCGGCCATTCAGCACATCCGCGACCACTGGCAGGAGGGGGACCGGATATACGTCTACCACGGCGCGGCGCCGATGTTCGCCTACTACGCGCCCCGTTTCGGCCTGGACGACCCGGCGCTCTACCAGGTGGGCCGGGCCTCCAACGGCGATTTCACCATCCTTCAGGACGACGTGGCCCGCCTGCCCCCGGGTCGGGTGTGGGCCCTGTTCGCCCACATCTACTCCTTTAACGGGATCAGCGAGCAGTCGTTTCTGCTTTCGCAGATGGACGGACGGGGGGTGCAGTTGGACCACCTGGAGACCCAGAACGCCGCCGTCTTTCTCTACGAACTGCGATAATTCCACCGCAGAGAACGCAGAGGTCTTTTACCACAAAGGACACGAAGTAGTTGCTTAAGGAAAGAAACCTTTGTGTCCCTTCGTGTCCTTCGTGGTTTTCCAGCGGTGATCACGATTTTTCAGGAGGAGTGAAGCAATGGGCCTGAAGCCTGACCACTGGATTCGCCGGATGGCGCTGGAACGCCGGATGATAGAACCCTTCGTGGACCACCAGGTCCGGGATGGCACTATCTCCTATGGCCTCTCGTCGTACGGCTACGACATCCGCGTCGCCGACGAATTCAAAATCTTCACCCCCGGCCTGGGGGACCTGACCGTCGTGGACCCGAAACGGTTTGACACCCGCGCGATGGTGGACTTCAAGGGAGAGGTGTGCGTCATCCCGCCGAACTCCTTTGCCCTGGGGCGGTCGGTGGAGTACTTCCGAATCCCGCGCAACGTGCTGTGCGTCTGCCTGGGGAAGTCCACCTACGCGCGGTGCGGCATCATCGTCAACATCACCCCCTTTGAGCCGGAGTGGGAGGGGTACGTCACGCTGGAAATCTCCAACACCACCCCGCTGCCGGCCAAAATCTACGCCGGGGAGGGGATTGCCCAGGTGCTCTTCTTTGAGGCCGACGAAGAATGCCAGGTCTCCTACGCGGATAAGAAGGGCAAGTACCAGGCCCAGCAGGGTGTCGTCCTGCCCCGGCTGTAGGACAACTGCGAGCAGTTGTCGTAACTACCTACCAGGGAGCCCCCGGGCAAGCGCTATCAAAGACGCGGCGAAGGCATGCCCCTGTAGCGCAGGCCGCCAGGCCTGTATTCGCAGGCTAAAGCCTACGCTACATTATCTGCAAACGATTCAGGGTAGGTAATTACCAGTTGTCCTACAATTTGTGAGGATTGACAAACCGGTACCCCCATGCTATAACGACATCGGACAACTCGCGGTCTTCAGGGGAATTTGCTATGAACACTCCCACCCGCATCCTGGTCGTGGACGACGAGGTCGGCATCCGGGAGGGGTGCCGACGGGTGCTGGTCCCCCAGGGGTTTGAGGTGGACGTGGCGGAGAACGGCCCCGTGGGCCTGCGCAAACTCCGGGAGTCCCGCTACGACGTCCTGCTGCTGGACATCATGATGCCCGGGATGAGCGGCATGGAGGTGCTCCGCCAGGCCCGCCAGATAGACCCCGACCTCATCTGCATCATCATCACCGGCTACGCCACGGTGGAACTGGCCGTCCAGGCCGTCCGCGAAGGCGCACACGACTTCATCGCCAAGCCCTTCTCCGCCGACCTGCTCCTGCAGGTGGTCAACCGGGAACTGGAGCGGCGGGCCCTCCGCAAGGAGGCAGAACGGGTGCGGGCCCTGGAGGAAGAGGCCCGGGAACTGGCCCGCGCCAAGGCGGAACTCCAGAAACTGGAGGCGGTGGAGGGCCGCTTCATGCTCTCCCTGGTCCACATCCTGCGGGCCCCCGTCGCGGTGCTCCAGAACACCATTCAGTTGATCCGCCAGGGGTACATCCCGCCGGAGGAACAGCCCGAGATGCTGGAGCGGGCCGAGACGCGCGCCGGGGAGTTGCTGGCGACCCTGGACGACCTGCTGCTGCTGGCGTACCTGAAAGAGGGCATCGGCCTCAGCCGGGCGGAGACGGTCTCCCTGGCGGAGGTCCTGGAGGGGGTGCTGGCCACCATGAGGCCCCGCGCGGAGCGGCGCGGCATATCGCTGGAGGTGGACGTGCGGGGTGACCCCCGGGTGCGGGCCAACCCCGACCACCTCCGGGCGCTGTGGAGCCACCTGATAGATAACGCCATCCGCTACACCCCCTCCGGCGGTCGGGTGACCGTCTCCCTCTGGACGGACCCGGAGCGGAACCTGGCCGTCGGCGCCGTCTCCGACACCGGCATCGGCATCCCCGCCGACGAAATCCCCCGCATCTTTGAGGAGTTCTACCGGACCGAGGAGGGGAAGCGCATGCAGGAGACGGGCACCGGCCTGGGGCTCCCCATCGTCCGGCAGGTGGTGGAGACCTACGGGGGGAGCATTGAGGTGGAGTCGGAGGTGGGCCGGGGCACCACCTTCCGCTTCACCCTGCCCATCGGATAAAAACCACGAAGGACACGAAGGACACAAAGGATTTTGGGTAACTACCTAATCCGTTTGCAGATAACGTAGCGCAGGCTTTAGCCTGCAAATGCAGGCCTGACGGCCTGCGCTACAGGGTACGGCGCTTGCTCGGAGTCCCCTTGGTAGGTTACGATTTTGGGATATTTCAGAGTGATCCTTCGTGCTCTTCGTGCTCTTCGTGCCCTTCGTGCCCTTCGTGCCCTTCGTGGATTCTACTGCCCCCTCTGCGGTGAAAAGGAGAACCATGCGCGCGTTTTTGCTGAGGCTTCTGGGCGGACGGTTGCGGACGGTCCTGACCGTCTCCTTTGCACTGGTGGCCGCGCTGACGGTGGGGCTGAACGCGCTGGTCGTCTCCCGCGTCATCAACGACTACATGGCCTCCGCCGAGGCGGAGCGGGTGGCGCGGGATATGAAACTGGCCGAGACCTTCTACCAACTCAAACTGGACGAGGTCGCCGCCATCAGCCACCGGCTGGTGCTGGACCCGTGGGTGGTGGAGAACTTCCCCGCCGCTGCCAGGGGAGACCCCCAGGCCATCCAGATCATTGACCGGCAGATCACCAACAAAATCATCGTCCTGGCCCTGGGCGGCACCCACCTGATCGCCGTCCTGGACGCCGACGGCAACATGGTGGTCGGGAAAGTGCTCTGGCCCGAGGGGGGACTCTCATCGGCCCTCACCCGGGGCCACTTCGGCGACCTGCCCATCGTCCGGACTGTCCTGGAGACGGGGAAGCCCCAGGCGGCCACCGAGATCATCCCCAAAGAGTTCCTGGCCCAGGTGGGGCTGGACCGGCAGGCCTTCATCCCCCTGTTAGAGACCCCGCTGGCCGCGCCGGAGCCCTTTGACCCCCGGGAGGGGACGGCCGGGCTGGCCCTGGTGGGCGTCTCCCCCCTCCGGGACGAATCCGGCCAACGGGTCGGCGCCGTCCTCTCGGCCTACATGTTCAACAACGACTACACCCTGGTGGACCGGATCAAGGAGGTCGCCGGGATAGACACCGTCACCATCTTCCTGGGCGACCTGCGAGTCTCCACCAACGTGCTGGACGAGGCAGGACGGCGCGCCATCGGGACCCGCATCTCCCAGGCGGTGCGCCGGGTCGTCCTGGAGGAGGGGCGGGAGTACGTCGGCCGCGCCTTTGTCGTCAAAGAGTGGTACATCACCCGCTACGAGCCCCTGCGGGACCACCGGGGGAACGTGATCGGCAGCCTCTACGTCGGCGCGCGCGAGGCGACCTTCCTGGGACTGGTCCACACCTTCAACCAGCGGGTCGCCCTGATCGCGGCCGTCTGCATCCTGCTGGCGGGGGTGATTGCCATCCCCATCGGGCACGTCATCACCCAGCCCATCACCGAACTGGTGGAGGCCCACCGCCGTCTGTCCGCCGGGGATATGGCCGTCCGGGTGCAGCCCTACGGCAACGGCGAACTGGCCATGCTGGCCCGTTCCTTCAACATTATGGCCGAGAATCTCCACCGCGCTCAGCAGGAACTCATCCACAAGGAAAAACTGGCCTCTATGGGGCAACTGGCGGCCGGCGTGGCCCACGAACTGAACAACCCCCTGGGCACCATCATGCTCTTCGCCGACGCCCTTCACCGGGAACTCCCGCCCGATGACCCCCACCGCAGCGACCTGCAGATGATTCTGAAGGAGGCCAACCGCGCCAAGAAGATTGTCGCGGACCTGCTGAACTTCGCCCGTCAGCAGGAGGTGCTGGCCCAGGATACCGACCTGCACGCCCTGCTGGACCAGTCCATAGAGAGCGTCCGGCATCAGCCGACCTTCGCGGAGGTGGAGATTATCCGGCGCTACGACCCCCGGGTGCGCATCATCCAGGCCGACCCGGCCCAGTTGCAGCAGGTCTTCGTCAACCTGCTGAACAACGCGGCGGAGGCCATAGAGGGGCCCGGAACGGTCACGGTCTCCACCCGCGCGCTGAACGGTCAGGTGGAAATCTCCATTGCCGACACCGGGTGCGGCATCCCCGAGGAGTACATGGACAAACTCTTCACGCCGTTCTTCACCACCAAACCGCCGGGGAAGGGGACGGGGCTGGGGCTCTCCATCGTGTACGGCATCGTCAAAATGCACCGGGGGCAGATTGGGGTCCAGAGCGAGGTCGGGAAGGGGACAACCTTCACCATCACGCTGCCCACGCGCTGGATGGGGGAGGCGGAGCGGCCCATCGCGTCGCAGGGAGAAGTGATTGGGTAAACGTGCCGGGCACTTCCGAAGTGCCGGGACGTTCTCGGAGGTGATGTTTGAACGAGCCGCCGCGCATTCTGGTCATTGACGACGAAGAGGGCAT
>Ga0315298_1004902_pt1 | contig 19504 bp, 19 predicted proteins | sample WHS_1_MG_FD_203077 | JGI IMG/M metagenome (GOLD analysis project Ga0315298, IMG submission 203077) | Extremophilic microbial mat communities from Washburn Hot Springs, YNP, Wyoming, USA - WHS_1_MG | ecosystem: Environmental > Aquatic > Thermal springs > Hot (42-90C) | place: USA: Wyoming...
TGCACCCAACATGGGCGGCGATTTGCTGGTTGCTCCATTCCGGGTGCTCGTGAGCAGCCAGCACGATCCGGGCACGCATCACTTTGACTTGTGGCGAGTTTCGACCTTTGATCAATTGACGCAATGTCCTTATTTCACTTTCAGCGAGCTGTATCGGGTAGTGTGGTTTTGGTCCTCTCATATGCCATTCCTCACTATCCAAGTTTACACCATCTTATTCGGAGCGCATTTATGAAATGCTGTACTTAGGGAAGCTGGTCTTTGGGATCATGATTGGTATAAAGCGGAACCCAGGCCTCCAGACGCGTTCCTTTCCCTGGTTGAGATTGGATGGTTAGTTTCCCCTTGACCATTTCCAGACGTTCTTGCAATCCAACCAGACCAAAGTGCCCGTCATTCAGCAATGTTCCCCACTCCAGCGGAAGGAGGAACCCCTGGCCGTTATCCTCCACTGTAAGCAAAACCTGGTGCGGGTCCAGCCGAACCGCGATAGACACTTTGCTGGCTCCGGCATGCTTCTGCACGTTGACCAATGCCTCTTGCATAACCCGGTACAGGGTCAACGCGACCTCTTCTGGCAATTCCTGGCTTTCATCGCCCTCGACCTTCAGCGTAACCTGCGGCGTGTTTTGGGTTTGCCAATTGCGGATATGGGCGCGAATGGCAGAAACTAACCCCAAACTGTCCAGCGTGGGCGGCCGCAGCTCACCGCAAATGCGCCTCACCTGCTCCAGCACGTGACGTACCTGTTCCTGCAACCTCACTATTTCTTCCCTTCCGCGACTGTGTATTTCGGTAGTGCGCAGCTCAGACAGAGAATAATTCAAGCCAATCAAATCCTGAATGACCTGATCGTGCAATTCGCGCGCCACATACTTGCGCTCCTCTTCGCGCACACGAACAACTTCCTGATGCAGACGCTCGACATTTCTCAATTGCTGCCGGAGTTCTCCCGTCAGCCGGATGTTTTGCAGAGCAATGCCGGCCTGACGAGCAATCACCTCTAAAATGGCTAGGTCTTCGGTGCTGAAGCCACCCTTCCCCTTTTTGTCGCCGAGAATCAGCAAGCCGATCATACGCTGACGTTCGAGCAAAGGTAACCACAGGTGAGCCCGCTCGCAATGGAGCAGAAATCTCTCTTGCTCATCCATCGTCTCGGCCTGCAAAGCCCGCCGCAAATATCGTGTCTCGATAGCCTTTTCGTGCCGACAAAGGTAACGGATCAGCGACCCGCCAGAAGACAGTTGTCCAAAACTAGCCCAATCGAAAGGGCAAGAATAGCCCGCTATACCGGCCACCGTCAGAGTCTTTTCCTGTTTGTCCAGCAGCAGCAGACAAACACACTCCAACTGCATCGTCGTTTGCAAGGTTTGAACAAAAGTTTGAGGCAATGAAATATCGTCAGATGATTGCGCCATTCTCTGGCTCAACTGTTGGATAGCCGTACGGTAGTCGTACCAACCGCCGTAGAAGAGACCATTGATGATTTGCCGAAGAGAATGGTAGAGTGGATTGAAGGAGACAGCCAACAACAAAACCAAGAGGAGATTGGCCAATGAGCGCTGCTCTGCCGCGCCAGGGATCAATTGCACCACAATGGTATTGGCGAGCAAATAGAGTCCGCTCAAGAGGACCAAAACCAGTATGGAAGTGGCCGCCCGGCTGATATACCGATCCAGCGATAGTAAGCGATCATGCAAAATGGCATATCCATAGGCCAGCGGAATAGCCAAAAGGAACAAGAAGGACACCGAATGGGGTAAGATAGGATGGCTGAGAATCGCCTCGGGGAACAAAGAAAGAACCAGGAACATAAGAACTGCCAGTATTCCTCCCAAGACCACCCTGCCGATTTGTAGTCGTTCGGGCAAAAGGATAGCACGGCGGTAGGCATAGCCGAGCAGAGCAACGACCAGGCACATATTGACGCCCAACCAAGAGTAACGTATCAGGCGCAGCAGGCTTCGAGCCTGAACGAACGAGGCAGGAATGACAATCTCTATCGCAGTTCCTAGGAAAGCCAGCAAGTACAATAAGACAAGCCCATAACGTTTTGCCGGGGAGGAAATAGAAAAGGGGAAACAAAAGTGAAAATGGACGATTAATGGCCCTAACCACCAAAGAAGATAACCGAAAAAGCGTCCAACCCACAGCGGCCCATAACCGGCAACCGTCCCGCAGGCCAGCACTGCGCCGCTGAACTGGCACATGAGAAAAAATAGATAACCCTGCTTCTGGCTGGGGCTAAAGGCTAATACAATTGTGCCGGTTACTAAAAAGGCCAGACCAACCAGCACAGGCACGAGTCGCTCTACGATCTCAGCCGGCGAGGGAGGAGAAAGAACGACTGCGACTTGAAGATTTTCGCCGTTCCGCTCGAGCGAGAACAAAACCACATCATCAGACCGCTGGCTCGGGTCGAGTGTGAATTGCGAGACAGGTAAACCATCTACCAGGGCGATACGGTCGCCGACTTCTATCCGACCCGCAGCCGGACCAGCCCGGTCCACCTGAAACACCACCCCATTCCATGGGTGCCAAGAGGCGCCCACATCGGGAAGGTGCACCAATTGCCATGTCACCCGGGCGATCAGAACCAGGGATACCAGGGCAACCAAGTAGATTATCCTGTCTCTACTTTGTCTCCAATTTGGATGGGCCTTGCGCCAGAGAGCGTTTTTCCTTTCAGATGGTCGCTCAATCATGATTGACCCAACGAGGCAATTTCTGTAACCATACCTGATAGCCGTTCTCGAATTGCCGAAGGCAAGTCAATTCTATCCAGGGCCGCCAGGCATTGCTGACTGTGCTTTTCTGCTTCTATACGCAAGTATAGCACAGCACCGCTCTCAATGATGAGCCGCCGCGCTTGCCTCTCGGCTTCTGTATCTTTGGCGGCCTGTTGCAAGGCCTGTTGTAATTCTCTTTGCTTCTCATCAGGGCACGCCGTCATTGCATAGGCAACAGGCAGTGTCCACTTCCCCTTCCTGATCAGATCGCATCTTTCTCCCGTCGCGGACCACAACCCACTCACATCATCGGCAATCTGAATCAGGATCCCCAGATGACGACCGTATCCATCGAACGCTTCAATCTGTGGAGGGGCGGCTCCCCCTAGGCGCGCCCCGGCTCGGCAAGCCAGAGCAAAGAACTCACCCGATTTGGCCTCGGCAATTTGCCAACACTGCTGGAGACCCGGGGCGGCTTGAGTCAAATCTGCATGTTGACCGGCGCACATTTGCCAACCGGTAAAGCTGAAGTCCTCACGAATGGCTTTCCCCATATCTCCTTCCTCTAGGTTCAGAAGCATGTTGGCAGCAAAGATCAGACCGGTTGCTGCGTTTAAAATCTGTGCTGGTTGAGCCGGAAGAAGCTCCCTGTCCTCTGCTTCGGAATCCTCGACAAGATCGAGCAAATGTGCGGCTTTATAGAACAGAAGCCAGGCAGAATTGACCCGCTCGGCCTGGGAAGAGTGGCCTCCTACCGCCTCGCAGCACAAGACAGGCAGCGACCGGAGTGCCTCGTTCTGAGACAAGACAGGCTCAGGATCCGTGTTGAGGCCATCTCTCCCCAGGATCCGGAGAATCTCGGCAAGATATTCAAAGTCTATGTTGGCGCCGTGTGGGTGATCACGAATCAGCGAGGAGAAACAGTGGATGGCATTTTGTAAGGGCAAAAAGGACGAGGCCATGCCATCTCCAACGGCGTGATCTTCTCGGGAGAAGACAAATGCGTGCAATACGATCTTTGTTGTAATACGGTGGTTGCCGCCTGTAATTCCAGTTCATTCAATGATAGACCGGCTTCAGCCAGCGCTGCCTGAGGATTCTGCTGAAAACGATTGGCGAACTCTCGGTCGCTGACAAAGCGATAGACCAGTTGGACCATGGTCATAGTACACCTCCATCACAAACAACAGGGCCGATAGAGACTTTTTTCTAAAAACGCTGCATGCTCTTTCGTCTTATTTCCTAAGCAGGGCAATCAGTTGTTCGAGCCTTTCGCTATCCAGGTCCTCCTTTCGTAAATAATAATCTGCCCCTGCCTGCTGACTGGCATCCTGGAATTCGGGATCGTGGTAACCGCTGAATGTAATGACACGGCTGTTCGGCGAGACTTTCTTGAGACGTCGCGCCGCCTCAATGCCATTCATGATCGGCATGTTGATGTCAATGAGAACCACGTCGGGCGTCAACTGGGCAGTCAATTGTAGGGCTTCTGCGCCGTCAGCGGCCTCAGCGATCACGGACCAATCTGAATGCGCCTCAACCATCCTGCGCAGGGCCTGGCGGTAAACAGGGTTATCGTCTGCCAGAAGAAAGGTCAAGTGTTTTGCCATTTTTACAATTTTTTTGTCAGAACTCGGCCAATGTCCCTTCGCGGCGCGCGTGGTCAAAACTTCGCCGGAAAAACCACAAGCCGAGGGGGATAGTCAGGCAAGCGCTAAGCAACAAGAAAGTTATTTCGGGGAGCATATCCGCCAGTCCGCTACCGCGTATTAGCGCCAGGCGTAGGGCTTTGAGGGCATGCGTGGTGGGAAGTAGGTAGGCCAGGCTTTGCAAAGCAGGGGGAAGATATTCTACTGGAAACATGACCCCGCTCAACAGGCCGCTCAGCGTCGTAAAGGCCCAGCCAACCGGATCACCCTGCTTGGATATCATCACACAGCCCGCGCTCAACAAGCCAATGCCAGACAGCGAGAGAATAGTCAATGCCAAAACCACGGTGCTCGCTAACCAGTTGATCAGCAAAGAGACTTTAAGTATCACCATCACCACGACGAAGAGGATAACTGTGTTGAGCAGCGTGTTCAAGAAACCCCATAGAGAAGCATAAAGAAGCATCAATCCCAGTGGGGTTGCGTTCAACAATAAATGTTCCAGTGTGCCCATCTGCTGTTCGCTCTGGATGGCGGTACGGAAAGAGTTGAGAGAAACGCCCACAAAACCTGTAAAAGCGCTTCCGATCACCAGGTAGGCTAGCAAATTGCCGCCATAGGGTTCCAGTAAAGCGAAGTGATTACCTTCAGATAAGAAGTTCGCCATCAGACCGAACTGGATGATGCTGATGAAGCCCGAAATTAGGCTTAACCCCAGCGCTACCCGATAGGTCATGGTCGTCAGCCAGCCGCGCTTGACGAAAAGCCAGGCCTTGTACAGGGTGGTAATCCGCTGCGGATTGGACAATGGTTGGGTTGGGAGTCTCATGGCGTGGCAGTCTCGGTGGTCAGGCGGAAGAAAACATCCTGGAGAGTGGCTTCTCGTGTGCTGATAGCCCGAACGGGTAAGCAAGTAGATGCTACCCTCCGCAAGAGAGGAGCAATGTCGCCGGCATTTTCTTCCAATTGGAGTTGAAGGTGAGGATTGCCCAGAACAAGACTGTGGACCCGGGGGTCATGCTGCAAATCCGAGAGCAATTGCTGGATAGTTTGTTTATTCTGCAGGGCCTGTTCATCGAAAGTGATAATCAAATGGCGGCTCTTGAGAGTCTGGCGCAAGTTGAAAGGGGTGTTCAGAGCAATTAAACGGCCCTGGCGCAAGATACCGATGTAGTCGCTCAAGCTATTGGCTTCTTCCATGTCGTGCGTGGCCAACAGAATAGTTTTTCCACTGTCGCGCAGCGCGCGAATGATCTCCTGGATGCGTTGGGTGCTGGCAAGGTCCACCCCGCTGGTAGGTTCATCGAGCAGATAAACTGGTGGATCGGTAAGCAAGGCTCGCGCCAGTGATAGACGGCGTTTCATACCGGCGCTGAAACGCATATACAACACATCACGGGCTTCATACAGGCCGACTTGCGCCAACACGTGCTCAACGCGCTGACGTAACTTTTGACCATACAGTCCTCTCATGCCGCCAAAGAATTGCAAATTTTGGAAAGCGGTCAGGCGGTAGTAAAAGGCTCGTTCGCTGCCGGAGGCAAGGCCAACGAGTTGGCGGATTTGGGCCTCGTCATGGCCGATGCGGTAGCCGCAGATACTGGCTGTCCCGCGCGTGGGCAGAATCAGGGTAGACAGGATGCGCATCAGAGTTGTTTTGCCGGCCCCATTGGGGCCCAACAACCCAAAGATTTGTCCAGCCTCAACCTGGAAGGTGATCTCCTGCAAAGCGGGTTGCTGGCGGCGGGGGTAATAATGGGTCAGCGATTCGACTCGGATCATGGCATCTTTTTCCTCAAATATCCTGACGGCGCAGAGCATAGCAGGCCAAAGCCACGATAACCAGACTGAGGGCCAGGACAGCCAGTCCGTCTGCCCACGATGCTTCGCCGTATAGAGCCGCCGATGGGACGATATAGTTAAAAGGGCTGAAACGTGCCGTGAAGCTGTTGCTATTGAACAAGGCCAGCAAGAAGGTAAGGCCCAGGGCGGCGCTGGTGGATTTCATCTGGTCAGCAATCAGCACCGAAAACAAGAAGGCATAGCTCAATACCAAAAGTGCGCCTGAAAACACCTGCATCCCCGCGCCTCCCAGTTCGATCAACGACACCGTCTCGGTCTGCCATTTGGCTGCCAGATAAAGCCCCAGCGAGGGGATGTGAATCAGCAAGAAGAGGCCGATGCTCAAGGCCGCGTATTTCTGCAATAGTATGGTCTCACGCCGAATAGGCTTGGCCAGGAGGAGAAGAAGTGTCTCGCGTGATTTTTCCCGCCCAATGCTAGAGGCGCCCAGCAGAATGGCAAATGCAAAGCAGATGTACATCAGAGCACCATCGAACCACTGAGCTACAATCATCTTGTATTCGATTCGCAGGGTGCCAACCTGGCTCAGAATTTCGTCGGGCAGGTCGCTTAGGTCCAGGGATTTAGCCCATTGGTAGAAAATGATCTGCCAGGCGACAAATGCCATCAACACGACCAGGGCGATGACCCAGGGCCAGGTGATTTCGCGCCATTCCTTCTTGAAAATCAACATGCTATCCCTCCACGAACATAGGCCATGAAAGTATCTCGAAGGGATTTTCCCGTCATGACCAGTTCAGCCAATGAGCATTTAACCAGCAAGCGGCCATTTTGAATGATGCCGACAGTAGTGCAAACTTGCTCAATTTCTTCCAGAACGTGCGAGGACAGGATAATGGTCTTGCCCTCGCGCTGCAATTGATGGATCATTTGCAGAATGTCGCAGCGCGCCACGGGGTCTAGACCGCTGGTAATCTCATCCAGGATCAACAATTCGGGATCGTGGAAGATACCTTGGGCAATTAGTAGCCTGCGGCGCATGCCCAAGGAGTAGGTACGTATGGAGCGGTGGGCAGGCAGGTCGAATTGTTGTAACAGGTCTTCGGCGCGATGGCGTGGCTTGGGGTACCAAAAGCCGCCGTGAAAGCTCAAGTATTCCAAGCCGGTCATGTATTCGTACATGCCACCGCGCTCAGGTACATAGCCTATCGCACGATGCAAAGCCGGCAAATTGCCCGGTATGACCTCTATCCCTTTGATCCACGCTCGCCCGCGAGTGGGAGTTACGAAACCCATCAGCATCTTGATTGTGGTGGTCTTGCCTGCGCCGTTTGGGCCGACGAAGCCGAAGACTTCGCCAGTGGCAATCTCCAGGTTGAGGTCACTCACCGCTTGCAAGGTGCCGTAGTATTTGGAGAGCGCCTCTGTGCGGATCATTGTCACTGACCTGTGTCTCACTCGCCTGCCGGGCAAGAGTCGCCCCATTCCAAGCGGTAACGTCCCCCGGCTTTGCGGGCTGCAATCTCAAGAGCCCATTTTCCGGCTGAAGGGGCCTCGATCGAGATACAATCGCTCTCGCTTGTTGGGGCCTCGAAAGTCTTTTCCCAAACGACGGCGTTGCGGGGGTCGGACAACTTGACGGTAAGGGTGCCGCTTTGGACTTCGAGATCATAGGCCATCATTAGGGCCGTCATTCCTTCCTGAACCTCGATTTGCCGCGTGGTAGTCTCAGTCAACGAGAGGAATGAGGCTTCCGAGTATCTCTTGCCGTTGCGTTCACTGAGACCGATGCTGGAATTACAAGCCAGCATACACAGTCCCAGTGTTACGAAACAAAGTATCAGTTTGACAGTGGAAAGTCGCTTCATGGTCTTCGTCCTTTTGTTTGGTTTGTGGGTAGGCTGGCTTACCCAGGGAATGAAACAGAGGCAAGGCATGCCAGCCTAGTGGAATTTAGAGGTTGATGAAACAGAACTCGGCCCCGCAAGCGTTGACACCGCAAAAATCAATCACGCATGCTTCCGGGTTCACGCTTTTGTCTTGGGGTAGAACAAGCCATTCCATGGTAAACCTCCTTAGATACCTGGGTTAGGGCGCTATCAGCACCGGGCATGCGTCAATGAGGCAACCATATAGGCCGCAGGCTTTGGCGCCGCAGATTACGTTGATGAGGCACCCATTCAGGCCACAAGCATTCAGGCCGCATGGTGCGTCGGGGACTTCTCCCCCCGTAGGTTCAACAATGTACTCCATAGCACGTTTCTCCTCTTACCTTGATAGGCTAGCCGGCTGCACGGGGTTGACGGCAGTCTGGCCTTGCCTCTGTTTCCGGCTCATCTCGTAGCGCAACATGAGTATGTCCCTCAAGTTATAACGCCAGCGCTCGCAGCGAGGAACGTTTTCTACGTTCTCAACCAAAGTGTTGTAAGGGCAGCCGCCCATACAAATAGGCAGGATGGGGCAGCGGCGGCAGGTCTCGTATTTGAAGGGGCTGGTAACCAACCAACGTACATGCTCTGCATTCAACGTCACCACCTGGCTTACATGGCCAACCCTTCTTCGTTCATCACCAATCGTATTCCAGCATTTGTATAAGTTGCCCCATGGATCGATCACGAAAGCGTTCAGGCGTGTAGCCCCGCAATAAGTGGCCATGGGTTGAGGGTATTTGCCAATCTGCCAGCCCCGTTCTAGGGCCAGTTGATACAATTGGGTTTCGACTCTGGAAAAACTCTGATCCGAGAAGCACCGTTTGGCAACAGCTTTATGGCTGGCTTCGTAGGCCTCCAGCTGGGCAAAATAAATACCTAACTTGTGTTTTAGCCCTTCCGCTTCGAGAATATCCAGTAAGCCTGGCACCATTTCCTGATTGGTCTGGTCTACATTGACACGGATGACCACCCGCAGGAGATCAACGATCTCGGTAAGATTGTGCAGAATGGTCTCGAATGAGCCGCGTCCTCCCACTCGGGGGCGACGAGAGTCATGTACGGCGGGTGGCCCATCCAAGGTTACCTGAACGAATTCGACTCCATGCTCACGCAGCTCCAGCGCAGTGGCACGGTCAAGCAAGTACCCATTCGACACCATGCTGCTCGTGTAGGTACCCTCCCGCCGGTCCATCATTTCTCTGAAACGGCGCGCCAGATGCAGGATAATACCTTTGGCCAGGAGCGGCTCGCCCCCATACCACACGACCGACAAGTGCCTCAAGGTACGGTCGTTTGCCTGGCAGAAGTCTACGATTTGCTGTTCCGTTTCTGCAGACATTCTTCCGCCACGGCGCACGTCCTGCTCATAACAATAAAGGCAGCGCAAATTGCAGGCCAGCGTTGGCGCAATGGTTAACGAGAGAGTGTTGGTCTGAAAACGGCTCGCCCAATGAATGGCCTCTAGGCGTGCGACTTCGTCTATTTCGTCATCAATCAGGAATGCCCCTCGTCGCATTTCCTCAACTAGATTAGCTGGCGTTTTCACATCAAGCAGGTTCCCTTCGAGCAAGGCCTGGAAGATAGGTGCTGTATCTGCGTTGAGTACTGCTAGACCACAACTGGCGCAATTGAAGGCCAGATAGGCTTGCTCTGCATCCAGAGGCAGAATTACATTGTAGGACGACGCTTTCATGGACTAACTCTACATTGGGGGTAGTTTTTTCGACAGAGGTGCGTTTAGCACATCTCCGAAAATCATAGTCGGCAAGATTCGCGAGCAAACCACATCAACCCAATACCAAGCAGTGTCCCGATTTTTCACCAGCGAGCAGAAGTACAACGGCGTTTTGACAATTAGCCAAACCGTGCTCCTTACTTTTGCTTTCTTGGGAATCAAACACACTGTTATCTTAAATCGCTCCCCACCTCCCCGCAACGGACAAAATGCCAATTTTTGTTTGCCGGTTCCGGCTATTTTCCCTGTCGCTTCCGACAGGTCACCCCTTACTCCGGATCGGCCAATCCATGTCTGACAGCCCAGGCAATCGCCTCGCCTCGTCCATTGACTCCCAATTTGCCGTAGATATTGCCCAAGTGATAACGCACCGTCCGTTCGCTGATATGTAGTGTCTGCGCGATCTGATCATTGCTCCAGCCGCGTGCCAGCAAACGCAATACCTTCTCCTCGCGCAGGCTGAGACGTTCGCTTGCCACGCTAGAGTCACTTTCTATCTCTGTACTGCTGGCAGCCAGATTGCGTGCAACTGCCGGACTGAACCACGGACGCCCTCGCGCCACTGCCCGCACCCCATCCACAATTACGCTCAAGTCTTCGTCCTTGAGCAAATACCCTACCGCCCCGGCTTGAAGCATCCCCCGTATACTCTCCACATCGCCATAAGCCGTCAGAATCAGCACCCTCGGCGCGCCCTCGATTGCCTGAAGCCTTTGAAGCACCTGAGTAGCCTTCAATCCAGGCATCGAAATATCCAAAACCAGTACATCGGGACGCAATCTTTCGGCAAGACGCAAAGCCTCGTCGCCGTTCGATGCCTCGCCTACTACTTCAATATCGGTCTGACGACTGAGTTCGCCGCGAATGCCCGAACGAACCACGGGATGGTCATCGGCTAAAAGCACTCGCAAATGGGCGGAAGATTGAGACGCAGCATTGTCCATCTGACAGCTTGACAGTTTGGCGACAAGGTATTGATTGGTAGGTTCTCTAAAAAGTCGGTCTCTCAGAACTATTTCGTAATTACCTGCCTGCTGTCATTGCGAGGCCGCGATAGCTGCTGAAGTAATCTCCCCACAGGCCTGGAGATTGCTTCTCCGCCTTCGGCGGTTTGCAATGACGCGGCTGGGTAGGTAGTTACACTGTTTCACGGGGGCACCCAGGCCGACGGAACCACCCTGGCCGTGTTTCCTGTCATGGGCTCCGGCCACCAGCGCTGCGGAACATAGCCCAGAGATCTTGCCTGCTGGTGGGCTGTTTCTCTAATCGCTAAAAATGGGCCTGGTTTGGATGCGCCCCGTCGCTGCTCAACCCGCGCCCCTGTGCCCGGCTGCCAGCCTTCCAGTTCAGGAGAAAGCGGGAATACGAGCAAGGCATTTCCAAGTATACCCAGAATCATCAGGTATGCAAGCCCGACTGAACTGGAGGTAGCCAAGATTCCCTACATGGAAGCTGGCAGAGATGACGGGCCAGGGGCAGGGGAGAAACGGGAGGCTGACCAGTCAACTGGGAGCGTCAATGGACGGCGGTTACCTGCGGTGGAAGTGCGGCGACTGGTTGACGAAAAAAAAGGGCGCAAAGGACAACGACGTCCTCTGCGCCCTGATATTTTTGTCCGCTGAACGTTACGCCTCGCGCACCTGACCGTCAATCACATCGCCTTCGTTCGAGGAGGGCGGTGTTTGTGGTCCGCTGCCGCTGTTAGCGGCCGGTTGACCCTGGGCATATAACCGCTGGCTCAGCGTGTACAAGACCTGCTGTACGGCCTCGGCGGCTTTGCGGATGCGCTGCGCATCGTCGCCTTGCATGGCCTGTTTCAAATCGCTGATTTTGTGTTCGATGTCGCCGCGCTCCGCCGAGGAGACTTTGTCGCCCAGATCGCGTAAGGCTTTCTCGGTCTGGTAAATCAGGTTGTCGGCTTCGTTGCGCGCTTCAACCAGTTCGCGTCGCTTACGGTCCTCCGCCTCATAGCGGCGGGCCTCCTCAACCTTGCGCTCGATTTCCTCCTTGCTGAGGTTGGTGGAGGCAGTCACGGTCACTTTTTGTTCCTTGCCGGTGGCTTTGTCACGGGCCGTGACGTTCAGGATGCCGTTGGCGTCAATGTCGAAGGTGACCTCGATTTGTGGCACCCCGCGCGGCGCAGGGGGAATGCCATCCAGGCGGAAGCGACCCAGCGACATGTTGTCAGCCGCCATCGGGCGTTCTCCTTGCAAAATATGAATATCTACGGCGGTTTGCCCATCGGCAGCCGTGGAGTAGATTTCGGTCTTGCGCACCGGGATGGTGGTATTGCGCGGAATCATGACTGTCATCACGCCGCCTAAGGTCTCAACGCCCAGGGAGAGGGGGGTGACATCGAGCAGGAGGATGTCTTTCACCTCGCCGCCCAGCACGCCGCCCTGAATAGCTGCGCCAATGGCCACCACTTCATCTGGATTGACGCCCTTATTCGGCTCTTTGCCGTTGGTCAGTCTGCGCACCAGTTCCTGAACCATGGGCATCCGGGTCGCGCCACCTACCAGCACGACCTCATCCAGATCGGCAGCGGTCAGATGGGCGTCCTTCAAGGCGTTCTCGAAGGGGATGATACAGCGCCGGAGCAAATCTTCGGTCATCTGCTCGAATCTGGCACGAGTCAACTTGAGCAGCAAATGCTTGGGGCCGGAGGCATCAGCCGTGATGTAAGGCAGGTTGATTTCGGTCTCCATCATGGTAGAGAGTTCAATCTTGGCTTTCTCGGCGGCCTCGCGCAAACGCTGGAGCGCCTGGCGGTCCTGGCGCAGATCAATGCCATGCTCTTTCTTGAATTCATCGGCGGCCCAGTTGACGATGCGCTGATCCCAGTCATCGCCGCCCAGATGGGTATCGCCATTCGTCGCCTTGACTTCAATCACGCCCTCGCCTACCTCCAGAATGGAGACATCGAACGTTCCACCACCCAGATCGAAGACCAGAATGGTCTCGTTCTTTTTCTTATCCAGACCGTAGGCCAGGGCCGAGGCCGTCGGCTCGTTGATGATGCGCTTCACGTCCAGGCCGGCGATGCGGCCCGCGTCTTTGGTTGCCTGGCGCTGGCTATCGTTGAAGTAAGCCGGCACGGTGATGACCGCCTCGGTCACTGGTTCACCGAGGTAGGCTTCGGCATCGGCTTTGAGTTTTGCCAGAATCATGGCCGAAACTTCCTGCGGCGTGTATTCGCGATCCATCACGGGAATGCGCACGCGCGCCTCGTCTTGTGGGCCGCGCACCACCGCATACGGCACCATCTTGCGCTCAGTCTCTACTTCATCGTACCGCCGTCCCATGAAGCGCTTGATAGAGTAAATTGTGTTTTCGGAGTTGACGATGGCCTGACGCTTGGCCGTTTGCCCCACCAGACGTTCTCGATTCTTGGTGAAAGCGACGACCGACGGGCACAGACGTCCGCCCTCGGCAGTCGGGATGACTGTCGGCTGGCCACCTTCCATGACGGCCACGACGCTGTTTGTGGTTCCCAAATCGATCCCAATGATTTTTCCCATAGGACTTCTCCTTTTGTTTTCTGGATTTATGACTGGCGTAAGCATACTCGAAGAATACAAGAAATACGTTAACGAAGTGTAGGAAAGGTGTAAACGGCGGCCTGGCAGCGGTCGCGGCATCTCCGGCGCGGCGGACGGCGATGGGTTTTTCGTTTATAATTCCTGTGCGATGTCCCCTTTGATGCAGGAAACCCTTTTTGATTTGACGGAAGTCACGCGGCTCACCGCGCGGCGCAGGAATGCGTTGCGTTCACCAAAGCAATACGGTAGCGCTGATGAGGATGCGCGTCCCTATCTGGACGAAATGGGCTGGAGGCTGATCCCGGCGCCTCAACCGATCCAGTTTCAGCCAAATACATCGGAAGCGGTCCACCGCTGGTCGCCCTATGTGCAGGGATTCTCCGCCAGTTTTGTCCAGCGCACACTGGAGCGCTATCGGCAAGATTATCGTTATCCTGTTATCCTCGACCCGTTTGCTGGTAGCGGCACTGTGCTGGTGCAGGCTAAGATGAATGGTTATCCCTCGTGGGGCATCGAGCTCAATCCCCTGCTGCACTTTGTTGCCAGCGTCAAGGTGAACTCCTGGTATGTTTCACCGCAACGCCTGTTGAGTGTGGCCGCGCGTCTTCCTCAGATGGGGATGCCAGCCGATGCCCCCCTTTTCTTAAAATCCGAGACCCATTTTCGCCCCAAAGTGCTTGATTACCTGTGTCAATTGAAAGGAGGCATTGATGCCTTTGAGCCAGAAGACCGGGAAGGAGAAGCCATCAAAAACCTTTTGCTGCTGGCTTTTGCTTCTATCTTGATTGATAGCAGCAATCTTAAGCGTTCCCCGTGCCTGGGGTATGCCCCTACCAAAATCGTCGATGATGAGACGCCGCTGCGGCTTTTTGCGCGCAAAATTGAGCAAATGGCGGAGGATCTGGCACTTTGTCAAAGTCAATACACAGAATTTCTGGAAGTGCCGTCGCGGGTTATCCTGGGGAATTCTATGGAGGCCCGTCCTCCAGAAGTATGTGATCTGATCATCACCTCGCCGCCTTACATGAACGGCCTAGACTATGTCATGAACTACAAAATTGAGATGGGGTGGTTAGGATATGGGCAAAGTCATCACGATCTGAAACGGATTAAGGACCAGATGGTAGTCTGTGACAATGTGTCCAAAGGACTGATCCGGGACTTCGAGCGAATGCAACGGTACACGCATCCCTGGATAGAGGGGATAAAAGAGAATATTGCGGCGAATATCCGGCGGCGAGGAAGCTATCGTCGCCAGGATATGCCCGAAATCGTTCACAAGTATTTCGACGATATGTATCGGGTGATGCGTAACGTCGTTCAGGTTTTACGTTCAGGTGGACGGTTTATTCTGGTCGTCGGCGATAGTCTGATCGCGGATGTTTACGTGCCTACCGATTTAATTCTGGCAAGGATCGGCGAGGAATTAGGGCTGAGTGTGGAACGGCTGGAAAAGGCACGTGAGCGCAGGTCAGGACAGGTGCGGAGCTATCGTCTGCGTGAGACGATTGTGACGCTGCGAAAGGAGTAATATGTTCACGGATGATATTCTTGGCTTTTGGAGCATCCCCGCCAACGGGTTGGGTGTTGTACGAGCGAGAACATTGCTGGGGAACTTGCGTCTTTGGGATATTCCGCGATCTGAATCGGCCTTGTTACAGGTGATTCACGAAATTGGTCAGGAGTTCGTGCCGGGATTATACGTGTTGATGGAGGAGGGAGGCAAAAAAGTCTATGTTGGGCAGACAGAAAGTTTAGCAACGCGTTTGGCGACACACATTAAGACGCCCGAATCGAAGATTAAGAACTGGCAACGATGCCTTATTTTTAATGATGGGCGAGGCGCCTCACAGTCTGATCTCAACGATGAGAATATCCGTCTGGCTTTAGAAGACTATCTTGTTTCATTGTTCAAAGTTAACCGTTACCATGATGATGAGGTTCATCTGGAAGAGGCAAAGAAGATTTTACTTCGGAGAGGACATGCTATTCAGAAGTGGGGAGCCCAATATGCGGTGATTGATGCCGCTCCTGTGGTCATTCGTCCTGGAAGCCTCAAGGAAAAGGGCTGGCAGGTTACGTTTCGAGGAAGTAAGTCGCTGGCTCAGTTAAAGCGCAAAGAGGGCTTTTTGCTAATGCCACGCGGAAGGATGGTATTGGTGCCGTTACGGGAGGTAGCCGATCTGGTGTTGTCGGCGGATGCGAATGCCCTGAATCGAGATACGGTGGATGTATTCGTCCGCTTTGAGGAGGAGCGTATCGTGCTTGCCTATAAGGGGCGCGAGCAAGATAACACTGCTTTTTCCGTAGAACCTTATTCGGAGAGTTGACAGGTATGGCCTGTTATCTGGTTACCGGCGCGGCCGGCTTTATTGCGCATCGCCTCACAGAGCTGCTCCTGGCGGAAGGCCATCGCGTGGTGGGGGTGGATAACATGAACGACGCCTACGATGTGCGGATGAAGGAATACCGTCTGCAGAAGTTGCAGGCTTTGCCGAACTTTGAGTTTCTGCGCGCGGACATTGCGGAGCGGGCGACGACCGAGCGTTTGCTCGAGGTGGCCTCGTCGCGCCCGTTCGATGCCATTCTGCATCTGGCGGCGCGCGCCGGCGTGCGCGCCAGCGTGACCTATCCTCACCTCTTCTATGAAACAAACGTCATCGGTACGCTTAACCTGCTTGAATTGTGTCGTCAGGCGCGTATCCCCAAGTTCGTTCTGGCATCCACGTCCAGCGTGTATGGGGCGAATGCTCCGTTGCCCACGCCGGAAACAGCCGATAGCAGCCGCCCGCTCCAGCCTTATGCCGCCAGCAAAAAAGCCGCGGAGACGCTCGCCCACGCCTATCATGCCCTCTATGACCTGGATGTGACCGTTGTGCGCTACTTCACCGTCTATGGCCCGGCCGGGCGACCCGATATGAGCATGTTCCGTTTTACCCAATGGATTTACGAAGATCGTCCGCTACAGGTCTATGGCGATGGCCGTCAAGCGCGCGGCTTTACCTATGTGGACGACATTGCACGCGGGACGATAGCCGCTCTGCGTCCGTTGGGCTATGAAATTGTCAACCTGGGGGGGCACGAGGTCATCACCATCAATGACCTGATTGCCCTGCTCGAACGTTTGATTGGCAAGAAGGCCAGAGTCCAGTATGCCCCTCCCAATCCGGCTGACATGGCCGCCAACTGGGCCGATGTCTCCAAAGCACGTGCTCTCCTCGGCTGGTCGCCGCAGTATGATCTGGAGCATGGGGTCGGCGAACTCGTCCGCTGGTATCAGGCTGAACGCGCCTGGGTGAAAGCCATTCAGACGGCTTGATGGTTGACAGGCCTGCGCCGACCGGTTAATCTCCAGGGTCTGGTCAGGATGAAGCCGCGCGAGGCGATGGTTGAAATCCCGCTTCAGGAGTGCTCTTGAACGATCGTTTTGAGCCGGGCGAAAGTCTCTGGCAACGTTTTCAGACTCTCTGGCGTTCCGACCCGCTCTTGCAGCGCGTGGTCCGGAACAGCGCGCATCTATTCACCGGTAACACGCTGAGCGCGGCCCTGGGCTTTGTGCAGGGCATTCTGGCAGTGCGGCTGATTGGGGTAGCCGGTTGGGGGTTGGTGGCGACGGTTATTACCTTTGCTTCCAATATCAACCGTCTGCTTTCGTTCCGTATGAGCGAGGCGGTGGTCAAATATGCTGGCGAGGCACTCGCCCGTGAGGCGCACAGGGAGGCCGTCGCGCTGGTCAAAACGCTGCTGCTCGTTGAAGCGCTCACTTCGCTGGCGGCCTTTCTCGTCCTGGCGGCGCTGACGCCCTGGGCCGCGCGGGAACTGGCCGGCCAACCCGCCCTGGCGCCTCTCTTTCTGTTGTATGGCCTTATCCTGTTGACCAATGCCCTGACCGAGACTTCCACTGGCGTGCTACAGGCAGTACGGCGTTTCGATTATCTGGCGCGGTTGAACGCCGTGAGCAGTCTGGCGACGCTGACGATCATCGCGCTGGCGTTTGCCCTGCGCGGTGACGTGACGATGATCCTGTTGGCCTATGTGCTGGGCAAGACGGTCAATGGGGTGGGGTTGGCCTGGCTGGCGAGGCGTCAATTGCGCCTGTTGTTTGGCCCCGTCTGGCGCGCGACCCCCATGCGGCTGTTGCGCCAGAAACGGCAGTTGGGCGCGTTCCTGCTCAGCACCAACCTGAATGGCACGGTCAATCTGATCACGCGCGATAATGTTCCTCTCTATCTGGCGGCCCTGTTGAGTGTGACTGAAGTGGGCTATTTCAAAATCGCGTTTGGCCTCATTAACCTGATTCTGCTCCCGCTGGAGCCGTTTCTCTGGCCAACCTATGCGGAAATCACGCGTACCATCGCGCAAGAAGACTGGGGCGCCACGCGTCGCCTGTTGCGGCGCGTCAGTCTGATGACCGCGGCGCTGGTGACGCTGATTGGCGGTGGACTGGCGCTGACTGGCCGCTGGTTGATCCCTTTCCTCTATGGGGCTGCCGCTGCGCCGGCCTACCCTCTCCTGCTGATTTTGCTGGCAGGCTATGGCTTCGCCAGCATTTTTCAATGGAATCGTCCCCTCTTTCTGGCATTGGGTAAGCCGTCTTACCCGCTGTTGATTGCGCTGCTCTGCGGCCTGGTTGAATTGACGCTGCTCTTCACGCTGGCGCCGCGTTATGGCTACCTGATGGTGGCCAGCATCCTGGCGGGGTACTTTGTGGTCTCGATTGGCTGGCTGGCAGCGCGGGGCTGGTGGGAATTGCGCCGAAGAGGGTTGCCATCGCGGGGAGGCGCAACGTGCTGAGGATTGTGGCTATCTCGGCCTCGCAGGTGCCCTTTCGCGCCGCGAACAGCGTCCAGGCGATGAAAGCCGTGCACGCCCTGGCGCAAATCGGTCATCAGGTGACTCTGGTGGTGCCGCGCAGGCCGGCGCTGGCCGAGGGGCAATCCCCGCCGTCCTGGAATGAACTGGCCGCCTTCTATGGGTTGACCGTTCCCTTTGAGATTCGCTGGCTGGAGACGCGCGCCCGCCGTGCCTTTGCCTGGCACGCGGTGCGTCTGGCGCGTCGTCTGCGCCCGGATTTGCTCTATCTCTGGCCTTTGCCGGCGGCGGCGCTGGGGGCCTGGCTGAGGTTGCCGTTGATTCTGGAGATGCACGATTTGCCATCCGGTCGTTTTGGTCCGCTCTGGTTTCGTCTGTTCCTGCTGGCGCAGACGCGGCGACGGCTGGCCGTCATTACTGCCGCGCTCGAGGCGGCGTTGCGTCAGCGGTATGGACGCCTGCCAGAAACGGTCATTGCCCCCAACGGCGTGGACTATGAGCGTTTTGCCGCCATACCGGAGCCGCCCCTGGCGCGTCGCATGCTCGGGCTGCCGGAGCGTTTCACCGTGTTGTGCGCCGGTAGTCTCTATGCCGGTCGTGGCACCGATTTGTTCCTGCGACTGGCGGAACGTTTCCCCGAAGCGCAATTCCTCTGGGTCGGCGGTTCGGGGGAGGAGGCCGCCTGCTGGCAAAGGGAGGTCAATCGCCGCGCCCTGACCAACGTTTCTTTTCACGGTTTTGTGCCCCACCTGCAACTACCCCTGTATCACGCGGCGGCGGAGGTGTTGCTCATGCCCTATGGCCGGCACATTGGTATTTCCAGCGGCGGCGGGCACTCCGCGCAGGTAGCCAGCCCGATGAAGATGTTTGAGTATCTGGCGGCTGGGCGGGCTATCCTTGCCAGCGATTTGCCGGTCTTTCGCGAGGTGCTCAACGAGACGCTCGCCGTACTCTGCCCACCAGAGGACCTGGAGGCCTGGGCGCAAGCATTGCAGAGTTTGCAAAACGATCCGCGGCGCCGTCAGGCTCTTGGGCAACGCGCCAGACAGGCCGCCTCCCACTATTCCTGGCCGCGCCGCGCGGCGCGCATTCTGGAGGGCTTTGGAAGGGAAGAGATGTCGGAGGCGGGGCAGGCGCAACAGGGGTCAACGTGTTGACAGGAGGGTGTACAGTTCTTGAGAGAGCGTTCGGTAATTGATAGTGTCATAGGTGAGCCAAGACCATCGAACGGCGACGGTACAAGTCTGGGCGCTGGTAGCGGTGAGCGGCGAGCGCGATAGCCACAGCGGCGATGTAAGTAAGC
>Ga0315298_1004903_pt1 | contig 19504 bp, 20 predicted proteins | sample WHS_1_MG_FD_203077 | JGI IMG/M metagenome (GOLD analysis project Ga0315298, IMG submission 203077) | Extremophilic microbial mat communities from Washburn Hot Springs, YNP, Wyoming, USA - WHS_1_MG | ecosystem: Environmental > Aquatic > Thermal springs > Hot (42-90C) | place: USA: Wyoming...
TCTGGAACGGCGCGCTCTCGATTGCCCCACGCAGGGCCACCGTGCCGAAGGTCGTATTCGGCACCTCGATGCCGACCAGCGACTTCCCCGGGATCGGCGCTTCGATGCGGATGCTCGGCGCCGCCAGCGCCAGGGCAAGGTCGTTGGCCAGCCCGGTGATGCGGTCGACCTTTACCCGCGTCCTGCCCGCCTCTACCATCTTGACGGTAACGCGCCCGTCCCTGTCCTTCTCTTTAATTTCCTTATACTTGTAGTCCCAGCCCGGCTCGACCCCGAACTGGGTGACCGTGGGGCCGATATTCTTCTCGACCACCTTGACTTCAACGCCGTAACTGGCCAGGGCTTCCTCGATAACCTTAGCGCGCTTCTCGATATCCGCCTGGCTCAGTTCCGTTTCGGTCGCCTTATCGAGAATATCCATCGGCGGCAGCTGCCATCCGCCCACGGTCAGCGTCGGCCGGTAGCGCTCCGGCGCCTTCCCCTTCTCCTCGGGTTTCTCCCGCACCGTCCTCTCAGCGGCCGGCGGCCGCTCCTCAGGCCGGCCTGCTGAAACCGCCGCGGCCGGTGCCGCCGCCACTTCTCCTTCCGGCGGTTGCGGCCCCACCACGGCCGGCACCGCTACTGCCGGTCGCGGTCTCGGACGGCGCGCCCGCCGCCACAAAGCCCTGATGCCGCGCCAGACGCGCACCCCGAGCCACTTGAAGCCCCGGTAAACGGCATCGGGACTGATAAATATGGCACCGATAAGCACCAGCCCGGCCAGCCACAGCAGTTCCAGCCCCATAATACCGGCACCGACGGAAAGGATGCTGTAACCGATACTGCCGCCGAGGCCGACAAAGCCCAGCGGACCGGTCAGCGGACGGTAGAAGGAGAGTCCGCCCCAGATAGCCGTCAGAATCGCCGCCGCCCCCAGCCACCGGTTCCACCGCCTGATAAACACCCCGGCATTACGCCGCCAGAACACACCTGCGACCACCAGCAGTACCAGCGCCGCGATTACCATGCCCCATCCGAAAAGCACCACCGCCCGGTTCCAGGTCAGCTCCATCCACTCCACAACCTTTGCCCGGTCGAGCCCGACCGCCACCGCCAGGGCCACCAGCACCACGGCTATCCAGAAGGCCGGGTCGCCGATGATTCGGACCAGCCGGCCGCTTTGCCGGCGCGGCTGCTTTTCCCGCCCTTTTTTCGCTCTCTTCTTGGGCAAAGCACTACACCTCTATCGTCACCGGCACAATCATCGGCCGGCGTTTCGTCTTATCATAGAAAAACCTGGTCAGCACGTCCTTTACCCTGGAGTTTATCAGGCCCGCTTCAAGCTGGTAAGCCTCGCCCTGGCTGAGGTCCGCGGCGATAGCATCGCGGGCCGCCTCCAGTATTTCACCCTCGCCTCCGGCTTCAAGGAAGCCGCGGGCCACGATGTCCGGACGCCCGCCGAGCCTCCCTCCCTCACGGTCAACCGGCACTATCGCCACCACGATGCCGTCCCTGGCCAGAGCGCGCCGGTCGCGCAGAACGACCCCGGCCAGGTCGCCCATGACCATACCGTCCACATAGACATAGCCGGCGGCCGCCCTGCCATCCCTGCGGGCGGTCTCGGCATCGAGCTCGAGGATGTCACCGTCCTCAAGCACTATCACGTTTTCCGCCGCCATGCCCAGACTGCGCGCCAGCCGGGCATGCAGGCTGAGGTGCCGGTACTCGCCGTGAATCGGGACGAAGAACTTCGGCCTGACCAGGCTGATAAGCAGTTTCAGCTCTTCCTGGCTCCCGTGGCCGTGGACGTGCACCGGCGCGATTCTCTCGTAGACCACGTTGGCCCCCTGCCGGAAAAGGCTGTCTATGGTCCGGTTGACCAGGGCCTCGTTGCCCGGCACCGGCGTCGCCGACATCACCACGGTATCGCCGGGGACAATCTTCACCTGCGGGTTATCGCCGTTGGCGATACGCACCAGCGCCGAAGTCGGCTCACCCTGACTGCCGGTCATCACCAGCACGATATTGTCCGGCGGATAGTTGCGGATATCGCCCAGATTGATAAGCACCCCCTCCGGCATGGTCAGGTAGCCGAGCTCGGAAGCGATGCGCACCGTCTCCTTCATGCTGTGGCCGACAATGCACACCTTTCTGCCGAGCTTCTTGGCCGCCGCCAGCACCTGCTGGATACGTGAGATAAGGGAGGAGAAGGTGGTGACGATAACGCGTCCCGGCGCTTCGTTGATGATACGCTCCAGCACCTGCCCCACCATCATCTCCGTGGGGGTGTAGCCGGGAAGCTCCACGTAGGTGGAATCGGACATCAGGAGCAGGACGCCTTCCGCCCCCGCCTGGGCCAGCCGGGTCAGGCTGGTGGCACGCCCGTCAACCGGAGTATGGTCGAACTTGAAGTCGCCGCTGTGGACCACCGTCCCCACCGGCGTCCGGATGATAAGGCCGGCGGCATCGGGGATGCTGTGGCACACCGGGAACATCTCGACCTCGAAGCTACTGCCCAGCCGAAACCGTGTCCCGGGGGCCACCTCGTGTAAAGTGGTCAGCGACATGCAGTGGCCATCCTTGAGCTTGGCCGCCACCAGCCCCCGGGTCAGTCTGGTAGCGTATATCGGCACCGGCAGGCGCGGCAGGACGTAGGGCAGGGCGCCGGTGTGGTCTTCGTGGCCGTGGGTGATGACAATGCCCCGGACGCGGTCTCTGCGCTCCACCAGATAGCTGATATCGGGAATGACAAAATCAATCCCCGGCATGTCCTCTTCCGGGAACATGAGGCCGGCATCGACAACCATGATATCGCCGGCATACTCCAGCGCCATCATGTTCTTGCCGATTTCCCCGAGACCGCCGAGGGGCACTATCCTTAGCTTCGGTCTGCTCATTGGCGCTACAGAAGACTCAGCTGCTGCGGCTCCGGGCCTTTTCCCGCCACCCGGGCGGCCTCGGCCAGCACCTGCGGGATTTTCAGCATGTCGACCTCGACCGTCTTGCGCAGACTGCCCTGATGGAGCGCCGCCGCCGGATGGTACATCGGGAAATAGATGATACCGTCAATCTTGCGCGCTTTACCGTGGACTTTGCTGATGCTTTCGTTGGGGAAGTAACGGGCCATCGAATGGCGGCCCAGCGTGACAATCATCTTCGGCCGGATAAGCTCGATCTGCCGGTCAAGGTACTTGCGGCAGGCCAGGATTTCGCCCGGAAGCGGCTCGCGGTTATTCGGCGGCCGGCACTTGACGACGTTGGTAATGAAGACGGTCTCCCGCTTCATCCGTATCGAGCCCAGGAGCCGGTCAAGGTACTGGCCGGCCGGACCGACAAAAGGCCTCCCCTGCTGGTCTTCATGCCAGCCCGGAGCTTCACCGATAAACATGATGGCGGCGTTCTCCGGCCCGTCGCCGGGCACCGCCCGGGTGCGCCCTCTGCAAAGGCCGCACTCGGTGCACTCCAGAATTCTGCGGTGAAGCTCACCTAAAGAGAGCCCGCTGAGTTGCGTCATTGGTTGAGAAAATGTTAGCACAGCCCATCCGGTCGGTCAATTTGAATCACGAATGACGGCGGGATGGCCGGGAGCCGCGCCCTCGCGCTCACAGCCGGAGCGCCAGGACAAGGCTGGCGGCAAGTACGGCGAAGATCACCAGTGAGGCCGCCAGACACCACCGGTCCCGAAGAATTGCGAAGAATACCACCGCGACCAGCACCGCCAGCGCCGGCGTTCCCAGGAGCACCAGGATGCCGGCAGTCATCACTGCCGCGGCCACGCCGCCGCTAAAGACGTTCATGACCAGCCCCGCCGCCAGCAGGGCCAGTGCCGCCGCCACACCGGCTTCCATCACCAGCGTCAGGCTCCGGTAGAGCGCCGCATACCGCCGGTTGCGCCGTGTCATCGCACTGGCATCAGGCCCGTTTCCCATACCCGCCTACAGGCTGACCCCCGCCGCCCTTAGGAACATCATCACCGCGGTAGTCCCGAGGATGGCCACGAACACCCGGCGCAGTGAGCGGCCGCTGGCCCGCCAGGCCAGCTTCGACCCAGCCCATGCCCCGAGGCATATCCCGATGACCACCGGCGCCGCGGTTTCCGGATGCACGTAGCCCCGGTAAAAGTAAATAAAAGCGCTGGCCACCGCGGTTATGCCGACCATCAGGTTGCTCGTGGCAATCGCCGCCTTCACCGGCACCGACATCACCAGGTCCATCACCGGCACCTTGATGATGCCGCCGCCCACCCCCAGCAGGCCGGAAACGACCCCAGCCGCAGTGCTGGCCGCCATACCCGCCGGCAGACGGCGCACCCGGTAGGAGACCACCCTGTCCCGGCTGCGGTCGTAGAACGCCGAGGCCAGCGTCCCCTCCCGCCCGCCGGCCTCCTGACCCTCGGTCCGCTCGTCCCGCGGCCCCCGTGCCATGCCGCAGGCAACATAGACCAGGACACCGCCGAAGAGGGCCGCCAGGAGCGACTGGCTCAAATAGACGGCCAGCAGTGCCCCCAGCACCGCCCCGATGGTTGTCACCGATTCCAGCACCACCGCCAGCCGGATGTTGGCCAGCCGCTCCCGCAGGTAGGTAATCGAAGCCGTGCTTGAAGTGGCCACCACGCCGATGAGGCTGGTGCCGATGGCCGTCTGCATCGGCAGGCCCAGCGCCAGCGTCAGCAGGGGAATGACAAAGATGCCTCCGCCCAGCCCGAGCAGAGAGCCAGTAAAGCCGGCCGCCAGCCCGATTCCGGCCAGCACCCAGACGTTCGCTTCCATCGGGCTAAATCTTACTCGGGAATGCTCGAAGGGGCAACACCGCTTGGCATCCAGCACCGGTCATTGCCAGCGCCGGCGAAGCAATATCCCCAGAGGTTCTTCTGGTTAACCTTGTTGTCGGGGTCTAGCGTGGTAACTTCATCCTTTACGCGCAATACAATTGTGGTATTATTTGAGTCGTCGTAACGTGACCCAATAATCAAATTGCCATTAACTCCAACCGTATTGTAGGTGTGTGAAGCCATGATGACAGAAAGCCAGACCAACATCTTCAAAGAAATCCAGAACCTGACCAGGGCGTTCTTTGAAGCCAGCCAGGCCCCGAAGTTTGTGCCCGGGAAAACCCGCATCCCGCTAAACGCCCCCACCTATGGCTGGGAGGAGGCGTCTGACGCCTACGAGTCTATCCTCACCACCTGGGTAACCATGGGTTCCAAGGTAAAGAAATTCGAGCGTATCTTTGCTGATTATATAGGTTGTAAACATGCGGTCATGGTCAACTCCGGCTCGAGCGCTAACCTCATGGCCATTTCGGCGCTCTGCAACCCGGCCCTGGAATCACCCATAAGACCGGGTGATGAAATCATCACTCCGGCGGTGACCTGGGCGACCACTGTTTACCCGATTATCAACTGCGGGGTGGTTCCGGTTCTGGTCGATGTTGATGTTGACACTCTTAACATCAGCGTCTCTGAAATAGAAAGGGCACTAACCCCCAAGACCCGTGCCATCATGCCGGTCCACCTCCTCGGCAATCCCTGTGAAATCGGACCTATCATGGATATGGCACGTCGGCGTAACCTCTACGTTATTGAGGATGCCTGCGAGGCCCACGGAGCAGAAATTGCCGGACGGAAAGCCGGCAGTTTCGCCGACCTTTCCACCTTCAGCTTCTTCTTCTCTCATCACATCAGCACCATCGAGGGCGGCATGATCCTGACCAGTAATGACCGCTACGCTGACCTCCTGCGTGCCCTGCGGGTATTTGGCTGGATCCGTGATTTAAGCAACAAAGAGGAGCTGGCACGTAAACATCAGGACATTGACCAGCGCTTCCTCTTCGTCAATATCGGTTATAACTTCCGCCCCACGGAAATCCAGGGTGCTTTCGGCATCCATCAGATGCCGCGGCTGGAACCCTTCATCGAACTGAGGCGGGAAAACGCCCGATACTGGACTGAACAACTTAAGAAGTACAGTGACTATCTCGTTTTGTATAGCGAACAGCCGGGGACACGTCACGTCTGGTTCGGCTATCCAATAACAGTGAGGAGCAACGCGCCGTTCACCAGAAGGGAACTGGTTGACTTCCTGGAATCCAGAGGGGTCGAGACTCGCCCGATCATGGTCGGCAATATGGACGAACAACCCGGAATGAAAATGTTTAACTACCGGACCGTGGGCGACTTGAAGAACTCCCGGCTGGTCATGCGGCAGTCATTCTTCTTCGGCAACCACCAGGGCATAGGACGCGTCGAGCGCGAGGCAATCGCGGAATACTTCCATGAGTTCTTCGCTAGACTAAGGAGGTAGCCAGCGGAGCTTGTATGGATAAACTGCATAACAAGCGGGTCTGCGTCACCGGAGGGGCCGGCTTCATCGGAAGTCATCTCTGCCAGAGACTGCTGGACGAGGGAGCGGTCGTCACGGTAGTAGATGACTTTTCGGTGGGCACACCGGCCAACATCGAAAGCATAAAGGACAAAGTTACGGTTCACCGTGCCGACATCGCCGATCGCGAGGCCATTCGGGAGGTCATCAGCGGCAGTCAGATTGTCTACCATCTGGCGGCGCTGGCCAACATGAGGGCCTGCGCCGATAACTTTGATCTGGCCTTTAAGACCAACATTACCGGTACTTATAATGTGCTTTCCTGCTGCAAGGGAGTGGAAAGGGTCATCTTCCCCTCTTCAATCACGACTTACGGATTTAGCGAACGCATCCCCATTAATGAAACATGCGAAACCAGACAGAATGACCCTTACTCTACCTCCAAGGTGACCGGGGAGCATTTCGTCAGGGTCTTCGCCGAGAGACTGGGTTTTACCTATACCATAACCCGCAAATGCAACAGCTACGGGCCCCGGCAGACATTGGACTATTTGATGCCCACCATAATCCACCAGGGGCTGACCAGGGGGATAATCGAGGTCTGGGACCCCAGACCCATCCGCGATTACATTTTTGTCTCTGACACGGTAGAGGCTTTGCTGTTGATGGCGATTTCTGACGGCACCAGGAACGAGCTGGTGAACCTCGGCACCGGTACCGGGTGGTCGGTCGGTGACGCGGCCCAGCAGGTTGCTGAGCTGCTCGGTGTCCGGTGGCGTGACGTCAACAAGCGTCAGCCGGTGGCGAGCAAACTGATTGGAGACAGCTACAAACTGCGGTCTCTAACCGGATGGGCGCCCCGGACCAGCTTTCGGGATGGTATCATCAAGACCATTGACTACTGGCGGTCTATACTCGGTAGACAATCACCAGAGGCTACCCGTAAGTGAGTATCACCGTCGTCATCCCGACCTATAACGAGGCACGTAACCTGCCGGTCGTGGTTAAGCAGTTGCTGGCCCTTCCGCTGGACAACGTCTCGGTACTGGTCATCGATGACAATTCCCCGGATGGCACCGGAGAGGTCGCTGAGTCTCTGGCAAAGGAATGGCCGGGGCGGGTCACAGTAATCCATCGCGCCGGCAAGATGGGGCTCGGCACCGCCTACAAGCTTGGTTTCCAGCAGGCCGTCAGGACCGGGGCCGACTTCGTCGTCCAGATGGATGTCGACGGCTCACATGACCCCCGGGCAATCATTGACATGCTAAAAGTCCTAAATGAAGCTGACATCGCCGTCGGTTCCCGGTATGTTGCGGGCGGCGGCGTGGACCGGGACTGGGGCTGGTATCGCCGGATAATCAGCAAAGGCGCCAACTATTATTCCCGTGCGGTGCTTGGCCTCACCCAGCATGACCTGACCAACGGCTACAAGTGCTACCGCCGTCAGGTGCTGGAAAAGGTGCCGGTTAATCGTGTAAAAAGCAAGGGCTATCTTTTCCAGATTGAAATGGCCTATCTCTGCAATAAGTACGGTTTCAAAACGGTCGAAGTGCCGATCCAGTTCCTGCCGCGTCTGGCCGGCCGGTCAAAACTTTCATGGAAGGTTATCCTTGAGGTATTCTGGCGGGTATGGCAGATTCGGTTCCAGGATTACAGTCGGGACTGAGTTTGGTGCTGGTTATGACCGCCGCTGGTACCATAGCACACCGTGTGGCTGGCAGGCGTTTCTTCAGGTTCGCCGTGGTTGGTGCTTCCGGTACCGTGGTCGTGCTCGGTCTGACCTACATACTTACTGACATTATCGGTCTGTGGTATCCGGTCTCCTACGCTATCGGGTTCATAGCCTCGGTCGCCAATAATTATTATCTGAACTCGATATGGACTTTCCGCGGCCAGAAGGCTTACAATCTCGGCTTTGTCAGATTTCTCACCGTCTGCGGCATCACCTGGGTGCTGAACGAGACCGTTGTCATTATCTTAACCGAGGTGGCAGGGCTCTGGTATCTGGCATCAGCGGCCATCGGCATTGCTAGCGGCTTCGTTACCAATTACGTGCTCAGCTTGCGGTTCGTATGGCACAGGCAGCAGGGCTCCAAACCAAGAATAGGTAGAGCAGCTTGACCGATCAGGGGCAAAACCAACTAGGGCAAGATGCCCGGCAGGACCTACTGGCCGGACGCTATGACCGGGCACGATGGGCTTACGACTATCTCGCCTTTCGCAACCCCGGTGACGACGGAATCAGACGGCTCCTTGCGGTGTCAACCGAACTGGCCGAAATAGCGCAGTCGCTGGCCCGGGCCAGGGCCCCGGCTCCAGACCAGCTACAGGCCTGGCTCGAAACCCTGGAGAATATAGGCGCTCACTGGCCTGAACTTGCCGCAAGCGAAAGCTACCGGCAACTGGTCAATCAGTGTCGCGCGCTGAAGGAGCCACCGGCAGCATCACCTCTGTCTGTTGAAGCCGATAAGGGTCGCCCGGGGCCGGAGCCAGAACCTACTGAACAAGAGGCCGTGCTACGGCCGCCACCAAGCATTCTGCCACCATCCTCCAGGTCACCAGCGGTGCACCGCACGCGAGTACCCCAACCACACAACCATGTGGATAGCACCCCTTCTGTCATTCGGAGGACTCGTCCTTCATACCGGACAATATGGTCCGCGCTTTACCAGCACTGGCAAACATTCACCGGCAGTGAGAACCGCTATCCTTTAGAAACCTCAGATGCCGGCCGCACCAACAGGATAATGCGGGTTCTACGGAGTCAATGGACAATAAGGGGCATACTGCTGGCTATTCTTGCGGCCAAACTAGCGCTGTCTATGTACATCTGGGTCGGTTACAATTGCTTCTTTATGCCCAGCGGAGATGACCTTACGCGTGCCACATACAGCGTGCTGTGGTCCAAGCAACCCGATCTACTGCCGCGTTACCACCTCTGGCCGACTCTGCCTTTCTGGATATTCGGTATCTTTCTGAAGATGTATCCGTACCCGGCAGTGGTCTGCCCCACTGTTAACATGCTGGCCACCGTCGCCGCTCTATTCCTGGCGTACCTGATTGCAAAAGCCGTGTCGGGTTATGCCTGGTTCGGTGTCATCGCCGCTACCTTGCTGGCTTTCGAACCGGTATCAATCTGGCTGAGCCTGACGCCTATGGCCGAGCCTCTGGCAACAATGTTCGTCATGATAGGTATCCTCGCAGTCGTAAGGTACCAGCAGACAAATAGGACGTGGTTATTGGTTACTTCCGGAATAGCGTTTGCTTTTGCCACCGCCTGCAGGCTAGAGCTGGCCGCGTTCGTAGTCGGCTTCACTGTCCTGTTGATTGTCGACTACCTTAGACAGCGCCACTCTCGAAGCTACCGCGGTCACCTTATCGCCCTGCTACTGGCTTGTTCATTTTTGGCGTCCTACTTCGTAAGCTGGTGGGCCCAGACGGGCAGGCCACTGGGCTTTATCGAGTTCTATAAAGCAGATTTTGAAAATTCCTGGCTATCCGGTGTTGTTTCAACCTGGCAGGATCGCCTTTCTTTCTTTGTAGGCGGTCTTGTTGGTCAATGGCCTGAACTGGTCATTTTAGCAACCGCCAGCCTCGTCGTCCTGGTTAAGACCAAAGCCACCCGCCAAATTGGCGTCAGCATGATACTTCTGATCCTGCTGCCCTTCTCTTTGATGGTTCTGATTGTTGGCTATGGCGGGATGCTACCCCAAAACTTAAGTCTAGGATTTCGTCATCTGGCTATTTACCCCGTCTTGATGGCTACGATTGCGCCGATGGCGATAGGCCCCCTGATGAGTCGCCGGCGTCTAATTCCCATAATGGCTGGAATAGTCGTATGTGCCCTTTGCTGGTTTTCTATAAACAACGCGTCGGCGTCATTGTATGTCCGAAACCTCGATTTTATAGCTCAAATTCATGCCGGCAAACTCGCCCATCAAATTGCCAGTATCATCCCCGACGGCTATCCGCGGCGGACCCTTGTCGTGCTACCGTTACAAGCAAAGCCCGACTCGCTATCGCACGACAACCCTTATCCAATAGTTCTTGCTGACCCGAATAACATATTTATCTATTCGCCCAAGCAAACCAGTTCGCTCCCGCCCAACAGAGCCCTGATCACATTGGCGAACAACTCACCTTTTGATCCCGCTTGGCTGGCCAAAGAACGTGTCGCACTATTACTGGTTCACAAATCCGTGTCTATTCCGGGCCTCGGGACAACATTTGTCTGCGCCGGTGAAATCAGCGCCTACCAGATAGTTTTACCGACAACCTCAATTAATCTTTCGCAACCGATAAGAGGAATATTGAAATCGTTGCCTGACTGGGTCGTGAACTACCCATTTGCCACCATATCATCCACTGAATATCTGGAGTTGCATCATGTACCGGTATTTGAAGGCCGACCCAGCACGACATACGCGACATATGTGAAAGCCACCCCAACTGGTGATTTCGAAGCTGCGGTAGACTTCGACGCCCTAAACCTCCCATCCCCCCCCGAGACTGGCATTAGCAGCACGCGCAACGAGTTCGCCTTATCGGCCGTTATCGATGACTCCGTGTACCGTGTGGCGCGCTGGCAGGGGCCAAGCGCCGCGAAGAGCTCTTACGTCTTTTCCGACCCATCAAATCGCTCCGTTGCCATTAGCTACATTACTGACACCAAGGGCAAGCTCCGCATCCGCAGGGTGGGCGATAAGCTGTTCGGCGACTACTGGCGCGATGGCCAATGGGTGAATCTGGGCTCCCACCAGATACCGGCCGACACTCCCACCTTTATCCGCCTCGTCACCCACTCTTCTTTCACAGATGACATCGCCGTCCGCTTCTCCAACTTCACCATCACCGAGGGACCACCTCCAACAGTGACCACCCTTGCCCCCGACCAGTGGACCCCGGAGAGGTGGACTTCCAACCCGCAGTACGGGGTCAACGAACTGGTCATTGACAACCGCACCTGGACCGCCGCGGGCAACAACACCGGCACGCCCGCCGCCGCTGACCTGCTCTCAACAGGCCTGACCCCGGCCGGCGATTTCTCGGTAACCGTGGACTTCGATGCCCTCACCCTGCCGAAACCGTCGCAGGGCCGCAACGACCTCTCTTTATCCCTCGTCTTCGGCGACCAGTCATTCCGCATCGTCCGCTGGGAAGGCCCTGATGCAAGCTCCTACGTCCTCTTCGGCCCCTCGGGCAAGTTCATCGCCGATGTCAAGGGCATCACCGATACCTCGGGCAAACTGCGCTTCCGCAGAGTCGGCGATAAGCTCTTCGGCGACTACTGGCGCAACGGCCAGTGGGTCAACCTCGGCTCCCACCAAGCCCCCACCGATACCCCGGCCCATGTCCGCCTCGGCACCTACTCTTCAGAAGGCGACCGCGTCGTCGTCCGCTTCTCCAATCTGTCCGTCAGCACCACCGATGCGGCAACCGCCAGCGGCCTCTCTCCCGAAAACTGGGCCGTCGAGAAGCTGCCGTCTAACCCCATTTTCTCCGACGGCGGGGTGGAACTCAACTACAGCCGCCCGGTCGGCGATGCCGGCATAGTGTCGACCTCACCCCTGCCCCGGGGTGATTTCTCCGTATCCGTGGACTACAGGGCAGTGGCACTGCCGACGCCTGCCAGCGGGAGAAACGACTTCTACCTCGGGGTCGTTATCGAAAATACCACTTTCCGCATCTGCCGCTGGCAGGACGCCGCCAGCGGCCGCTACTTCTTCCAGAGCACTCCCGACGGTAAGGTCAATGATGTCGGCGGCATTAGCGATATGGAGGGCAGACTGCGCCTGCGGCGGGTCGGCGACAGGCTCTATGCCGACTACTGGCGCAACGGGCAGTGGGTGAACCTGGGCCGGCGTGACGGCGTGCCTCAGGGCCCCGCCTTCATCCGGCTTGCCATCTTCGGTATGCAGGACGGCATTACCGTCCGCTTCAGCAACCTCACCGTCGAACGGTAAACTCCACCCCACCGGGGATGCCCCCGGCGCCCCGCAGGTCGGACGGCGGGGATGGCTAAGTCAGCGCACCCAAAGTCTCCGGCACGGGCCGGCCGGCCCTCTCATAGTGGGCGGCGAGGTGGCGGGCGGCGGCAATCATCTCCTCCTCGGTCGCCTTCACCCGCTCTCCCCGGTAGCCCCCGGGGGACAGCGCGGCCACCGCCGCCGGCATCCGCTCCCAGTCAACCGTATCCTCAATGTCCAGCCGGCCCCGCAGGGCACGGTAGATGGCCCCGGTGTGGTGCGGCAGTTTCCAGGTCGCCGGGTCGGCGGCATCGCCGACGATGGCGAAGGCTTCCGGCGGCAGGCCCTCTTTCGATAGTCCCTTTTCAACAGTCTGCTTCACAGTCACGGCTCTCCTTTCCCGCGGGCGCCTGTTCGGATGCGCCCGCAACGATGACTATTGCCGGGAGGGATGAATCCCTCATGGCACCCTGACAGGGCAGGACCCTTCGAGCTTTCCGGTTCTTAAGAGGACTCCGTCCTCTTCGACGGCCGTACGGACGAGTTGCGTCCCTGTCCACTACCCTGACCCGGGCGCCAGCGGGTGCCCCAGAAGAGGTGGCCGCTGACGTAGCCGGCGGTGTATAACGACCAGGCGGCGGCCAGGACGTACCAGGGGAAGTGGTAGGCGCCGGCGGCCCCGATGGCAAAGAAAAGCGTCTGGACCAGCCATTCGGCCTCGTGGTAGATGTCCCGGAGGATGTAGGTCCAGGGGCGGCCGCCGAAGCGGCTCCAGAGCTGGCGGTAGAGCGCCTCAGCGGCCTGAGACGGGGTCTCCACCCCTCCCCCTGATTTGTTTTTAATAAGAGGGACTGCGTCCCTCTTTAACTCCCCTGGCGGGATTCTGTTTTCAGTAAGAGCGCCTGCGTCCCTCTTTAACTCCGCGGATGGGGTGCTGTTCTTAAGATGGCAGGCCCTCTTTAACTCCCCGGACGGGATTCTGTTTTCAGTAAGAGGGACTGGGGCCCTCTTTGACTCCCGGGGAACGGAGCGGGCTTTCCCGGTCATCCTAGGCTCCTTCCTTGTAGTAGATTTCGCCGGTGAAGACGCGCTGGGCGCGGACATGGCGGGCGATGCGGGCAAGCTCGGCGCGGAACTGCCTGACCATCAGGTTCCCCCAGTCGATATAGGTCTCGCTTTCGCCTTCGACCGGCGGGGCCTGCCAGTAGCCCTTGCTCTGGCTTTCGGATAAAACGGCATAGGCGGCGGCACCCAGGGCGATGGTGTGGTGGTGCTGGGGGTCAACGGTGTTGACGGAGGCATTTATGGTGTGGACTTTGCCCCATTCGATGGCACAGTCATTGCCGTTGCCGACGTCGTCGCCGGTAAAGATGAGCTGGTCCATGAAGACGCGGAACGGCTGGTAGCGGCGCGGCTTCTGGCCGATGGGGAACTCGACCCGGTACACCCGGACGCGGCTGGTCAGAGCGCCGATGTCGACGTAGTCCCGGCCGCTGGTGGTGGCCAGAGTGGTCTTCTGCGGTAGCGGGACGAACTGGCTGTATTCCTCGACGGCGCGCTGGATGGCGCGGTCGAGCTCCTCATCGAACCACTTCGGCACCATGCCTTCGTACCACGGGTCCTTCAGGTCGATGCGGACCAGGGCGCGCATTTCCTCAATCGGGGTCGGCATTTTTTCTCACCTCCGGTGAGGGGGTGACACCCTCACCCATGCCCTCTCCCTCAAGGGAGAGGGTAATAACTTTTTGAGAGGACTGCGTCCTCTCTGACTCCGGGTCCGGCGGCCTGCCCGGGGAAATGACCGAGCCGCAGTGGCGGCAGACCAGGGCGAAGCCGGCGAAGCGGGCGTTGGCCCAGCACGGGACGGCGGCGGGCATGGCGAAGACCTCGCATTTCTTACAGAAGCGGGGCCGTGCCGGCGGGGGCGGGGTGACGGCGTGCCGTCTCACTCTTTCTCCTCCTTCCTCGCCTCCTCGCGGGCGATGATGCGGCCACAGTAGGGGCAGGAGTGAGTATAAGTATTGACCTGGCGGACGTTGTCCCATCCCTCGATGACCTCGGTGTGGACCTCCGTCTGGCAGTTCCGGCACCACCGGACCCGGGAGCGGGCGCGCCGCACGGCGTCTTCGGGCCGGGGACGGCGGCGGGGCGGGGATGTACCCGGCGGGGGCGGACCGTAGCCACGGTAGCGGGTCATTTCACCTGTCCCCTGCCCCTTCCCCCGGGGAAAGGGGTCGAAAACTTTACGGGGACTCCGGCCTCTCTGACACCCGCTCGCGTCACCGGACACCCTCCATAGCCCTGAGCGCAGTCATGACCTTCTTCACCTCGACCTCTGCTGAAGGCGGAAGCGCCCTGCGGTGGACAAGGGTGGTAAGGGACGGGACGTTGCGGTTGAGCTTTTCGTCCCACCGGTAGGCCAGGGCAACGGTCACATCATCCTCGTCAAGGCCCAGCCTGTTCGCCAGTTCTCTGCGGACATCGGATGGTTCAATTTCCATGGCCATCGGCTCGGTGTATTCCACAGATGCGCCGAGGGCGTAGAAAAGACAGCTGGTCACCTTGCGGTCGTCGGTAGCATGCATGTTTGTAATCTGAACAAGCGCGCTTGCGGCGAAGCGTCCGAAGCCGTTATTGCCCAGGTGGTAAACGTAGGCATGGCGGGTTGGTGAAGTGAGCGTCTGGAGATGGTGAAGGATGCCTCCGTTGGCGCCGGTGCCCAGAAATGAGGACAAGGTGTCGGACATGGATGGTCGAGAGCCACCCATGAGGTCGTTACCGTCCAGCACGACAACTGCTTTGACCCATGAGGTGTAATCTTTGACGCCGATGTAAAAGTCGTGGAGACCGCCGTAGCCGGACACGCTGAGCAGGGTGACGGTCTGCCCTGCGGTGAGCGCTGTTCCTTCATCGGCCCATACCATGTTGACGCCGTCATTGCGGCTCGCCATGCGGGGGCTATAACTGCCCGTCAGACTCTCAAGGGCGACGCGGCAGGCGTAGATATCGGCGGTCATGTCCCTGTTGGTCAGGGCCGTCGAACCATCGCCCATGTGGGTGATGAGACGCGGCAGAACGGGTGCGCCGCGGCTGTCGTGGATTTCAGTGGACATTTTTTGTGTCTCCTTTCACAGGGAGTCCCTCCCCGATGGTTCTTCTTAAGAGGGCAGTGCCCTCTTTCACTCCCTTCAGGAACGGACTTCCCCCGATGGTTCTTCTTAAGAGGGCGGTGCCCTCTTTCACTCCCTTCAGGAACGGACTTCCCCCGATGGTTTTTCTTAAGAGGGCAGTGCCCTCTTTCACTCCCTTCAGGAACGGACTTCCCCCGATGGTTCTTCTTAAGAGGGCAGTGCCCTCTTTCACTCCCTTCAGGAACGGACTTCCCCCGATGGTTCGTCTTAAGAGGGCGGTGCCCTCTTTCACTCCCTTCAGGAACGGACTTCCCCCGATGGTTCTTCTTAAGAGGGCGGTGCCCTCTTTCACTCCCTTCAGGAACGGACTTCCCCCGATGGTCCTTCTTAAGAGGGCAGGCCCTCTTTCACTCCCTTCAGGAACGGACTTCCCCCGATGGTTCTTCTTAAGAGGGCGGGCCCTCCTTCGCTCCCTTCAGGGAAGAGACCTGCCCTCCCTGACCCCCGGGAGAGGACTCCGTCCTCTGTGACTGACGCAAGGCGGGATACCCCCTAGTCCTTGACGCCGATTAAGGCGGCGCGCCTGACGGTGGAGAAGTCGGCCAGGCCGACATACCACTTGATGCGGGTCCTGGTGGCGTCCTTGCCCTCCAGGGACCCGATGCGCTCGACCTCGATGAGGCCGGGCGCCGATATGCCGCAGACGGCGCCTTCGCCGAAGCACAGCGCGTAGATGGTGGAGCAGGTGCCGCCGGTGTAGGCGGTCTCCACGGAGTCGGTGACGACGTGGGTGTCCCTGATGAAGTCGGAAACACCGATGGGGACGCCGTTGTAGTACTGGACGAACTCGCCGTACTCGTTTCTGCCGACCTCGATAAGCTGGGCGGATGCCGCCCGGACCAGGGCGGTGAGCTTCCTGCGGGAGCGGCGGCTCATGAGGAGGAGGTCCGGCTTCTGGCCCCGGACGGCGTCGATCAGCTGGTCCACCATGCCCAGGGTGAGGGTGGCGCCGGTGGCCCCGGCGGCGATTACCTGGCCGGAAGCGGTGCCGGTGTCGATGAGCTTGATGATGCCGTCGAACTGCTTGGAGGCGCTGTCCCCGTAGAGGAACTTGTCCTCGAACTCGTACCTCAGGGCCTTGGCCTTGAGCTCGATGATGGCGGCTTCGATGTCCTGGACGTTGGAGCGGGTCTTCTTGAGGTAGTTGTCGACATCGGCATCCCCGCCCAGAATCTTGAGGACGGCGGTCTTCTGGGTAAAGGTGGGGGTGGACTCATTCCAGCTGTCCCCGACGTCATACCAGGACGCCGATGCCATGGCGTTCTCGCGGTTGTAGGTGAGGGCGTTGCCGATGATGGGGATAAAAGGCATTTTCTGAAGTACCGGGCTGTCTTTGACGATGGTCTCCATGACGCCCTTCAGGAGGATGTCATTCGACAGCTTGGCGGCTTCGACTAAGGAGAGACTCATTTACTCAGTTCCTTTCTGTTTTTGTTCACCTATCCCCTGCCCCTTCCCTCAAGGGAAGGGGCGATGAGTTTTTCGAAGGGCAAGCCCTTCGGGCTTCTTTTCCAAGGGAAGGGGTGATGAGTTTTTCGAAGGGCGAGCCCTTCGGGCCTGTCCTGACGGGGGACGGCGGGTTTTCATGGGGCTAGCCTTTCCGCGACCGGCCGACGCCGAGGGCGATTTTGTCCCTGGGGGACAGGCCGTCTGCGTCCGGCGGCTGGCGGCCGGGGGCTCCGGCCGGCACCCGGGCGGCCCCGGCTTCCCGCTCGGCAAGCTCGCGGACCTTCCTGACCAGGTCTCGGGCCCGGTTGACGGACTCGATAACCTCGGCCATGGTGCCGCCGGTGATGAGCTCAGGGGGGATATCGGGGTTGGCGGCGCGGTGCATGCTGACCAGGGCGTTGACGGCCCGGGCGTACTCCTCCCGGGCGCTCCGGACCTGCGCCTTCAGGGCCTCGATGTCGGCGGTCCTGGTGCGGACCTCCTCCCGGGCACGGGCGGCGTCGGCCTCAAGCTCGCTGATGCGGGCGGACCGGGCCTGAGCCTGCTCCCTGGCGGCGGCCAGTGCCGCGTCAAGCTCGGCGGTGGCCCGGGCGGTGTCCGGGGCCGGCGGGGGCGGCTCCGGCGCGGATGACGGTTGAGGGTCCTGCGGGCCGGGCTGGCTGGTGGTGTTCTCCTGTTCCATGTTCCTCCTTTATCTGAATCAGGCTTCCCCTTCGCCTTCGGCGGGCTGACCGACGCCTTCAGCTCTCCCACGGGGGCCGCCTCTGCCGAAGCTGATGCGGGTCTCCTGGTTCATGCGTAAGATAGCCTCCCTTTCCTTCAGCCATTCCGCAAACTCGCCGTCCGGGTCCTCAACGCCGAGCTCGTCCATGGCGCGCTTGCGGGAATGGATGCCTGAGACAACCAGCAACTGCTCGTTCTGGGCAAGCCTGGCCTTATCCTGAGGGATGACCGGCCCCCAGACGATGCGGTGGCGCAAAGGACCGTACTCCTGACCGGCGTATTTCTTAAGCAGGGCAAGGACCATCTCGTTGCGGCGCCGGTAGACGGCGGACCTGATGGCGCGCTTGCGGTTGACCTTCTGCAAAAGCGAATGAAGCTCAACTTCCAGGGCCACGCCGGAAAGCTCCCTGTCGATGCCGCCGTAGGCCGCCCGCGGGGCCTCGGCTAAATCATGCAGACAGCGGTAGAGCAGATCAATATACTCGATGTGAAGCCTGGCGCCGCCGCCTTTGAGCAGGTCGAGCAGATAGGCGCGGGACTCGGCGGGCATATGCCAGACGGCGCCCGGGGCGACCTGGATGCCAGATGACTCCTCGACGTTTTCCAAGACGGCGATGGGGTTGCCGGACAGCTCAAGGATCCGGGAGAGCTGGCTCATGGCCCGGTTTAGCTCGCGCTGGACCTCCATGAGCGGCGGGACATCGGAAGCTCCCCAGGGCTCCTTCGGCTCTCTCAGGTTGGGGAAGATGACGAAGGGGATGAAACCGTAGGGGTTGCGGTGGCTCTCCATGACGGCGTCGTCCAGGAACAGGGTGAACTCGGCGGCCGTCCACAGCTCGGTTATCCAGGCGCTGGCGGCCTCGATTTCCCGCCGGTAAAGCTCCCGTATCTGGTCTTTCTCCAGGCGGTAGCGGGTGGCCACCCTCCAGATGGAGTTGAGGTCATCGGCGGTCCTCCAGGCATAGAGCCCGGAGACATCCGGGGCGGTGATGCGGACCCTCTTTTCGGCAGTGTCCCACATCACCTTGTAGCAGGCGTCGCCCATGACGGCGGCGTCCACCTCGGTCTCGAAGTCGAGGGCAGGGCAGTTGTTGTCGTCATAGACCCGGCGGATGGCGGTTTCGGCCCGGCGGGCAAGCTTCCGTGCCTCCGGGGTGTCAACGACCGGGTCGCAGGCCCATGAGAAGCCGGTCATGAGGTAGGAAGTCACCTTGTCGATGCTGACGCGGGCGTAGTTAAACACCAGGCGGCGCTCCCGGCCGGCGGTGGGCCAGTGGCTGCCCCGGTAGAAGTCGAGGTACTCGGTGTAGGCCCGCATCCGGTCGCGGTCAACGGCGGAAAGGGTGGAGGGGGTAAAGGTGCTATCCATTTTATTTATATATCCTCCCGCGCCAGTTTTAACAGCCGCTGGACGGTGCGGAGGCTTTTGCCGCAGGCGCGGGCAATTTCGGCGGTGGTCATGCCCTGCCGTCGCAGTGCGGTAAAATGCCGGGCGCGGGCGGCGGTGGCCGCCTTCTGCCGGGCGCGCGGCGCTTCTTCAAGACAGCGCGGGAAGGGACAGTTAAGGCAGGAGGGAGCCGCCTCACAGCCCTCATCGCGGTAGCGGGTAAACTCGGGCAGGTTATCGACAGTCGTCATCACGGGGCCTCCCGGTTGACTGCGGGCACTTCAGCGCCCGCCATGACAAGAAATAGCACACTTGTTCTATATGCTACAACAATAAAATGGCGTTTCCGGCGGAAAACGCCCCGCGGGCAGACGCCACCACCTGAGTTAAGTTTCGAAGGGGCGGTGCCCCTTCAGACTACCCGGCCGAAGGGTTTTCTCCAGCGCCCTGCGACCGGGCCCCACCCCCGACCGGCTTTCCAGAAGGGCA
>Ga0315298_1004906_pt1 | contig 19496 bp, 16 predicted proteins | sample WHS_1_MG_FD_203077 | JGI IMG/M metagenome (GOLD analysis project Ga0315298, IMG submission 203077) | Extremophilic microbial mat communities from Washburn Hot Springs, YNP, Wyoming, USA - WHS_1_MG | ecosystem: Environmental > Aquatic > Thermal springs > Hot (42-90C) | place: USA: Wyoming...
CCAGTTCCCGCAACCGGCGGTCTCCGGGGAAGAATCCTGTTTGCCCTACCAGTCCTGCCATGGTTGCTCTCCCTTCCAATCGGCTCCCTACATTTTACTGGAAATGAGGAGTTTTTCGAACTTCCCATTTATCGGCCGTGGTCGCACGATGGAGCATCCGCGTGTATTCGACGGTTTGAAGCACCCGGCTTTATCGAATACCGAGGGTTCCGTGCTGGATCCCATTGTCGCCATCCGCCGCACCCTGACTCTGGCCGTGGACGAATCTGCAACGGTGCAGATTATCTCAGGGGTTGCCGACACCCGCGAGGCCGCTATCGCCCTGCTGGAGAAGTATGGCGATCGCCACTTTGTCGAACGCGCTTTTGAAATGGCCTGGTTCCAGAGTCAGGAAGTGCTGCGTCGCCTGAACATCAACGAAGCCGATGCCCAGGTGTATGGGCGACTCGCCAATTCTGTGGTCTATGTCAGCGCCCTGCGCCGTGCGGCGCCCAGCGTGATTGCTCGTAATCAGCTGGGGCAATCCGGCCTGTGGCGCTTCGGCATATCGGGTGATTTTCCCATTGTGCTGCTGCGCATCGGTCAATTAAACCGCATTGATCTGGTGAAACAGATGCTGCAAGCGCATGCCTATTGGCGTCTGAAGGGGCTGGCGACAGACCTGGTCATCATCAACGAAGATTTTTCGGGCTACCGGGCCACGCTGCAAGACCAGATCATGGGTTTGATCCATGGAGGCACGGAGGCACAAGTCCTCGACCGGCCAGGCGGGGTATTTGTGCGTCGCGCCGAAGAGCTTTCCGAAGAAGATCGCGTGCTGTTTCAGACCGTCGCGCGCATGGTTATTACCGCTAGCGCCGAGTCCCTGCTGGAGCAGGTGGAGCGGTGGGTGCCCAGGGATCGTTTCCCGGAAAAATTGAGTCCGGCAATGCCGCGCATCATGGAGACCGTCCAGCCGCTACTTGCCCGTGAACGATGTTTCTTCAATGGGTTAGGCGGATTCACACCCGATGGACGTGAATACGTTATCAGTCTGGAGCCGGGACAAAACACACCCGCCCCCTGGGCCAATGTGATGGCCAGTCCGCACATAGGTACCGTCGTCAGTGAAAGCGGCGGCGCCTATACTTGGGTCGAAAACGCGCATGAGTTCCGCCTGACCACCTGGCACAACGATCCCCTGAGCGACAGCAGTGGTGAAGCCTTCTACATCCGCGACGAAGACACGGGGGCATTTTGGTCACCTGCCCCGCTGCCGGCCCGCGGACAGTCTGGATATGTCTGTCGCCACGGTTTTGGGTACACGATTTTTGAGCATTACGAAAGCGGGATATCTTCCGAGATGACCACCTATGTCGCTATGGACGCGCCCGTGAAGTTCGTGGTGATCAAGCTGCGCAACGATTCTAAGCGCACCCGGCGGCTCTCGCTGACCGGATACTGGGAACTGGTGCTCGGCGAGTGGCGTCATGCCAATATGATGCATATCGTCACCGAGACGGATCTGCATAACGGCGCGCTGTATGCGCACAATGATTACGGTCAGGCGTGCGGGCACCGGATGGTGTTTGTCCAAACCTGTGAACGGGAGCGTACGCTCACGGGCAATCGCACGGAGTTTATCGGTCGCAACGGCACCCTCGCCGATCCTGCGGCGCTGCACCGCAACCGTTTATCCGGCAAGACCGGAGCCTGCCTGGATCCCTGTGCTGCTATGCAAACAACCATTGAGCTGGGCGCAGGTATGGAGCGCGAGATCGTGTTTATTTTTGGTACCGCAATCAGCGCGGACGAAGCACAGCAAACCATGGGCCGCTTTGCCGGAAGAGCGGGTGCCCGGCAAGCCTTGGCCGGTGTGTGGGAGTACTGGAACCGCACACTGGGTACCGTCTATGTGGAAACACCAGACCCCGCGCTGAATGTTTTGGCGAACGGCTGGCTGGTCTACCAGACCATCTCCAGCAGACTCTGGGGCCGCAGCGGCACTTATCAATCGGGCGGTGCCTACGGTTTCCGCGATCAACTGCAAGACACCATGGCGCTGATTCATGCCGCGCCCTGGCTGGCCCGCGAGCAGTTGATCCGTTGCGCAGAGCGCCAGTTTCATCAGGGCGATGTCCAACATTGGTGGCACCCGCCCCACGGCCAGGGGGTACGCACCCATATTTCAGATGACTATCTCTGGTTGCCCTATGCCACCTGCCGTTTTGTGATGGCCACCGGCGATACGGGCGCACTTGACGAGAACATTCATTTTCTTGAGGGCCGCGAGCTGAACCCGGAGGAGGAGTCCTACTACGACCAGCCCCAGCAATCTGCCGAATCGGCCAGTCTTTATGATCACTGCGTGCGGGCGCTTAAAAACGGATTGCGATTTGGTGTCCATGGCTTGCCGCTGATGGGCTGCGGGGATTGGAATGACGGGATGAATCTGGTCGGTCGTGAGGGCCGGGGCGAAAGCGTCTGGCTGGCCTGGTTCCTGATTCAGAACCTGCAACAGTTTGCGGAACTCGCGCGTAACCGGGGTGATGCCGCCGTCGTTGATCTGTGTGTGCAACAAGCGGCGGTGTTACAGGAGAACGTAGAAAAAAATGCCTGGGACGGCGACTGGTACCGGCGCGCCTATTTTGATGACGGCACGCCTCTGGGCTCCGCCACGAATGACGAATGCCAGATAGATTCCATCAGCCAGAGCTGGGCCATCCTCTCCGGGGCGGGCGACCCTTTGCGGGCACGACAGGCCATGGCGGCTGTCGATGAATATCTGGTCCGTCGCGATGCACAATTGATCCAGTTGCTGACCCCACCCTTCGACCATTCAGTACTTGAACCCGGCTATATCAAAGGCTATGTACCCGGAGTGCGCGAGAATGGCGGGCAATATACCCATGCCGCCATCTGGGCCACCATGGCTTATGCCCAAATGGGCGACAACGCACGTGCCTGGGAATTGTTCAACATGCTCAACCCCGTCCATCACGGAAGCAGTCCAGAAGCGATTGCCCGCTATAAGGTAGAGCCCTACGTGATGTGCGCCGATATTTATGGCGCCGTACCGCACATCGGTCGTGGCGGCTGGACTTGGTACACCGGGGCGGCGGGCTGGATGTACCGATTGATTGCCGAGACCTTGCTGGGCTTGTCCCTTGAAGTCGATCACCTGCGTATCACGCCCTGCGTCCCCGCGGACTGGAAGTTCTATAAGGTTCACTACCGCTACCGCGACACCCTGTACCATATCACCGTCCATTGCGATGGCGTCCCGTCAGCGCGGGGGCCGCACCTTATCGTGGACGGTGCTGAATTACCGCAAAACCGGATTCCGCTCGTGGATGATCGCCGCGAGCACAATGTCGATGTCTACTTGGATTAAATGCAGATCAGGTATAGCCTGGACCCCACAGCGAGTCGCTCAAATCACCCGTGAGTAACGCACCGGCTTTTGCGCGAGATAGGCGTCGAAGGCCATGCAGATGTGGCGAATCAGCAGCCGTCCCTGCGGAGTGACCGTCAGAGTATGGGTGTCCATGTGCAGGAGTCCGTCACTCGCCATGGCCTCCAGGGCGGGCAGGCTGGCCGCGAAATGCTGCCGGAAATTCAGATCGAACTGCCGGTTCAGCGCAGCAAAATCCAGGCTGAAATCGCAGATCAGGCGGGTGATGATATGGCGACGCAGCAGGTCCTCGTCGCTCAGACGCAGACCGCGCTCCACCGGTAAGTGACCGCTGTCCAGGGTGGCACCCCAGGTGTCCAGATCCTTGATATTCTGACTGTAAGTCGGGCCGACCATGGCGATGGCGCTCATCCCGAAGGCCAGCAGATCCGTTCCGGCATGGGTGGAGTAGCCCTGGAAATTGCGATACAGACTGCCTTCCCGCTGCGCGACGGCCAACTCGTCATCGGGCAGGGCGAAGTGATCCATGCCGATGTAGAGATAACCGGCCTGCTGCAGGGTGGCGATGCTTTCGGCGAGGATGCGCAGCTTGGTATCCGGGCTGGGGATGTCCGCGTCGGGAATCCGCTTTTGCGGCGGAAACCGCTCTGGCAGATGGGCGTAATTAAAGACGGACAGGCGGTCCGGGCGCAAGGCGAGAACCGCCTCCAGCGTCTGGGCAAAGCTTTCCGGGGTCTGCAGGGGCAGTCCGTAGATCAGGTCGAGGCTGACGGAGCGAAAGCCAAGCTGGCGCGCCTCGTCGATGACACCCGCAGTGAGTGCGAAACTCTGTTCGCGATGCACAGCTTTCTGCACCGCAGCGTCCAGATCCTGTACCCCGATGCTGGTGCGGTTGAAACCGAAGTCGCGGAGGAGGTGGAGGGTGCCGGGCTCCAATGCGCGCGGGTCGATTTCGATGCCATATTCGCCCTGATCATCCGGGAGCAGATGAAAGTGTTTACCGATGCTGTCCAACAGGAGGGTCATGTCGTCGCGACGCAGAAAGGTGGGCGTGCCGCCGCCGAAATGCAGTTGGTCCACGGGACGGCTGCCGTCAATATGGGCGCGCGTCAGGGCCATCTCCCGGTCCAAATGGGCGACATAAGGCGTCCCCCATTCGTGATGGCGGGTGACTACTTTGGTGCAGGCGCAATAAAAACACAGATGCTCGCAGAAGGGGATGTGAAAGTAGAGGGAGAGCGGCCGCCCGCTGGTGTTGGAATCGTCGAGTGCGCCTTGCAGTGCCTTTTCATCGAATCCTTCGTCGAAATGGGGCGCGGTGGGGTATGAGGTGTAGCGCGGCCCCGACTGGTCGTAATGGCGGATGAGTTCGGGATCAAAAATCAGGCTCTGGGTAGGATTTATGGTCATCGGTTTTCGGCTCCGTCTAAGCGCGCTGTTGCAGGGCGATCATACGCCCGGAATATCTTTTACCCCAAACAGATTGGCCGCCACGCTGGCGCGGATTTCGGCGAGAAAAGCCTGCATGTGCGGTTGCTCCGCCTGCTCGGTGGTGGTCGCGGCCTGCAGAGTTTGCCAGAGACCCTGTGGTCCCAGAGGAATGGCGCGCACGTAGTTTTTCTCCCCGTAGCTCCCCACCGCCCACGCGGGTAGCGCGGCGATGCCCTGCCCGGAGGCCACCAGCTGGAGAATGATGACCGTCAGCTCGGCATGTCGTCGACGCCAGGGCTGCACACCCGCCGGTTGGAGAAACTCGCGGAAAAGGTCGAGGCGACGATCCTCCACGGGGTAAGTGATCAGGGTTTCTTCCAGAAAATCCTCAGGGGTCAGGAAACTGCGTTCAGCTAAGGCGTGCCGCGGATTGACGAGGGCGACGACCTCGTAGGCAAAGAGTGGATGCAGCAGGATACCGGACGCCATGGCATCGGGTGCCGTAAGGACCGTGAGGTCGGCCTGATGACTTTGGAGCAAGGGCAAAGGATCCTGCTGGAAGCCCGAGACCAAATCCATTTCCACATCCGGCCAGATCTCGCGAAAGTGGTTCATGGCGGGTGTCAGCCAATCAAAGCAGGTATGGCATTCGACGGCAATACGCAGGCGGCCGCTATTGCCGGCCGCCCGTCGCCGCAGATCTTCCTGCATTTGCCGGATGCGTGGCAGCACTTCCCGGGCTGCGGCCAATAAAGCCTCTCCGGTAGGGCTCAGGCGCAACTGTGTGCCGCGTTCCCGGTCCAGCAGGCTGACGCCGAATTCCGCTTCCAGCCCCCGTAATTGATGGGAGAGCGCTGACGGGGTCAGGTGCAGACGCTGCGCCGCCGCTGCGAGACTGCCGAACTGGGCGACGGCCTCAATAGTGCGCAGGTGACGTATTTCCAAAGGCATACAAATCTCGGTGGTCAGGATGTATTCCTTGCCAGTGTCCCACGACCATCCGGCAATGCAAAGGCTTTACCATCAGCCGAAGGGCGGGCCTGAACCGTTGCGTTGCGTCCGTCTCGTGGGCGTTCAGGGCTTATTCTGGCAGTGAATTGCTTTGCCAGGGGGTTATTCGTTATATTTATAGAGATACATTGTCATAAAAAGTTCATAAAACTGTCATCATGTTGTCATGTTGCCTCGTTATTATGGCACACATCGTTGCAAGGATGCCTAAAGAGGAGGTCGCTGTGTTTACCAAAAACCGCATTGCCATCGCCATTGTCACCGCCCTTTGCGGTGTCAGTGCTACCGCCCAAGCCGAAACCCTGACCGATTTTTTCAAGCAGAGCAAGATTGACGGCCAGATTCGTTCTTACTATTTCAGCCGGGATTATGGTGCCACCGGTCCCAATCAGAATGCCTTCAGCCTCGGCGGTATTCTGAATGTGCAGACTGCCCCTTTCCTGGGGGGCTTTGGTGTAGGCGTCAGTTTCTATACTGCCAATGCCCTTGGTGCGAATAACTTATCCGGCGCACCGGCGTATCCCTACGTGGATCCCACGCTGATGGGGCCGCGACAATCCATCAATGCTTTGGGTCAGGCTTACATCCAGTATGCCCTTCCCAAGGTCCTGCTCGTCCGTGCGGGAGATCAGGTCATCAATACCCCCTGGGTAAACAACTCCGATTCGCGTCTTTTGCCGGCTACTTATCAGGGCGTTTTTGCCGAAGTTTCTCCTTACTCTGACTGGCATATCTACGGCATGCGCATCTTCCGCTGGAAGAGCCGTACGTCGTCGGGCTATTACCGGGATAACCTCTACGACCCGGCCACCTTTGATGGCGATTCCATGTATGGTGGTTCTGGTACACCGGTGATCACGGGTTCTTCACCCGTGGCCAATGGCGTGTTGGCTTTCGGTACCAGTGGCAGTCTCATGGGAGCCAAAGCCCAGGTCTGGTATTACGATTACTACCAGTTCGCCAAAAGTGTATATGGCGACGTGAATTATACCCTGAAGACGGGCACCGGCTTCGATCCTTTCGTGGGCGCCCAGTTCAACCGCCAATGGCAGAACAACGGCCTGCTGGATGGCTCGAGGATCAACAACTCCCCGATCACCGCTACCTCGGTGAACAGTACGGCCTGGGGCGCGCAGGTGGGTTTGAACTACGCGGCTTTTAATAATGTGTTGGGGAATGGCCAGTTAACCTGGTCTTACAATGAGATTTTAGCGCATCCCGGTGCGGTGGGCGGTGGTGCCGTTATTTCACCCTATACCGCGGGCTACGCCACAGATCCCCTCTATACGACTTCCATGATCCGCGGTCTGGTGGAACTCGGACCGGGCAGCGGCTGGAAGGTCAAGTGGACTCAGAATCTCTTCGACAAGCGCTTCTTGTTCATGGCGGCCTTGGCGCAGTACCACACCTATTATAACGGTACCAGCAATAACGCCTATGTGGATCTGACCTATTTCGTTCCGGGCATGTTCAAGGGTCTATCCATCCGTGACCGTGTGGAGGTGGCTAATGGTCTGGACGCTTATAATGGTCTCCAGGGTAATGGTGCCGGTTTCAATAAGGGCCATTCCTTCATCTATAACCGGGTGATGCTGACCTACGCATTTTAATGATGGAGGCGGGCGCCGAGGCGAAATGCCCGGTGGCCAGCAACGCTGCCCAGCAAGGCCGTTTTACTCCTGCAATGCCTTGGCATTGCTCCTCCTCTCTTCGCTCCGCCAGTCGGGGCTTTTTTGTGTTTGCGCTCCGACTATGTCTGGGGAATTTGGCGGATGATGTGTTCCGGGCTGAGGTCTTCCATACAGCGATGATGCTTGAGGGGGCACTCGCGTTTGCCACAGGGACTGCACGATATCTCCAGACGCAAGGGCTGGGCGCCGGCGGACAGCGGTGGGGTCATGCGCAGTGGCGTGGGGCCATATAAAGCGATGACCCGGCTGCCTACAGCACCCGCGACATGCATCAGACCAGAGTCGTTGCTGACGGTGATGGGGGCGAGGGAGAGCAGATCAACGGCCTCCAGCAGACTGGTCTGGCCCCCCAGATCAAGTGCTTCGGGGACAGCGGCCGCTACGGCTTGAGTGATTTCCGCATCCTTGGGGCTGCCGAACAGCCAGACAGCATGGCCACGCTGAACCAGGGACCGCGCCAGGGTAATCCAGTGACGCACCGGCCAGCGCTTGGCTGGGCCATATTCGGCACCCGGCGCCAAGGCGACCAGAGGCCGTTGGGGCACGTCGATACCCAGTCGCTGCAAGGCAGCGGCAAGCGCTGTCTGGTTTACCTGTAAACGTGGTGCAGGCAGTTGCGTAGGTTGGGGAAGGCGCGGCGGCAGGCCGAGAGCGACAAAGCGATCCACCGTCCGCGGCAGCTTCTTTTTGTCTAGGCGATGGGGATCATTGAGCAGTAAACGGCGGCCTTCGCCGCGAAAACCGGTGCGTGTCTGTATCCGTGCCCAATATGGAATCAGTGCGGATTTAAAGCTGTTCGGCAGACAAATGGACCAGTCATAATCCTGCTTCTGCAAATCCTTCGCCACCTGACGGCGCAGCTTCAGGCCAAGCTGGCCGTGGTCGATGCTCAAGGGCATGGCCCGCCGTACTTCCAGCATACGCTCCGCCAGCGGGACGCTGGCGGGAGGGGCCAGGACATCCACCTGTAGGCGCGGCCAGCGGCGGCGCAGTACCTGCAACAACACCTGCGCCATGACCATATCCCCTACCCAGGCCGGTCCGATCAGCAGCAGGCGGGCGGGATCATAGCTGTGGGCGACACGGGTGTTATGCGAAACAAAGGCTTCATGCTCGTCGTAGGGTGGTTCTGCATCGCCAACATCGTGCGCAGTGGGGACATCCTCCAACGCGGGCCGTCTTTCGCCCATTTTACTTGCTAATGAGCATGATCAGCGCTTCCACAGAGATCAGAATGATGATGATCCATTCCAGGATGGTCTCCCGATGGTGACGACTGGCGACAATCATGACTTCCAGCCCCTCATGAATGGCGTCGAGTTTTTCGTCGAGGGCGCGAAAGCGGCTGGTGAGCTCCAGATCGGCGGAGAGCTCGCGGGAGAGCAGTTCCAGGCCCGGTGTCTCCCAGACGATGTCGGGGTTGTCCAGCACCGCCAGGCGGGAGAGGATTTCGGTGCGGGTGGCGGAAGTCGAGGCGAGAAAGCGCAGGTGCCCGCCGCGCCGTCCCGGTAGGCGCCCGGTACGAGTCACTTCCGAGAGCAGGTTAAGCGTAGTTTCCAGCAGATTTTCGACGGCCTCTTCGTGCAGTTCCAGGGCAAGGCTCTGGGCCAAGCGCAGGGCAACAAGAAGAATCCGTTCTTCATCAAGGTTTTTGAGGGTGACGCCGTCGCGTCCCACGCCATCGCGCTCGCCGACCCGGACCGCCAGTTCTTCGACCTTGGGGTTGGCGATGGGGGTGAACTGTGCCTGCACGGTGGCGATGACTTTGGCCTGCAACGCTGGTCCCGCGCCGAAAAAGCAGATGACGCCGGAGCGGAAGAGTACCACCCAGGTGTCAGCATCGCGGAGCAAGCGGTGGGCGGGCGTGTTTTCTAGCAGGTCCATCTCAAAATCTTCGCGCCAGCTTTTGAGGGAAATATGGCGTACCGGCTGGATGGCGTGGAGGATGCTGTTCATGATTCAGGCCTCGGGGAGCAATTTGCCGGGATTGAGAATGCCGTCGGGATCGAAGACCTGTTTGATGGCGCGCTGGATGCTGAGGTTTTCCGGGCTGAGTTCCAGCGGGACATAGGCGCGCTTGCTGCTGCCGATGCCGTGTTCGCCGGAGAGGGTTCCACCCAGCGTCAGTACGGTCTGGAAGAGCTTTTGCAAACCATGTTGGGCGCGGCGCATCTCGTCCTTATCCCTGGGGTGGACCAGAAAGTTTACGTGCAGATTGCCGTTCCCGGCGTGTCCGAAGCTGACGATATGCAGGGACTGCTCTGCGGCGATCCCTTCGATGGCTTCCAGTAACTCGCGCAGACGGCTGACCGGCACGACCACATCCTCATTGATCTTGAGTGGTGCCATGGCTTTGGTGGCGGGAGACAGGGACTTGCGTGCCGCCCACAGATCCGCAATGGCAACCGCATCGGTAGCTTCCAGAATCTCCAGACTCCCCTCACCCGCCAGTGCCGCGCGGATGGCCTGCACTTGTCCGGGGAGTGTGATCGCCTCACCATCCACTTCGACCATCAACAGGGCGTTGCTGCCTTCCGGCAGGTCGCTGGCCGCGCCCATGGCGCGCACGGCGGCCAAGGCATGGAGGTCCATGAGTTCGAGCGCGCTGGGGTTGTTTCGCTGGGCCATGACGCGCTGTACGGCGGCACAGGCGCTGGCCGTGTTGCTATAGGCGGCGCGCAGGGTGGCGTTGGCGGCGGGCATGGGCAGCAGGCGCAAGGTGGCCTCGGTGATGACGGCAAGGGTGCCTTCGCTACCCACCAACAGGCGGGTCAGGTCATAGCCGACCACACCCTTGCTGGTGCGGACGCCGCAGCACAGCGTCTCGCCGGTGCCGGTGACGGCGCGTAAGCCCAGTACATAATCGCGGGTGACTCCATATTTTACGGCGTGGGGGCCACCGGCATTCATCGCCAGGTTGCCGCCGATGCGGCAGTAGGGGCTGCTGCCGGGATCGGGGGGGTAGAATAATCCGTCGGTGTGCACATGGGCACTGATCGCGGCCGTGATACATCCTGCTTCGACGGTGATCGTGCGGTCGACCGCACTGTAATCGCAGATTTTTTGCATGCACTCGAAGCTGATGACGGCGCTGCCGGGCACCGGCTGAGCCCCGCCGACATTTCCGGAACCTGCTCCGCGCGGGACGAGGGGCAGATGATGGCGACGGGCAATATTGACGATGGCCTGCACCTCTTCATGGCTGTGCGGGAAGAGCACCATCACGGGTGCGCAGCTTCCCGGCGTATCGTCGTGGCTATAGATGGCGAGGGTTTCGGCATCGTCGCGCACCCGATCCGTATCCAGAGCGGCGCGCAGGGCGGGGATGATGGTGCTGACGTTCATGGTTGGCTCCCCCGGATTTTTTGTAAGAGGGCGGTGGTGCTGCGCTCGTGGCGAAAAGGAATGCTAAGCACCCGGCCGCCTCTGGCCTGCACCCAATCGGCGCCGACGATGCGGTCTCTCGGCCAGTCGCCACCCTTGATCAGCACGTCGGGTTGGAGATGCTGGATGAGTTTCAGCGGGGTATCGTCGTCAAACACCGTGACGAAATCCACCGCCTGTAATCCGGCGAGCACCGCCATGCGGTCCTCCTCACTGTTGACCGGGCGATCTGCACCTTTGCCGAGGCGGCGCACCGAGGCATCACTGTTGACGCCCACCACCAGGCAGGCGCCTTCGGCGCAGGCTTCGGCGAGATACTGCACATGGCCCCGATGCAACACATCAAAGACGCCGTTGGTAAAGACGAGGGGGCGCCGGAAGGCGCAGGCCGCACGCAACGCCTCCCGGTCGCGGAGCACCTGACCGGTGCGCAACGCGGGCGCGGGAGGGTTGTCCGTAAAACTGGCATCGACACCATTGCAGAGGGCATGAATGAGGACGAGGTGGACCTCTTGAATGCGTGCTGTGTTCTGCTCCGGCACGCGCAATTCAATGTCCGCAGGGCGTAGCAGTGGCGCGAGTTGTCCGCCTTCCCTGCCCGTGAGGGCCAGCACCCACATGCCGCGCTGCTGGGCGGTGTGGATGGCGGCGAGGACGTTGGCGGAGTTGCCCGAAGTGCTGAAAGCGACCAGGCAGTCACCCGGACGGCCCAGCGCCTCAATCTGTCGGGCGAAAATCTGTTCGTAGCAGGCATCATTGGCGATGGCCGTGACCACGCTGCTGTCGGTACTGAGGGCGATAGCGGGCAGAGCGCGGCGTGTCGTCTCAAAGCGGTTGATCAGTTCCGAGGCGAGGTGCTGGGCATCGCCGGAAGAACCGCCGTTGCCGCAACTGAGCACCTGCCCGCCGGCTTGCAAGGTGGCAATCAGACGCTGGCTGGCCTGTGCAAAAGGCACTGCCAGTACCGCCGCCGATTTTTCTTTGCAGGCGATGCCAGTGCGAAAGGCGGAATTCATCCAGTCAGTGACGGTCATGGGCTGGGTACTCTAAAGGCATCACGAATCCAGTCTGCCGGGGCGTCACCGTCGAGGGCGATGACATCAAAGCGGCAGGGCCGCAACCCGTGCTGAGGGTTACGCAAAAGAAAGTACTCCGCGGCGCGGATCAGCCGCCTTTGCTTGCGACCGGTGACACTGGCCGCCGCACCCCCCTGCCGGTCGTGGGCGCGCTGGCGCACCTCCACGAAGACCAGGGTGTCGCCATCGAGGGTGATGATGTCAATTTCTCCCATCCGGCAGCGATAGTTGCGTGTCAGAGGATGTAGCCCCTGCGCGGCGAGCAGGGCGACGGCGCTGTCTTCACCCTGCTGACCTAAATTCTGGCGTGGTGACGGCATGATTCAGGTGCCCGGCTTGGGCAATCCCGGCAAAGGCACGATTTGGCCATTCTCCACTTCCATCCATTCCATGTCACGCATGATCTGGTTGTCGGCAGCGAAGTAGAGGATGCCCGTGGTACCGTTCAGGCTGCCCGTCATGTCTTTATCCAGAACGCGCTCTGCCATCCGGTAGGCATCCAGCCCGAAGGCCGCCATGCGCCACTGGGCATCACTGGCGTTGGGCAGGGTGGTGCGCAGCAGAGGCGCCGCTTGCGGCCAGCTTTGCCCAGGGCTGATGATCCACGGCATATCGACGGACTCAATGCCCGAAAGCCCCCGCGCGTCGCCGGGCAAGGCGGCGCCGTGCAGCAACGCCGGGCTGAAAATAGGCACAGTGCTATTGATCAGCCGGATAGCGGTAACCGCAGCGCTGGCGTTTTTCGCATCGGTAATCAGAAAGACAAAGCTACGTTGCCCTGGCGGTATACTCAACAGTTGTCGCGTGTTATCCGCCAGAGAGCGTCCCGGCAGATAGGTGGCGACACCGCCGACCGTACCGCCGAGCTTCTTCCAGACCGCGATAAAGTCTGCCTGAATGGCGGCGCCACTGGAGTCCTGCGGATAAAGCACGTAGGCACGACGATAACCCGCCCCATAGCTCTGGGCGGCAATTTGCCGGGCGGCGACGTCACGGCTCAGGCTCAGGGTATAGAGCCCCGGCTGCTGCACACCGGGCGCCGTGCCGAGGGCAATGACTGGCGGATCGCTGGGTTTCCTGACGGCGGCTACGGCGTTGATATCCTGGGGCAGCCAGGGGCCGACGAAGACTTTGCAGCCCTCTTTTACCCCGCGTTCAAAGAGTACGGCGGTGTAACTGGGGTTGCCGGTGGTCCGCAGGACGCGCACCGCAGGACCAGATTGTAATTGCGCTGCAGTGGCCATCCCGGCGGTGATGGCCTGGGAGAGGGGCGCATAAGGCCCACTGGAGGGTAACAAGGCGCATATACTCCCGAGCGCCGGGTTGAGGGCGGAAGTGTCGGTGGTGGTCGCGGTGTCGTCCGAGAAGTTTATGGGGGGGTGCCCAGGGTGCGCCGCCAGCCAGGCACTGATCGCCGCCTGTCGCTGTTGCGGATCGGGATCCTGCCGGGTGATCAGGGCGACAGCGATCCACTCCTGCACCAGGGGGTTGCCGCTGCGTCCCTGCCAATTCTGCAGTTTCGCAGCCGACTGCAAGTCGAGGAGGGCATGAATGCGGCGATGATTCTCGGCGACCTCATTGCTACCCAGGAGGTTGTCCCGTTCGATCAGGAAATTCAGCGCGGTGAGCTCGTGGCCTTCCTGCGTGTAGAGCGTGGCCAGGGTACCCATGGCCTGAGCGCGCACATCCTGAGACGTGCTGGCGATGGTCAGCAGTTCTTCGAGATTGCCCTTGGCACTGGGGGTCTGCCCTTGATCCATGAGCCCCTGAGCGCGGATCCAAAGCGCTGCCCCGCGCAGTTCGGCGTTGTCATGCTGTAAACGCAGCACTTCATTAGCCAGTAATATCGCAACTTGCGGTTTTCGTCCTTTCAGGGAGGCTTGTGCGGCTTCCATCAGGTAATTGAGTTGGGTTTGTCCCCGTGCCTCGGCGGCCGCGTGGATGTAGTCCCTGGCCGCCTCCAACTCGTGCCCGTCGGCCATGAGTTGGTCGGCATGTTGCGCCGTTGATGTTTCAGGGACGCTTGTCGTCGTTTCAGCAGGCGCTGGACTCGACGAGAGTGGCGTCTTATGTGGCATACTCGCGCAAGCACTCAGGCCCGTGGCCAAGGCCAGGGTCATCAGCAGGCGCAAAGAGGCCTTCAGGGCTGGGCGGGGTGTCATGAGCAGAGTGTATGGAGAAAGGAGAAGGTATTCAATGACTGAAACACGACCTCAGTCGGGAGTAGGGTGATGGATGATAGCCTTACAGAACCGGCGGCAGGCGTCGCCGGCCAATTAACCATCATTGCCACCCCCATCGGTAACCTCGATGATCTTTCATTGCGTGCGCAACGGGCGATTAGCAGTGCCGCCCTGATTCTGGTGGAAGATCGCCGTCATGCCCAGCGCCTCTTTCAGCATCTGGGTGTGCGGCCCAAAACGCTGGCACTGCACGAGCATAACGAGCGGACCCTTGCCCCGCAGGTTGCCCAGCGTATCGCCGCCGGGGAGCATATTGCCCTGCTGTCAGATGCGGGGATGCCGCTGATTTCTGACCCTGGATTTCCGTTGCTGGCCCTCCTCCGGGAGCGGCAATTACCGGTGACGATTATTCCCGGGCCTAACGCCGCGTTGGCCGCGTTGGCGCTGTCCGGCCTGCCCAGTGATCGCTTCAGCTTCGAGGGCTTTCTGCCCGCTAAATCCGGGGCACGCCGGACGCGGTTGGCGGCCCTGCAGTCGGAGTCACGCAGTATGATTTTTTATGAGGCACCGCACCGGATCGGCGAGACCTTGGCGGATATGGCTGAATTATGGGGTCCAGATCGTGGGGCAGCGCTGTGCCGGGAGTTGACCAAGATGTATGAGGAGTGCTTGCGGGACAGCCTGGGTGGGCTGGTAGCGCTGCTGCAGGTGCATCCGGACAAAGTGCGCGGCGAGATGACGCTGGTGGTGGCGGGGGCGCCGGAGCAAACTCAGGAAGTAACCGATGCCGACCAGTTGCTCAGCCCGCTACTCGCTGAATTGCCGCTGGCCCAGGCCGTGCGTATCGCTGCGAATCAGAGTGGCATGGCCCATCGTTTTCTCTATGCACGTGCGTTGGTCTTGACTTCTGATCAAGGCCCCGCTTAAATACGGCCTCTTGGCCCAGGTAGCTCAGTCGGTAGAGCAGAGGACTGAAAATCCTCGTGTCGGCGGTTCGATTCCGTCCCTGGGCACCATATAAAACAGCTGGTTGCATCACAAAAGCCCATCAGAAAAATCATTGGCACAGACGGATGGCACAGTAAAACCCTTCCGGATCGGTGGACAAAAAATCCTCGTGTCGTAGCAAAACCCCTGTAACCATCGGATGTGTCTGCGCTTGAGTTTGGCACAGCCCCATATTACCTTGTCCGTAAACCATCAGAGCAAGGCGGGTGTGCATGGCGAGCATCAATCGTCGTGGCAAGTATTGGCGGGTGCAGATCCGCAAGCAGGGCTACCCTTATCTGTCGGCCACTTTTGATACCGAAGCCATGGCCTGGGCGCTCACGAAAGAGGCTGAACTGGAACGGCAGACACCTGAAGAAGCCTACCAGCGCGTAGAAGCCCGACACTTCCGTCTCGCTGATGCCCTGCTGTGCTATGAAATAGACGTGTTGCCCGACAAAAAACCCACCACACAACGCCGTGAGGGCACCTCTAAAAACCGGCGCTCAGAGCTAATGAATAATCTGAAAAATCAGAATTCAGGTTATTTTCCTGTTGTTTTGATGCCGAATGCTGTTCTTTACGGCTGTTTTTCCATAATTTGCCGCATTACGGGCACGCTAGCGCCCTAATAGGACCCGCTTCGATAAACACCAGGCGCTTGATGATGTAGGCAACCGCCATCATGGTCAGCGCAAAGTCGGCCCGCGCTTGGCCTATGGTCCGGATACACTTGCCGCCCATCTGCTCCATGGCGCCGAATACGTGCTCGACGCGCGCCCGCACTTTGGCGATTTTATGGTTGCGCCGTTGCTGGCATTCGGACAGCGGGTGGTTGCGACTGCCTTTCCGTTGGATACGACTCCGGTAGCCTTGGGCCTTGAGCTGTTCTTCCCGCTCCTGACTGGGGTAGCCCCTATCCGCATACACTTCCGCACTGGTATTCCGGTCATCCAGTACCACTTCAAAGTGCTGGCTATCATGAACAGAGGCCGTATCGGTCACCAGCTTGCGGATCAGCTTGTGTTTGCGATCCACACCGATAGAGAGCTTGAAGCCATAGGTGCTTTTGCCATGCTTCTTCGTCCAGGTCGCATCCAGATCTTTCTGACGTCGTTTCGCTGGGCTCCAGTCGGCAGGCATGGCATTTTCTTTGATCTGTTCCTTGTCGTCTCTGGAAAAATGTTGCTTGGGTGCCGGTACCAGCGTGGCATCAATGATCTGGCCACCCCGTGCCACATAGCCGTTCTGCAGGATTTGCTGCTCCACCGCGGTGAACAGCGCTTCGGCACCGGTCACACCGATACGGTTCTCGAAATGTCAGATGGTCGTGCGATCCGGAAGACGCGCAGCATCCACCAGACCGCAAAAACGCTGATAGCTACGGCGATCCAGAAGCTGGTACTCCATCTGTTCGTCTGAAAGATTGTAGAGGCGCTTTAACACCAATATCCGCATTATGGTTTCCGTGGGATACGGAGGGCGACCGCCTTGGGGACTCACCGGACGAGGGGCCACACTATCCACCTCTGCCGCCAGGGCGGGAAAGTCGATACAGGAAGTGATGCGTAGTAAGGGATCACCCAACTGATCCAGTTTCTGCTGGTGCAAATCCGCTGCAAACAGGTCGATTTTGATTGCACTCTTTCGTGGTTTCATCCGGCATACCCCATAATATTCAACTGGTTATATTTTATCATATATAGCTGAAATGGGAAGGTTTTTCGAGGTGCCCTATTCTTTGAATTTTTCGTCCGCGCAACCATTTCAGAGTGCCGATGACTCCGCCGCCAAAAGCTCCCAAGCCCACGAGGACCGCTGTTGCATTAGCCAGCGCCTGCTCATCTTTGCCGGCAAACCAGTTGATGGTCCACTGGAGTACACCGGATGCCAGGGTAAGGTCGACACCAAAGCGCCTGTCCTGAACGATGCTTTGACGTTGACCACCATTTTGCTCTTCGGGCCAAGCAGTGCCTGACTGGCCGCCTTACAAGCGTCTGCCAGTGATAGCAAAACCGGAGCCAGATCCCGCACATCCATTTCGTGCGTATCCAGGGCTGGGCCATCATAAGTAATCCGAAAATGTTCAGTACTCATGGGCGGAAGAATACCACAGTCCCAAGGTGGGTATAGCCGCTTTATACACAAGCTCTATGCCGTCCGTCACCTCGCAAGCAGGCGCAGCAAGTCGTCCAGCGTAGGCTCAATCGATCGCCCGGCTTGCAGGGCGTCCATGCCGAAGTGCGTGGCGTAATGCTGCGGATCGAGGGCGTCACCGCAGACGAATGACGCAAGCCTTGCCTTCAACTCCTTGGCCGAGCCGCCAGCATAGCGGCCGATGGCTCGCAGCAACATCGCCTCAATGCATGGATCAGATTTCAACACCTGGATGCGTTTTTTGCGTGCGCGTTTTTGCACCGAGGGATTCCAATCCGTGTCGGTATCGAGCAACGCTGCAACCTGGTCAAACTGGTGAATGCGCTGGCGAATGGCATAGTCCACCACATGTCCGGCACCTTTGCCGTGTGCACAACGCACGGTCACTCGCAAGCCGCTGCCGCGCAGCACACACAACGACTTGACGTGTAGCAAAAAGGCTTCTTCCGTTTCGCCCTCGCCCACGAGCAGCAGGGTGCGGTATTGCTGGCGTTTGGCGAGCCGGGATGCCATTACAAATTGGGAACCGCGCCAAACGCGCCGGCCATGTATTTGCCATACAGGCTGACATCGCCGCGCACGCCGCTGATCTGATCGAGCCGGAAGGCGGTGCTTTCGCAGTCCGGGTTCTTCTCCACCAGCATGACCTGCTGTTTGTCCAGCAGGTTCAGCACTTCGATGGCGTGGCTGGTGAACACCAGCTGGGCGTTGTGCGGATTGGTGCGCTGGCTGGCAAAAAGATCAAGAATCGCCGCCAGCATGTGCGGGTGCAAGTCGCTCTCAAATTCGTCAATGACCGCCAGGCCGCCCTGGTTCAGGGTGGGTAGCAAGAAGGAGAGCAAGGAGAACGCACCCTTGGTGCCGTTGGACTCCAGAAAGAAAGGCAACTCGAAATCTTGGCCGTGGCTGGCATGGTGACCATAGGGCATCCAGACCTTCTGCCTGACGTCGGGCTTCAGCACGTTTTGCGCCACTTCAGACTCGCGGATGCTCAGGCCCGACAGGCCCAGATCCCAACTGCAGAGCAGTCGCTCCATCTGCTCGCGCAGGGGCGGGTTCTCGTAGAAGCTCTTGCTGGCTTGCAATACGGCCAGATCGCCGGTTTGGAGGCGGCCCACCATGTTGACATTGCTGCTAACGATGGGTGTGGCTAGGCTAAGTGCCAGCGGCACACCGTATTGCGCGGCCCAGGCGATCAGCGACACGTTGGGCCGCGCCTCGACTGCCTTGCTGGGGTCGAGGCCAAAGTCCTGCTGCCGCACGGTGTAGGCCGCTTTGGCCTCATCCCAGTCCCGAATGTAGACATAGCGGAAGCGGTCATGCTTGCGGTAGAGCGCCTCATGCAGCACGCGCTGCGGTGTGCAGCGCAACACGTAGCGCCACAGTTCGCCCTTAATCTCGGCGGTGCATTCCAGCTCCACCGGCTCGGCAGCGTTGGCAAAGTGCGGAGAAACGGGAATCGGCGCACCGGGCTGCGTCTGCTGAAATGACGCGCTCAGGAACCAACCCAGAAACGCCAAGGGCTTGAGCAACGCGGTCTTGCCAGAGGCGTTCGCACCAATAACGCCCAGCACCTTGGATACGCGCTGACCGGCCGCGCTGGTCGCGGTCCAGTCGGTGTGGGGCGCGCGCTCGTTGACCGCGAGATCTACCTCCACGCGGCCGAGAAAGGACTGGAAATTGGTCGCCGCATAGCTGTGCAGCATGATAGCTCCTAAGTTAAATTTCAGACAATATCCCGTTCGAAATTTAACTTACCTTATCTCAGTCGAGTTGTCGATGGTCTGAATGAGTCCTGTATATCCAAGGCACTGTCCGCATCCGGTATCCCACAAAAGCTATACCTCCCGCCCCCCGCTATACCCCTTCAGACAATCCGCATGAGGGGCACAACACATGGCGTCGCGCGGCAAAGAGGAAAAACTGGACTACCGTCTGGAGGTGGCTGATCGCTTAATCCAGCAGATTGAGCAGGGCACGGCGCGATGGCAGCGCCCCTGGAAACCCGGAGAAACTCTTCCGCCCGTGAATGCGGTGACCGGCAAGCCCTACCGTGGGGTGAATTACGAGAACCTGATGGCTTTTTCGCCGGACCCGTCTGATCCCCGCTGGTGTACCTACAAACAGGCCCAGGAGAAAGGCTGGCTGAACCGCCCCGGACTTTGAGGAGGCTCCTTTTTCC
>Ga0315298_1004907_pt1 | contig 19493 bp, 23 predicted proteins | sample WHS_1_MG_FD_203077 | JGI IMG/M metagenome (GOLD analysis project Ga0315298, IMG submission 203077) | Extremophilic microbial mat communities from Washburn Hot Springs, YNP, Wyoming, USA - WHS_1_MG | ecosystem: Environmental > Aquatic > Thermal springs > Hot (42-90C) | place: USA: Wyoming...
GAGAGTGACAAGCTCGACGGTATAATCGAAAATGTTATTGCAGGTCAACCAATCCCGATTGGTACAGGGTCAGTAGAGCTAGTGATGCGGAGGGAAGAAAAGGATGGAGGCAAGTAGGAAAATAGCGCAGGCAGTTGCTACCGGAAAGGTCATAATAGGTACGGACCAGTCGCTGAGGGCACTCAAGCGTGGCCAAGCAAAGCTGGTAATTGTGGCGTCCAACTGTGCGCGTGAAGCATTAGAGGATGCAAAGTACTACTCGCGGTTAGGCGGTGTACAATTGCGAGTTTTTGATGGAGATAGCACTTCGTTGGGCTTAGCCTGCGGGAAACCTTTTTCTGTGGACATGTTGGTTGTATTGGATCCGGGCAGCTCAAACATCTTGAGCGTCGAGGGGCGAAAATGACCATAAAATTTACGGCGGAAGAAATGCGCTACATAGCGAATTTTGAGGGGCTAACGGGAGCGCGCGTGCGTGACTGCATAATAAACGATTTAGGGGAAAGCGTAACGTTTGTCGTTAATAAAGGAGATTTTGGGATGGCTATCGGGCATGGCGGAGTTAAAGTCAAAAGAGCAAAACGAATTATTGGCCGAGGCATTGAGGTTGTCGAGTATTCCGATGATCCTATTGAGTTTGTGAAAAACGCGCTATCACCTGCAAGGGTCCAAAGCGCCAAGATCGTAGAGAAGGAAGGAAAAAAGATAGCTGTGGTTACCGTTGACTTGCAGGATAAGGGATTGGCCGTAGGCAGAGGGGGCAAGAAAATCCAAAGCGCAAAAAAGCTCGTCGAAAGACACCACGGTATAAGTGACATAGTGCTTACATGATTTATAAAACCTAGGACTATCTACTGATATAAGTGGTAAATATGAAAGCGCCTAGAGGAGAGTTCGCCGCACGGAAGCTGCACGACACCAGACAGCGTTTCAGGTGGAAGAGTGCCCAGTATAAGCGCCGCATCCTGATGTTGGATGAGAAGGCAGATCCACTGGAGGGAGCCCCCCAGGCCAAGGGCATAGTTCTGGAAAAAGTCGGAATTGAGGCCAAACAGCCCAACTCAGCCATACGTAAATGTGTCAGGGTTCAGCTGATCAAAAACGGCAGGCAGATAACAGCTTTTGCGCCTGGCGACGGTGCTATAGGGTTCATCGATGAACACGATGAAGTAGTGGTCGAAGGAATAGGGGGGTCTAAGGGTGGAGCTTATGGCGACATCCCTGGCGTCCGCTATAAAGTCACCAAAGTTAATGGAATATCTCTGAACGAGCTGGTGAAAGGACGCAAAGAGAAACCGACTAGGTGATTTTTTGGGTTTTAAATATTTTGGAGAATGGGATGTGGATAACATAGTGGTGAAGGACCCGGGCATAAAACAGTACATTCGATTGGAGCCTCCGCTAGTCCTTCACACGGGTGGAAAACATGCGGGTAAACAGTTTGGAAAAGCCAGCGTTTCAATCGTCGAGCGTTTGGTAAATAAGGTCATGAGATCCGGTCCAGGTGCTAGGAAGCTAGGCGGCAGGACCATACGCGGAGCAAGTGCCACGGGCAAAAAACACAAGGCATATAAAATAGTGCACGAGTCCTTCAAGATAATAGCTCAGCGCACCAACAAAAACCCAGTTCAAGTTCTGGTTGACGCCATACAGAATTCTGCCCCACGTGAAGAAACAACCCGCATAAGCTACGGCGGAATTACTTACTACGTTGCGGTGGATTCCTCTCCACAGAGGAGGCTGGATATTGCCTTAAAGAACTTGGCAGCTGGGGCCTTCTTCGCCGCCTTTTCAGGGAAGAGAAATGTCGTTGAATGTCTGGCGGATGAGTTGATACTGGCTGCAAACAATGACACCAAGAGCTTCGCGGTGGCACGAAAGGAGGAAATGGAGAGAATTGCTAGAGGCGCAAGGTGAGTAAAGCTTATTAAATAAATGGATTAAAGGAAAATAGCTAAAGGAGGTTATAATATGGCAAAACCGCATCTGAACCTTATAACGATAGGGCACGTTGACCACGGCAAGTCAACGACATTAGGTAGGCTCTTCTTTGATAAAGGATTGGTGAGGGAGGAGGACGTAAAGAAATTTGAGGCAATGGGAGATAAAGGCAAGACTTTCAAGTTCGCTTGGGTAATGGACGCACTTAAGGAAGAACGTGAAAGAGGTCTGACGATTGACTTGGCGCACAAAAAATTTGAAACCGACAAGTATTACTTTACAATAATCGACGCACCTGGGCACAGGGACTTTGTCAAAAACATGATCACCGGGGCGAGTCAAGCAGACGCGGCTGTCCTGGTCGTGGCGGCTGACGACGGGATCATGCCACAGACCCGTGAGCACGCGGCGCTGGCGTTCACGCTTGGAGTTGGCCAGCTTGTGGTGGTTATAAACAAGATGGACTTGGTGAATTACAAAGAGGAAGTGTACAACAAGCTAAAGTCTGAGATAATTGACCTGCTCAAGACAGTTGGTTACAAGAACCCGGAGAAGTTTGTTTACGTTCCGACCGCTTCATTCCATGGAGAAAATGTGGTTAACCGCAGTGACAAGATGAAATGGTATACTGGGCCCGTTTTCTACGAGTCACTTGATAGCTTCATAGTTCCACCAAAGCCCATTGAAAAACCTCTGAGAGTTCCAGTTCAAGATGTCTATTCGATCACCGGTGTCGGCACGGTTCCTGTAGGAAGGGTCGAAACTGGGGTGATGAAGGTTGGGGATGCAATCGTGTTCGAGCCTGCTGCGGTGAGCGGTGAGGTAAAGTCGATTGAGATGCACCACGAACAGATTCAGCAAGCTGAGCCAGGAGATAATATAGGGTTCAACGTTCGAGGTGTTGAGAAGACAGCGATAAAACGCGGAGACGTTGTTGGTCACACCAAATCACCGCCGACGGTGGTTAAGGAGTTCACGGCCAGAATTGCGGTGCTGCAGCACCCTACCGCAATAGCCGCGGGTTACACGCCAGTTTTCCATGCACACACAGCCCAGGTAGCCTGCAGTATTACGGAAATCTCGCAGAAACTTGACCCCAAAACAGGTACGGTCCTTCAGGAGAAACCAGAGTTCATTAAGAAGGGAGACATGGCCACGATAAAGGTTGTACCGACAAAGCCGATGGTACTTGAAAAAGCGTCAGAGATACCGCAGCTCAGCCGCTTCGCGGTGCGCGATATGGGCATGACAATAGCAGCGGGCGTTTGTATAGATCTTGTGAAGGCCAAGTAAACCAAATCTTTTATAGGCTCCAGCACCTTTTAGGGTAGGGGTTAGTTTGCAAAAGGCACGCATAAGGCTCGCTAGCGGGAATCCTAAAAAACTGGAGGAAGTGTGCAAGCAGATCGTGGGAATTGCCGAGAGAGTCGGTATCAAGATCTCTGGACCCATCCCACTACCGACCCGTAGAATAGTTATCCCGACCAAGAAGGCCCCCGACGGCGAAGGCACCATTACTTGGGACAGGTGGGAACTCAGGATTCACAAACGTTTGATCGACATGCAGGCGGACGAGCGCGCGTTGAGACAGATCATGAGGGTTCAGGTACCTGAGGAAGTTTCCATCGCGATTGAGTTAAAGGCCTGAGCAGGGGACGATGAAAGGCTAAGGCATTTCAACTTCCTTTAACGATGTCAGCAAAGATCTCCGATGGTTCAGGAGTTTTCAACCCGAGCTTCGTGAAGTATCTGACCAAGTTTTTTATATCGCGCATCAGCAATTTTTCAGCCATTGGATTTCTGACATCGGTGCCCATGGAGAGGTCTATGAGTACCGGGTCGGGCATCAGCATAACATTGTATTCGCTCAGATCAGAGTGTATGAGACCAGCACTTCTGTAGAGCGTTTTTACCGCATCGATCAGTATGTCGAACGTCTTCCTTGGTGCCTGCGGTTTTTCGTCCTTCATGAGAGGGTATGGAACACCTTCTTCTCCAATAAATTCCATGGCGAGGACGTTTTTTTCGTAGTCTATTGGTCTAGGCACAGGTACTCCAGCATCGTGTGCCTGCTGCAGGTTCTTAAATTCTCGGGATGCCCATGTGTAGATTACACCGCGCTGATCAACGGGGACGCGCCTGAACCTTGTGTCCCCTAAGAGGTAGTGGCGCATTTTCTTAAAGTCAGACGTGGCTATTCGGTAAATCTTGGCGGCCACATAGTTCCCTTTTCTATCCAGTGCACAGTATACGTTTGCCTCTTTCCCGGAGGAAACGATTCCGTAAAAGACATCGAAGACTCCTCTATTTATAAGATGGTAGATAGTAAGCAAGGTCGAACTGTCAAACACACGTGCCATGATTTTGTAAATCTCAGAGTCCTTTTCCAGTCGCTCAACTTTTTTTCTATCGAATTTCGTTAGGATGGACTCAAAATCCTCTTCCAAATAATCATCCTAGTCCCATAAACCTTTTCTCCTTAAGACATCAAGCTGGGCAGCAGTATAGCGGTGTATTATATCTCCCTTTTCTCTGCTCTGAACTGCCCAGGGGCGCACAATTACAACGTCGCCTTCACGAACCCACAGCCGTTTACGGATTCTTCCCGGTATTCTGCAATTTCTAATAAAGCCGTCCCTGCAGCGTACTCGAAGGCGGTCGAACCCGTACATTTGTTCCACCACCCCGAGAATCTCACCAGGGTGTGGCGTTCTTATGCGCTCGAACTCTTCGTTGCTAGCTTGTTTTGGCATTATTTTTCCCCCAGCTTTTTGTCCCAAAGCAGATGGTTCACGCCGTTCAGCATCGCTTGGACGCTCGCCATGATGATATCCCCGCTTGTGCCCCTTGCAGTTACTATCCTCTTGCCGTCCGTGAGTTTTACCACCACGCTGACTACAGCATCAGTACCGCCAGAAACGGCGTCGACATGGTACTCTTCTAGTCTTATGTTGGCGGTTCCCTCGACTACCTTACCTATAGCGTTCATGGCAGCATCCACAGGACCAATCCCTATTCCAGATTCGACGAACTCCTTGTCGCCGAACTTTATCTTGACAGATGAAGTCGGAGTAACGCGGTTTCCACTCACTACAGTGAGTTCCTCAAGCTGGACGGTTTCTTTGAATCCCCGCCCCATAACGGCATCTACTATCGCACGAAGCTCGGTGTCGGTAACCATTTTTCCCCTGTCTCCGAGCTGTTTCACTTGGTTGAATATTTCCTCTATCTGCTTTTTAGTCGGTTTCAAGCCCATCCTCTTCAGCTCACTTTCTATTGCGTGAGAACCTGAGAGCTTCCCGAAGACCAGCTTTCGGTGTTGCCCCACCATCTCTGGAGGTATCGGCTCGTATGTCGATGGCTCGGCTAGAACTCCGTGGGTATGGATCCCTGCTCCATGAGCGAAGGCATTTTCACCGACCACGGGTTTTGTCGGAGAAACAGGCATACCGGTGATTTTTTCGACCAGGTTTGAAACTCTGTATAATTGGTTCAGTTTGATGTTTGTGCGGATGCCGTAGAACTTGGAAAGCGCAAGAACTACCTCCTCCAATGCGGCATTTCCACCCCTTTCACCCAATCCGTTGACGGTCACGTGGATCTCTTTTGCGCCGCCGAGTACAGCGGCCACGGTGTTTGCCGTGGCCATCCCAAAATCGTTATGGCAATGTGCGGCCACAGGTATCTTCAGTTTTTCCGTTAAGGTCGAAAATAGTTCACGTGATTTCTCGTGTGTTAAAACTCCAACGGTGTCGCAGGCGCAAACTCTCTGCACACCCAAACTGGCTGCCGCAGAGAGCATATCCAGTAAAAATGATTTTTTGGTCCGGCTGGCGTCCTCGGATGAGAACTCCACAATTAGTCCATGGTCAAGCGCATATTGGGCCGCGTCCAAGGCCATTTCCTTGACTTCCTTTCTCGTCTTCTTTAACTTGTATTTCAGGTGGATGTCTGAAGTTGGTACCACCATGTGAACGCTGTCGACATCGCAAGCCAGTGCCGCATCGATGTCAGCCCTCGCTGCTCTAACAAAGCTGCAAATCTCGGCGTGGAGTCCAGCGTTTGAAACTAGCTTTATTGCCTTACGTTCACCCTCAGAGGTTATCGCTGCACCAGCCTCGATTACATCCACTCCTAACTCGTCTAGTGCCTTGGCTATCTCCAGTTTTTGATCGGGAGTTAGGGCTACCCCTGGAGTCTGTTCACCGTCTCTAAGGGTCGTGTCCAATACTTTTATCATGCGCCTTGTCAATTGACCGGTCCCCCTTGCTATATAGGTCAACGTTATATTAATGGCTACAGTAATTGTCGAGTGGTTTTGATGAAGGAGGATATCTTCGTAAGCGAGTATGCGAAACAGGCCAGTCGAGAGATCAGGCTGCCCAAAACCATTAGGATCTTTGACACCACGCTGAGGGATGGAGATCAGACGCCTGGTGTTTCCTTCACGCCGGATCAAAAGATGCTGGTTGCTAGGCAGCTGGACAGGCTCGGTGTGGACACAATTGAGGCCGGGACGCCGGTTTCATCGGAAGGGGAGCGGAGAGCTGTCACAGCTATTGTTAAGGCCGGGTTAAGGGCCGAGATATGTGCCTTGGCGAGGCCGATTAAAGAGGACGTGGACGCCGCTCTTTCTTGTGGAGTCGATTGTGCGCACATTTTCATTAGCACGTCGGACCTTCATCTCAAATATGTGCTAAAGATGACGCGCACTCAGGTGCTAAAACAGGCCGTGAAGTTTATCGAATACGCGAAAGATCACGGGGTCAAGGTTGAGTTTTCAGCGATGGATGCAACAAGGACTGACTTAAATTACCTCAAGGAGGTCTGCGAAGCTGCCGTGGACGCAGGCGCGGATCGTATCAATATACCTGACACAGTTGGTGCAATAACACCGCGTGGCATGTACTACCTGATCTCACAGCTCAAGCCCCACATAAAAGTTCCTATAAGCGTGCACTGTCATGATGATCTTGGATTGGCTGTGGCTAATTCTCTTGCTGCTGTTGAGGCTGGAGCTGAACAGGTTCAGGTTGCCGTTAACGGCCTTGGGGAGCGTGCTGGTAATGCCTCGCTCGAGGAAGTGGTTATGGCGCTTAAAGCACTGTACGGTGTCAGGCTACGCATACAGACAAAATTGCTAACAGAAACATCTGAGTTAGTTGAACGCTTGACAGGGATGTCCGTGCCACCTAATAAGGCGATTGTTGGTGATAACGCGTTTGCGCATGTTTCTGGCATTCACGCTCACGGCGTGATAGAGTTCCCGGGGACATATGAGCCAATTTCTCCAGAGCTTGTCGGGCACCATCGTCGTTTGGCCTTGGGCAAGCTCACGGGAAGACATTCAGTCGAGAAACAGCTGCGTGGAATCGGCGTTAAGGCTAACAGGAAACAACTTGCTGAGATCACGCGCCAAGTCAAGGCCTTAGGCGACAAGGGTAAGCAGGTGACCGACGTTGATCTTAGGGCTATTGCTGAGAACGTGATTGGGGCACTACCCAAGGAAGAAAAGGTCGTTGAGCTCAAGGAGGTTACAGTCACAACTGGTAGCACCATTACTCCTACAGCTTCTGTGCGCTTAAGCCTACGAGGCGAGGAGCGGGTAAGCTCCGCGACGGGAGTAGGGCCAGTTGACGCGGCGATAGCGGCGATTAGGGCAGCCATGGGTGAGATTTCTAAGCTTAGGCTAAAAAAATATCATCTTGATGCGATAACGGGGGGCAGCGACGCGCTGGCGGAAGTAACGGTTGAACTTGAGGATGAACACAACAATGTTTACATAGCGAAGGGAGTGCGTGAGGATGTCGTCCTAGCTAGCGTCGACGCAATGGTGAATGGCATAAACCGGTACTTCGCCGGTAGAAAATAGTGAATGCTGGCTTAAACTAAAAAATAAAAACAACTGGCCCTTGTTGTCTAAAGATTTTTAGATTATTCGCCGGTGCCTCCGATTCTCAACGAGGTGTAGAATCCATGTTCTTTGGATACACCAAAGTTCACCCACAGGCTTCGATTGTCATCTATCGCGACCCGAATCGAGTCAGGGTAAGGTTTGCCCTCAGGCCAGTTTATGTATCCGTTAGGCAATACTAATGAAAAAACATCACCCTTAACTGGGATGTTGACTGTGTACGGCTCCTTGTCCTCGCGTTTCGCCACGATCCTCAACGTTGAAAATTCCTTAAGCAGCTCTCCAGCTTTGCCAAAATTCTTCACCATTTTTTCACCTCCGTTTTTGTTTTGCGCTTGAAGTTAGGGGGCGGGGCAAAAGGCCGTTCTGCGGCTCAATTTTTCGACCATTTCCCGTCGTTTCTTTGAGCAACGGTTCCTTAAATAGAGGGATATTTTTCATCTCTGAACAAAATTGTACACTAAAGTCTTAAATAGTACAAAATAAAAAAAAAAGAGTATCTAGGAGTTGAAAAGTTGGAAATGTCTAGCCTGCGCGGGATCGAAACGCTGGCAGATGGCTTGGGAAGGCCCTGTCTTATACCTTTAGTGCACACCACACACAGTTGTCCCAATCCTGCGAAGTTTTACTTCAATCTGAGGCGAACTTCTTGGTCATCTTATCTACTAGAGTCTGCCGAAGGGCCGGGCGAAGACGCCCGTTATTCGGTGATTGGTTGTGACCCGCTTCTCCATATAAAGGTCAGGGGCAGTGCTTGTGAGGTAAATGGCAGACAAGACCTTGTCGACTTATCGAGAGAGTTCATGTCTAAATCTCGTGGCAATGAGGACGCCCTTGAGGTTTTTAAAAAGGGCATGTTGGTGAAAAAAATGAAAGTTTCAGAGCCCTCGTCGCGCTACATGTTGGGCGTAGTCGGCTACCTCAGCTACGATCTTGTCCGTTCTTTTGTTGATATTGGGTCCGACACGTTGAACGATTTGAACCAGCCCCAACTGGAGTTCATGTTGCCGGAGCGGATGGTAATATTTGACCATATCGCGCACAAAACCCGTTACTGTTCTCTGTTGCTGTTGCTTGAGGATTCAGATTTACAGGAGGCATATGAACAAGCCGAGTCTGGCCTGAAAGAGTTGGTAATTAAAAATGAGGTTAATCCACAGAGCTGGGCAGGTGATAAAATATCGGCTAGGTCAAACGTCACAAAGGGCAAGTATGAAGACCACGTTAATCGCATAAAACGATACATCCGTGCTGGAGATGTAATTCAGGCGGTGCTTTCAAGAAGGATCGAACTAACACCATCTCCTCCGCTGGAGCGGTTCTTTCTCAATCTGAGAAAGCTTAATCCCTCACCGTACATGTTTTTCTTGGACTTTCCCGAACGAAGCATCGTTGGCTCCAGTCCGGAGATTCTGGTGAAAGTTAATGGACGTAGAGTTGTGACGCGCCCAATAGCTGGGACGAGGCCGCGGGGCAAAAGCAAAGCAGATGAGAAAATTATGGAAATGGAGTTGCGTGCCGATGAAAAGGAACGCGCAGAACACATAATGCTGGTCGACCTGGGGCGAAATGATCTAGGTCGTGTTGCAAAGTTTGGTTCGGTCAGGGTGACGAGCTTCATGGACGTGGAGAAATATAGCCACGTTCAACACTTGGTGACTAGTATTGAAGGAGAGTTGCAAGACGGTGATGATGCTTTTGATGCCCTGCGCGCGACATTTCCAGCTGGTACCGTAACCGGAGCACCCAAGGTCCGAGCGATGGAGATAATAGAAGAACTTGAGCCAACTCGAAGGGGGATCTATGCAGGAGCGATAGGTTCCTTTAGTTACATGGGTGATGCTGACCTCGCCATTGCAATCCGCACCCTGATCGCCGAGCAGGGCAAGGGTTATGTGCAGGTGGGGGCTGGTATTGTAGCTGATTCTTTGCCTTCAAGGGAATACTCCGAGACCATGAACAAAGCACGAGCGTTGTTGTGTGCAGCCGGTGTATAAATGCGCGTTGTTGTTATTGACAATATAGATTCTTTCGTTTACAACTTGGTGCAATACCTAGGTGAACTTGGCGCAGAGCCCGTCGTGCTTACCAATCGAACCACAGTTGAGGATGTCAAAAGAGCTAGACCAGACCGAATATTAATATCTCCAGGCCCGAAGACACCAAGAGAGGCAGGCGTGTCGGTTAGGGTCATACAGAAACTTGGGGTAAAAATTCCTATTCTGGGCGTCTGCTTGGGCCACCAGGCAGTCGGTTTTGCGTTCGGAGGTAGAGTTGTGCAAGCAAGGCAGCTAATGCACGGCAAAACTTCTAAGATAAATCATGACTCGAGCGCGCTGTACAAAGGTGTTCCAAACCCGTTCGAGGCGACGAGATATCACTCACTCGTCGTTGATCGTGGTACACTTCCCAGAGTCTTGAAAGTGACGGCTGTAACGGCAGATGAAGACATGGAAATAATGGGGCTCGAACATAAGAAATATCCGATTTTTGGTGTACAGTTCCATCCGGAGTCGATCCTCACTATTTATGGAAAGCACATCATAAAGAACTTTTTGGAGTTGGAGCGGGTTTAATGAACGTCATTGAAATGGCAATCAAGAAGCTTGTTGAAAGAAAGAATCTGACTGAGGATGAGGCTGAGGGAGCAATGAAGAATATTGTTTCTGGCGAGGCAACCACTGCTCAAATCAGCTCTTTTTTAACGGCGCTCAGGATGAAGGGCGAAACGGTTGACGAGATCGCTTCTTTCGCAAGGGTGATGCGCGAGTTTGCCATTAAGATAAACCCAAATGTTGGCGGAGATTTGGTTGATACTTGTGGTACTGGTGGCGACAAGATAAAAACGTTCAACATAAGTACCGCGGCCATGTTTGTAGCGGCTGGGGCTGGAATAAAAATAGCAAAGCATGGGAATCGTTCAGTGACCGGTAAAGCCGGAAGCGCAGATGTCATGGAGGCTCTGGGGGCAAGGATTGACCTTCGACCTGAAGAGGTTCAACGCTGTATTGAAACAGTGGGTGTGGGTTTCATGTTTGCTCCTCTTTACCATGTGGCCCTGAAGCACGCGGCCTTGATCCGCCAAGAAATTGGCGTTCGCACGGTGTTCAATGTCTTGGGGCCGTTAACTAATCCTGCGGGAACTAAGGCGCAAATTATAGGTGTATACAATAGCAAGCTTACTGAAAAAATCGCCCATGTGTTGGCAAGGCTGGGCTGTAGGCGAGCCATGGTGGTTCATGGGATGGATGGACTGGATGAAATTTCAACCCTGGGCGATACGAAGATTTCTGAACTTGAAAATGGTAGAGTCAGGACTTATTCCATTAAACCGGAAGACTTTAACATAAAACGTGCAAGTCCCGATGCGATAGCTGGAAGGGGACTCGACGGAAACTTGCGGATCTTGTTGCAAGTCTTGCGCGGAGTGTCCGGCCCCTGCCGAGATATAGTTCTTCTAAATGCCGCCGCTGCTATTGTGGTTGGCGGAGGGGCACGCGATCTTCAAGAAGGTATCACGCTTGCAGCGAGCGCCATTGACTCTGGTCGCGCGTACGAGAAGGCCCTGCAATTAGTAAAATTTACAGGCGGCGAGATATCAAATCTGAAAATTGTGGAGGCCAGCCTTTGAATATCCTTGCGAAGATTCTGGAGGATGTTAAGGTTGATGTAAAAATGCGATCTCAGGTTAAGCCCATTGACCCTGCCCACGTAAATCAAGCCCCCAAACACAGCCTAGTCGAGGCTATTGAACGCGCTCCCCACATCCCTCTTATCGCAGAGGTGAAGCGTTCATCACCCTCTGCCGGGAAAATCAATCCTGGAGCGGATCCTGTTGTGGTAGCGCAGGCAATGTTAAACGGGGGGGCGGTTTCACTATCTGTGCTCACCGAATCCAAGCACTTTGATGGCGATCCCTCTTTCTTAAGAGAGATCAGGAAGATTACTGATGCTCCGTTATTGTACAAAGGTTTCATTATCGACGATTATCAAATTTATGAAGCCGCTGAACTCCGAGCTGATGCTGTCCTTCTCATAACCAAGGTGCTGAAGGATGAGCTATCTGGATTCATGGAGCTGGCTACAAAGTTTGGGATGGAAAGCTTGGTCGAGGTAACAAACGAGCAAGAGGTCAAAATTGCCGAATCAGCCGGTGCTAATTTGATAGGGGTTAACAACAGGGATTTAGAGACACTCAGCGTTGATTTAAGCCGCACAGTTAAACTCGCGCCACTTATATCTGAGGATGTGACCGTCGTGAGCGAGAGCGGCATAAGTTCGCCTATCGATGTCTTGCGGATGCTTGACGCAGGCGCAGACGCTATCCTGGTGGGGACAGCAATAATGAAGGAGAAGGACATTGAGGGCAAGGTTAGAACTCTGGTCAAGGCGAGGCGATATCTTGAAGGTAAAGATTTGTGGTTTCACTAATACCGAAGATGTCAAGCTAGCGTGCGATTTAGGTGTGGATATGGTCGGAGTCATCTTGGTCCCGGGAGCTAGGCGATACCTTGGTTTTAATAAGGCCAAGCAGGTTTTCGATGCCGTCACCGACAATGTTTCAAAAGTTGCTGTGGTGATGCCTAAAGGATTGGATGAACTCGCGAGATTGGAAGACCAGCTTAAACCTGATTATATCCAAATGCATCTTACCCTCTCGCCGACCGAGCTCCGTAAAGCGAGGGAGCATTTAGCGGCCGGGCTTATCGTAGTGGCCCCCATCCCGCCAAAGGCCTTTGATAGGAGAATCATCATCGAGGACGCGATCAGAGCGGCAGATGTGGGGGACATCCTGTTGATCGATACCAAGGGCCCATATGGCGGTGGTACAGGCTTGTCTCATGATTGGACCCTGAGTAGGGAAATTAGGGATTCGGTTGATAAACCTGTGTTTTTAGCCGGTGGTCTAAACCCATCAAATGTTGGAGAGGCGATTAGGATAGTAAGGCCTGATGGCGTTGATGTTTCTTCAGGGGTTGAAAGAATTAACGGTGTCAAAGATCCCAAGCTTATGCGGGAATTCATCAAGGCGGCAAGAGGCAAATGATATACGTGGATAAATTCCCGGTTGTCGGAAAGTTTGATGGCTTTGGCGGACAATTTGTCCCTGAGGCGTTAATGCCGGCCCTGAAGGAACTAGAAGATTCTTACCAAAGGTTGAAGAGGGATCAGAGCTTTAAGTCAGAGCTAAACGGATATCTGCGCCACTACGTCGGACGCCCGACCCCCCTGTATTTTGCAAAAAATTTGTCAAAAAAAGTAAAGATGAAGGTGTATCTAAAACGAGAAGACCTCGCGATGACCGGCGCACACAAAATTAACAATGCAATAGGTCAGGCCATTTTGGCGAAGCGCATGGGAAAGTCACGCCTAGTAGCCGAAACAGGCGCTGGGCAGCATGGGGTTGCTGTCGCGACGGCAGCAGCTATGCTGGGGTTGAAGTGCGATATATACATGGGCGCTGTTGACATGGAGAGGCAACGTTTGAACGTATTTAGGATGCGATTGCTTGGTGCCAGAGTCATACCTGTGAAAATGGGGTCTCGAATACTTAAGGACGCGATTAATGAAGCCCTCAGGGATTGGACTGCAAACGTTAGAACCACGCATTATCTATTGGGCTCTGTTGTAGGTCCCCATCCTTATCCCATGATCGTTCGGGATTTTCAGAGAATTATAGGCGAGGAGACCAAAGAGCAGATATTGCAGGAAGAAGGGGTTTTACCGGATGCGATAGTAGCCTGCGTCGGAGGCGGCAGTAATTCAATTGGAACTTTTTACGAATTCCTTGATGACTCTGTTGAGCTTTTCGGCGTGGAGGCGGGAGGCATGGGCCTGAATACGGGTAAACACGCGGCGCCGCTTCTTCGCGGCTCAAGCGGAGTGCTGCATGGCTCTTGCACATCTGTGCTGCAGGATAGATTTGGCCAGATACTTCCTACACACAGCATATCCGCGGGGCTTGATTACCCCGCTGTTGGTCCGGAGCACTCGATGCTGAAGGCCAAAAGGAGAGTTCAATACGATAGTGTGACAGATAAGGAGGCTCTTAGCGCATTTCAGCTTCTATCCAGGACAGAGGGCATTTTGCCAGCACTGGAGTCAGCTCATGCTGTAGCCTACCTAAAAAAAATGCCGCGCAGGTTCCGTAATAAGTTGGTGGTGGTTAGTCTTTCCGGACGTGGCGATAAGGACATCGAGACAGTTGTGAGAGCTTTGGGGATAAAAGCTTGAGCAGGATTTCCATCAAGTTCGAGGAACTTCGACAAAAGCAGGAGGGGGCGCTGATAGCTTTTTTGACGGCAGGTGATCCAAGTCCAACCACCACGTTGAAGTTGGTGAATATTCTCACAAAGCATGCCGATATCATCGAGCTTGGAATTCCTTTCTCAGACCCGATTGCTGATGGTTCTACCATCCAGAGGGCGACAGACCGTGCGTTGAAAAGAAGTACCACACCAGATACGGTACTCAGCCTAATCAAACAGATCAGGTTAATGAGTAAGGTACCATTGGTGATTCTCACCTACTGCAATATTTTACTTAAACTTGGCGTTGCAACTTTTGTGAAAAGATTTGCAACGGCTGGCGTGGATGGACTTGTTGTACCAGACTTGCCGTTGGAAGAAGCAGGGGAATTGTTAAGAGCCACGAAGGAGCATGAAATCGATTTAATTTTACTGGCGACTCCCGCGACGCCGCATGAAAGGCTTGAACGCATTTGTAATGTATCTAGCGGGTTCTTGTATTTAGTATCGTTGCTTGGTGTAACCGGTGCCCGGAAGGAACTCTCGCCATCGGCCCGATCGTTAATCAGAAAGGTTAAAAATATCTCAAAGATACCAGTGGCGGTTGGATTTGGAGTTTCAAAACCAGAGCATGTTGCGAGCATCATAAAGGCAGGAGCCGATGGAGCCATAGTCGGTAGCGCGTTTATCAACATCATAGAAAAGAATTTAAATAATGAGAAGAGACTGCTTCAAAAAATTGACTCCTTCGGTAAGTCGCTAAAGGCAGCCACTTGGAGGAATTAAATCAATTTTTAACGGTACCCTTTCCAGCATGCATTCTTTGATCCCCAATTTTTGGCTTAGCTAGTTGTGGCTGAATTTTATCCATTTAATATCTCATCGATGTTCTTGATCCCCACGATCGCCGCGGCTTGGCCTAATTTTTCAGCAAACCCCATGTTCAGGTGCCCACACGTTCTGTAACCTCTAAGAGAGATTATGACGATTAAAGGTGCGTTTGGCAATTCAGCTATCAAACCCTGTAACTTCTTGTTATCTAGTTTTAGCTTCTCCGTTTTTATCATTCAATCATTTCACGACTGTTTGTAAAAACGTTTAAGTCTTAAAGCTACATAAAAAATTCTGATATCATGAAAAAACTCGCCCTCAAAGCAAAACCTCTAGATATGGAAACTGGCCGGAACATTATAGTGATACATGAAAGCGATTCACAGGAAATTGGTCATTTCCCTGGGGACAGGGTAAAACTGATTACGGAAAAAAGGACGATAGTAGCAATTGCCAACGAAACTAACAAGCTGGTCAAGCCAGGTGAGTTTGGCTCTTTTCGCGAAGTGACCGAGGCCTTATCATTGAAACCCGGTGATGTCGTAAATGTCGAGCTTTCCCCCCGCCCCCAGTCGGTGGTGTCCATCAAAAAGAAAATGAGCGGTGAGAAGCTTACATATGACGAAATTGGCGCGATTGTCCGAGATATAGTTGATGGCAATTTGAGCACAACCGAGATGGCAGCGTTTGTCGTTTCTGAGTTTATTCGAGATATGGATCTGGATGAGATAGTTGCCCTGACGCAGCACATGGTTAACACGGGCGACAAGATGATATTTGATAAGGAGCACGTCCTTGATGTTCACAGCATTGGAGGGGTTCCGGGAAATAAGTATGCATTGATAACTGTTCCGATAGTTGCCGCGGCTGGATTGACGGTGCCGAAGACAAGCAGCCGAGCTATCACAAGCGCAGCTGGTACCGCGGATGTTATGGAAGTCTTAGCAAACGTGAATCTTGGCATAGAGGAGATAAAGAGGATTGTTAACAAGGTGGGCGGAGTTTTGGCTTGGGGAGGGGCCGTTAACCTAGCCCCCGCCGATGACCTAATAATCAGCGCCGAGCGCCAGCTAGGCATAGATCCGAGGTGCCAGCTATTGGCCAGTGTTATGTCAAAGAAGCTGGCCGAAGGTGCCAACAGCATCTTGATCGACATACCAACTGGTTCAGGAGCGAAGGTTGAAAGTATCGAGGAGGCACGTAACTTGGCCCACGATTTCATAGAACTCGGGCACAAGCTCAAAGTCCAAGTTGAGGTGGCTTTGACGTACGGAGGTCAACCAGTAGGCCACACCGTTGGTCCAGCACTGGAGGCAATGGAGGCGCTAGTGACCTTACTGGGCAAGGGGCCTGGCAGTCTTGTCGAGAAATCAACTAGTCTAGCCGCGATAATGCTTGAACTTGGTGGCGTGGCTGCTCCAGGATTGGGAAAAGAAATGGCCATGGAAATTTTGAGGTCCGGAAAGGCTTATCAGAAAATGCGCGAGATAATCAGCGCGCAGGGTGGAGACCCGGATGTTAAACCCGAGCAGATTCCTATCGGCGATAAGAAGGAGATAGTCGTCGCTCCTTATTCAGGTTACGTGACCCAGATATACAATCAGAACGTCAGCGAGATAGCACGGGCTGCAGGTGCTCCACGAGATAAAGGCGCTGGAGTAGTGTTGTTGAGAAAGAAGGAGGGTAAAGTTGATAAAGGAGAACCGCTTTTTGAAATTTATGCTGAACATGAATCCAAACTCGATGAAGCTCTGGAGGTCGCGAGACGTAAGCTACCCCTTAAAATAGAGGGGATGCTTTTAGAGAAGTTGACACATAGGCCCAGGATAGTGTGATGGTATGTGGGAGGTTCCAAAAGAAGCGGCGCTGGTGGCCGGTGATGCCGACGGTCCGTTCGAACTGGTTGCCTTTGACAACGCGCTCAGGAAAGCGGGCATCGCTGAACTAAATCTTGTACCCGTTTCTAGCATCTGGCCAATTGGGTGCAAGATAGTTAAGTGGACTAAGATGGAACCAGGCACAATAGCCCCGTTAGTGATTTCAAAGATATGTAGCTCAACACCCGGGCAGAAGATTGCAGCTGCGGTCGGAATCGCAATCAGCGAGACTTCTCATGGGATGGTTTCCGAGTACCACGACATCGGCATAACCCAAAAGATGGCAGCAAGAACTGCGGAAGACATGGTCAGATACATGATGGAAAGGCGGGGGCTCGAGCCAACAAAGATAACCTCTGTTTCGGCGGGCCACGTTGTCGAGCAGCACGGTGCCGCTTTGGCCGCGGTTGTGTTTGTGAAATAGTTTAATCTTCGCTTGTTTCTTCCTTTTCTTCTGGGCTAGGTCCTTTTGGCGGAGAAATTTCACGCTTCGATGCGGCTATGACATCGTCAATCCTCAAGATCATTATGGCAGCTTCGCTGGCGGATTTAATTGCCTGAGATTTTGATCTCAGTGGTTCGAGAACACCCTCTTTCATCATGTCTGTTATTTTTCCTTGATATGGGTTGATACCAAAGTATTTGCCGTCCGCCTTTTCATGTTTGGCGCGCAGTTCCACCAAGATATCTATGCTGTCCAGACCTGCATTTTCAGCCAAAGTTCTTGGTATCGATTCGACCGCATTGGCAAAGGCATTGATGGCAAGTGCTTCTCTGCCCCCTACAGATTCAGAGTATTCACGCAATCGCTTGGCCAGCTCGATTTCAGGCGCTCCGCCACCAACAACATACTTTCCATCCTCAATGGCTGCGCCCACAACGCAGAGGCCATCGTGTATGGCTCTCTCTACTTCATCCACCACGTGCTCCGAGCCGCCCCGGACGAGCAGGCTCACGGCCTTGGGATCTTTACATCCTTCCACGAAGGTCATCTTGTCGTCGCCTATCTTTCTCTCTTCCACTAGGCTTGCTTTACCCAGGTCATTGGCTGTGAGGTCATCGAGGTTAGTCACGACTTTTCCACCGGTCGCGCGCGCGAGCTTTTCCATGTCGGATTTCTTTGCCCGCCTGACCGCGTAGATTCCGGCTTTGGAGAGGTAATGCTGGGCTAGGTCGTCTATTCCCTTCTGACATATGGCAACGTTTGCACCAGTAGCAACAATTTTGTCAACCATGTTTTTGAGAATGGACTCTTCCTCGTTCATAAAAGCTCTGAGTTGGTCTGGGCTTGTTACCCTGATTTCTGCATCAGTTTCGGTTTTCTCTATTTCGAGAGCGCAGTCGAGAAGTGCTATCTTGGCGTTTTTGACCCTCTTCGGCATCCCGGGATGTACCCGCTCCTTGTCTAAGATCACACCCTGAATCAACTGGGAGTCATCGGTGCTCTCTCCTGGTTTTTTCTCGACGCCGATGTAGTCAATGTCCGCAACGTAACCACCGTCGGTCTTGTCCACGATTTGCTTTACGGCTTTGACTACAAGGTCTGCGAGCTTGTCCCTTGAACCCTCGGCTTTTTTACCCGTCATGGCAGTCATTGCTATTTTCTTCAAAATTGCGTCGTCATCTATTTTGAGCGATTCGGCAATGTTTTCAAGAATCTGCTGGGCCTTTTCCGCAGCGAGTCGATATCCTCCGGCGATCACGGTTGGATGGATTGTTTGATCCAAAAGTCGCTCGGCCTCGTGCAGCAGTTCCCCTGCAATTATGACCGCTGTTGTTGTGCCGTCTCCGACTTGTTCGTCCTGCGTTTTCGCAACTTCTACCAGCATCTTCGCTGCAGGGTGTTCCACTTCCATTTCTTTCAAAATGGTGACGCCGTCGTTGGTAATTACGACGTCGCCTAGGCTGTCAACTAACATTTTATCCATTCCGCGCGGGCCCAAGGTTGTTCTAACGGCCTCGCCTATAACGCGGGCCGCGAGTATATTCATACGCTGGGCGTCACGCCCAATCAGTCTTCGTGTACCCTCAGGTAACACGAGTACTTGTCTTCCTCCTAGCGCGCTCATAATATCATCTCCCAATTTTTAAGTTACTTTTCGGATTTAAACTTTACTTTCAGTATTTGATAAATAATCCTTTTAACGCTTTTAAAACTTACGTAGGATGGTCTGTCTGTGCCCAAGGCGTCTAAAAATTTGACCCGAAGTGTTGGGCTTGCTACCTCAAAAACCCTTAAAACTAAAGCTGGAGTTGCTGGGACCGCCGGCTTTGCTTTTCTGAGCCAAGGTAAAGGGCCCTTTCTTTCTGAGATTTTGGCCGAGATGCCTGAGAAATCAGTTAGAACAGGGGGCAAGGCACGAGTTGGAGAAGCGGGTCCGTCCGTTATCATAACGGAGAAGGTTGCCAAACCTGGGAAGATTCTAGAGAGTTACGGGCAGGTGGATATCGTGCATGTCAAGGGACAGGTTTTGCCCCTTTATCGAATAAAAATACCAGATATTTCAAAAGAAGAGCAGAGGCTTCTTAGCATAGTTAAGGAGATTGCTGTTGAGGGGATCTCCTACGAAATTTTGACTTCGCCGAGATTTTTACGTTGAAAGAGCCCATCACCTCACGACCGTCGTGAGAAGTCATTCCCGATTTTTGTACCTCAAGAAACTCGCGCTAGGGTGGGACAAC
>Ga0315298_1004910_pt1 | contig 19488 bp, 16 predicted proteins | sample WHS_1_MG_FD_203077 | JGI IMG/M metagenome (GOLD analysis project Ga0315298, IMG submission 203077) | Extremophilic microbial mat communities from Washburn Hot Springs, YNP, Wyoming, USA - WHS_1_MG | ecosystem: Environmental > Aquatic > Thermal springs > Hot (42-90C) | place: USA: Wyoming...
GCCGGTGCCGATGTCGGTGCGACCGATCTGGTTCCGAATGAGGGCGCGCAGCCGTTTCAGGCCGATCAGGGGCTGCGGACGAGCGTCTCTGCCCTCGAGATCTACGCTCGCTGCCCTCGCCGGTTCTTCTTCGAACACTGCCTGCGCTTGCCGGCGGAAGAGGCGCTGCCGATGTCGTTCGGCAACGCACTGCACGCCGTCCTGGCGGCTTTCAACCGGCGGCGGCAAGCGGGGCGCGGCCTGGCGTCGGAGTCCGAGGTCGTCGCCTGGTGGCGCGAACGCCTCGAGCCGCAGACTTTCGCTTCGCGTCGCCAGTACCGGCAGTATCTGCAACGCGGCGAAGTCTATCTCCGGCGCTATCGGGCTTGGGAAGAGGCGCAGGAGCTGGCGCATCCGGGGCGGACCGTCAGAGCCGTCGAGCGGCCATTCGCGTTCGCTTACGTGGATGCCGACGGCGTGACGCACGAGTTCCGCGGCCGCTTCGACTTGATCCTCGAACATTCAGACGGGACCTTGGAGATTGTGGACTACAAATCAGGCGTGCGCAGCGTGAACAAGCGCTCGCGCCGCGATTCGCCCAACAATCCGGAGCGGTCGTGGCAGCTCGCGGTCTATCACTTGGCCCTCAGCAGGGAGTTGGAGGCCGAAGGCACGGCAGCGGCCCTTATCACTACCTACTGTTTTCTCGCCCATCCCCGCGATGAGTTCGCTTCGCCGGTGGAGACGTTCGACGACGGCGGCGAGAACGTCATCACTTGCTGCCATAGCGAGGATACGCTGGCCGTTGTGCGGGCGGAGCTCGACGAGGTGCTGCGCGCGATCCGAGCCAATCGCTTCCCGCCCCAGCCGCGGGACCAGGGGACATGCGAACGCTGCCAGTTCAGGCAGCTCTGCGAGGTGGGGAAGCATGACTACCGCTGAGATACTCGCTCGGGACGGGGCCCCGCTCGCCGGGACGGTGGGCGTCTTCGGGGCAGCCGGGGCGACGGGCGACTCCCTCAACGCTCAGCAGCGCGCGGCCGTGGACCACGGCGCCGGACCGCTGCGGATCATGGCCGGCGCCGGCACCGGCAAGACGAAGACGCTGACGGCCCGCATTATCTCGTTGATCGCGCGCGGGCTGGCGGCCCCGGAGGAGATCCTCGCGCTGACCTTCACCAACAAGGCGGCGACCGAGATGCGCGACCGCGTCAGGCGGGCGCTCGGCGAGCGGTACCCGGGCGCGGCGCGGGTGACCGTCATGACCTACAATGCCTTCGGTTATCAGGTTGTCCGCGAGAACGCGTCGCTGCTTGGTTTGCCCGAAGAGCCGCTGCTCCTCAGCGAGGCCGAGCGGGCGATGTTCCTCAAGTCCATCCTTGACGAACTGCCCATCGACTGTTTCGACCTCAGTCAGCTCGACGGCCCGCGCGGGCTGATCCGGCAGTTGCTGACTTTCTTCGACCGCTGGCGGGAGGAGAACGCGGTCGGGCACGATGAGGCCGAACTGGTCGAGCGGTACGTCGCTTGCCTCCTCGACTGCGCGGACGCTGGCGGGACTCCTGCCCGCGCCCGGCGCGAAGCCCTCCTGCGCGCGCAGGCCGAATCTCTCATCGCGTCGGCGGCGTTGTACGAAGAGAAGCTTCGCGCGGCCGGGGTCGTCGATTTTGGCGCTCAGATTGCGCTCGCCGTGCGGCTGTTTCGCGAGCGCCCGGCGGTCCTCGCCGCTTACCGGCAGCGCTACCGTTGGCTGCTCGTGGACGAGTACCAGGACACCAACTATCTGCAGGACGTGCTCGTCCGGCAACTGGCCGGGCTGGCGCCCGACGACGGCGGCCCACACAACATCACCATCGTGGGCGACCCCGAGCAGTCGATTTACGCTTTCCGCGGCGCCGCCCGCGACAGCATCGTCGCTTTTCCCGAGCGCACCCCTGGCGCCGAGTGCGTCGCGCTCACGCTCAACTACCGATCCACGCAGTCCATTCTCGATGCGGCCAACCGACTGCTCGCGGCGAGCCCGGATTGCGTAGAGCGGCCGCCCCTGACCATGCCGCCGGACTCGCCGGCGGCCGCAACGGAACAGCTCAAACCGCAGCTCGTCAAGCTGCCTACGGCTGCCGATGAGGAAGCCTTCATCATCAAGACGATCGAGGCACTCCGGCGGGCGCGCGGCTACCGCTACCGGGACTTTGCGATTATCATACGCAAGAACGCCCTCGCCGACGGGCTGTATGCTGCCCTCACGCGCGCCGGCGTGCCGGCTTGCGTCGATCGCGGGGCGCGCCTCTTCGATTGCAGCGAGGTCCGCGGTCTGTTGGCATATTTGCGGGCGCTGGCACGGCCCGAGGACGATGCCGAGCTGGCGCGGGCCATGCTCATGCCGAAATTCGGCCTGACCGAAGCGGCCATCCTGGCGCTCGCCCGCGAGCGCAGCGGTGGCGAGTCGCTCTTCGCCGTCGCTCGCCGGGCGGCGGCGCGTGCCCCCGAGAGCCCGCTGGCCGCCTTTGTTCGTGAGTTTCTCGTCCATCACGCGCAGCAGTTCCGCCTCGATCTCTCGTCGTTGATCGGCGATATCGCCGAAGCCCATGCCGGTTCGTCGACCGCCGAGGGGCAGGCTCATTTCGCCCGCTTGCAGGAGATCGCGGCTGAATGGTTGACCCGGGCGCCGCGCCTGCCTTGGCTGCCGGCCGGCGCGCGGCGCATTGCCGGTGATACGGTGGCCGGGAGCGATCAACTGGCAGCTTTCTGCGACTATCTGGAACTCCTCGATGATCACGACGAAAGCCCGGAACAGCAGAATTTGCCGGAGGATGAAGATGCTGTCCAGATCATCACGGCGCACGCCGCGAAAGGGCTCGAGTGGCCGGTGGTGTTCATTGCCCGCTGCAACAGCCGCGATTGGGCGGGCTCCGGCCGGGGCCGGGAGCGGGTCCACTTTCCGCCCGTTTGGAGTCACCGCGCGCCGCCGCCGGAGCTGGCATTGGCGGCGGCGGAGGCAGAGGATGAGGCCGAGCAGCGGCGCCTATTCTATGTCGCGTTGACGCGCGCGCGCGAGCGGCTCTATCTGACTTGGGCGCCGACGGACGAGACCCACAAGAAACCGGTCGAGCTTTACGGGCTGGCGGCTGAAATTGAGGACTGCTGCGAGCGCCCCTCGGTCGATGGCGGCGGCGAGAGCGCCGGGGCCCGCAGCGCGGCTCTGACGGCCGAATTCTGCCGGATCCATCTCGTCCGCCCCGGGCCGTGTGACTGCGCCGCTTTGCGGGCGGAGTGGGATCGTTTCTGGTCGGAGCGCGGCACCGCGCCTCCGCCTTGCGCCGCCGATTGGCTCGCCAAGTGGGCTCCGGAGGAGGTCAGACCGGAGACTTTGGGCTGGCGGCCGGGCGCCGCGCGGAAAGAGGTCTTGCCCGATCTGCCGGCCATCTTTAGCTACACTCACCTCGAGACGTACGAAGAGTGTCCGGCGCGCTTCAATCTCGCCTACGTTTTGAAGGCGCCGGCGCGCCCCGCCCGCAACAGCGCCTTTGGTTCGGCCGTCCACCGCGCGGTGGCCGTCGCGGCCGCGCGCCTAGGAGCGGGCGAGTCAGTCACCAAAGATGCCGTCTGCGCCCTGATCGCGCGCGAAGTGGCCGCCGAGACCGCCCTCGGCGCGCTCCGGCACGCTCCCGCCGCGGTGGCGGCGGGTGAGGTGAACGCGCCCGGTGCCGACAGCCTTGAGACCGAGGCGATAGTCGACACTTTCCTCGGCGTCAGCCCGGACGGCGTCCCGGTCGGCGTCGAACTGGAGTTCTACGCCGCCATCGGCGGCGCGGTCATTCACGGCTTCATCGACCGCCTTGACCGCCTGCCGGACGGCACCTACCGCATCATTGACTACAAGACGTACGTCCGCGCCTGGAGCGAGCGCGAGGCGCGCCAGCGGCTGCAGATTCCCATCTACATCCTCGGCAGCCGCGCCATCGGTTACGATGCGCGGCAAGGCGAACTCGTCTTCCTCCGCCACGGGCGGCGCATTGTCATTGCGCCGGATGAGCGCGAACTGGCGGCTGCCGAGGAGCGCGTGCGGGAGATCGTCGCTGCCATCAGGCGACGCGAGTTCCCCGCCTTCCCCGGCGCCCACTGCCGCTATTGCCCGCACGCCGACTTCTGCGGCGATGCCGATAAATCTCGCGCCGACAGCGAGGCCGGCGCCGTCTGACGGCCCACGAACCGCGGCCGGCATGCGCCGGCCCGCGACTCGTCTGACTGTGCATGCGCGGCAGGAAGAGGACGCTGCGCCGCATAATAGTCCTGATGGCGACGCGATCAAGCGTTGAAACACTCTTTCAGGAGGTGCGCAAGATGAAGATCGAAGCGAAGCTTGAGTCCATGGGGTACAAGGTGCCCGAGGCGCCAAAGCCGGTGGCCGCCTATGTCCCGGCTGTCCAGGCGGGCAACCTCATTTTCACTTCCGGACAGCTGCCGACGGTGAACGGCGAACTCAAGGCCAAGGGCCAGGTAGGCGGCGACGTGTCGGTTGAGACGGCGTATGAGGCCGCCCGCTACTGCGCGCTCAACTGCCTCGCGGTGGTGAAGTCGCTCGTCGGCGACCTCGACCGCGTCAAGCGGATCGTCAAGGTCGTCGGCTTCGTGAACAGTGCCCCCGGCTTCAACGCCCAGCCCAAGGTCGTCAACGGCGCGTCCGAGTTCCTCGTCGAGGTCTTCGGCGACGCCGGCAAGCACGCCCGCTCCGCCGTCGGCGCGGCCGGACTGCCGCTCGATGCGCCGGTCGAGGTCGAGATGGTCGTCGAGGTCGAGTGACGTCCAGCCTCGGCTAGAGCGGAGAAGATGTGGCGGGCACCGCGTCCTTTCGACGCGGTGCCCGTCGCCGTCAAGGACGGCTCCGCGAGGCATACCCCGGTGCCCTGAACCGTAGGATGCACCGGGGGTGTCGTCCGTGGCGGTTTACCTCACGTGCTATGGAGGCGTCGGCGCGATCGGCGGCAATAACTCTCAGCGAGGCCCGTGACGAAGAGGCGCGCTTCGACCTCGCGCGCTTGCGGGCGTGGTTGAATCGGTTCGAACTGCGCTTCGTCGGTGACCCCGCGGCGGCAGCCGGGGGCCGCTTCCATGCCTCGGGCAACACCCTCGATGCGCGGTTCTTTCGTCGCTACGTCGAGCGGAAGCGACTGCTGCTGCCGAAACCCGGCCAGCGCTGCCGACTTGCCTGAATCGCAGGCGCCGGGATAACTGTGCGGGAGGAGTCCGCGCGCACCCCGGGGAAGTAAGCTACACTTCCCGGCGGAGGGGTGAACAACGATTTGATCCAGGCGCACGGGCTCGTCAAACGCTACCCGCAAGTCGTGGCACTGAACGGCGTATCCTTCAGCGTTGAAGCCGGAGAGATTTTTGGCTTGCTCGGCCCCAACGGGGCCGGCAAGACGACGACGATCAAGATCCTCACCGGTCAAGTCAGGCCGACCGCCGGGCGGGCCGTCGTGGGCGGCATCGACGTCGTCAGCGAGCGGGAACGTCTCCACCACGCCATCGGCGTCGTCTTCGACATCCCCACCCTCTATGAAGAACACAGCGCCCGGCGCAATCTCACTCTGTTCTGCGATCTGTTCGGCGAGCCCCACAGCCGCGCTGACGAGCTGCTCGAATCGGTCGGTCTGCGCGATGTCGCCGGTCGGCCTGTGCGCAAAATGTCCCGCGGCATGAAGCAGCGGGTGATGATCGCGCGCGCCCTCATCCCGCGGCCGCGCGTCCTGTTTCTCGACGAGCCGACGGGCGCGCTCGATCCCGAATCGGCCGCCGATCTGAAGCGCCTCATCCGGCGCCTGGCCGACGGCGGTACGACGGTCTTCTTGACCACACACCAGATGGAGGTCGCCGATCAACTCTGCAATCGCGTCGCCATCATCAACCGCGGGCAGATCGTCGCCGTCGCCTCGCCGACCGCGCTTAAGCGGCAGAATGCCGTTCCCCTCGTGCAGGTTGAGCTGTACGACGGTCGGCGCACTACCCTGCCGCTGAGCGACGGCCAGCTCGGAGACAAGCTGCGCGAGCTGGCGCAGGAAGGCATCGCGCGCCTCGCTACTATCGAGCCGACGCTCGAAGACGTCTTGCTTGCCCTCACCGGAAGGGGGCGCGGCTGATGCGTTTACGCCTGCGCACCATCCGCATCCTTGTGGCCAATGATCTCCAGCTCTCCTTGCGCAATTGGAGCCTGCTGATGCTCCTCGGGGTGCCCCTCTTGGTGTCTCTTATCATGAGCCTGATTGCCAACCCGAGTTCGGGCACGCCGGTCAAGGTTGCCCTGGCGAGCGGCGCTTCGTCGCGGTTCGCCGCCAGGTACGAGGCGGCTACGGTGGCGGGGCGGCGAGTGGTCGACGTCGTGCCGACGCGCGACTCCGGGCAGGCAATGAAACTGCTCACGCGCGGCGAAGTTGAGGCCGTGATCTTCTTGCCCGACGATATTGACCAGGCCTTGGCGTCCGGACGCGCAGTCGCTGTTAGAGCCGTCGTCGACGACCGGTCGCAGGGCGCCGTCGTGGCGCTCGGCGCGTTGCGCGAGGAGATGCGCTCGCTGGCCGCCCCGACGCCGCCCGTCACGCTGACGGTGGAGCCCCTGCGCGGACTGACGCCGGCCCAGATCATGCTGCCGGCTTGGGCAGTCACTGTCCTCGTCTCCGGGGTCACTCTCATGCCAGGTACGCTGGCGCGCGATCGCCGCGAGAAGATGATGGCGGCGCTCCTGGTCGCCCCGGTCAGCTTCACCGAGTTCGTGTTGGCAAAGGCCATTTTCGGCCTCATCGTGACCGCCGGCGGCGCGGCGATCGTCCTGCTGGCGAACGGCGGCCTGACCGGTGCGCCGCTCGTGACGTTGGCCTTCATCCTCATCGGCGCGGCTGTTTTCACGCTGATCGGCCTCCTGATCAGCCTGCTGATCGAGGACTTGCAGGCGGCCATCGGCGTGGCCACAATGATCTACTTGCCGCTGCTCTACGGCGCCTTCTTCGTCGGCACGCCCGGCATTGCCGGGGCGATTGCGCGCTGCACGCCGGGCTATTATGTCCACACGGCGATCCTTCACAGTCTGAACGGCACCGCGACTTGGCGGTCAGAATTGCCCGACGCGCTCTCCTTGCTGGCGATGGGCGGCGCCTTGCTCGTCGCCTGCGTCTGGGCCGTCCGCCGGCAGGACCTCTGAGGCATGCGTCCGCACCTTCGTTCACTGTCCGAACGGCTGCAGACATATGATAAAGCAGGTTGAGGAACCCGGGGGGAACAGGCATGCTCACACACGGGCCGATTCTGCTGAGGGCCAAAACGAGACGGTGAAGGAGGACCAGTATGGGCGAGCGCTTTGAAGAAAAGCAAGCTGAGGCGGGCGGCGACGCGGGGTTGGCCGAGCTGAAGCTCGCGTTATCCTGCCGGCCGCATCATTGCCGCCCCGGCTACCTGTTTACGCTGCGGGTGACAAACGTCGGCGATGACCCGGTGTGCGTGCGTTTTCCGACCTCGCAGCAGTTCGACATCATTGTTCAGAGCGCCGAGGGCGCGCCGCTCTGGTCATGGTCGGCGGACCGGGCATTCCTGCAGATGGTCAGCGACCGTGAACTCTTGCCCGGTGAGTCGGCCGTGTACGAGGTGTATTGGGACGGGCGCTTGACTGACGGCAGTCGCTTCGCCGGCGGGCGCTATCGCGCAACGGCCCATTTCCTCGGTCAAACCGTCGGCCACGTGCCTCCGGCCACCGTCGAGCTGGTCGTCGGCGACCGGCGGTTCGCCGCCGGCGAGCAGCTGCTCTGATGGCAGGACTTCCCGTTTCCGCGTTGAAATGGTAATGGACAGGCTTGCGGAGGTGATCAGGGATGACTTATGAACAGAGAATGCAGAGGCTCCTGATCGCTTGCGGCGCCGTCCTGGCCATCGGGCTAATCTTCGTCCCCTATTGGGGCGGCGCGCTGGCGATGTTGGTCGTGATCCTCACGGCCGTCGGCACGCTCGTCGTCCACCGTCGGGTGGCGCTGAGGTTCGCGCGCACCCTGGCGCAGGTCGGCGAGGAGCTCGGGCTTCATTGTGCGGCGCGGGAAGACGATGCGCGCTATCGCGAGCTGGCGTCGGCCGCAGCGAAGGCGTTCGAAACATCGACGCGGACTTGGAAGGTCGACGGTCGTTTTCCGTGTCTGATTGGCTATTTGAACAGTTTTTTGGTTACGGTGCGCGTTCCGTTCGGTTACCAGTTCAACCGCCGCGCTCGTGAGACGACCCGTATCGCTGTCCACCATCGCAGCAACTACGAAGGGTTTGTCGTCATCAGTCGCGCGGGACTGGCGGAGGAGCCGCCGCGGCTGCTTCACACGGACGATCCGGCGTTCGACGACAAGTTTGTCGTCTCCGGTCGGCGCGCTGAGGAGGCGGCAGAGTGCTTGCGTCCTGAGGCGCGCGCCGCGCTCATGCGGTTGGTCGACACGGGCCTCGACGGCATCCGCGTGACGCCTTACGGCATTTTCTATCATGCGCCGGGCAAGCTGGTCTCGGCCGAGACGATCAAACAAGTCCTGACGGCGCTTTGCGCCATGGCGGCCAACATCCCGGCCCGCGATCCGCTTCATCGACGGGACGATCAATAGGGCTTCTGAGCCCGCGGCCGCGCGGCGGCAATGAGCTACTGAAATCTGCACGGACAACACAGCATCTGCGGCAAGGAGGAACCAACAATGATCAAAGAAGTCAGCGAAGCCCTCGATTTTCTCGACAGCCCGAACGTGAATGGCGCCGCCGTGGTCGCGCGGGTCCAGGGCGCCGGGCCGGTGGAAGCGAGCTGGCGGACGATCCCCGGAGAGCGCGGCAGCACCGATTTCGTGCGCTTCTTTTTCCCCGGGACGAGCGGCAAGAGCAGCGGCGGCAGCAGCCCGACCCTGGGCATCATCGGCCGACTCGGCGGCATCGGCGCCCGGCCGCAAGTGATCGGACTCGTCTCGGACGGGGACGGCGCCGTAACCGCGGTCGCTTGCGCCCTCAAGCTGGCGGCGATGGCGGCCGCCGGCGACCGACTGCCGGGCGACGTCATCATCACCACGCACATCTGCCCGGATGCCCCGACCGAGCCCCACGAGCCGGTGCCGTTCATGGGCTCGCCGGTGGATATGCGGACGATGAACGCGCATGAGGTCGATCCGGCCATGGACGCGATCCTGACCGTCGATACGACGCGCGGCAACCGGATCATCAACCAGCGCGGTTTCGCCGTCTCGCCGACCGTGAAAGAGGGCTACATCTTGCGGGTCAGCGAGGACCTGTTGACGATCATGCAGATCGTCACCGGGCGCGCGCCGGCCGTGTTCGCCATCACGACGCAGGACATCACGCCGTACGGCAACGGCGTCTACCATCTGAACAGCATCCTCCAGCCGGCTACCGCCACTGCTGCGCCGGTGGTAGGCGTCGCCCTGACGACCGAGACGGCCGTCCCGGGCAGCGCCAGCGGGGCCAGCCAATTCGCCGATATCGAGGCGGCCGCGCGCTTCTGCATCGAGGTGGCGAAGGCCTACGGCGCCGGGCGGTGCAGCTTCTACGATGCCAACGAATACCGGCGTTTGTTGAGCCTTTATGGAGCGCTGCGGCACTTCCAGACTCGCGGGCGATCTGACAACGAATGAGCGATGCCGGTGACGGCGTAACGAGCGCTACGGCGGGGGGGTGTCTACTCCCCCGCCGTAGCGCTCGCAGTCGGGATCAGCGGTGCGGCGAGATCGGGTCGCACGCCATGCCGCTCTCGATGATGTTGGCGTTGACGATCACGTTGACCTTGAGCGTCTTGTAGTACTCATCCCAACGGTCGCTGATCGCTGCCCAGACCGCCGGGAAGCGATCGTGGATGGCCTCGCTGAAGAAGAACACATCGCACCCGACCGGGAAGGACTGCGTCTTGGCGATCGCGGCGCGGCAGAGCCCCTCCACTCGCTTGGCCAGCGCCCCGTTCAGTGCGCTGAGCCCTCCTGGCGATTGGAGCGGCACTGCATATGAGGCTTCGGTGACTTGGCCCGTCACATTGATTTTGACATCGATCACCGGCTGCCCGCCCTCGAGGCGGGCGGCGGTCTTGCTGTTGAAACGGGTGATGAAGACGCTCACAGTCGGCCGTGGCACCGCCGCATCCGGACTTTTGTTATCACGCTCCCCGGCGTGATAACCGGGCGTAGGTCCGGCTTCTCCGTCGGCGGGCAGGCCGGCGGTCAAGTCGAGGCTGAGGGCCGAGCCGCGGATGTGGTTGAGGATGATGTTGAGGCCCCGCGTTTCATCGCCGTCGAGGAAACCGACCAGGCGATTCCGTTCGAACACCGCCGCCCCCTCCACGATGCTGGTGCGGTTGCCGTCCGGGTCGTTTACCAGGTCGACGCGACCGAGCACAACGTGGGCGCCGAGGATCGACTGCCGCTCCAGGATCTCGCGCACTGTCGAGATGTAGCAGACCGAAGAATCGTGAATCGCTTCCTGGACTGTCTTGGCGAGGTTTTCGCCGAGCGTTGTCTCGAGTTCTGGCGAAGAGAGCAGTATCTCCACCGGGTCGCGGCTGCTGACCAGGATAATAGTTTGACGGCGAAATTCCCAGAAGCGGCTGATGAAATCCAGCAGGCTGGCCAGGCCGCCGTCCTTCGCTACGTCGTCTTTGACGATGATCACATCGCAGTGACCAAACGACAGCGAGCGGCCGAGCACGGCGCCCAGCTTGCGGAGGGCGCCGTCGACCGTCGGCCCTTGCGTCGTCCGGACGAGCGAGTTCTGCTCCGCGCCGCCGCCCTTCGCTCCGCCACCGCCGCGGCCCGCCAGTTTGCGCGGAATCGGTATCTGCAGCCCGACCAAGAAATCGCCGTTGGGCGCGCGCGAGATGCCCATGGTAAAGACGAAAGCAATATTGTTGAGCTCCCGCCGGTCCCAGCAGCCGGCCAGGCCGGCGCAGGTGAAAACGATGATCAGCAGCGCGACCGCTCTCAGGCCTCTCATCCGCCCACCGTCCTTCTGGCGGCGCGTTTGGACCGCAGGAGCGCCAGCGGCCAGACGATAAACGGCAGAAACAGCGCCGGGAGCATGAAATACCAGTCGAGGAAGTCGATGAAGCGCACCATCGTCGTCGCCTTGGTCAGCGCCAGCGTCCCCGCCGTCGCGGCGAGCGCTATGGGCGCGACGGTCGGACGCGCGTCCGGCAGGCCGAAGCAGTCGCCGATGATGCGGCTGCCGGCGAGCAAGAACGCCGCCGTCTTAGTCACCGAAGCGGCGGTGAAGACCGGTATGATGATCGCTTCGAGGCCGCGGAGATAGTCTCCGATCTGGATAAGCTTGGCCAAGTCGATGGTCGCGTAGAAGAGGCGCGCGGTCTCGGGCGCCGACAGGGCGCCGATGGTGGCGGCGTTGAGCGCGATGAGAATGGCGATCGTCGGGATGCTGCCCACTGTGACGGCGCGCGGACCACCGCGCGGCTGGTTGACGTTCGGCAGGATCGCCCAGACGAACAGCACGACCTCACCGGCAAACGGCAGGGCGCGCGCAAAACCTTTGAAAGCCGGCCCGATCCCGTGTTCGAACAGCGGTAGGAAATGGTGCCAGTTGAAGAGCGGGGCAGCCGCCGCCACAAGGATCACCAGGACGGCGAGGACGAGCGGATGGGTGATCGTGACGTAGCGCGCTAGCGCCTCAACCCCTTCATATGCGAGCGCGCCCGCCAGGCCGGCGATGGCCACTGCGAACACCCATGGGGGCGTCTTCGGCATCAGGGCGATGATGTACACGTCGGCGATCTGGCGCTCGAGGCCGGCGGCGAAGGCGATCAGGGCCAAGCCGAGCGGGAGAGCGAGCGCCCGCCCGATGATGCGGCCGAACGCCAGTTCAAATTGGGCGACCAGAGACTTGCGCGGGAACTTGAACTGCGCGGCGTGAGCCAGCCGACCGAGCACGGCGATGAACGGGCCGGCGGCGAGCAAGGCGAGGGTCGAGTCAGCGCCGGCCAGCCTGGTGATGATGCTCGTGATCGGTAGGAACACTGTACCGAGCCCGACGGCGCCGCTCAGGATGGCCAATTGGGCAGTCGAGATGCGCTCGATCGGCCGCCGGGAGCGCTTCATGTCCGCTCACCCCTCTTTGGCCGCTGCGGACCGGACCGCTGGGACTGCCGCTCGGCATGCTTTTGAGCGGTCGGGCGCGGCCGGAATTTCATCTGCGGCCACGGCGCGCGAATGAAGATATCCTTGGCGCTCCGCGCGGTGAGCGGCGTGAGGCCGCTCAGGTACGGCACGCCGAACGACCGCAGACAGCAGAGGTGGATCAGCAGCGCCAGCAGGCCGACGGCGATGCCGAACATGCCGAGGGTGGCTGCCAGCAGCATCAGCGGGTAGCGCAGCAGGCGCAGCGTGGCCGCCATGTCGTAAGCCGGCACGGCGAACGAGCCCACCTCCGTCAGAGCGATGATGATGACCATGATCGGACTGACCACGCCGGCGGAGACCACTGCCTGACCGATCACGAGGGCGCCGACGATGCTCACCGTCTGGCCGATGATTCCGGGCAAGCGGATGCCCGCCTCGCGGACAGCTTCGAACGTGAAGACCATGAACAGCGCCTCCACCACGGCCGGGAACGGCACGCTCTCGCGCCCCGCCGCGATCGAGAGCAAAAAAGCCGTCGGGATCAGATTGTGGTGAAAGGTTGTGGCCGCGATGTAGACCGGCGGCAGGAGCAGCGAGTTGAACGAGGCCATGAGGCGGATGAAGCGGATCAATATGGTCAGATGGAAGCGGGTGTAGTAGTCCTCGGAGGTCTGGAAGAACATCACCATGGTCGCCGGGACGACCAGCGCCTGCGAGCTGCCGTCGACGAGGATGCCGACGCGCCCCTCGAGCAAGTGGGCGCAGAACGCGTCCGGCCGCTCGGTGTGGTAGACGGTAGAGAAGGGCGAGTACGGCTGATCTTCGATCAATTCTTCGATGTAGGCGCCGTCCATGATCCCGTCGATGTCGATCCGCTGGAGGCGCCGCCTCACCTCGGCGACGATCTTGTCGTTGGCCACTCCTTGCAGCCACACGATGCTGACGGCCGTGTTGGAGAGGCGCCCGATCGACAGCGTCTCGAAGCGGAGCGCCGGCGTGGCCAGCCGTTTGCGGACGAGACCGGTGCAGTCGCGCAGGGTCTCGGTGAACCCTTCGCGCGGGCCGCGGATGACTTGTTCGGTCTCGGTGGTCGTTATCTGACGCTTCGGCGGCTCTTTGCGCCCAACTTCGAGGCAGCGATCGCAGCCGTCGACGAAGACGAGGCAAACGCCTTCCAGCATTGCCTTGACGGCTTTTCCCAAATCCGTCTCGACCAGCAGGTGCCAGACTGACGCGAGGCGCTCGCTGATCATGTCCATGGCGTTCGACCGCGTGACCGCGGTATCGCGCACGGCGAGGCGCGGCGCCATCATCAACGGTTCGATGAGGTGGTCCGCCACGGCCACCGGATCGGTCAGGCCGTCGATGTAGGCCACCAGACAGTGCACCGGCTGGTCGATGCCGAACGAGAACTCGCGCAGGGCGAGGTCGGGCGGGTTGCCCAGCACATTGATGATGGCGTCGCGGTTGGCGCCCACCTCGGCGGCGATGGCGACGCGCGGTTCGTCCGGCCGGGGCGGTCCCTGCCCGACGGCGCTGGCGCCGGACGCGACCGCACCGATATCCCGCATTGCCTGCGGTCCGTGTTTTCGCTTGCGCTTGTACATCGGGGTCACTCGCTTCGCTGGTTATTGCCTGCCCGAGCGGCGATGGGTTATATTGAATGGTGAGTAGTAATGGTAGTATCTCCATAACGCGGTCGCCCTGAGCGGCCGGGGAGGGGCTTCGATGGACTTGATCCGCCAATTGGCGAAAGAGCTTGGCATCCGTGAGCAGCAGGCCGCCAATGCCGTCGAACTGCTGGACGCCGGAAATACAATTCCCTTCATCGCGCGCTATCGCAAAGAGGCGACGGGATCGCTCGACGAGGTCGTGCTGCGCAACTTGTCGGAGCGCCTCACGTACCTGCGCGCCTTGGCCAAGCGGCAGGATGAGGTCATCCGGCTGATCGGCGAGCAGGGCAAGCTGACGCCCGACCTTGAGGTGCGCATCCGGGCGGCCACGGTGCTGCAGGAAGTCGAGGATCTCTACTTGCCGTATCGCCCGAAGCGCCGCACGCGGGCGACGATCGCCCGCGAGAAGGGGCTCGAGCCGCTGGCGACAGCTGTTCTCGCCCAGGGGCCGGATGTCGCCGACCTCGACGGGCTGGCCGCGCAGTATGTCTCGCCCGAGCGGGGCGTCGAGACCCCGGCGGAGGCGATCGCCGGCGCCGCCGACATCATCGCTGAGACGGTGGCGGACGATGCCGAAGTCCGCAAATTGGTCCGCGACCTCACATGGAAAAGCGCCGCCCTTGCGGTGGCTCCGGTCGGTGCACCCCGGCCGGACTCGGTCTACGCCGACTATTATGACTTCCGCCAGCCGCTCGCGCACATTCCGCCGCACCGGATCCTTGCGCTGAACCGCGGCGAGGCCGAAGAGCAGATCAAGATCAAGCTCGAGGTGCCCGCAGACGAGATCGTAAAAGCCGTCCGCGCGCGCTTTGTCAAGGATGAAACGGCACTGGCCGGCCGGGTAGTCGCCGACGCCGCTGCCGATGCTTATGAGCGGCTGATCGCGCCGTCGATCGAACGCGAACTGCGGGCGCGCCTCACCGAGCAGGCCGAAGAGCAGGCGATCAAGGTCTTCGCCGCCAACCTCAAGGCCCTTTTGCTGCAGCCGCCCGTCCGCGGCAAGGTCGTGCTGGGGATCGATCCGGCTTACCGCACCGGCTGCAAGATCGCCGTGGTCGACGATACCGGGAAGTTGCTCGAGACGGGCGTCATCTATCCGACGCCGCCTCAGAACGACAGCGAGAACGCCTTGCAGACTGTCAAGGCGCTCGTGCTGAAGCATAAGGTCGACGTGATCGCCATCGGCAACGGGACCGGCTCCCGCGAGACGGAGGCGTTCGTCGCCAGCGCGATCAAGCAGATCCCGCGACCTTTGAGCTACGTCATCGTGAGCGAGGCCGGCGCGTCGGTCTACTCGGCCTCCAAGCTGGCCGGTGAGGAATTCCCGGAGCTCGATGTCTCCGTCCGCGGCGCCGTCTCGATCGCCCGTCGCCTCGAGGATCCGCTGGCTGAGCTGGTCAAGATTGACCCGAAATCAATCGGCGTGGGCCAGTACCAGCACGATGTGAACCAGAAACGGCTGGCGGAGACGCTTCGGGGCGTGGTCGAGGACGCGGTCAACTCGGTGGGCGTCGACCTCAACACCGCATCGCCGTCGCTGCTCTCCTACGTGGCGGGCATCAACTCCGGCGTCGCTCGCAGCATCGTCAGCTACCGCGACAAGCACGGCCGCTTCCGCAGCCGGGCCGAGCTGCTGCAGGTGCCGCGCATTGGCGAGGCCATCTTCACTCAGGCCGCTGGCTTTCTGCGCGTGCCGGCGGGCGACGATCCGCTCGACAACACGCCCATCCATCCCGAGTCGTACGCGGCGGCCGAGGGGCTGCTCGCCCGCTGCGGGCTGACCAAGGCCGAGCTGACGCCAGCCAACATCGCGCTGCTGAAGCTCAAGCTCTCGCAGTTGGATGTCAATCGTCTCGCGCAGGAGCTGGGCGTGGGCGTCCCAACCCTCAAGGATATCATCGATGCCCTCGAGCGGCCGGGCCGCGACCCGCGGGATGAACTGCCGCCGCCGGTCTTCCGCACCGACGTCGTTAAGTTCGAAGACCTGCGGCCGGGGATGGTCCTCCGCGGCACCGTGCGCAACGTCGTCGACTTTGGCGCTTTTGTCGACATCGGCGTTAAGCACGACGGGCTCGTCCACATCTCCGAGCTCTCCGACAAATACGTCAAACACCCGCTCGACGTGGTCAAAGTCGGCGACACGGTTACCGTGCGCGTCCTGGCCGTCGACCAGGCGCGTCAGCGGATCTCCCTGACCATGAAAGGCCTGGCCAGACAGTAGAATCGTCTCGGCAACCAGGCGTCCTCGACGCCGACAGCCCTGCCAGCTTTGCGGTTGGCAGGGCTGTCGGCGTTTTTGCATTGACTCTGGCAGCGCAGGTTATTCTAAGACCCAGCAAGCCGACTCTGTCGCTGCAGGAGGGAGGTGCACTGTGAACACCATCATTGTAAAAGGTCAGGTGGCGACCTTCGTCCTCGAGTTGTTGTTCTCAATCGGGCTGTTGGCCATGATCGGCCGGGCGCGGGCCGGCAAGAAGGTGCCCGAGATCCGCAAGGTGAGCGGGCTCGACGCCCTCGACGAAGCCATCGGGCGTGCCACCGAAATGGGACGGCCGGTCCACTATTCGCCTGGCATCGGCGATCTCTCCAATGCCCAGACGCTGGCATCATTTGCCCTGCTGGCCTATGTCGCCCGCATGACCGCCAAGTATGACACCCGCCTGATCGTCACCAGCCGTTACCCCACGGTCACTCCGATCCTCGAGGAGACGGTCCGCACGGCTTACACCGACATGAACAAGGCCGACTCCTTCAACCCCGCTGACGTGCGTTATCTGTCCGATGACCAGTTCGGCTACGCCTCCGGTGTGATGGGCATCATGCAGCGCGAGGGCGTCGCGGCCAACGTGCTGTTCGGCGCTTTCTGGGCCGAGTCGCTCATCTTCGCCGAGGTCGGCTCCCAGACCGGCGCCATCCAGATCGCCGGCACGGCGAATACCAACCAGATTCCGTTCTTCGTCGCGGCCTGCGACTATACTCTGCTCGGCGAGGAGATCTACGCCGCCAGCGCCTATCTCTCGCGCGATCCGGTCTTGGTGGGCAATCTGGTCGGACAGGACTGGGGCAAGTGGTTCGCCGCGGCAGTGATCCTCATTGGCGCCATCCTGAAAACATTTGACATTAATGTGCTCAACACGTGGCTTTCGAAGTGAAGCTGCACCTCAGCGCGCACCTGCGCACAAAAGCCAGCGACTGACGGGACAGGGGTGAGACGACGTGCGCAAAGAGATTCCACTGCTCATAACGTTGGTTTCAGGTCTCGTCTACGTGATCGCAAACTTCTTCAACGTGCCGGTCGCCAAGGCGACCAAGACTGAGCTCGACCAATGGTTCCTCATCGCCACGGCATTCGCCGTCCTGCTGGGCGTGGTCAACCTGACCATCATCCACCTGAACAACGTCTCGGGTCAAAAGAGCGGCTGGGTCTACAGCCTGATTCTGCTTGTGTCGATGTGGGGCATCATTATCTACGGGCTCTTTCGCACGAATCAGGATCCTTTCTATCAGAACATCCTGTACAACCGCATGCTGAACCCGCTCTCCGCGACGATGTATTCGATCCTCGTCTTCTACATCGCTTCCGCCGCTTACCGTGCCTTCCGCATCCGTTCGTTTGAGGCGACGCTCTTGCTCGTGACGGCGATAGTCGTCATGCTCGGGCGCGCTCCGATCGGCGACCTGATCTCGCCGGCCTTGCCCGCGCTCACCAACTGGCTACAGGATATTCCCAATACGGCGGGCATGCGCGGCATCATGATCGGCGCAACGCTAGGCGGCGTGGCGACAGCGCTGCGAGTGATCGCAGGCATCGAGCGGACGTACCTCAGCGGCGGCGAATGAGCGCCGAAAAAGGGGTGGAGATATGCACTTTCTCGCCGGCCTGCAGAGGATTGATCGCCGCATTCTCTATATCCTCGTGGCGGCAGTTGTGATTTACGCTATCGTCAGACCGATCGGGCTGCCGATTCGGGTCAATCCGCAGACGCAGATGACCTACAATTTCATCGACAGCCTGCCGGCCGGCAGCACGGTAGTGTTGCTCCTCGACTACGATGCGTCCACCATCCCCGAGCTCCAGACGGGGGCGTTGGCAATGGGGCGGCACATGTTCGCGCGCGGCATCAAGGTGATCGGCGCCTCGATGTGGCCGCAAGGGGGCAATCTGCTGACCCTGTGGTGGGATCAACTCAAGAAGGAGTTCCCTGACAAGCAGTACGGCGTTGATTTTATCAACCTCGGCTACAAGCCCGGCGGCCAGGTCTGGCTCGAGGGGACGCTGTCGAGCATCCCGGCCGCCGTGGCAGGGATAGACGCCTTCGGTGCGCCGCTGACCCAGTACCCGATCATGGCCAACATCAGGACGGCGAAGGATGCCGCGGCTTGGATCGATTTGGCGGCCGGCAATCCGGGCGTGCCGGAGGTCGTGAAGGTCATCGGCGCCCAGGGCGTGCCGATCATAGCCGGCGTCAACGCAGTGTCGGTGCCGGAGAACCTTCCCCTGCTCCAGTCCGGTCTCATCAAGGGCCTGATCATGGGCATGCGCGGCTCGGCGGAGTATGAGAAGCTCACCGGCGTGGCCGGACAGGCGACCGCGGGCATGGACGCGCAGTCGCTCGCGCACGTGCTGTTGGTCATCTTCATTATCCTCGGCAACATCGGCTACCTTGCCGCCAAGGGCAGCGATGCCGGCAGCAAACGTCGTTAGGAGGTGAGGCAATGAACCTTGACACGGTGGGCGTCTGGATCGCGGCGCTGCTCACCTTGGCGCTTTACAGCTTCCTCTGGCGCGAGAACCCGCTCTACCGGCTTGCCGAGTACCTCTACGTCGGCCTCGGTGCCGGCCATGGCGTGGTCGTCACCGTCGACAACTACATCCGGCCGACCATCAAGACATCGCTTTTGCAACAGGGCAAATGGTCGTACCTGATCCCCATCATCATCGGCCTCCTCATCTACACGCGGTACATCCGCAGCGTGGCCTACCTCGCCCGCTGGACGATCGCCTTCTTCCTCGGCGTTGGCGCCGGGATTGTCCTCACGCGCGACTTCAAACCGTACTTCGTGACCCAGCTCACGGCGACGTTCCGCTCGCTCTGGGTCCCGGGAAAGCTCTCGACCAGCATCAACAACCTCGTGCTGGTGATCGGCGTCGTCACCACGCTAACGTACTTTTTCTTCACGACGAAGCGGGTGGGACTCCTCGACTACTCGGCGCGCGTCGGCCGCTGGGTGATGATGATCGCGTTCGGCGCCGCGTTCGGCAACACGGTCATGGCGCGCGTCTCGCTCTTCCTCGGACGCGTCCAGTTCCTGCTCGGCGAGTGGCTGCACGTCATTCGGACCTGATCAGGGCGGCAACACGATCATGCACCTGCCGCATCAACGCCTCGGCGAAGACGGCCCGTGGGCATAATGCCCGCGGGCCGTCCATATATTTTGGTGAGATTGGGCAACGCGCGGCTTGCCGCGGCCCAAGGGTGGGAAGGGAGAAGTGCGCCATGTTGGAGTGGCGGAGAGGGAGAAAGCGGCTGCGCCCGCAGCGCAGCAACACGAGAGATGTCTACAGCTTCGATCGCGACCGCCTGACCCGTCTCCGTCGCTACGACCGCGTTTTCGCCGCGGACGACGACGGCGACGAGGGCTTCACGGTCAACTGGCGCCGCGTGCTCTGGCAGACCATCGCAGCGGCGGGTATTTTCCTGCTG